>ERZ777003.3374-NODE-3374-length-15696-cov-3.859792_pt1 | contig 15696 bp, 10 predicted proteins | sample MGYA00374956_ERZ777003 | MGnify/ENA primary metagenome ERZ777003 (study PRJEB29302, sample SAMN06268252) | bioreactor metagenome | isolation source: Joint BioEnergy Institute, California, USA | place: USA:Joint BioEnergy Institute, California, USA | collected... | reverse complement strand
CCGATCAGCCTTACGAGGTAACGTTCGGACAGGGGCGGGCGTCACCGTTCCATGGCGTGACCATCCTGCACTTCAATCTGGGCGGCGACAACACGCTGCTCTTTGGCCAGTACGGACAGCTGGATCAGACCACCCCTGCCACCATCACCCTGGCCTGCCGTGACCGAACCATCACACTCACGGTCGACCCCGTACTTGGGCAGGTATCCATCGGGCCGATTGAATAACAGGGAATCATCAGACCAATTCACACATCGCGTATAAGCGATAACGAATTGGCGATGTGATATTGACGATCACTGCACGGGGTTGGTCAGTTCGCCGATGCCTTCGACCTGGATCGTGACCACGTCACCGTGCTGCAGCCACACAGGTGGTTTGCGGGCAAAGCCCACGCCCGGCGGTGTGCCCGTGAGAATGATAGTCCCCGGCAATAGTGTGGTGTCGCGGCTGATGAAGGCGATCAGCTCCGCCACCGGGAAGATCATGTCGCTGGTGTGCCCCTGCTGCATCACCTGCCCGTTGAGCGTGGTCGACAGGCGCAGGTTCTGCGGGTTGGGGATTTCATCAGCCGTGACAAGTTCCGGTCCCAGCGGACAGAAAGTGTCAAAGCTCTTGCCGCGGATCCACTGTCCCCCGCCACCATGCCGCTGCCAGTGCCGGGCGGATACATCGTTGGCGCAGGTGTAGCCCAGCACGTACTCCAAAGCCTGATCGACGGGGATGTCGCGGCCCATCCTGCCGATCACCACCGCCAGTTCGCACTCGTAATCGACCTGCGGCACATCGGCGCACGCGGCGGGCAGGCGAATCGGCTCGCCCGGGCCAATGACCGCCGTGGTCGGCTTCATGAAAATGACCGGGTTAGTGGGGATGGGCTGGCCACCTTCTTTGGCGTGCTCCCCATAGTTCAGACCGATACAAAAGATATTGACCGGCTGGATGGGCGCCAGAAGCCGCTTCACAGGCGCCTTTTCGTCGGTAAGAACCAGGCTTTCGGGGCTAAATATGTTTCCTGCAAGGATTTGCGCTCGACCATCCCCGGTGGGACAGCCCACACGTTCGATCTGCTGGTCGTCCAGAAAACGGATGATTCGCATGGGCCGCTTTTCTCCGGTTGTGCCGAATTGGGTATAATCGTACACCGTCGTCGGGACCCGGCCGTTCCGACACACGACGCAGGGGTTTTGACAATACCACAATCACCGGCCGCAGAGTAATCACGCCTTGGCACGCACAGTGTCTTCCACCATGGCCGAAACCCAACCATCCACTACCACGGGGCTGCCTCGCACCTGGCAGCAGGTCTCTGAAGCCAATAATCGCCGCAGCGAGGTACCCGCCGGCCTGTGGCTGCGCTGCCCCGGCTGCGCCAGACTGCTCTACAAGCGCACCGTCGAGCAGAACCTGCAGGTCTGCCCCGAGTGCGACTACCACTTCCGCCTCGGCGCCGATGAACGGGCTGCCCAACTGTGCGACCCGGGCAGCTTCGAACCGATGTGGGAGAACGTTGGGCCGGTCGATGCGCTGCAGTTCGTCGACATCAAGCCCTATCACGAACGTCTGCGGGCTGAGCAGCAGAAGACCGGCCACAAGGATGCGATCATCTGCGGCAAGGGCTTCATCAAGGGCCGCGGCGTCGTGCTCGCCTGCATGGACAGCCGATTCATGATGGGGTCGATGGGCTGCGTGGTCGGCGAAAAGCTCACTCGGGCAATCGAACTGGCAACCGAAACCAATCTGCCGCTGATCGTCGTCTCCTGCTCCGGTGGGGCGCGCATGCAGGAAAGCGCCCTGAGCCTGATGCAGATGGCCAAGACCAGCGCCGCCCTGGCGCGGTTCGACGACGCGGGAGGCCTCTTTATCAGCGTTCTGACGGACCCGACCACCGGCGGTGTCACCGCCAGCTTCGCCATGCTCGGCGATGTCATCCTCGCTGAACCCAAGGCGCTGATCTGTTTCGCCGGCCCGCGCGTCATCGCCAACACCGTCCGCGAGGAACTGCCCGAGGGCTTCCAGCGCAGCGAGCACCTGCTGCAAAAAGGTTTCGTCGACCGCGTGGTCCATCGCCGCGACCTGCGCAGCGAAATCAGTCGCATCATCGACTACGCCGGCAAGTGATCGCCGCGACACGGCAGTCCGGGGCAGGGCGATCCACGCCTCACATGTCGCCGCCGCTGAGGTTAACCGAGATTTTCAGGGCGACACGAATCGATGACCAGCGCGTGCGCGCCATGGTCGATGCCGAACGGTTCGAGCATTATCAGGCGATCAAGCGTCGCATTGGCATGGCGTGAGATTGCCGTGCCTCACCGCACATCATCCGGGACTTCACGAGCAGCGGCGCGGGCGGCTTCGGCGTCCATGGCGGCGGCGCGACGGATTTCGTCGATCAACTGTTCGGCTGGCCCCCCCTTGGTGACATAGGCGACCGCACCGGCGTCGAACATCGCGGCCGCCATCTCATCGCGGGCGTGCATCGACATGCCAATCACCCGCACCGAGGGCGCCTGCTCGCGTAGGGCGCGCGTTGCCTCGATGCCGTTGAGCCGCGGCATGGCCACATCCATGACCACGACATCCGGCCGCAGTGCCAGGCCCATTTCCACCGCTTCCTGACCGTCACCCGCCTGACCGACGATCTCCAGGTCATCGTGTCCATCCAGCAGGCCGGCCAACCCTTCACGCAGCATCTGGTGATCATCCGCCAGAAGGATTCGGATTCGGCCGGTGTTGCCGCGCGTCGATCGGCTGGAAGCCCGGGTTGTCGTCTCGCGCGGTGTCTGAGCCACGGCCGAATCACGCACCAGATCGACTGTGGACGGACCATCCAGTCGCGTCTGACTAGCGTCGAGTGGGACAACAATCTCCACACGCGTGCCGTTGCCCGGCGAACTTTGCACCTTCACGTAGCCGCCCAGCAGGGCCGCCCGTTCGCGTACGCTGAACAGGCCGAAACTTTCGCCTGCCCGGGCGCGCATCTGCGCCTCGTTGAGTTGAAAACCGCAGCCCTGGTCGGTGACGATCGTGTGTAACTGGCCCTTGTCCACTTTTACCTCAACGGAAGCCCTGGAAACATTGGCGTGCTTGACCACGTTGAACAAACACTCACCCACTGCGGTGAAGAGAAAGACACGCCAGTCATCATTCGGCGGTTCAGCCCCCGGCTGACAGCGCACCTCCACATCAAGGTTCTGCTGCTGCTTCATCCGGCGGGCCAGCCACAGCAGCGATGCTTCAAAGCGTTCCTCGAACAAAATCGGCGGACTTAGTTCTGTCGTGATGGAGCGCGAAAGATCGATCGCCTGTTCCAGCAGCGATTCAACCTGCACTTTCCACGCGCCATCCGGCACGCTGGCCGCATTGAGCCTCATGCGCACCGCGACCAGCAGTTGCTGCAGTTCATCGTGCAGTACCTGTGCGATGCGACGCCGTTCGCGATGTTCCGCCGTGGCAAGCTGCGAGGCGAGCATGCGCAACTCGATCGTGCGTGCTTCCAGCTCCGCGGTACGCATCTCGACTTTCTGTTCCAGTGACTCATTGAGCGCCTGCATGGCGCTGCGCAGGCGTACGGTCTCCCAGGCCTGTCCGCACTGAGCAGCAAGCCAGTTGAGCAGCGACGCCTGCTGATCCGTCCAGTCGCGTGGCTCGACGCTGTAAACCTCCAGCGCCCCGAGAATCTTGCCGCCGCAACGTACCGGCGCGGCGAGCACCGATCGCATCACGCGACCATCGGAAGGCTGTGGCGACTGAAGGTCGGGCCGAAGGTCGCGATCGCGCAGGTGAGCCGGCCCACCACTCTCCACCGCCATCCGTGCGAGCGTCACGTTCACAGGCAGTTCGCAGGGTGACGGTCCTTTCGGGCAGAAGCCCGCATGTGCGCGGACGACAAACTGGTCATCCACCTGTTCAAAAAGGCACGCCGCAGCACCATTGAGCAGTTCCATCGCTGAACGGCACACACCCGGCAACACCTCGTCATCATTTGCAGCGGGGCTGGACAGGTGCAGCAGCGTTTCGAGTGTGCTTTCCCGCGCAGCCAGCTCCTCGTTGGCCAGCCGCACTTCCTCGCCCTGAGCCTGCAGCTCCTCGGACTGCTGCTGCATCTCCTCGGCCTGCACCTGCAATTCTTCGTTCTGACGGGAAATCTCCTCCTCGCGTGCGGCCAGTTCCTCGTTGGCGGCCTGCAACTCTTCGTTAGCCTGGACCAGTGATATGTTGGCGCGTTCGACAGAATTGCGGTAGTTCACTGCAAGATGAACCACCGTTGCCGCGATGATGACATCCCCTGCCTTCATGACAAAGAACGTCACAAACTGGCCGACGTGCTCGAAGCGTGCAGCGTCCATCAGCATCATCAGTTTGTAGGCCGATGCGCCGATGAGCATGCCTGCCAACACCCAGAGCAATCTTTTATCGCGATGCCACAGCGCTAAAAGCAGAGGCAACGCATCGGCGATTGGCACGATGTTCTCTGGGTAGATGAACACACGCAGCAGTCCAAAGGCGACCGCCAACACAAGCGTCAGCGTGAGTGAAAGCCAGAATGGCGGTGGACGCCAGGGTGTCAGTTCACGTGAACCCATCAGCTTTCCTTACAGTAAAGACAGCTTGCCATGCGACACAGCCTCGCGACGCCACTGGGTTGTTCCGCATGTCCGGTCATCAACACGCCGCCCGGCCGCAGCGCGGCGCACAGCTTGCGCCACAGGCCAGAGGCGGCTGCACCATCCAGATAAATCCCCATGTTCCGACACAGAATCAGATCAAAGCTGCCCACCGGCGGCGGATCGTCCAGCACATCCGCCACCTGCCAGCGCGTCGCACGCAGAATGGGATCGATCGGCTGCACATGTGTCGCATTTTTCGTTCGCAAGTAAGGCAGCAGCGACTCGGGCAGATGCCGGATCAGGCCGCGATGGTAGACACCTCGCTCGGCCCGCGCGATCGCTTCGGCCCGACAGTCACTACCCACCAGCTCCGCATCACGCAGGGCGTCCATGTGGTACAGCAGTATCGCCACCGTGTACAGCTCCGCCCCATCGGAGCAGCCCACGCTCCAGACACGCCACGGTCGCGTCATGCGACGGTTCTCGTGTTCGAGCCAGTCCCCCAGCATTTCGAACGCCGGTGGATCGCGATAAAACTCCGTCACACCGATCAACAGTGTGTTGACCGCAATGCGGAGTGCTACGGTATCGCGGGCGATCAGCTCGCGTGCCTCCTCAATTGATTTCAGCCGCAACGCTCGCAGACAGGCTGAAACCCGACGCACCAGCGGCTGTCGCCGATACGCATTGTCTTTCAGTCCCGCACGTGCCAGGACGTAGCGAGCAAAAGCCTCTGCTGCATCAGGTTTTTCCTGATAACGCTTTAGGGGTTTCGCTGAGTGTGATGAGCGGCGGATAGGTCGGGGCGTCAAAGACAAGGACGACGCTGAAGGCGCGTGGAAGACGATGTGCTCCGTGTTAAGCACCATCACCGGGAATCATAGCGTCTTACCCTGAGGAAATTCCTTTAGCTGCAGACTTTTTCGTGCTGAAAATCCTGACGCGCTAAACCCGATATGGTTCGCTTCACATGCATTGGCGCATTCGCGCATCGGGCTCCTAAAGAAAGACCGAATCACTGCTTACTGCTTGATCAGCAGCTTCTCACCCTGTTTGACGGTGTCAAACTCGAAACTGGGACGGGTGAGATAGCCTGGCCGGCGTGAGCCGAAGTTAATCACCAGCCCCATCATGGCGAAGGTGCTGATCAGACTCGATCCGCCGTAGGACACGAAAGGCAGATTGATGCCGGTGATCGGCAGCAGGCCAAGCGTCATGCCGATGTTGATCGTCGCCTGACTGAATGTCAGGCCCGCGAACCCCACACACGCCAGGCGCGCGAAGGGATCCTTCGATTTCGCTGCGACGAGTACGAACGACAACACCACCACCAGGTAAAGCCCCAGCGTGACCACCCCACCAATCATGCCCCAGCGGTTGACGATGACCGCAAAGATCATGTCATTGTACGTTTCGGGCAATCGGTTGAAACGAATGACGGTGGCGGCCCGTTCCTCGCCGTAGCCAGTCAATTGCCCCGCACCGATGAGCGTCATGGCCTTGTGCTGCTGATATGCCAGGTCCTGGATATAGCGATCCTCGCCCTTGACCAGACTGATCATCGACTTGATACGCGCCACCTGATGGGACTTAAGGAACGGATGCGGCTGATCAGGGGGCAATACGTAAATGAGCGATACGTTCAACGCGATCGCCAGAACCCCCAGCCCAATCAGCGTGCCCAGATGCCGCAGTTTCGCGCCCGCTGCCACGAGCATGGCGAAAAGCGTGGGAGGATAGAGCAGCGCCAGCCCGAGGTCCGGCTGCTTCAACAGCAAACCCACTGGTGCGAGCATCATGCCGAACGGCACCAGCAGACCACGCAACGTGCGATAGGTATCGCGGTAACGCAGATACCATGCCAGCGCGAGGACGAACACGACCTTCGCCATCTCAGCCGGCTGGAACATCATGAAGTGCAGATTGATCCAGCAGGTCGCACCGTTGCGCACGGGCACAATCGAGCGGGGCATACCCGGCACGATGGTGATGACCAACAGCAGCAGGCTGACCGCCATGAGTGGGTAGCTGACCATGCCGATCACGCGCGGGTGCGGGATCATGCACATGAGCATGAAGACGATGGCAATGGGCAGCCACCGCATCTGGGCAGCGGCACGGGAGGCATCGACGGTGGCGATCGCTTCCATGCCGATCCACGTGAGTATGATCGCCGCCAGCAGGCCGTACCAGGCGGCCTGAGGTCTGAACATCACACGAATCTGCTCGGGCAGTTGCACTTACAGATACCCCTGAGCGCGCATGGCGTAGAGAATCTGGTTGACGATCGGGCCGGCCACCTTGCCGCCGCTGCCTGCATATTCCACGACCACGGCGACGACGTACTGCGGTCGCGGTGCATCATCGCGCTGCACGATCGCGATCAGCCAGGCGTGATCGCCCTTGCGCAGCACTTCGCCCCAGCGGTCGGGCAGACCGTCGCCGTTGTCATCGATCGGCTCGCGCAGCGGCGCCGCCTCAGCCGTGCCCGACTTGCCGTAAACCTTCACCCCCGAAATGTTGATGTTCAGCTCGCGCTGACCGTCGATCGTGATGTGGTGGCCAGTTCCCAGGCGATGGTTGATCGCATCGTAAAGACCTTCCATCGTCAGCTTCACGCCCGCAGGATTGAGTCGCAGGTCATGTGGATGCGGTCGCTCCGCCGGGCGATCGCCGTCGAGCAGAATGGTCGGAGGGATCACCCTTCCGCCGCGAGCGATCGTCGCATAGGCATTGACCGCCTGAATGGGTGTCCAGCGCACGGGGCCCTGTCCGATCGCCATGAAGATGGCATCGTGCTCCTGAAACCCGGGCGTACCGGCAGTGATGGGCCGGGTCAGATCAGGCAGGTCACCGCCATTCTCATCGGCCAGTCCACACCAGGTCGGCTCGCCCAGTCCAAAGCGGTAATACCACTCGACGAGCCGCCGCGCACCAAGGCGTCTGCCGAGCGTGTAGAAGAAGATGTTGCAACTCTGGCACAGCGCCGCGTCGCCGCGCAACGGGCCATGCTGATGGTTGTACTGCTTATGAATCCAGCAGCGGTACATGTTGGGGTTGCCCGGCGGATCGAGATAGCCGATGCAGTTGATCGTGCCATCGACGGAGATCGCACCATCGGTGACCGCCGCCGCCATCACCAGCGCCTTGAGCGTGGAGCCTGGTTCGTAGGGCATGCTGACCGCACGGTTGATGCCGGGGCGGTACAGGTAGTCCTTCCAGATCGCGTCGGGATTGGTTTGCAGCAGGTCGCTGCTGAAGGTGGGAACGGTTACCGCCGCCAGAATCTCGCCCGAGGCAATGTCAAGCACCACCGCGGCGCCGCACAACGGCTCGCCTTCGGGGCCGACCGGATCCTTCTCATGCCAGGGCTGACGCGCCATCAGTCCCAGCTCGGGCTGCAGGATCGCGGCGATGTGTGCCTGCAACATCGCGTCGATCGTGAGTGTCACATCCCGGCCGGGCGTCGGCTCCACAAACTGTTCGCTCCGCGAGTCGAGCTGCACGATTCGCTTGCCACGCAACCCACGCAGGCGACGTTCCTGAGCGCGCTCAATGCCCCATCGGCCGGTCGTGTCACCCGGCAGGTAGCCGCCCAGATCGACCACAGTCTGACCGTCCACCGTGCGGCTGAAGGGACGTTCCTCCACATCCTCGCGCCAGATCCGCCGCATCGTGCCCACAATGTGCAGCAGAGGTCCATCCACCGTCAGCGTGACGGGCTTGTCCGACCGCAGCGGACCCGGGAAGCTGGAACGGTCCACCGTCACCGTGACCTGGTCCATCGGGTAGACGCGCCGCGTGGCCGGTTCGATCTTCACGTGCTGCCAGACCGCCAGATTCGGCTCCACCTCTGCTTCCGCGATGAAGCTGCGGATGTGCGCCAAGGCGCTGGTGGAAATGTCGTTGACCAACACGTGGGCCATGCGCTGCTCACGGATCGGCTGAGCGACGTCAGACAGCGAGACCGGCTCATCCAGCAGCTCCTGGCGCTGACGCAGCCAGTCGGCGTACAGATGCGTCGCCATGCCCGTTACCCAGGCGATGATCGTCGCCCGTCGCTGATCCAGTTCTGCGCGATCCTCTCCCGTGAGGTCCGAGAGGGTCTGCCACATCTGGTCCAACTGGCGTTCATACTGAGGCAGGAGTTCGAGAATAGCCCGCTCGCGTGCATGCGGCGACAGCTCCGCCCAGCGGTTCGCGTTGGCCTTGCGGGCCTCACTGGCTGCCTTGCTGAACGCCCATTCACCGGTGATGACCTCATAGCTGACGGCGACGTCATAGCCCGGTCGATCCTCCGCCAGGACGAGGCCGCGACGGTCCAGAATCCGCCCGCGGATGGTGGGGATGAGCTGGGTCTGCTGCAGGGCGGCTTCCGCCTGGCGCCGTCGTTCCGACCCGTGGACCAGCGTCAGCCGGGCCATCTGCAGCGCCAGCACGACGGCCACAGCGACCGCGATCCCCGACAGCAGCAGCAGCCGCCGGTAAAACATGCTGGGCAAAACTCTGCGAAGCGCTCGCCACATTGGAGGCTTTTCGGCGTGAATGCTTCTTTCAGGTGAGCGCAGATTATAAGACCACACGGTCACCCGCGCTGGGGTGTGTTATCGGTCGATCGCATCGTACGGCTGGAGAAGTCGTCCAACGGCACGGCTATGACGCAATCGCCACATGCCACTCGGTTTGCGTATTCATACCGCCGAGGCCGATTCAGCCACCAACCAGCCGCAATTCCGCGAAAGCGGGTCCGTCAGAGGTTCAGGTTGATTTCGGGCAGGTTGACGAAGTATTTGAGGTGCATCGTCCAGCGCAGCACCATCTTCAGCGGCAGCATGGCCATGACGACCAGATGGATCGCCATCACGTAGAACCGCACGGAGCCCAGCTGCTCGTACATCTTCCGCATGACGGTGCGTGCCAGAGCGTAGGGCAGCACGCAGATCCACAGGAAGACGAAGACGATGCCCACAATCTCCCGCACGTAGGGGTTCGCCGGTAGCGGTCGATCCAGCAAATCGCCCCAAAACAGCTCGCTGAGGTTGACGTTGGTCAACGGAACCTGCAGGTGAGCGTCCCAGTACTGGAACGGACCGAAGAAGTTCCAGTTGGGGCCGCGAAGGAAGGTACCGAAGACGATCAGTACCACCCACAGGATGAGGAAGCCAAAGAGCCAGACAGTGATGGCGAACTTTCGCTGCGCGAAGGTGTAGTAGCCGTTGCCCTTGGGGTTGGTGTCGATGTAGGGCATGGCGATCAGACCGGTGATGATCATGCCCGGCAGAACGACACCCGCCATCCAGGGGTCGAAGTAGACGAGCATTTCCTGCAGGCCCAGGAAGTACCAGGGCGCCTTGGAGGGGTTGGGCGGGCCGGCGGGGTTGGCCGGACTTTCCAGTGGCGCGGGCAGCAGCACCGACCAGACGATCAGCACCGTCGCCGCGATCACCATGCAGATCAGCTCGGTGTAGACCAGGTCGGGCCACACCAGCACCTTGTCATCCTTGTCCTCCTCGATGAGCGGCTGGCCCGCCTTGATCCGTTCATCGTTGATCGCCGCCTGGCGGAAGCCCCACCAGAGGCAGAATCCCACCCCCAGCAGCATCATGGTGATGGGCACGTTGTCCGGCTTCATCACGATCGCGCGATAGTTCTCGTCGATCGCCATGCTGCCGAAGTAAAAGACGCAGAACAGCACCAGCAGCGTGCCGGCAAAGAGCGGACGTGTCCAGACCTTATACGCCACCAGCAACAACACGAACAGCGGCAGGAAGAACAGCGGCAGGCTGATCTCCGGCACACTGAAACGGTTCACAAGTTCCTTGAACCATTCCAGGTTGGATGAACCCGCGGCGGCAGCCAATGTAATCATGCTCGACAACATACGCGTCTCGTTCCGAAGAAAACCAGCCAGCACTCAGGAAGGCCGATCAGGCGGCGGGTCTGGTTTCAAGCGCCACCTGCGAAACTTTTTCGCAGCTTCCGTGCAGCGCGATGTTCCGTGTCCTCGTGCATCCTTTGCGGGAGGTAAATCACAGCGGCCCACTGATACCGCCGTCCTTGCGGATGCGCCAGAAGTGCACCGCGATGAGCGTCGCCGCCGCCAGCGGCAGCGCGATGCAGTGCAGCACATAGAAGCGCATCAGCGTGTTCTCACCCACGCTGGTGTTGGCCAGCAGCAGGTACGCGGCGTCAGAACGGGCCGTAACCAGCGGCACGCCGCCGATGGCCAGCATGTCGCTCAACGGCCCGCCAGTACCCAGGAACGGCGTGGCCTTACCCATGTTCGAACCGACGGTGATCGCCCAGATCGCCAACTGGTCCCAAGGCAGCAGGTAGCCCGTGAAGGACAGCAGCATGGTGATAACCAGCAGGATCACGCCCACCCCCCAGTTGAACTCGCGCGGCGGCTTGTACGAGCCGGTCAGGAACACACGCATCATGTGCAGCCAGATGGCGATGATCATCGCGTGAGCACCCCAGCGGTGAATCTCACGCAACAGCCCCAGCGTGACGTATGAACGCAGTGCCTGGATGTCCGCGTAGGCGTATTCCACCACCGGGCGGTAGTAGAACATCAGCAGCACGCCGCTGATCGCTTCGGCGAGGAAAAGGAAAAAGGTCAGCCCGCCCATGCACCAGGTGAACGACAGGCGAATGCCGCTCTTGCGCACCGCGACGGGGTGCAGGTGCAGGAAGACGTTGCTCATGACCGCCATGACACGCGTGCGTCGATCGCGCGGAATGCCATGGCGGAAAATCGAGTTCCAGACCTGCGTCGAGCGAATGTAATTCAGTAGGGGCGAAATCATCAAATCCATCCGAAGATTGGTCGCCGCGCCAGGAATGTTCCGGTCGCGGGTAGATCGTAGCGTTTGACGGTGCGTCCGCAACTAATGCTGCCCGGGGGCCGGGTGCCACCTGCAGCAACGTAGCCGCGATATCGCTTTACACCATCAGTTCCGAGCCCGGCAGACCCCACTGGTTCAGTTCAGCACGGTACTTGACCGCCTTGTCCACCACGATCGTGTCGCCTTCGAGGCTGATCTTGAAGCGTTCCAGCGGTCGGGGGGCCGGGCCTTCGAAGTTCACGCCGTCCATATAGAAGCCCGAGCCGTGGCACGGGCACTTGAACTTCGCATCAGCCGCCATCCAGTTGGGGATGCAGCCCAGGTGCGTGCAGATGGTGGACAGGGCAAAGAGCCTGCCCTTCTGCCGCACGATCCACACCTGCTGCGAGCCCTTGAACTGCTCGTAGACACCGTCATCGGGATAGTCGCTGATCTTCCCGGCCTTGAAGGAGGACGGCGGTTCCTTGGTCAGTTTGGGCACGAGGTATGACTGTAGCGCCCCGCCCATGGTCGCCAGCGTCGCGGCCACGCTGCCCCAGGCAATGGTGAGCAGCGCCGCGGTGCCGGCTGCCACGCTGGTGGCTTCACGTCGGGTAAGGCCCGCCCGCTCGCGGATGCGCTGGGCCACGCTGCCTCCGGGCCGGATGTAACCGGTGCCGACCATCGCGGCGACCTTGGCATCGGGAGGGGCGTCTCCGGGCAGGGCTGAGGCGATGATCTCGGCCGACACCTTTGCCACAGGTACCGTCCGCACGGCCGGTCCTCCCCCCGATCGACTGCCGCTGACCCGGGCGGTCGAGAGCAGCCCGGCCCACTTCGGATCGGGCGGCCCTTCGGGAATGACGGGACCAGCCTTCTTCGCCGCCCCACCTCCACCGCCGCCACCTGCGGCAGGCGCCGCTGCGGCCGCCGCTTCTTCCTGGCCGGCCCACGGCTCGGGACCTTCAACCTCGATCGTCTCGTACTTGATCACCTCGACCGGGCAGCCTTCCGCCGCCGCGATGATGGCCGGCGTCAGCGGACGGGTGAACTCCGCCTTCATCGCCTCCGGGCGGATGACGCAGGTTTCTTCCTGCACGTCAAACACTTCCGGACATTCGCCTTCGCAGGCGTCACAGACGATGCAGCCCGGGGCGATCCAGACCTTGACGATTTCCTGATGGGTTTCAGCCATGTGTGCTACTCTACGACATTCCTGTCGATGCACGCCGGCGCGGCGTCAAGATCGCCGTCCGGATCGATTCCGTCCCGTGTTGTTCCCCCGACCCGGCATTCACTTGCCGGTCTGACCACGCCGTTCCAGCAGCGCGGCGGCTATGCGGCGGACCTCACGGCTGGGGTCCTTCTCCGCCAGCTCAGCGATCTTATCCCATATCGCGGGATCCTTCATGTGGATGGTGTGCGTCGTGCCATCGCTGCTCATCACGTTGCCCAGCGTGTGCACCATCACCCGGTCCTGCAGCCCCACGCTCATCAGTTCCGCTGCCTGGGGCCCGGTCTCGCCGGCGGGCAGTTTCGCCAGCGCCTCACGGTTGAGCAGCAGCCCCGTCACCATCGCTACGCCGCGCGGATCACCCAGCTTCGCCAGGGCGACCCCCGCGTTCCATGCCACTTCCCGGCCTTCGCTGCCCACCACGTTCAGTGCCTGCGCCAGCGCCGCAATCGCTGCTTCATCATGAGGTTGGGCCAGTTTGCCCAATGCTGCGGCGGCCTGCACGCGCACCGTAACATCACCCTGATTGAGCACACGAATGAGGTCGGGCACCGCCTGGCGGGCGGCCTCGACGTCCGGCCACACCAGCACACCCCCCACCGCCGCCTCGACCAGTCGCGACTCATCGGATCGCAGGCGGTCAAGCACTACCTCCAGCCCGCCATCCTCACCCAGAAGTCCAATCGCCAGGAGCAGGTAGGTCTGCAACTCCAGGTCCGTCCCCGGGTTGACCTGCTGGTTCAGGATGTTGATGAGCGTTTCGTTGACCGTCGCCCGCTCCTGCGGGTCGGTCAGCCCGGGAATCCGCGTCGCCAGTGTCTGGGCGGCACGGCATCGATCCAGATAACGCGGATCCTGCAGCCCCATCTGGGTGCGTCCAAGCCCACTGGGCTGTTCCAGACGCTTCAGAAGGTGTTCCAGTGAATCGGGCGTGCGAACCAGCGACCCCAGAAGAGTCACCACACCAATGGAGATGAGGACGATTACCGCCGGAATGACCACCAGTTGCGCCATTTGCCTGCCGAAGCTCGGCGGTGCTTCGATAGTGGTCACGGGACGGCTGGCCGCAGCATCAGCGGCATCCAGCGTCGTGCCCACGGGCTTGGCGGGCGGCATGGGCGGCGCTTCCGCAGCAGCACGCGCCGGCGTGGTCGAAAACGGGGCGTTGGATTGGTCACTCGTACGGTTCACCGGACCGCCTGTCTCATTCAGTCATCCCCGCGCGACATGGTAAGGAATCCCTCCGCTGACGCAACCTGGCCCGACACACGGAAACCACGATTGGCGCAACATCTGTTGAACCATGCTGTACCTTCTGCTAGTCTTGCGCCTACACTGCCACAACTGGTGCCAAATAAACGGCGCAAGATGAGGAGCCCAGCGAACCGACGCGTGGGAGAACGGAAAAACCGCGCAGAGGTTCATGACGAGGGTGGATACGGATGAGCAATATTGGCCTAACTGACGTTGATGTTAACGCCCAACAGGTCAAGCGCGTGGGGCCTGTGGTTCCCACGTCCCCATCCCCTGTCGGCCGCGATGCACCGGCTGGCCTGATCGATCGTGCCCGCCGAACGCTCAAAGCCGCAGTCGCCAATCTGCTCGCCCAGCAAAAGCCCGAGGGCTACTGGTGTGCCGAGCTGGAAGGCGACTCGATCCTCGAAAGCGAATACATCCTGCTGAAGTGGATCATCAATCAGGAGAACGACCCGCGTCTGCCGCGGATCGCCAACTTCCTGCGCGAGCAGCAGCAGCCCAACGGCGCGTGGGTGCAGTACCCCGGCGCCAAGCCCGACCTCAGCGCCACCGTCAAGGGCTACTTCGCCCTCAAACTCATGGGCGATGACATCAACGCTCCGCACATGTCCAAGGCCCGCGAGATCATCCGCGGGCTGGGCGGTGCCGAGCGGTGCAACAGCTTCACAAAGTTTTATCTGGCGGCCCTTGGACAGATCCGCTATGACGCGGTGCCCTCCATTCCGCCGGAAATCATCTTCCTGCCCAAGTGGTTCTACTTCAATCTGGACAAGGTCAGCGCGTGGACACGCACGATGATCACGCCGCTGTCCATCGTCACCAGCCACCGCCCAGTGCGTCGGCTGCCGCCAGAAAAGGGCATCGATGAGCTTTACGTCGACCAGCGGGCCCGCCACCGGCTGTTGCCCAATGGCGATGCACACCGCACCTGGTCCAAGATCTTCATTTCACTGGACAAGGTGCTCAAGCTCGTTGACCGGGCGGGTATGACGCCGTTGCGGCGCCGGGCTTTGCAGAACATTGAGGACTGGATCGTCGAGCACACGGAGCGGTCGGACGGTCTGGGCGCGATCTTCCCGCCCATGGTCTACATCCTCATCGCGTTCCGCTGCCTGGGCTATAAGGAGGATCACCCACTGCTCGTCGAGGCGCACAAGCATCTGGACGACCTGCTGATCGTGGACGAGGAGCGTGACCATATCCGCATCCAGCCCTGTTTCAGCCCGATCTGGGATACGGGTATCGCCGCCTACGCACTGACCGAGGCGGGACTCGATCAGTACGAGGAACACACCCGCAAGTGCGCCGAATGGCTGGTGAGCAAGGAGTGCCGCCACGCGGGCGACTGGGTCGCCAACGTGCGTCGGCCGGTCGAGCCCAGCGGCTGGTATTTCGAGTTCAACAACGGCTACTACCCCGACGTCGACGACACGGCGATGGTGTCGATGGCACTCAAGCGCATCGGCGGCGAAGCGGCAGAAGCGGCGGCGAAACGCGGCGTCGAATGGGTGCTGGCCATGCAGAACGACGACGGCGGCTGGGCGGCGTTCGACCGTACGAAGGATCGGCCGCTGCTCGAGCACGTCCCCTTCGCCGACCACAACGCCATTCAGGATCCCTCCTGCCCGGACATCACTGGCCGGACGCTCGAATGCCTGGGCCACCACGGCTACATGCCCGACCACCCGGCGGTGCAGCGGGCCATCCGCTTCATCATCAGCCGCCAGGAGCCTGAAGGCTGCTGGTTCGGCCGCTGGGGCGTGAACTA
>ERZ777003.3373-NODE-3373-length-15697-cov-11.524357_pt1 | contig 15697 bp, 14 predicted proteins | sample MGYA00374956_ERZ777003 | MGnify/ENA primary metagenome ERZ777003 (study PRJEB29302, sample SAMN06268252) | bioreactor metagenome | isolation source: Joint BioEnergy Institute, California, USA | place: USA:Joint BioEnergy Institute, California, USA | collected... | reverse complement strand
CTTCCATGGTAAGGAAGGGGTCGCCGGTTCGAGTCCGGCAGAGGGCTTGCCCACAGCTCAAAGCAGTGTTCCAGGTTTGGCTGTGGAGATACTCGCAGTCGGTCAGGGTGCCGAAGGCTCCATGTGCGACGTGTGAGATCGCGCGGATCACGTCGGAGTACGATCAGCCGTCGACCTGCTGGGCGCCGACCCAGGAGAGAGGGTCACGGAATCGTCGAGTGGATCTTCTGACGGCCAGTTGATGGCCGGGCTTACCGGCGCTCCATGGCGAGGTCCGATGCCGCGGCGTCAAGGGCTTTCGCATGCGCGTCCCAGGCTTCACTGAGTTCGCCGTGATGACGCTCGTAGATGTCCGATGGGATCGGTGGTGCCAGCGCGGTGACCACGAAGTGATCGCCTGCGATGGCGAGCGCCACATCGAGCTGCTGCAGGTCGGCGTGCCGAAGGTCGCGCTCCGCGTGGTCCGCACGCAGCGCGGCCGCGCGCCACGCGACGGCTGCGGCGAACTCGTCGGTGGCAATGAGAAAGACGAGCCCCACGACGAGCAATCGAGCAGCCACAACCTTGGTGTCGCTCGCCTCGACAATGACGAGCGCTAGAAGGCCGGTGACGGTTCAGTCCCGAGGGCGCAGATCAGCGTCGCGCGGCGACGTCCCTCCTCCGCCCGGGCGTGCTGTTCGCCCGCCTGGTATCGCAGCCACCAGGCGGCGCACTCGCACGTCAGTGATGCCACGGCGAAGTAATACGCTGCCGACGGCTCGAAGAAGAGCGCTGCAGCGCCGGAAATGAGCGTGCCTAGATGGCACCGGAAGCGCAGGCGGAGCGTCCGCTTGGCTTCCTCGCCCTCGGCGCGGCTGAGCGCGAGTAGACTAGCCATGGCGAGGGAACTTCGCGCCGAAGATCTGGCCCCACATGCGGATCGCTTCGGCGTGGCGGGTGTTGCCATCATACGTCGCATGCCACGCGGAGCGTGCCTGCGACGCTGTCGTCGTCAACAGTGTGCTGAGCTTTGAGCGGGCGGAAGTAGACAGATAGTCGTCGACATAGGCGTCGCCATGACGAAGGCGTGCCCCTATTGTGTCTCGGGCAACTTTGAACCAGCGGAAGAGGGCCCACGTGATGTCCGCCGCGTCGGTGACGGCCTTGAGAGCGATGACTTCGATGTGGAAGGACTGCATCGGTGCGCCGTGGGGGTGGTTCCACCACTTGACTATCTTCACAACTCGGCGGAACCCTGGTCCTGCTGAGATCACGGCGTCGTGAACGTCGCGTGAGTGAAGATGCGGTCGCGTCCTAATCCACGACTCGCTGTGCATGTCCGGTATCTCGTAGTAGCTGGGCTTCTTGGCGGACTTGTCTGCGCGGCAAGCGACGGCTGGAACCACGTCGACGTTGGGCCAGCTCTGGAACCTCAGTGTTACCGCCTGGCCGTTGCGGCGCACAGAGGCAGCGGTGCTACCAAGCGCCTCTCGAACCGCGCGCAGCACATCTGACGGTCTGCGCCCTTCGACATGCTTGCCGTAGTGCAGGGACCACGAAGACATCGACGTCGGCGTGGCCGGCGACAGCCGTGAACCGCGGGATCGAGCCAGTCGCGAACGAATCGAGGATCGTGAACTTCGGATGCAGTCGTCTAACCACCCATTCCCCGCCGGGTGTTGGCGATTGTGCGATGGTCCCCCGGCAAGTTGATCGCATTGAAAAACTCGTCGAAGGCGGTATGGACCGAGTATGCCATGTGTAGAGGATGCGGACAGTGGCTGACGGATCGCTGGCTTGGGCGGTATCCAAGGTGGTCATGACCGCTAATTCGTGGCAGTTTGCGCAGCAAAGCCTCGGCGCCGTCGTTGGCTCGGCGTCAATGCCATCACTGGTGCCGCCGAACTCCGCGCCCACCTGGGCAGACGGCACGAGGCCCTCATGGCTGCGCTGGACGGTACCTGTGGTTCAACCGCAACCCTGCCCTTGTCCTCGAGCTCAGTCTTGAAGTACCGCGCTCGTCCAAGACAACGCTGATGTCAAACGCGCCGTGGGACTCCCGGGCGGCGCGTGCTGCGGCTGTCGGCGCTCGTCGGGGCGGAGGCGAGCGTCGCCGCGCTCGGGGTCGCCGCCCACGAGGTCGCCCACGAGCTCCAGGACGCCGAGGGCAGCCGCGCCTACCGCTGGTGCCAGGCGATCGGCGAGCCGCTCGCGGAGGTGTCGCCGTTCTCGGGTATCGTGCTGATCGGCGGCCGTCGTCGCACTCATCTACGTAGTCGGGCTGCTCGACCGGCTCGGCATGTTCCTCGTGCTCGTCGTCGCCGAGAGCCTGCGCCGGGCGGTCGCCTGACCGCGCGCCGCGTCCGCCGGCCTGGTCACGGTGCGGTGACCTGGCGCCCCGCCATGGACCGTGCGCGCCGCGCCCCAGATGGCGTCGTGGTCGGTCCGGCGCTCATCGGCTGCAGCGGGCTACGCAGGATCTCAAGCAGCAATGCCCAAAGATCGACTCCGGAGTTGGGTACAGCAGTGTTTCCGTCTCGCGGTGCTCGTATGTTCGTCGCGACATGCACGAGTTCCTCGAAGCGGCCTGCGACGTGCTCGACCTCGAACTGCCGGCGCTGGAGCGCGCGGCGGCGTTCTCCCAGGAGCAGGTGCAGGAAGCCCGGAGGTTCTTCCGTGATCGCATCGGGCTCGACCACGGCCTGGACATCGTCGTGTGCGGTTCGCTCGGGCGTCGGGAGATGTCGGCCGCGAGCGACTTCGACTACCTCGTCGTCGCGCACGGCCTCGTCGAGGACGTCACGCGCTTTCGGAGCGCGCGGCTGGCGTGCGACGAGTGGTGCACGCGGCGCAGCCTGCCGTCACCCGGGACGACTGGGCTGTTCGGTCGCGTCGTCTCCGCGACCGAACTCGTCGAGCAGATCGGTCTCGAGTTCGACACGAACGCGAGCCTCACGCGTCGGTTGCTGCTTCTTGAGGAGGGCGTGTCGGTCCTCCAGCCGGAGAAGCACCAGCAGTTCGTCAACGTCATGCTGGGCCGGTACCTGCTCGAGGAGGATGCGGGCGGGCCGCCGTGGTTCTTGCTCAATGACGTCACGCGATATTGGCGCACGATCGCTGTCGACTACCAGGCGAAGGTGTGGCGCGATCTGTCCGACGACGGCTGGGGTCTGCGATGGCTCAAGCTGCGCATCTCGCGCAAGCTGACGTTCGTCAGCGCCGTCGTCAGCGCGTTGCTGGTGGCGCTTGAGGCGCCGGACGACCGACGCGCGTTCCTGTGCGAGCAGTTCGTGGACGTGCCTGCGCTGGCCCGCGTCGCCCAGCTGACGCGGGTGCTGGACGGCGACGAGCAGGCGCTCGGCGACCTGCGGGATGTCCTGTCGATCGCCGACCGTTTCGCCGCATACCTGCAAGACAAGGAGCAGCGCGCCGCTGCGCGGAGGATGCGGCCGCCGGTGGGCGCCGTCGTCGAACCGGGCTTCGTCGAGATGCGAGAGGCCTCCGACGCGCTCCAGGCATGCCTCGAACGGCTGTTCTTCGACGCGCCGGCCTTGCGGGATCTGAGCCGCCGCTATCTGACGTTCTGACGAGATGGGGTAGAAATGACCAGCATGGTGGACAGCGTGATCTTCCGTGAGACGACCATCGAGCGGCGCACGGCCGACGCAGTCCAAGATGAGCTGAGGCGACGCCTTGCGCGCGGCTGGAGTCGCGATGAGATCGCGGCGAGGCTGGGCCTCGTCCCGGTTGGGCTGGACGCCCTCATGGGGCGCTACTGGACGATCGAAGAGGCCTTCCGCGTCGCCGAGGCGCTCGAGATCGATTTCGCGAGGATCCACGCCGAGGCGGCTGGGGCCGCCTGACACCGGTCCGCTGCCGGTGGCGGCGCGCCGCTAGCCCGCCGCGCGCAGGAGCAGCTCGTTGCCGAACGGGTCGGCCGTGACGAGGCCGTCGGCGGACGCGCTCGCGGGCGCGCCGGCGGCCTGGAGGCGGTCGCGGACGGCGGCGAGCGCGTCGCCGTCGGGGAGCTCGACGACGAAGCGCGCCAGGCCGCGCGTGCCGGGCCCGTTCGGCGGCCCGCCCGCGCTCGCCCACGTGTTGAGGCCGAGGTGGTGGTGGTAGCCGCCGGCCGACACGAACAGCGCGCCGGGGTAGCCGCGCACGACGACGTCGAAGCCGAGCAGGCCGTGGTAGAAGCGCTCCGCCTCCGCGAGGTCGGCGACCTGGAGGTGGACGTGGCCCATCCGCGTCCCGGCCGGCACGCCCGGGTCCGCGTAGTCGGCCGCGCGCGCCGCCGCCGGCAGCTCGGCGACGACGGCGTCGAGGTCGAGCGGGAGCGTCGCCATCCTGATGTCGCCGCCGGGCGCGCGGCCCCACTGCTCGCGCGGGCGGTCGCGGTAGAGCTCGATCCCGTTCCCCTCCGGGTCGCTCAGGTACAGCGCCTCGCTGACGAGGTGGTCGGAGGCGCCCTCGAGCGGCCAGCGGGCCGCCGCCAGCCGCCGCAGCGCGAGCGCCAGCTCGGCGCGCGACGGGAGCAGCAGCGCGAGGTGGTACAGGCCGCTCGCCCGGCGCGTGCGCGGGACCGCGTCGGGCCGGCCGACGAGCTCGACGAGCGGCGTCCCGTCGGGAGCGCCGAGCGTCACGAGGCCGGCGTCGGCGTCGCGCGCCAGCGGCCGCAGGCCGATCGCGCGCTCGTAGAAGCCGGCGACCCCGTCGAGGTCGGCGACGACGAGCCGCACCGGGCCGAGGCGCGTCGCGGCGGGGAGGGAGGGAGCGGAGGTGCCGGTCATTTGATTGCGCAAGCAATCGTAGCAGGGCGCGCGGCCGGCGGGCGGGGGCGCGGCGGGCCGTCGGGCCGGTCCACGTCCGTGCGGCGGCCGGCCGCGCCGACCGGCGCCCGCCGCGCGGACCGCGGGTCGACCGCGCCGACCGCCGGCCCCGCGGCGAACGGGGGAGCGGCCGCGCGAGCCGCTATCGTTGCGGGCCGCAGAAGGGAAGTAGCCCTGCGACACGGCGCGTTCGTCAGCACGGTCCCGCCCGGGGCCCGGCGCGCCGGCCGGCGCCGAGACGCGCGCGGCGGGTCAAACCTTCGAGTTCCCGCCCCGTTCTCGAAGGAGCCCCGGACGCATGGCACTCGCGTGGATCGGCCTCGGCGCGTTCATCGTCGCCGCCCTCGCCTTCGACCTCCGCAGCCACGGCGGCCGCCCGATGCCCCCCAAGCAGGCGCTCGCCTGGTCGATCGCCTGGACCGTCCTCGGCGTCGCCTTCGCGGCGGTCCTGCTCGTGGTCGAGGACGGGAGGGCCGCCGCCGACTATCTCGCCGGCTTCCTGATCGAGAAGTCGCTGTCGCTCGACAACCTCTTCGTCTTCGCCGTCATCTTCGCCTTCTTCGCGGTCCCCGACAGCGAGCGGCTGAAGGTGCTCATCTTCGGCATCGCGGGCGCGATCGTCCTGCGCACCGTCTTCATCCTCGTCGGCGCCGCCGCGCTCGAGGCCTTCCACGCGACGACGTACCTGCTCGGCGCGCTGCTCGCCTTCACCGCGATCAGGATCGCCCGCCAGGGCGACGAGGAGATCGACCCCGAGAGGACGCTCATCATGCGGGCGATCCGCAAGGTGCTGCCGCTCTCGAGGGGCTACGACGGCGACAAGCTCATCACGCGCGAGCACGGCCGCCGGCTCGCGACGCCGCTGTTCGCCGCCTTCACGATGGTCGCCGCCTTCGACGTGATGTTCGCGATCGACTCGATCCCGGCGATCTTCGCGATCACGACCGACACGTTCGTCGTCTTCAGCGCCAACGCCTTCTCGCTGCTTGGCATGGTCGCGCTCTACTTCGTCCTCGACGGCCTGCTCGACCGCTTCCGGTACCTCCACCTCGGCCTCGCCGTCATCCTCGGCTTCGTCGCCGCCAAGCTGCTGCTCGCCGACACGAGCTTCCACCCCTCGACCGGCGTCTCGATGGCCGTCATCGTCGTCTCGCTCGCCGGCGCGGCGCTCGCGTCGGTGATCGGCGAGCGCCGCGAGGCGCGCCTGGCGGCCGAGCGCGAGCGGACGCCGTCGCCGCGCCCGTAGCGTCCCGCCGCGCGCGCCGGCGCGGACGCTGCGCCTTGACGCGGGCCGAGCGGGCGGTATAGAACACGTCCGTGACGTCGCCGTTCGGGCGACGCCGGGGGACAGATCGGGGAGCCTTTCTTGCGAGGGGGAACGCAGCAGCACGCGCGTGCTCGCGCCTGCGCGGCCGCGGGCAACCGGCGCGAGCGCGTCGGCGATGCGCGATCGTACACGGGCAAGGGAACGCCCATGACTGCAAAGGGTGAGGAGAGCCGATGAGCGACACCCTCTCGCCGCGTCCCGGTGCGCCGCGCGCGGCTGCTGACCCGGCGCGCCCCGGGCGGCCGGTCTTCGGGCTGTTCGAGGGCTTCGCGCTCGCGAGCGTGCTCGCGTCGCTGGAGCGCGCGGGGCGGCTGGAGCGCCTCGAGGCCGACGGCGTCCCGGTCGACGCCGCCGCCGACGTCCACGACCTCGACCAGGCGGCGCTCCGCTACCTGGAGCAGCGCGGGATCGCCCAGCGGCGCGACGGCCGCTTCGTCCTCACCGACCGCGGCCGCGAGGTCTGCCGCGACAAGGGCTACCTCGTGTGGCTGCAGGGCGGCTACGGCCACGTGCTCGGCGCGCTCGGCGAGCTCGCCGCCGGCCGGGCCCGCTACGGCGTCGACGTCGTGCGCGACGGCCGCTGGGTCGCCGACGGCTCGGCGCTGATCGGCCGCGACGACGTCGCCCCGCACGCGATGGCGGTGCTCGAGGCGGTCCGCTTCTCCCACGTGGTCGACCTCGGCTGCGGCAACGCCCGCTTCCTGATCGCGGCCGCCCGCGCCTTCGGCGCCACCGGCGTCGGCGTCGACCTCGCGCCGGAGGCGTGCGCCGACGCGGAGGCGGCGATCGCCGCCGCGGGGCTGGCCGACCGCATCAGGGTCCGCTGCGGCGACGCCGGCGACCTCGCCGCGATCCCGGAGCTGGAGCGGGCCGACCTGGCGGTCGCGTTCTTCCTCCTGCACGAGATCTTCGAGCACGGGCGCGCCGCGCTCGTCGACTACCTGCGCACGCTCGGGGCGCGCATGCCCGCCGGCGCCCACATGCTCGTCGCCGAGGTCCAGCCCGCGACCGGCGCGCCGGACGAGCGGTGGCGGCCCGAGTTCACGCTGCTGCACCACGTGATGGGCCAGGAGCTGCTCGACGCCGACGGCTGGCACGCCGCCTTCGTCGAGGCCGGCTGGGCGCGGCGCGAGGTCCGGGAGCTCGGGCTCCCGGGGGCGATCCTGCTGCTGTACGAGAACGCCGCGCCCGAGCGCGGCGGGAAGGAGGCGTAGCGCGATGCAGGTCGCACAGCGGTCCGGGCTCGTGATCACGCAGGGCCTGCCGGTCTACGAGGAGATGGACGGGCACCACGCGCCGGTGCCGCTGTACGTCACGCCCGAGACGCTGCCGGGCGCGCCGTTCCGGGTCGCCGTCGTCGACGCCGCGAGGCTGATCGGCGCGCCGCACGCGGACCTGCACGTCCACGAGGACCACGACGAGATCTACCTCGTCGCGACGCCCGGGCTGCGCTTCACGGTCGAGACCGAGGACGACCGCATCGAGCTGGAGTCGCCGGCGACGGTGTCGATCCCGGCGGGCGTCGCCCACCGGCTCGTCTGCCACGAGGTGCAGACGGACACCTGCCCGTTCCTCGGCATCCTGCTCGACCGGGGGACGCTCGCCGCCTGACGGACGGGCGGGGCACGACACAGGGGGATGGACGAGATGGCAACGTCGGTCGCGGGGGACCCGCAGCTCCAGCACCACCAAGCAGGCGGCGCCCGCCGGCGCCGCGCGAGCGGCGGGCCGCCGGAGCGGCTGCGCGTCGCCATCCTCGGCACCGGCAACATCGGCACCGACCTGCTGTTCAAGGTGCGGCGCTCGCCGCTGCTGGAGTGCGCGCTGTTCGTCGGGCGCAACCCGGACTCGGTCGGGATGCGCACGGCCGCCGCGCTCGGCGTGCCGGTGTCGGACCGGCGCATCGACGCGATCGCCGAGCAGCCGGAGCAGTTCGACCTCGTCTTCGACGCGACCTCGGCGCCCGACGCGGCCGTCCACTGGGAGGTGCTGCAGGCGCTCGGCCTGCCGGTGATCGACCTGACGCCGGCCAAGCTCGGCGCGCTCTGCATCCCGGCGCTCAACCTCGCCGACTGCGTCGGGGCGCCGAACCTCTGCATGGTCACGTGCGGCGGGCAGGCGGCGGTGCCGCTCGCGCGCTGCATCGTCGAGACCCAGCCGCAGGTCGACTACATCGAGATCGTCTCCACGAGCGCGTCGCGCAGCGTCGGCCCGGCGACGCGCATCAACATAGACGAGTACCTCGCGACGACGGAGGCCGCGGTCACCCGCTTCTGCGGCGTGGAGCGGTGCAAGACGATCCTCATCGTCAACCCGGCCGAGCCGCCGATCAAGATGCAGAACACCGTCTTCGCGAAGGCGGAGGAGGTCGACCTGCCGGCGCTGCGCAGGGCGGTCGACGCGATGGTCGCGCGCATCCAGCGGTACGTGCCCGGCTACCGGCTCGTCGTGCCGCCGCTGCACGAGCACGGCCGCATCGCGATGACGGTGCAGATCTCGGGCGCCGGCGACTACCTGCCCGAGTACGCCGGGAACCTGGACATCATCACGTGCGCTGCGGTCGCCGCGGCCGAGGAGACGGCACGGGCGCGCCTGCGGGGGGCGGGCGCGGCGGCCGGCTAGGGCGCGGGGCGCGTCGACACGGGGAGCACGAGGGGACACGGGGCGATGGCACAGATCCTGATCAGCGATCCCACCTTGCGGGATGGCAACCATGCGGTCGCGCACCAGCTGACGGCCGAGCAGATCCGCCGCTACGCCGCCGCCGCCAACGCGGCGCGCGTGCCGATCGTGGAGGTCGGCCACGGCAACGGGCTCGGCGCCTCGTCGCTGCAGGTCGGCGAGGCGCGGCTCGGCGACGCGGAGATGCTCGCGGCGGCGCGCGAGGCGCTCGCCGACGTCAAGCTCGGGACGTTCGCGCTGCCGGGCTTCGCGACGATGCGGCGCGACCTCGACGCCGCGATCGACGCCGGCGCCGACGTCTTCCGCGTCGGCGCTCACTGCACCGAGGCCGACCTCACGCAGCGCCACATCACCTACCTGCGCGAGCGCGGCAGGGAGGTCTACGGCGTGCTCATGATGTGCCACATGGCCGCGCCCGAGCGGCTCTGCGAGGAGGCGCGCAAGATGGCCTCCTACGGCGCCCAGGGCGTGATCGTGATGGACTCGGCCGGCGCCTTCCAGCCGGCCGAGCTGCGCGAGCGGATCGCCCGGCTGGTCGACGCGACCGGGATCGCGGTCGGCTTCCACGGCCACGACAACCTCGCGCTCGCGGTCGCCAACTCGGTCGCCGCGGTCGAGGCCGGCGCGACGATCGTCGACGGGACCGCCCGCGGCTTCGGCGCCGGCGCCGGCAACACGCCGCTGGAGGTGCTCGTCGCCGTGCTCGGCAAGCTCGGCTACGAGACCGGCATCGAGCTCTACAAGGCGCTCGACGCGGCCGAGCTGGCGGAGGCCGAGCTCGTCCAGCGGCTGCCGCGCACCGACTCGGTCTCGATCGTCAGCGGGCTGGCCGGCGTCTTCTCCGGCTACAAGGGGCCGGTCGCCCGCATCGCGCGCGAGTTCGGCGTCGACCCGCGCGACGTCTTCTTCGCGCTCGGCGAGCGGGGCGTGATCGCCGGCCAGGAGGACGTCATCCTCGAGGTGGCGGCGACGCTCGCGCAGCGGCGCGAGGCCGCGGAGGTGGGGGCATGAGCGCGCGCACGACCGCTCGCGCCCGGGCGCGCGTCGCGCTGCTGGACGCGCCCGAGCTGGCCCCCCACCACGAGGCGCTGGCGCGGCTGCTGTGGCACGCCGAGCTGCGCGGCGAGCCGATCGAGCCGCTGTCGAGGACCTTCCCGGACCTCGACCTGCTCGACGCCTACCGCATCCAGGCGATCGGCCGCCGGCTGCGCACCGCCGAGGGCGAGGAGCTGCGCGGCTGGAAGGTCGGCCTCACGAGCCGCGCGATGCAGGAGATGATGGGCGTCGGCCAGCCCGACTCCGGCTACCTGCTCGAGTCGATGGTCGTCATGAGCGGCGCCCAGCTGCGCGCGTCGCGCTTCATCCAGCCGCGCGTCGAGGCCGAGATCGCCTTCCTGCTCAAGGCGCCGCTGGCCGGGCCGGGCGTCACGCGCGAGGACGTGATCGAGGCGACGCACGCCTTCGCGCCGGCGCTGGAGATCATCGACAGCCGCATCTGCGACTGGCGGATCGGGATCGTCGACACCGTCGCCGACAACGCCTCCTCCGGGATGGCCGTGATCGGCGACTGGGAGCCGGCCGAGGACATCCGCGCCGAGACGCTGAACGTCAGCCTCGCCGTCGGCCCGGCGCTCGAGCGCGGCCGCGGCGACGCCGTGCTCGGCCATCCGGCCGAGGCGGTCGCCTGGCTGGCGCGGACGCTCGCCGCCCAGGGGCTGCGGCTGGAGCCGGGCGACATCGTGCTGCCGGGGTCGGTCGCCCGCGCGGTCCCGATCGCCGCCGGCCAGACGGCGTGCGCGACCTACGACCGGCTCGGGGAGGTGACGGTCAGCCTTGTCGGGCCATGACGTCGCCGGCGCGCCCGCCGACGCGCCGCTGTGGCAGCTCGACGCGTACCGCAGGACGTTCACCGCGCGCGTGACGGCGGTCGACGGCGCCGCCGTCATGCTCGACGGCGCCGCGCTCTACCCGGGCGGCGGCGGCCAGCCGGCCGACCACGGCACGCTCGCCGCCGGCGGGGAGACGTGGGCGGTGCGCGGCGCGCGGCTCGTGCGCGACGGCGCGCGGCCCGGCCAGGCGCCGGGCCAGACGCCGGGCCAGACGCCGGGCCAGACGCCGGGCGTCTGGTACCAGCTCGACCGCGACGGGCCGCCGGTCGGCACCGAGCTGGCGGGCGAGCTCGACTGGGCGCGCCGCTACGCGCTCATGCGCACCCACACCGCCCTGCACATCCTCTGCGCCGTCGTCTGGCGCGACTACGGCGCGAAGGTGACGGGCGCGAGCATGGAGCCGCTGCGCGGCCGGATGGACTTCGAGTTCGACTCGCTCTCGGGCGCGTTCGTGCGCGAGCTGGAGGAGAAGTGCAATGCCGAGGTCGCCGCCGCGCGGCCGACCCGCGTCGCCTTCCTGCCGCGTGCGGAGGCCGACCGCGACCCCGACCTGATCCGCAACAAGGTCAACCTGCTGCCGCCGTCGATCACGGTCGTGCGCGTCGTCGGCATCGACGGGCTCGACCTGCAGGCCGACGGCGGCACCCACGTCGCCAACACGCGCGAGGTCGGGAGGATCGCGCTGCCCGCCTACAAGAGCAAGGGGCGGATGAACAAGCGCGTCGAGCTGACGTTGCAGGGAGGGGAGGGATGATGCGAGCACCGCACCGACCGGTCGACAAGCGGCCCGACCTGCCGGCGCTCGAGCGGCGCGTGCTCGAGCGCTGGAGGGCGGGTCGCATCTTCGAGCGCTCGCTCGCCGCGCGCCGCGACGGGCCGATCTTCTCCTTCAGCGAGGGGCCGCCGACCGCCAACGGCAACCCCGGCGCCCATCACGTGCTGCTGCGCAGCTTCAAGGACTTCTTCATGCGCTACCGCACGATGCGCGGCTACCGCGTGCCGCGCAAGGCCGGCTGGGACTGCCACGGCCTGCCGGTCGAGCTCGAGGTCGAGAAGGCGCTCGGCCTCAACTCCAAGCGCGAGATCGAGGACTACGGCGTCGCCGAGTTCAACGCCCGCTGCCGCGAGTCCAACCAGCACTACATCCGCGCGTGGGAGCGGATGACCGAGCGGATCGGCTTCTGGATCGACCTCGACGGCGCCTTCCAGACCGGCACGCCCGAGTACATCGAGTCGGTCTGGTGGTCGCTGCACGAGCTGTGGGACAAGGGGCTCGTCTACCAGGGCCACAAGGTCGTGCCGTACTGCCCCCGCTGCGGCACCGGCCTCTCCTCGCACGAGACGGCGATGGGCTACCGCGACGTCGTCGACGAGACCGTGACGGTGAAGCTGCCCGTGACCGAGCGGCGCGGCCCGCTGCAAGAGGGCGACGCGCTGCTGATCTGGACGACGATGCCGTGGACGCTGTTCGCCAACTGCGCGGTCGCGATCGACCCGCGCATCGCGTACGTGCGCGCGCGGCTGGGCGACGAGGTGCTCGTGCTCGCCGCCGATCGCGTCGAGGCGGTGCTCGGCGACCTCGACGGGGAGGTCGAGGTGCTCGACCGCTTCCCCGGCAGCGCGATCGTCGACGCCCGCTACGCGCCGCCGTTCGACCTGCTGCCCGACCACGGCCCGAAGGGCCACGCGGTGCTCGCCGCCGACCACGTCACGATCGACAAGGGCACCGGCCTCGTCCACACCGCGAAGGCGTTCGGCGAGGAGGACTTCGTCCTCTGCGAGCGGCACGGGATCCCGCTCGTGAACCCGGTCCGGCCCGACGGCACCTACGACGAGCGGATCGTCGGCTACGAGGGCGAGTTCGTGCTCGACGCCAATCCGCGCGTGATCGCCGACCTGCGGGCCGCCGGCAGGCTGCTGCGCAGCGACCCGCTGCGCCACAGCTACCCGCACTGCTGGCGCTGCGAGTCGCGCCTGCTCTGGTACGCGACGGAGAGCTGGTACATCGCCACGCGCGACCAGCGCCACCGCATGCTGGCGCAGAACCAGCGGATCGACTGGCGGCCCGAGCACGTGCGCGACGGCCGCTTCGGCAACTGGCTGCAGGGCAACGTCGACTGGGCGCTGTCGCGCGACCGCTACTGGGGCACGCCGCTGCCGATCTGGGAGTGCGACGCCTGCGGCGCCCGCCACTGCATCGGCTCGCTGGCCGAGCTGCGCGAGCTCGCCGGCAGGCTGCCGGAGGACCTCCACCGCCCGTGGATCGACGCCGTCACCTGGCCCTGCCACGTCCACGGGTGCGGCGGCACGATGCGGCGCGTCAGCGCGACGATCGACACCTGGTACGACTCGGCGTGCATGCCGTTCGCCCAGTTCCACTACCCGTTCGAGGGCGAGCGGGAGTTCGCCGAGCAGTTCCCCCCGACGTTCATATGCGAGGGGATCGACCAGACGCGCGGCTGGTTCTACACCTCGCTGGCGGTCTCGACGCTGCTGTTCGACGACATCCCCTTCAGGACCGCCGTCTGCATGGGCCACGTCCAGGACGCCGAGGGCCACAAGATGTCCAAGAGCCGCGGCAACGCGGTCGACCCGTGGGACGTGCTCGAGCGCCACGGCGCCGACGCCTTCCGCTGGTACTACCTCGCCTCCCAGCAGCCGTGGCAGGGGTACCGCTTCTCGGTCGAGGCGGTCGAGGAGGCGGTGCGGCTCGTGCTGCTGCCGCTGTGGACGACGTACGGCTTCTACGTCCTGTACGCGAACATCGAGCGGTTCGACCCCGACGACCCGGACGTGCCGCCGGTGGCGCAGCGGCCGGCGCTCGACCGCTGGGCGCTGTCGCGGCTGCAGGGCGTGATCGCGCGGATGCGCGACTGCATCGACGACTTCGACGCCCACGGCGCGACGCAGGCGGCCGCGGCGTGGATCGACGACCTCTCCAACTGGTACGTGCGGCTGTCGCGGCGGGCGTTCTGGAACGGCGAGCGCCACGCGCTCGCGACGCTGCGCACCTGCCTGGTGGAGACGGCGAAGGCGCTCGCGCCGGCGATCCCGTTCATGACCGAGGAGATCTACGCCAACCTCGTCGGCGGCGCCGACTGGGACTTCGGCGACGAGCCGGAGTCGGTCCACCTGTGCGACTACCCGGAGCCGGACGCGGCGCTCGTCGACGAGGCGCTCGAGCACGACATGGCGCTCGTGCGCGAGGCGATCGAGCTCGGCCGCGACGCGCGCGCGAGGTCGCGGATGAAGGTCCGCCAGCCGCTGCCGCGGGCGATCGTCTGCTCGGCGGACCCGCGGGCGCGCGCGGCGGTCGGCCGGCTGCGGGAGCTGATCGAGCGCGAGCTGAACGTCAAGGCGGTCGAGGTCGTCGACGAGGAGGCGCAGCTGCTGGAGCCGGTCGTGCTGCCGAACCTGCAGCGGCTCGGCCCGCGCTGCGGCAGGGACATGCCGGCGGTGGCGGCCCAGCTGCGCGGCCGGCCGGGGGCCGAGGCGCTCGCGGCGCTGGAGGAGCACGGCGTCGTGTCGGTGACGGTCGGCGAGCCGGGCGACCGGCTCGACCCGCCGCGCACGTACGCGCTGGCCGAGAACGACCTCGTCGTGCGCCAGGAGCCGCGGCCCGGGCTCGTGCTGTCGCGGCGGGGCGAGCTCGTCGTCGCGATCGACACGACGCTCGACGAGCCGCTGCGGCGCGAGGGGCTGGCGCGCGAGATCGTCCGCGTCGTGCAGGCGGCGCGCAGGAGGGCCGGCGTCGCCGTCACCGACCGGATCGAGCTGACGCTCGGCGGTGCTCCCGAGCTGCTCGCGGCGGCGCGCGAGCACCAGGCGTACCTCGCGGAGGAGACGCTCGCGACGACGGTCGTCTACGACGGCGACGGCGCCGGCGGCGAGCGCGTCGAGGTCGAGGGCCTCCCGCTCGCGGTCGCCCTCGCCGTCGCCGACCGCGCGACGACGAACGCCTGACGCCCCGCGCCGCCCGCGCGGCCGCGCCGGCCGCCTGCGGCCCCAGGCTGCGCCGACCCGTGCGGCGCCGGCCGCGCGGCTGCGCCCCATGCCGCGCCACCCATGCCGCGCCACCCATGCCGCGCCACCCCTCGCAGCAAATCCGGCTAGCCGGGAAAACCGTCTCCAGGGACGGTTTCGGCGGGTAGCCGGATTTCTCGCTTCGCGGGGAGGCCTCGCTCGCGGGGCTCGCTTCGCGGGGAGGCCTCGCTCGCGGGGCTCGCTTCGCGGGGAGGCCTCGCTCGCAAGCCTCGCCTCGCGGGAGGCCCCAGCTCGCGGGGCGGGCCGAACGGCCGCCGATGTCACGGTTGCATGTGACATCGATCCATGTAACGTATGCCAGCGTCATGGTGATCGCGGCGATCGAACAGCCGGCCGGCGGGGCAGCGCTCGACCAGGTCGCGCTCGCGACCGGGTCGGCGGCGCTGCTGACCGTGACGCTGCTCCTGCTCGCCTGGGGGCACCGGACCGGCCGCATCGGCGCGCTCGCGGCGGCGGCGCGGTTCGCGCAGCGGCGCACCGGCCTGCCGGGCTGGGCGTCGCTCCCGTCGGTGATCGCGGGCGGCTCGCTGCTGCTCGCCGTCTTCGGCATGTACTGGGACATCGCCCTCCACATCGACGTGGGGCGCGACGAGGGGCCGCTCGCGAACCCGGCCCACTACTTCATCCTCGCCGGCTTGTTCGGCATCTTCGCCGCCGGGCTGATCGCGATCGCGCTGCCGTTCGGCCGCGTCAGCGCCGCCGGCGTCGCGCTCGGCGACGACTGGCAGGCGCCGCTCGGCGGCGTGCTGATCGTCGCGGCGGCCGCCTTCGCGCTGCTCGGCTTCCCGCTCGACGACATCTGGCACCGCCTCTTCGGCCAGGACGTGACGCTGTGGGGGCCGACCCACCTCATGCTGATCGCCGGCGCGTCGCTGACGCTGCTCGGCGTCGCGGTGCTGCTGGTGGAAGCTGGCCGATCGCCTGATGGCGATCGGCTTGCGAGCTCG
>ERZ777003.3369-NODE-3369-length-15730-cov-12.649506_pt1 | contig 15730 bp, 13 predicted proteins | sample MGYA00374956_ERZ777003 | MGnify/ENA primary metagenome ERZ777003 (study PRJEB29302, sample SAMN06268252) | bioreactor metagenome | isolation source: Joint BioEnergy Institute, California, USA | place: USA:Joint BioEnergy Institute, California, USA | collected... | reverse complement strand
TGGCACAGGTGTTGAACGAACATCTCCGCGAAGCCGTGTTCCGCGGCAAGGCGCACCACGGCCGGCAGCTCCCTCAGGTTGCGGCGCATGATCACCATCACCAGATGGAGATGCGGCCGGTCCGATCCTGCCTCCCGGCGTGCGCGAATCAAGAGATCGAGGTTAGCCATTACGGTTTCCCACCGGGCTCCCGTACGGATGGATTCATACATCTCCGCGGTTGCGCCATCCAGAGAAACATGCAGAACGTCAAGGCCGCTCGCGACACATTCCTTGGCGCGGCGAGCGTTGAGGATCGTGAGGTTGGTGTTCGTCGTCACTCGAACGCCTCGCGATGCGGCATGGCGGACCATATCGAAAAACCGCGGGTGCATGAGCGGTTCTCCGAGCCCTTGCAGGTGCAGCTCTTCGAGAGCAGGGAATTGGTCAACGAGCCGGACGAACGCATCGAAGTCAAGGAACGCGGGCGGGCCGTGGGGCGGACCGTCGCGGCGGTACATGATGGGGCACATCTGGCACTTTAAGTTGCACTGGCCGACTGGTTCGATCTGAACAAAGCGGGGCAACTGTTCACTCATAGGAAAGGCACGCGGTAGCGTACGGCTCCTCGAAGTCGCCAGAAGATCGCAAGCAGAGGGATCAGCGCGGAGGTGAGGGCCATTTCCGCGATGTGGGACGGCGCTTTTGACGTAAAGGCCAGGCGTTTGAGAAAGAAAATGAAAGTCGCAAGGAGCCATGCGGTAGCAGCCGCCGCGGCCGTTGCGGCTGCCCCTGCGATCCAGGCTCCAATCCAGGCAAGGAGAGCGAAGGCGGAGAGATAGTACAGCCACGGAGGATTTCTCTGTATGTACTTCCGGTACAGGCGCTGGTGCTTCTTGTAGAGCAGCGCGTTATACATCGCCCGCCGCTGCTGCGCAAGGCTCACCGCCCAGCGCGCGGGCCGGATCGGATGTATGACGATGGCTCGCGGTTCCTGAACGCATCGCCTCTGTAGCTCGATCAGTGTGAAGAAGAGGTCGCTGTCCTCGCGCCAGGCAAGCCTGAATCGCTCATCGAAACCGCCCGCGGCTTCGAGGGCCGTGCGGCGGCAAAAGCAGTTGGCGGTGACGAATCCGGCGTACTGCAGCCGGGACGCATTCCGCTCATAATCGGTCGGCCGGCTGGGCAAGGGCACGACAACCCTGCCGAACACCGCGTCGACTCCTGGCACGAATGCGGAGAGCCCGTGCTTGAGCCAGTCGCTGTTCGGCACGCAGTCGTCATCCGTGAAGGCGATGATCTCGCCTTCAGCCGCGCGCCAGCCGGCATTGCGGGCCGCGGCGGGACCTCTTGTATTGCCGGGCCGGAGATAGCGGACCTGAACCGGCGTATTCAGTGCGTGCAGTTTGACAAGGTATTCCGTTTCTGTAGACCGGCCATCGTCGATCACGAGAATCTCGTAGCAGTTCGGGTTCAGGTCCTGAGAGAGGAGCGCGGAGAGGCATCGCTGGAGCAGCGCGTTGCGGTGATGCGTCGGCACCACAACCGATACCCTCATGCCCTCTTCTCCAGCAAAAAGGAGCCGATGACGAGGCCGTCGAGCGGAGATGTGGCGAAAGCGGCGATGGCGTCGCGGGGAGAACAAACGATAGGCTCTCCCCGAATGTTGAACGATGTATTGATCAGCACCGGGACGCCGGTGCGCCGCTCGAAGGCACGCAGAAGGTCGTAGAAGAGTGGATTCCGGCGCCGGTTGACAGTCTGGACGCGTGCCGTGTCATCGACATGCCGCGCGGCGGGGATCTGAGCAGCCTTCTCCGGTCGAACCTTGGATACGAAAAGCATGAAGGGCGAGGGACCGGTGTGGAAAAACCATTCCGCGGCTTTCTCCTCGATGACGCAAGGAGCCACCGGGCGAAAGTCTTCGCGGTCCTTAATGCAGTTCAGGACGCCCCGCACGGATTCGTCTGTCGGAGTGGCGAGGATCGAACGTGCGCCGAGAGCGCGCGGGCCGAACTCCATACGCCCTTGAAACCAGCCGAGTACGCGCCCCTGAGCCAGGAGTTCCGCCGCTTCCTCGGAAGGTCTTTTGGAGCGCCGGTATGGCAGCTTGGAACGGCGCAGGAAATCCTCAATCTCGCTGTCGCTGTATTCCGGCCCGAGGTAGCAGTGCTCCATCGGCTCCGGTTTCGCTGTTTCTTTGCGCTCCCTGCTATCGATCCAAAGCGCTGCTCCAAGGGCCGTTCCTGCGTCGCCCGCGGCCGGCTGAACCCAGACGTTGCGGAAAGGACCGTCGTCCCGGATACGCGAGTTCATCACGCAGTTCAGGGCAACGCCGCCTGCCAGGCACAGGTTGTCGAAGCCGGTCGCCTGCTTCAGCCAGTCGCAAAGTGACAGAACAGTTTCTTCCAGTACGGTCTGGAGCGAGCGGGCGATATCAAAATGCCTTTGCTCCAGCTCAGTGCCCGGATCGCGCTTCGGACCGAATCGTGCAACCGGGTCAAAGTCCGCGATCGTGTAAAGGCCGTTGCTGCCCAGCCGGACAATATCCCTGAACTCATCCGCGTAGCCCGGCTGCCCGTAGGAGGCCAGCGCCATGACTTTGTACTCGTCAGAAGAATGCAGGAAGCCGAGATGCGCGGTGATCTTTTCGTATAGCAGGCCGAGCGAGTGGGGAAAACACACCTCTCCGATCGTCCGCAGCTCGGAGCCCGTGCCCGCGACGTACGCTGTCGTTGCCCGCTCGCCTCGTCCATCCAGAGTGAGGACCGCTGCTTCCTGGAAGGGGGACGGAAGAAATGCGCTCGCGGCATGCGCAAGATGGTGAGGCACAAAGTGCCACCGCCAGGGATCGTGCAATCGGCAGCCTTCAAAGCGATCCCGCAGATGGTGCGGAAATCCGCCGATCAGATGCCGCGGCGCGTTCACGATGGAGGAAAGGAAGAGCGGGTCCCAGACCGAAATCCATTCCTGCGGCTTGGGATGCGCGCTTGGCTCGAGAGGAAGCGTGATGGACGCGTCGTGACGCGTTTCGCCGAGGAGAAGGTAGGGGTTGAAGGAATAGGCGATGTGGTCGACGTCGTTGAGATGAAGGCCGGCTTCCTTCAAACAATAGTGAATGGCGTTGTGAGGGATTTCATAGGCGGAAAAGGGAGTTGGCCTCTTGGCGTGCTTGATGCGGCTGAATCGTTCCTCCTCCGCTGCGGCAATCACTCTGCCGTCCCGGACCAGGCATGCCGCAGAGTCATGAAAGGCTGCATTGATCCCAAGAGTGATCACTCTCTTCCGCTCCGGGGCTAAACAAAGCCGGTCACGGGTTATGGACGCCGCCGGACCGGAAGCGTTTCCGGTTCACACGGGTGGCGCGACCCGAAGCGCGTAATATGGTAGAAAGTGAGCTCGTCGTCCCTGTTTTTGTCGCATAATAATCTGAATTCGCAGGTCAGAATGGGGAGGCACATGCAGGTTTCGCCTTTTGACAGCATCGAAAGCGCCCACGAATTCGTTGAGCTGCTCCTGGAGGCGGTAAACGAATCCGAGCAGGAAGTGGCCGCCGACATCGAAGATGCCGACAGGAAGGATCTGCAGCGGCGGAAGGAAGCATTGCTTCTGGTGGCTCACAAACTGAAATGCCTGTCGGGGCACCTGACCAAGAGCCGGCGTCTTCTCAATGACCTCCGATTGTTGAGGAGGCTGCTGCTGGAGGAACGGTCTGTGCCGGCTGGCGAGCCGCTGACGCGGGCAGCGCGAGCAAAGGGATAAATTTCTGACGGGTTCAGGACGGACCCAATCCGCGCCGGTTGGAACGGCGGCGTGAAAGATTGCGGTTAGCCGTGCCCGTCAGCATTCTCTCACGTAAATCTCTCAACCTAAATCGGAACCCGGAGTTTTGAAATCCAAAGATCAAAAAAAGAAAACGGGAGAGCGTCCGCTCAAGACGCTGGATCGAGTTCTTTCCAAGGCCGGGCTGGGCTCCCGAACCCAGGCGAGAAGCTGGATCGGCTCAGGCCGCGTGAAAGTCAACGGAAGGGTGATTCAGAACCCCGACCATTGGGTGGACCTGGAACGTGACTACGTCTATCTGGATGACCGGCCAGTACGGAGGCAGAAGAAGATTTACCTGCTGCTCTACAAGCCGAAAGGATATCTCACTACGTTCAAGGATCCCGAAGGACGCCCCACTGTTTACGATCTCATTCGTGACGTGGATCAATGGGTGTTTCCCGTTGGCCGTCTCGATCTGAACACCAGCGGGCTGCTCATCCTTACCAACGACACGCAGCTTGCGGAGTATCTCACGAATCCGGAGCACAACGTACCCAAGACCTACCTTGTAAAATCTGCGACTCGACTGAATGATGAGCAGCTCGATCAACTGCGCAGAGGTGTTAATTTGTCGGACGGCCCGACGAGGCCGGCAATCGTGACACGGCTCCGCGATTCCGCAAACAAGACGTTCTTCGAGATCACGATCACCGAGGGACGCAACCGGCAAGTCCGGCGTATGGTGGAAGCTGTTGGAAGCACAGTGTCAAAGCTTGTCCGGACGTCCATCGGCAACCTGCGGATCGGAGACCTCCAGATCGGAAGCTACCGTGTTTTGACGCGCCAGGAAGTGGCTGCACTGCGAGCCGGTCAGTTTACAAATTTGACAACAAATTTGTTTACAAATCGGCTTACAACAAAGAATTAAGCTAGCTGCGGTTCGGGGGTGGAAGCTATACTGAAGGAACGCGAATGCGCTTTTCTGTCGACGCACACGCTATCGGTCGACGATTAACAGGCAACGAAGTTTACATTCGGAACTTATTGAATGGCTTCGCCGCGTCAGACCGTAGCTCAGAGTTCATCGCCTACTATTCAGTGGAAGGCGCGGAAGAGAGCATTCCTGCGCGGTTTCTAAAGTACCGGGTCGCGAAAAACCCTTTTCTGCGTTTGGGCCTGCATCTTTCCTCGAGACTGCGCCTCGACCGTCCGGATCTTGTGCATGTGCAGTACACTGCTCCCGTTGCATGTCCCGTACCGGTTGTCGTCAGCGTCCATGACATCAGCTTTCTCGAGCATCCTGAATTCTTTCCCATTTTTCGCTCCGCACAGCTGCGAGTGACCGTAAAGCGTACCGTCCGGCACGCAGCTTACGTTCTCAGCCCGAGTGAATTTTCGCGGAAGGCGATTGAGAAGGCATACGGTTGTCATGGAAAAGTAATCGTTGTTCCCTATGCGGCTTCGCCCATCTTCCGCGCGCTGCCGCGCGAGTCGGCTGCTGCCTGGGTCGCCAACCGCTTTCAGTTTCGTTTTCCCTTTGTCCTGACAGTCGGAGACTTGCAGCCGCGTAAGAATCAGATCGGGCTGATTCATGCATTTGCAGATCTCGTTCGGCATCACCCGGTACTGCCGCACCATTTGGTTTTAGTAGGAAAGGACACTTGGTACAGCTCGCGGGTGAAGCAGGCGGCTGCCGCTTCCGGAGTCGGTCACCGGATCCACTTCACCGGCTCTGTATCCGATGAGGAATTGCTTCACCTCTACGGAGCCTGTGACGTTTTTGCCTTTCCCTCCCTCTACGAAGGCTTTGGCCTTCCGATTCTCGAAGCGATGGCCTGCGGCCGTGCCGTCGTGTGCTCGAAGACTTCGGCGATGCCCGAAGTTGCTAATGCTGCCGCTATCCTCTTTGATCCTCATTCGCGGGAGGAAATGGGCCGGGCGCTCCGGGACTTACTGATCGATCCAGAGCTGCGAGCGCGGATGGAGCGGTTGGGGCTGAACCGGGCGGCCAAGTTCACATGGGAGCGAACTGCGAATAAGACGTTGGAAGTGTATTATAAAGTCGCAGACTACCAACGAAAGGCGGCGCGTCAGAAAGCGAAATCAATCTCAGTATGAAGGGGTGTTGGTTGATTCTTCCGGTCCTGGCCGCGTCGCTTGCGCAGGCAGCCGATCCAGGACCGAATTTCCATGAAGAGATTCTCCGGTACAACATTAGTTGGCCAAGCGGGCTCTCTCTTGGAGAGGCGGAGATGCGCGCGCTGCATCAGCCGTCCGGCGGTCCGGAGGGCGCCCGCTGGCGCTTCGAGTTCGATCTGGATGCCGCGGTTCCCGGCTTTCAGGTGAAGGACCGCGTCCGGTCCCTGGTTACCGACGCCTTCTGCACGGTCGAGTACGACAAGGACACGGCTCACGGCAAGCGGAAGGCGCAAGAGAAAACCACGGTAGACCTGGCCAACGGACTCGCGACTCGCGCTACGCTGAACGGAGGGAAATCGGAAATTCCCGTCGGCGCGTGTCCGCACGACGCTCTCTCGTTCCTGTACCATTTGCGCCGGGAGATTTCTCAAGGCCGACTCCCGCCCGCCCAGGCGGTACTGTTCGGCGCCCTCTATCACATTAAGCTGGAGTACGGCGGGACGCGTCAGATTGAAGTTGGCGGTTCCGCTGCTGAGGCCGACCGTCTGGTTGCCGCAGTAAAAGGCCCGTCGTCGGAAGTAAGTTTCGAATTGTTTGTGGCTCGTGATTCTGCTCGTACACCACTGCTTGTCCGCGTTCCGCTTCCGCTCGGATCGTTTTCGATGGAACTGGTCCGCTAGACATGCGGGTGGCATTCTTTTCCCCTCTTCCGCCACTGAAAACCGGGATCGCTGACTACTCGGCCGCAGTGCTCGAACCGCTGCGGCGACTGGCGGACGTTTCGGTTTTTGATTCGCGGCCCAAGCATTTCGATCCGTCGAGCTATGACGTTCTCCTTTACCAGCTAGGCAACAATCAGTACCACGCCTTCGCCTACGAGATGGCGCTTGAATACCCGGGCGTCGTTGTTCTGCATGAGTCCAACCTGCATCATCTCATCGCCGAGATGACGATCAAGCGGGGGGATTGGGACGCCTATCTCCGCGAGGTGGAGTTTGACGGGGGCCCGGAAGCACTGAGTTATGCCCAGCGCGTACGGCGTCTGGAAGTCGGGCCGGACTATGAAGGCGTGCCGATGCTGCGGCGCATTCTGGCGGCTTCGAAAGGGGTGATCGTCCATAGCAGGGCAGTGGCGGAGGACGTACGCGCTGCAGGCTATACGGGACCGGTCGCTCGAATCCCGCACGGCGCCTGGATCCCCGATGCGGATCGCATGGCCTATCGGAGCTGCCTCGGCCTCGACGAGACGACCCCGCTCATTGGGATCTTTGGGTTCCTCAAGCCGTACAAGCGGATCGCCGAGTCGCTGCGAGCGTTCCGGCGCCTTGTTCGAGTTGAGCCTCGCGCCCGGATGATCCTCGTAGGCGAGGCGCATCCCGAGTTCCCTGTCGAGTCTCTGATCCGCAGCCTGGGGCTCTCGCACTCCGTGCGCTTGATGGGTTTTACGCCCATCGAGGATTTCGTCGGCTACCTTGCCGCATGCGATATCGTCTTGAATCTCCGGTTCCCGACTGTCGGCGAGAGTTCCGGTACGCTGCTGCGCTCCTTCGGGCTTGGCAAGGCGGTGATCGTTTCGGATGTCGGATCTTTCCGCGAGTTTCCCGACGAAATCTGTCTCAAGGTGCCCGTCGATGCCCGCGAGGAGGAACTTCTCTTCGAGTACCTGAATCTGCTCGTTTGCCGGCCCGACCTCGCCAGCGCCATGGGCGCACGCGCCCGGCAGTGGGTGGAGCGGGAGTGTAACTGGGAGCTGGCTGCCCGCCGCTACGTCGATTTCCTGGACTGCGTTTCGAGAGGCGCCGAGTGGGTGCAGTTGGAAGAAGCGGCAACCGCCTGCCCGGAACCGCTGCAAGAGCAGATACCGCAAGAAGAGCCGCAACAGCAGCCGCAGCAGGAAGCGTGCTCTGTCACGGTGGACTCAAACTATATTGTTGGATGGACACAGCCGGGTACGGAAGCCCGCAGTTACGTGAACACCCACCTGGCGCGACTTCTCAAGACTCTCGAAATCACCCCGCCCGGCGCTCCGGGGGAGCGAATTCTCGAGATGGGCGCATACCTTCAGATTACGCCCGCGCTCAAAACGAAGCTCGGCTACTCCGATGTTCGTGGGTGCTACTACGGCCCTGCGGGTACGGTCGAGCATCGTAAGGTCGTATCAATGGACGGCGAGGAGTTCGAGTGCGAGATTGACCTGTTTAACGCGGAAAAGGACGTCTTCCCCTACTCCGACTCCTGCTTCTCTACCGTTCTGTGCTGCGAGCTCATCGAGCACCTGTTCGAAGATCCGATGCATATGATGGCGGAGATCAACCGGATCCTGAAGCCCGGAGGACACCTGGTTTTGACAACGCCAAACATCGGATCGCTTCGGGCGATCGCCGCCATTCTGCAGGGCTATCATCCCGGCTTCTTTCCTGCGTATCTGCGCCCGTCCGCTGATGGGCCCGCTGAAGCCCGGCACAACCGGGAATACACGCCGCGTGAGATCCGGCAGCTCTTCGTGGATGCCGGCTTTGAAGTCACGCGACTGGAGACCGGTGAGTTTCGCGATGAGCGGCACCCGGAACTCCTTTGGGTGCAGCATCTGCTGAAACGGTATAGCCTCTCCACGGATTTGCGCGGAGATGGAATTTTTGCGGTTGGCCGGAAAGTCGGTCCCGTCCGTGACCGCTATCCTGGCTGGCTCTACAGCGGCGGCGGTGAATGAGCATCATCTGGCAAGGCTCTGCGCTCACTGCCGAGTCACTGTCGATCCGAATACGGTCCCGCCTTCGGAATGTTTCGAAAGAGACGTGGAGCAGGGAAAAGGGATTCGCGCTCGGTTGCCAGATCCTCGACGGCAAGAGCGGGGAATACGTGGGGGAGAGTGAATGGCTGCCCCTCGCCGCGGACGTGCCGCCGGGAGCTGAGATCGACGTCGAACTGACCGTTGCTTTACCAGAGGAGCCAGGGACGTACAGGCTCATTGTGTCTCCCATTGAGAACGGAGTCCGCTGGCGCTACCTCGACAACTGGCCGGTTCTGATTGCCGAGGCCGAGGTGGAGAATCAAAAGGCCGTGCTCCTCGGCAGCCGTGTTGCGACCCAGCGGCGGCTTCGCGTGGAGTCTCTGCCGCGCTCGGTGCTCCGAGCCTTTCGCCGTCCTGTCGCTACGATCTGGCGCAATGCCGGGCTGATCCGCTCCATGGTCCGCCGCGATATCGCCGCCCGCTACCGCGGCTCCCTCGGCGATGTCCTTTGGACCGTGCTCCACCCTCTGCTGCTGATGGCGACGTATTTCTTCGTCTTTGGCATCGTCTTGCAGACGCGCTTTGCAGGCGATCCAAGCCGGGAGGGGTTTGTGCTGTATTTTCTGGCTGGAATGCTACCCTGGCTTGCTTTCAGCGAAGCCGTCGGGCGCTCTCCATTCGTTATTCTCGAGCATCGTAGCTTCGTGAAGAAGCTGCTCTTCCCGGTCGAGATCCTTCCCGTCAATCTCGTCATCTCCGGTCTTGTCAGCGAGCTCTTCGCCCTGGGCGTATTTCTCGGCGGACTCTTCTTCTTCCGCGGCGAAATTCCTATCACAGTCTTGTGGCTGCCGGTGATCCTCATTCCACAGGTCCTGCTGACAGCCGGGCTCTGCTGGTTCCTGGCGTCTCTGGGGGTCTACCTCCGCGACCTCGGGCAGGTCATCGGATTTGCTCTGACTTTGTTATTCTTCCTTACGCCTATCTGCTATCCGGAGGCGTCCATTCCGGAAGCGATCGCTCCACTTCTCAAAAAGAACCCCATTTACCAGGTTGTGCTCGGATACCGAACCATCTTTTTGGAAGCAAAGGCTCCTTCGTTGCCTGCTATGTGGAAGCTGTGGATCCTTTCATGCGGAGCGTTCGTCTTCGGCCATGCCTGCTTTCACAAGCTTCGCAATAGCTTCGCGGACGTAACATAAGACTCTAGTCTTCGAGCCTGTATTCCCTCCTGTCAGTAAGTGCGTGACACTTGAAAATGTTGACCTCTGCCCTTATTTGTCGTAATCTGCTTCGGTAGCGTCCGTTGCAGTGCTATCGCAATTTAGAGAATTAGGTTGATAGCGAGTCGACTAAAGCTCTTCTAGCGAAAGGGGGCGCTTTGGATTTAGTTTAGACGGCACCTCAGCGGAGCTCCGAAAGCCAGCACTTATCTGTTGGCGCCTTTCCTGTATACATCCCCTCAGAGGTGGGGTTGAGGAGGAGTGTTAGACAACCGTGAACGACCAAGCGAATTCTTCCGCCGTCTGCCGCTGCTGCGAGCATCCTTTACGCGTAACCTTCATTGATCTCGGAATGTCCCCGCTCTGTGAAACTTACCCGAGCGCCGAGGATCTTGACCGGATGGAACCGTACTATCCGCTCCACTGTTATGTCTGCGAACAGTGCTTTCTGGTTCAGTTACGGGAGTACGAGGACCCTTCCAGGATCTTTACCGAGTACGGGTACTTCTCATCTTACTCCGACACCTGGCTTCAGCATGCGAGCCGGTATTGCGAGACAATGACGAAACGCTTTTCCCTTACGAGGGATAGCTTTATCGTGGAAGTAGGCAGCAACGATGGCTACCTGTTGCAGTACTTTGTTGCACGGCAGTTCAGAGTACTAGGAATTGAGCCCGCAAGAAATGTAGCAGCGGCGGCGTTGCGAAAAGGCATTCCAACCGTGTCCCGGTTCTTCAACACCGCGTTGGCAACGGATCTTGCCCGCGGAGGCAGACGAGCGGACCTGATTGTCGCGAACAACGTGCTTGCGCAGGTGCCCGACCTGAACGATTTCGTTCTGGGGCTGAAGATTCTCCTGGCGCCGGCGGGTGTGATCACGATTGAATTCCCTCACCTGCTGCGCACCATGGAGAATAATCAATTCGACCAGATTTATCACGAGCACTTCTCCTATTTTTCGTTCTTTTCGGCAAGGCGGATTCTCGGCAAACACAAATTGAGAGTTTTCGATGTGGAGGAGCTGCCTACTCATGGCGGATCACTGCGGCTCTATGTGTGCCATGAAGAGGACTTAAGCAAGCCTGAGCTTCCCTCCGTGCAGGCGCTTCACGACCTGGAGGAGCGCGCAGGCCTTACTAATCTGTGCACCTACCAGACCTTTGCCCGGCACGCCAGAGAGACGAAGTGGAAACTCGTGCAGTTTCTTGTGTCGGAGCGTCAGAGAGGAAAATCCATCGCCGGCTATGGAGCGCCGGGCAAAGGCACCACACTCCTGCATTACTGCGGGATCGGACGGGATCTCGTCGAGTATACGGTGGACCGCAGCGAGTACAAGCAGGGGCGCTTTATGCCGGGAACGCACATCCCTATTTACCATCCTGATAAGATCCGCGAAACCAAGCCCGACTATATTCTAATTTTGCCCTGGAATGTAAAGGACGAAATTATGAATCAGATGTCGGATGTGCGTCAGTGGGGCGGTCGTTTTATCGTGCCGATACCCGAAGTAGTGTCTTACTGAATCAGGAAGAAATCCGAGCTCATGTTAGGAGGGTACTAAAGTGAAGGTCGTACTCTTTTGCGGAGGCATGGGTTTGCGGCTTCGAGGCCACGCGGAGGATTTGCCAAAGCCAATGGCTACAATCGGTGCGCGGCCCATACTATGGCATCTGATGAAGTATTATGCGCACTACGGGCACAAAGATTTTATTATATGCCTCGGCTATAAGGGAAATTGCATCAAAGAGTATTTTCTCCACTACGATGAGTCCATTTCAAATGACCTCGTGCTGTCTCAGGGCGGTAGGAGAGTCGAGTACATAAATCGGGATATAGACGATTGGACGATCACGTTTGTGGAGACAGGAATCGAGGCAAGTATCGGAGAGCGCCTGCGGCTCGTAGAACCCTACCTGTATGGTGAGGAGCAGTTTCTGGCGAACTACAGCGACGGATTGACCGACCTGCACCTTCCGGATATGGTGCAGGAGTTCGAGCGGCGGAATGCGATCGCCAGCCTGCTGCTTGTAAATCCCACGACAAGCTTTGATCTGGTGTCGGTCGGTGGAGACGGCTATGTAAATGAAATCCGGTGCCTGGCTGATACGGATATCTGGATCAACGGAGGGTTCTTTGTATTCAGAAAAGAAATCTTTCAATATATTCGGCCGGGCGAGGAACTGGTGCGCGAACCATTTGCGCGGCTGATTGAGCAGAGAGCTCTGACGGCCTATAAGTACCACGGGTTCTGGCGGTGTATGGATACCTTCAAAGATAAGCGGCACCTGGAGGACATGGAATCAAAAGGAGTGGCGCCGTGGAAGGTATGGAAGGATAGGACGCTCATGCTCAGAATGGCCGGCAGCAGAGGCAGGTAGTGAGGCAGTCAGCGTTAAAGGTGAAAAAAGGAGGCTAGCAGTTCGATGATCACTCTTCGCTTCGATGTCCGCACTGGGGATGCCCCCACAATCCTATGTTTAGGGGCGCATTCGGATGATATCGAAATCGGATGCGGAGGGACGGTTCTACGCCTTAAGCGGCAGTACCCACGGGCGTTCTTTCACTGGATTGTATTCAGCGCGGCCGGTGAGCGGTGTGCGGAAGCTCACCGTGCCGCGCGATTGTTTACCGATGGAGCCGAGTGTTCGGTTGTCGTCGGGCAATTCAGGGACGGATTTCTCCCTTACGAGGGCAAGTCCGTGAAAGCATTCTTTGAAGAGATCAAGACGAAGGTATCTCCGGATCTGATCTTTACCCATTACGGGAGGGACGCCCATCAGGATCATAGACTGCTCTCCGAACTCACATGGAATACGTTTCGAAATCACCTGATCCTCGAATATGAGATTCCAAAGTACGACGGCGACATCAGCTCGCCCAATGTGTTTTTCCCGATTGAGGACGACATCCGCGAGGACAAGATCGACTATCTCTTTGAGGCGTTCCGTTCCCAGCAGTGCAAGCCGTGGTTTCGCAGGGAGACGTTCTGCGGGTTGATGCGCATGCGCGGAATGGAGTGCAATTCCCCGAGCGGCTACGCCGAGGGGTTCTATTGCCGGAAGATGATCATTTGACTTTGGCGCGGATGGGCACTTGCTAATCGTATCTGCCCTCGATAAACCAGCGATCTTCCCGCATGTCGAAGTAGATTCTGTAAAGGGATTGGTCGCTCAAGGCAATGTCCCATTCCGCGCGGCTCCAGGCGTCGTTTCGCCACCAGTCGCCAGCAGTGCGCCAGGGGCCGGCATAATTCAGGACACGTCCGCGGATTCCGGCCGCTTTGATCCGTGCTGGTGCACCATCGCGAAGGTCCACTTCCGCCTCCAGGGGAGGACGGTAGATGCGCAGGGCAAGCGAGATCTGACGGCGCTCTTCCTGCCTTGCGGGTTCGGTTTGAAACGCCTGTCGGAGCTGAATGCGGAAAGCGCCGGGCCGGTGTGTATCCGGAATCTCCGGAGTACCCACCCGCCCTTCTCCTACCAGTTTTTCGATCCGCTTGAGCGTTAGCTCCAGTTTCGCCGGCTCCGGCGCTTGCGGCAGAAAGAGTCCCGTCTGCAAACGCTGCGGCATGACAGGACGCGCCTCAATGCGGACTCCGGTAATCGCAGCTTGGGGAGGATGTGCCTCCAGATCGAGTTGGATAAGTTGTCGCAGCGGCGCTGCGATGTTGAGCGGTACGGGGAGCCTGAGGGTGCGCCGGTTTTCTACATTGCCTTCGAGCGTAAGCACAAGCTGAATTTCGTTTGTCGCCAGTGAGCTTTGCCGCAGGGCATCACAAATTTCGTGGATCTGACGTCCAATGACAAATAGCAGCGGCTCAAGCAACTCTACGGGATGTTCCAGCTCTTCGTGCCGTTCAAAAGTCAGATCCGGATGCCAGGGAATCAGAGGGCGGGAATACTCTCCCCTTGCGATCCGCTGCAAATGCACCCCCTCCTGGCCAAAGCGCGCCGCTACGCCGGTTTCCGGCAGAGCAGCCAATTGTGCGAACGTCCGGATGCCCCAGCGTCTGAGCGTCTCCTCAGTTTCCGGTGTCAGCGGCAGGTGGCTGATATCCAATGAACCGAGCCATTTCTGTTCCTCTCCTGGCGGCACAATCGTGATTCCGGAATAGCTGCGAGCGGCATAAATGGCGGCGTCAGGGTTGCCGGCAATCGCAATCCGTACTGACAGATTGGCCTCACGAGCCTGTTTCTCTATTGCCTCCGCCATCTCCAGCGGAGATCCAAGGAGCCTCTCCATGCCCTCCATCGCGAGAACGACGGTCTCCGGCGCGGCTCGCTCAAAAAGAGGCGTGAACTGCCGTGCGAGCGCGAGTAGAGATTCCCCGGCTTCCTCCTGCGACTCTGAGAGATGGAGGCAGGCATACATAGGCTTAGCGGATTGCCTCCGCTCGCAGTTGCGCCGTTGCCGATCGTACCGGCTTTCGAGGCAACAGTTGCATTTCCAGTCCCCGGAGAAGATGGAAGCCGGGGGCGCCGGAAAGGTCGAGCCGGCTCCGCTTTGTTTCTAGCAGGAGCGTTGCGCAGCTTTTCACTTGCGGCTCCGTAGAAAGTACGACCAGGGATGCCGGGGTATGCTCAATCGCCCGGCGGAAACGGTACCAGTACGAAAGCGGAATATGCTGCAGCACGCGGCGGGGGAGATCCGCAAGATCGAGAGCAATCAGGCCGAATCCGCCCCCATGAAGAAGCATGTCGGCCGCCTTGAAGGCATGTCCGGCATGCCGGTTGCATCGAACCCATACCAGGTTTGCCAGCCGGACTCCGGCCCGCTCGGCCGAGGCCGGATCAAAAGAGTCCGTTGAATCCACCAGGGCGCACACCTTCCCTTGCATGCTCATAGCGGCAAAGAGCGAAAGCAGCAGACTGGTGCGGCCGGAAGAAGGCGAGCCGAAAATTTCTGTAATCGCTCCGGTGGGGAGGCCGCCCGTCAGCCGGTCGAATTCGGGAATCCCTGTAGGTTCAGTGAGTTGGACACGACCGGGGAAGGAAAGAATTTGGGGGGAGGCGGCCATACATTCGCCGTTTCTTCGCCTTATTATCTAATATTCGAGGGGCGCATTGTCAATGGGACCCTGCATGGCAAAAGGAAGTTATTCGTAGCGTAAGGCTTCGACAGGATCAAGGCGGGCTGCCTTGACGGCGGGCCATACTCCGAAGAAGAGCCCGACCAGCACGGAAACGGCAAACCCGGAAATCACGGCCCAGGGCGGCGTCTCCGATGGCAATGAAGGCACCAGAGCGCTGACAACCACGGTTGTCAGCATTGCAAAGGCGATGCCAATCAATCCGCCAAGCCCGGTCAGCGTTACTGCTTCCATCAGGAACTGGAAAATAATGTCGATTCGCCTTGCTCCTATGGCTTTGCGGACGCCAATCTCTTTCGTTCGTTCCGTGACGCTGACCAGCATGATATTCATCACACCAATGCCGCCGACCAGCAGTCCGAGGGCGGAGATCGCGATAGAGACGAGGACGATCATGCCGGTAATCGCGTCGAATCGTTTGATGATCTGATCTGGCGTGGTGAGAGCGAAGTCGTCTTCAGCCTGGGGCGGCGTGTGCCGGATTTTGCGCATCAGCGATCGCACTTCCTCAAAGGCTTCATCGCGCCGTCCTTCTCTGGCTTTCACAACGATAAAGTAGCGGTCAAGCTGAGGATATCGAAGCTGCGCTGTCTCGAGGGGAATCACAATCTGCCGGTCCAGACCGTTTTCTCCGAAGAATCCTCCTTTGGCAGGCGCATAAACACCAATCACTCTGTACTCGGCGCCGCTGACGATGATCGTGCGGCCTACCGCTCCGCCTTCCGGGAACAACGCCTCGGCCACAAGCGGTCCGATGATCGCCACTTTGGCGGCCCGCGCCGCCTCATCCGGCGTAAACTCGCGGCC
>ERZ777003.3368-NODE-3368-length-15731-cov-9.578974_pt1 | contig 15731 bp, 15 predicted proteins | sample MGYA00374956_ERZ777003 | MGnify/ENA primary metagenome ERZ777003 (study PRJEB29302, sample SAMN06268252) | bioreactor metagenome | isolation source: Joint BioEnergy Institute, California, USA | place: USA:Joint BioEnergy Institute, California, USA | collected... | reverse complement strand
CGCCGTGGCCCTGGACGATCGCCTTCGGCAGCCCGGTCGTGCCGGAGCTGTAGAGGATCCACAGCGGGTGGTCGAACGGCACCGGCGTGCACGTCAGCGGCTCCCCGCGTGCGGCGCCGGCGGCGGCGAACGCGTCGAACGGGACCGCGTCGCGCAGCCCGCCGAGGTCGGCGCGCGGGTCGAGGTGGCGCAGCACGACGGTGCGGCGGACCGTCGGCAGCCGGCGCTGCAGCTCGGCGACGACGGCGCGGCGGTCGAAGTCGCGGCCGTGGTAGCGGTAGCCGTCGACGGCGAGCAGCAGCGCCGGCTCGACCTGGGCGAAGCGGTCGGCGACGCCGCGCGCGCCGAACTCCGGCGAGGCGCTCGACCAGACCGCACCGATCGCGGCGCAGGCGAGGAAGGCGGCGACCGCCTCGACGACGTTCGGCACGTACGCGACGACGCGGTCGCCGGGGCCGATCCCCTCGGCCCGCAGCGCCGCCGCGAGCGCCGCCGTCAGCGCCCGCAGCTCGCCCCACGTGGTGGCGCGCAGCGGCCGCAGCTCGCTCGCGTGGCGGATCGCGACGGCGCCGTCGTCGCGGCCGCGGAAGACGTGCTGGGCGTAGTTGAGCGTCGCGCCCGGGAACCAGCGCGCGCCGGGCATCTCGCGCGACGCGAGCACGCGCTCGTACGGGGTCGCGGCCTCGACCGCGAAGAAGTCCCAGATCGCCGCCCAGAACGCCTCCAGCTCCTCGACCGACCAGCGCCAGAGGGCGTGGTAGCCGTCGGCGCGGACGCCGCGCTCGGCCGCCAGCCAGCGCGCGAAGCGCGTCAGCGTCGCGCGCTCGACCTGCTCGGGGGTCGGCGTCCACAGGGTCGCCGGGGCCGTGTCGCGGGCGGCCGTCATCGCTCCTCGCGCCCCAATCTACGCGAGCGGCCGGGCGGGCGCGCCCGCTCGCCGGGCGCCGCCGCCCGCCGATCACGCCCGCGCCGTGGACGGCCGACGCGGGGCCGGTAGGATGGACCGCACCTACGGCAAGGAGGGTCGTCCATGGCGATCGACCACGACCTCGACCGCGGCGCGTTCGCGGTCCAGGCCGACCAGCGCGGCGACACGCATCGCGTCGTCCTCAGCGGCGAGCTCGACATCGCCGGCGTGCGCGCCGTCGAGGAGGCGGTCGCGCGCGCCCTCGACGGCCGCGCGGCGACGCTCGAGCTCGACCTCTCGCAGCTGAGCTTCCTCGACTCCAGCGGCCTGCGCGCGATCCTCGACGTGCGCGACCGCGCGCGCGAGCGGGACGTCGCGCTCGCGCTCGTGCCGGGCGGCCCGGCCGTCCAGCGGGTCTTCCAGATCACCGGCCTCGACGAGGTCCTCCCCTTCCGCGCGCCGTGAGGCTGACGCTCCCGGCGGTCCCCGCGAGCGTCGCCCGCGCGCGGCACGCGGCGGTCGCGCTGGCGCGCGCGCTGGGAGCGCCGGAGCGGGTGGTCGCCGACGTCGCGCTCGCCGTCAGCGAGGCCTGCACGAACGTCGTCGAGCACGCCTACCGCGACGCGGCCGCGCCCGGCGCGCTGCACGTCGACGCGCGGGCGACCGGCGACGGGCTGCTGGAGATCGTCGTCGCCGACGAGGGCGCTGGCCTGCGGACGCGGCCCGGCAGCGCCGGCCTCGGGATGGGCCTCGCGCTCATGGCCGCGGTCGCGACCGGGCTCGAGCTCGGCCACGACGCCGGCGCCACGCGCGTGCGGCTGACGTTCTGCCTGCGCGGCGAGGAGGCCGCCGCGCGGGACGCGGAATCGGTCGCGGCCCCCGGCGCGGGGCCCGAATCCGACGCGGCCGGGACGGAGCGCGACTAATCCGGCGACGGGCCGGGTAGGCCCGGTCCACGATGGGATCCCTGACCGACGCCGCACCTCGCCCGACGGCCGCGCCCCGCACCGGCGCGCGACCCGCCAGCTCGCCGCTGCGCACCCGCATGCTCGCCATCCGCGCCCGCAAGGGCGATCCGCGCGCCCGCGAGGCGCTGATCGCCGCCCACCTGCCGCTCGCCCGCGCGCTCGCGCGCCGCTACCGCCGCGGCAGCGAGAGCCTCGACGACCTCGTCCAGGTCGCCTCGGTCGGGCTGATCAAGGCGGTCGACCGCTTCGACCCCGACCGCGGGCACTCGTTCTCGACCTTCGCCCAGCCGACGATCGTCGGCGAGCTGCTGCGCCACTTCCGCGACACCGGCTGGGGCGTCCACGTCGCCCGCGGCACGCAGGAGCTCGCGCTCAAGGTGCGGGCGGCGGCGGAGGCGCTCGAGGCCGAGACCGGCCGCGCCCCCACCCCGCGCCAGCTGGCCGAGCGGACCGGCGCCGACCTCGAGGCCGTCGTCGAGGCGCTCGGCGCGCTCGCCAACCGCGCCGCGCTGTCGCTCGCGACGCCGGCCGGCCGCGACGACGACGGCGACGCGACGGTCGGCGACACGCTCGGCTCCGACGAGGCCGGCTACGCCCAGGCGGAGGCGCGCGCGCTGCTGGGCCCGGCGCTGCGCCACCTGCCCGCGCGCGAGCAGCGGATCCTCAAGCTGCGCTTCGTCGACGACCTCACGCAAAGCGAGATCGCCAGCCGCATCGGCGTCTCGCAGATGCAGATCTCGCGGCTGCTGCGCCAGTCGCTGGACCGGCTGCACGAGCTGACGCGCTGACGCCGCCCTGCGGCGGCGCGGCCCGGCGGCGCCGGGCCGCCCGCCGTCGCGGCCGCGCGCGGCCGCCTCAGGCGGCCTCGTACTCGGCGAGGTAGCGCTCGAACGCGCGCAGGTGGCCCTCCTCGTCGCGGAGGATCTCGATCACCATGTCCTGCGTCGCCCAGTCGACGCCGTCGCACGCCTCGATGATGCGGTTGTAGTGCTCGATCGCGCCGGCCTCCGCCTGGATCACGCCGCGGATGACGGCGACGACGTCGGTCGGGTCCTCCGGCGGCTGGAGGAAGGTCTGCTCGGGCGTGAACTCGAGCGAGCCGGGCGGGGTCCCGTACAGCTCCTTGATCCGCTCGGCGAACCTGCGCGCGTGGCCGAGCTCCTCGCCCACGTCGGCGGCGAGCGCCTCGGCGATCTCCTCGGCGCGGATGCCGTCGATGTGCGCCGAGAGCGCGAGGTAGCTCATGACCGTCTCCATCTCCATCCAGTAGGCCCTCGTGAGCAGGCCGACGATCTCCTCGCGCTTGCTCGCCTGGGCGTCGGACAGGATCCCTGCGGATGCGTGGTGGCGGACTGTCGTCATCGTGACGCTCCCTTCGCAGCTGGACGGCCGGCTGAGCCGACCGCGGACTGCCCCCGACGTTATCTGAAACGACTAAAGATTGTCGAGCGCAAGCGGTCGCCGCGGCGACCCGGCGGACCGACCGCCGAGCCGGCGTGCGTCGCGCGCCCCGGCGCTATGCCTGCGGGACGGGCGCCGGCTCCTGCGCGACGCGCTGCCGGGCGCACCAGGCCTCGAAGCGCCCCTCCGGGGTCTCCAGCCAGGCGCGCAGGTCGCGCTCGAAGCGCCGCCAGCGACGCGCGCGGAAGCCGGCGCGGGGGAAGTCGTCGACGTGCTCGCCGTGATGCTCGCTGCTGGTCCGCTGCTCGGTGCTGGTCCGCTCGATCACGTTAGGCCACCCTAAGTAGGGGACCCTAACCTAGCACGCCCGCGCCAGCCGCGCGCCCTTGGCCGCGTAGAGGCGGTCGTCGGCGCGCGCCAGGCACGCCGCCAGCGACTCCTCCGGCTCCCACGTCACGACCCCGGCCGACCAGGTCGCGCCGTGGGCCGCGCGCAGCCGCGCGAGCGCGGCGTCGGCCTCCGACGGCCGCGTCGCCGGGAACAGCACGACGAACTCGTCGCCGCCGAAGCGGGCGAGCAGGTCCCCGGGGCGCAGCGTCCGCTCCCACGCCCGCGCGAGCTCGGCCAGCAGCCGGTCGCCGGCCGCATGGCCGTGGGCGTCGTTGACGCGCTTGAAGTCGTCGAGGTCGACGACGGCGACCGCGATCGGGGCGCCGGTGCGGCGCGCGATCGCCCGCTCGCGCTCGGCCGCCTTCGCGAAGCCGTTGCGGTTGAGCAGGCCGGTGAGGTGGTCGCGGTCGGCCTGGGCCCGCAGCCTCGCGCTGAGCGCGCCGAGCGCGAGCCCCGCCGTCCACAGCGTGATCGTCATGATGACCGCCTCGACGAGCGTGCCGGGCAGGCCCGCGACGACGATGCCGGCGACGAGGCCGACCGTCATCAGCGCGACGTGCGCGACGATCGCGCGCGGCGGCAGGAAGACGCCGACGTAGACGGCCAGCCAGGCCAGCCCCCACGCCGTCATCATCAGGCCGCCGTCGGTCGCCGACTGGCTGATGAGCGCGCTCGCGCCGACCGTGATGTACGCGATGACGGCGTGCAGCGCCCAGCACGGGACCCGCCGCCGGGCGACCAGCAGCGCGACGCCGGCGGCGATCGCGCCCGCGGCGAGCGCGGCCCCCAGCGCGACCGGCGCCGCGTCGCTGATCGGGAACAGCGCCGCCAGCGCCGTGCAGGCGCCGGCCAGCAGCGCGAGCAGCCCGAGCGCGCCCGCCTCGTCGGCGACGAGGGCCGCCACGCGGCGCCGCGCCCGCGACGCGCGCGTCCTCAGCGGCGCCGGGCCCCACCCGGTCACGGCCGTTCTCCGCTCGCTGGTGCGACTGGCACGGTCGCCCATCCTGCCATCCCGGGCGGAGGCGGGCCGGCGCGGTCGGCGGCGCCCGGCCCCCGGCCGGCGGCGATCGCCCGCCGCCGCTGCCGTCCCGGCGCCCCCGCGCACCCGGTAGGCTGGCGCACGATGAGGATGCTCGCCGCCATCTACGAGCGCGCGGGCGCGTCCGACGTGATCGCGCTGCGCGAGCTGGACGCGCCCGAGCCCGGGCCGGGCGAGGTGCGCGTGCGCGTCCACGTCTCCGGCGTCAACCCGACCGATTGGAAGACGCGCGCCAGGACGGCGCCGGACGGCTTCCAGATCCCCAACCAGGACGGCGCCGGCGTGATCGACGCGGTCGGCCCCGGCGTCGACCCCGAGCGCGTCGGCGAGCGCGTCTGGATCTGGTTCGCCGCCTGGCAGCGGCCGTGGGGGACCGCCGCGCAGTACACCGTCGTGCCCGCCGCGCAGGCCGTCCCGCTGCCCGACGGCGCCTCCTTCGAGCTCGGCGCCAGCGTCGGCATCCCGGCGCTGACGGCCCACCGCTGCCTGTTCGCCGACGGGCCGATCGACGGCCGCAGCGTGCTCGTCGCCGGCGGCGCCGGCGCGGTCGGCCACGCCGCGATCGAGCTCGCCCGCGCGGCCGGGGCGCACGTGATCGCGACCGTCTCCAGCGAGCGCAAGGCGCAGCTCGCGCGCGACGCCGGCGCGCACGACGTCGTCGACTACACCCAGCCGGACGCGGCCGAGCGGATCCGCGCCGCCGCGCCGGACGGCGTCGCGCGCGTCGTCGAGGTCGGCCTGCGCGCGAACCTCGCGCTCGACCTCGCCGTCTGCGCGCCGGACGCCGTCGTCGTCACCTACGCCGACGACGGCCGCGGCGACGTGCCGCTGCCGGTGCGGGCGCTCATGACCGCGAACCTGCGGCTGCGCTTCGTGCTCGTCTACACGATGGGCGCCGCGGCGATCGCCGCCGCCGTCGACGCGGTCGCGCAGGCGCTCGCCGACGGGACGCTCACGACGCTGCCGCTGCACCGCTTCCCGCTCGCCGACACCGGCGCCGCGCACGACGCGGTGCAGGCGGGCGCCGTCGGCAAGGTGCTCGTCGACGTGCCGGCCCCCTGACCGCGGTCACGTCGCCCGCGGCGGCGCGGTAGCCTGGAGCCGTGCCCGTGACGTCGTCGAGCACCCACCAGCCGATCCGCGACCAGCGCATCCAGCGCGTCGTGCCGCTGCTCACGCCCGCGCTCATGCTCCACGAGCTGCCGGTCGGGGTCGAGCGCGCCGAGGTCGTGCTGCGCGGGCGCGAGGAGGTCGCGGCGGTGCTCGACCGCGTCGACGACCGCCTGCTCGTCGTCGTCGGCCCCTGCAGCGTCCACGACCCGGAGGCCGCGCTCGACTACGCGCGTCGGCTGGCGGCGGTCGCGCAGGAGCTGCGCCAGGACCTCGTCGTCGTCATGCGCGTCTACTTCGAGAAGCCCCGCACGACGACCGGCTGGAAGGGCCTCATCAACGACCCCCACCTCGACGGCAGCGGCGACGTCAACACCGGGCTGAGGATCGCCCGCCGGCTGCTGCTGGAGATCCTCGACCTCGGGCTGCCGATCGGCTGCGAGTGGCTGGACCCGATCACGCCGCAGTACATCGCCGACGCCGTCTCCTGGGGCGCGATCGGCGCGCGCACGACCGAGAGCCAGACCCACCGGCAGCTCGCGTCCGGCCTGTCGATGCCGATCGGCTTCAAGAACGGCACCGACGGCGACGTGAGGATCGCCGTCGACGCGGTCCGCGCGGCCGCCGTCCCCCACACCTTCGCCGGCATCGAGGTCAACGGCACGCCCGCGATCCTCAACACGACCGGCAACCCCGACTGCCACATCATCCTCCGCGGCGGCCGCGGCGGGCCCAACTACGACGCCGCGTCGGTCGCCGCCGCGGTCGCGGCGCTGCGCGCCGCCGGGCTGCCTGAGCGGGTCGTCGTCGACGCCTCGCACGACAACAGCGGCAAGGACGACGCGCGCCAGCCGCTCGTCGTCGCGGACCTCGCGCGCCAGGTGGCCGCCGGCGACCGCGCGCTCGTCGGCGTGATGCTGGAGTCGTTCCTCGTCGCCGGCAACCAGAAGCTCGGCGGCGAGCTCACCTACGGCCAGTCGATCACGGACAAGTGCATGGCCTGGGACACGACCGTCGAGGTCCTCGGCCAGCTCGCCGAGGCGGTGCGGGCGCGCCGCCGCGCCGGCTGACGCGCCGGGCCGGCGGCCGACGCGACGGCGACGCGCCCGCCGGGCGCGGCGTCGCACCGGCGCCGCCGGCAGACGCCGGCGGCCGGCCCGCCCCGCGCGGGGGCGCGACCGGCCGCCGTGGTCGCTCTGCTGGGCAGGTCGGTCAGCGCGCCAGCGCCGGCTCGGGCGCCGCGTCGCGCGCGATCTCGAGGCCGACGCCGGTCGGCGCCGCCTCGTCGACGTCGGCGTGGACGCGGTCGCCGTCGCGCAGCCGCCCGTCGACGATCGCCCGCGTCAGCTCCTTCTCGAGCGTGCGGCGGATGTGCCGCTGCAGCGGGCGGGCGCCGTACTCGGCGTCGAAGCCGTCGCGCGCCAGCCGGGCGATCAGCGCGTCGCCGACGGTCAGCTCGATCGCGCGCTCGGTCCGCAGCCGGTCGCGGACGCGGTCGACCATCAGCCGCGCGATCCGCTCGACCTGCTCGCCGGTGAGCGCGTCGAAGACGACGAGCTCGTCGATGCGGTTGACGAACTCCGGCAGGAACGCCCGCCTGGCGGCCGCGATCATCCGCTCGGCGGCCGCCTCGCGGTCGTCGCCGCCGTCGCCGGCGCCGAAGCCGAGCGGCTGCTTGCGCGCCTGGCCGGCGCCGAGGTTCGACGTCATCACGAGCACCGTGTTGGCGAAGTCGACCGTGCGGCCCTCGCCGTCGGTCAGCCGCCCGTCGTCCATCACCTGCAGCAGCACGTTCCAGACCTCGGGGTGGGCCTTCTCGATCTCGTCGAGCAGCACGACGCTGTACGGCCGGCGGCGGACCGGCTCGGTCAGCTGGCCGCCGTCGCCGTAGCCGACGTAGCCGGGCGGCGAGCCGATCAGCCGCGCGACCGTGTGCGGCTCGCGGTACTCGGACATGTCGATCCGCACGAGCGCCTTCTCGGTGCCGAACAGCCGCTCCGCCAGCGCCTTGACGAGCTCGGTCTTGCCGACGCCGGTCGGGCCGAGGAACAGGAAGGTGCCGAGCGGGCGGTCGCCCTCCGAGAGGCCGACGCGGGCGCGCCGGATCGTGTCGGCGACCGTCTCGACCGCGGCCTCCTGCCCGACGACGCGGGCGTGCAGGTCGCGCTCCAGCTCCGCCAGCCGCTCCAGCTCGCCGGCGACGAGCTCGCCGACCGGGATGCCGGTCCGCGCCGCCACGACCGCGGCGACGTCGGCCTCGGTCACGACCGGGCGGTCGGCCACGTCGCCGGCGCCCGCCGGCGCGAGCTGGGCCAGCTGCTGCTCCAGCTGCGCGATCCGCGTCTTCGCGCGCGCGGCCTCCTCGTAGGCCTCCCGCGCGACCGCGTCCCGCTTGTCGGCCTCCAGCTGCTCGAGCTCGCGCCGCAGCGCGGCGACGTCCGGCCGCTCGCCGGCGAGCTTGACGCGCGCCGCCGCCTGGTCGACGAGGTCGATCGCCTTGTCGGGCAGGTGGTACTCGGTCACGTAGCGGTCCGACAGCCGCGCGGCCGCCTCGAGCGCCGCGTCGTCGATCGCGACGCCGTGGTGCTGCTCGTAGGCGCCGCGCAGGCCGCGCAGGATCGCGACCGTCGCCTCCAGCGACGGCTCCTCGACCATCACGGCGGAGAAGCGGCGCGCGAGCGCGCCGTCGCGCTCGATCCTGCGGTACTCGGCCAGCGTCGTCGCGCCGACGACGCGCAGCTCGCCGCGCGCGAGCAGCGGCTTGAGCAGGTTCGCCGCGTCCATCGCGCCCTCGGCGCCGCCGGCGCCGACGACCGTGTGCAGCTCGTCGATGAAGAGGATGATCCTGCCGTCGCTGTCGACGACCTCCTGCAGCGCGGCCTTCAGCCGCTGCTCGAACTGGCCGCGGTACTGGGCGCCCGCGACCATGCCGCCGAGGTCGACGGCGACGACGCGGACGTCCTGCAGCGTCGCGGGCACGTCGCCCTGCGCGATGCGCAGCGCGAGGCCCTCGGCGATCGCGGTCTTGCCGACGCCCGGCTCGCCGATCAGGACGGCGTTGTTCTTGCGGCGCCGCGCGAGGATCTCGACCGTCTGCTCGATCTCCTCGTCGCGCCCGATGACGGGGTCGATCCGCCCGGCGCGCGCGTCGGCCGTCAGGTCGCGGCCGAACTCGTCGAGCGCCGGCGTCCTGCTCTGCGCCGGCGCGCCGCCGTCGGCAGCGCCGGCGGCCGGCCCGCCGGGCCCGGACGCCGGGCCGCCGGCCGCGAACGGCTGCGGCCCGCCGGGCAGGTGGCCGGCGACCAGCATCCGCGCGCAGGCGTCGCAGAGCGCGCCCGCGATGCGCTGCCCGTGCGCCGTCCAGACGACGGGCACGGTGCCCGGCCGGCGGCCGCAGGAGGCGCAGACGACGGCGCCGGCGGCGTGTTCGTTGTTGCCCATGTCAGCTATCGCTCCCAGCAGAGAATCTCAGTCTTGTGCTGTGAGATTAGCAGACATGCTTGCGTGCGCAACCATCGTGCGGGAACGGTGCTTTGCAGGGCTTTCGCGCGCCCGCGCGCCCGGCGGCGCGCACGGGCGCGCGGCACGCAGCGAGCGCGTGCGGTCGCGGGACGGTCCGCCGGGCGGCGCTACGGGGTCGCGGCGCCGGCGTCGGCGCCGCCGGCGGCGCTCCCGCCGCCCTCGGCCCCGTCGTCGGAGGGGACGATCACGGTGCGGCCGTCGTCGAGCCGGTAGAGCGTGCCGACGACCTCGCCCTGGCCGACGACCCTCTGACCGGGCCTCACCTCGACGGTCCTCACCTCATCGTCGCGGTCGACGACGACGGCGTCGGCGGGCGCGGCCTGCTCGGTCCTCGCCGCCGTCGGCCTCCTGCCGGACAGCAGCTCGTCGGTCAGGTCCAGCGACGACAGCGACGCGAGCAGGAACGCGAGCGACAGCACGATCCCGAGGTCGAACAGGTTCACGAGGCCGTCGAGCGGGTCGCCGGCGCGGTCCTCGCGCGAGCGCGCCCGTGCGCGGATCGTCGGCCCGCCGCTCACGACGGCGCCTCCGCGGACAGCTTCTCGGCTGGCGACTCCAGCCCCACGCGCTGGCGCGGGTGGCCGTCGACCCCCTCGCCGCCCCCGCCGGCCGGCGCGCCGGACGCCACGCCCGCCAGCTGGGCGTTGACGTACTCGACGTCCGAGTAGTCCTGGTCGTACATGCGGTCGCGGATGAGCGAGACGGCGAACGCGATCGCGCCGACGAGCAGGCCGGCGACGGTGACGCTGAACGCGACCCGCAGGTCGTCGGTGAGGCGCTGCACGTCGCCGTCGCCGAGCGCGGCGAGCGCCGGCGAGAGCGGGATCAGCGTGCCCATCAGGCCGAGCGCCGGCCCCATCCGCACGAGGATCCGCGTCCGCTCGAGCCGCCGCACCGAGCGGTAGTCGTACTCGGCCAGCCGCTTCGCGATCCGGTTGGCGGCGTCCGGGTGGTCGCGCTGCTCGACGATCGCCTCCAGCGCCTGCACCATCGCGTCGTTGAAGCCGAGGCTCCTGACGGCCAGCAGCGCCGTCGGCCGGTCGCCGCGCGCGAGCGCCTCGCGCGCGACGTCGATCGCGTGCTCGGTGCGCGCGACGCTGCGCCCCCTGCGGCGGCGGAGCTCGGCCAGCAGCGTGCCGACCTCCGCCAGCACGACGACGAGCGCGAGCACGGCGAGGATGAGCACCGGGTAGCGGAGCGCGTCGGCGATCTCGAAGAGGATGTTCTCGATCGTCATGGCTGCCAGTAGGGAAGCGTCCTGCGGCCCTCGAGCGCCCAGCCGAGCGCGACGAGCCCGACGAGGCCGGCGATGACCCACGCGATCGTCGGCAGCTGGCGCGCGTGGGAGGCCGCCTCGGTCGGCTCCCTCGCGAGCTCGCGCAGCGACCTCGGCGCGTCCTCCGGCAGCGCGCCGGCGCCGCCCCCGCCGCCGCTCGTCAGCAGGTAGCCGGTGACCGTCTCGCCTCGCGCGGGGGGCTCCGGCGCCCTCCTGCGCGGCGTCCTTCGCCGCGGCCTCGCCGGCGCGGGCGCCGGCTCCTCGACGGCCGGCGGGACCGCCTCGGCGGGCGCCGCCGCGCCGTCGTCCCACGGCTCGCTCCAGCCGCCGTCGCCCGCGCCGGCGCCGCCGCCGCCGCCGCTGCCGCCGCCCGTGCCGCCGCCGGCGCCGCTTCCGCCGCCGCCGCCGACGCCCGCGCCCGGGCCGCTGCCGCGCGCCCGCCTGCCGCGCCTGCGGCCGCCGTCGCCCCTGCGATCGCCGGCCGTGCCGGGGGCGAGCGGCTCGGCGACGTAGACGGTCGTGCCGGCCTGCTCGTCGAGCGCGGCGCCGTCGAGCAGGAACGTCACCGTGACCGCGTAGGTCCTCGCCTTCGCGTACGTGTGCGTCATCTGCGGGCCGCCGGTCTCGACGCGGCCGTCGCCGAAGTCCCAGCGGTAGGTCACGCGCGCGCGGTCGACGCCGCGCGGCGGCGTCGCCGTGAACGTCACCTGCTCGCCTGGCCGCGGCGCCTGCGGGCTGGCGAGCACCTTCGCGTCGCTGACGAGCGTGAGCGTCAGCGCGCCGTCGACGGCCGCCAGCGCCTGCGCGCGCGTCGCCGCCGTCGGCGGGCGCAGCAGTCGCGCGCCGGACGCGTCGACGACGAGCAGGACCGGCGTCGCGCGCTCGACCTCCCGCTGGGTCCACCTCTCGTCGAGCGTCGCCTTCGGGTCGTCGTAGCGCTCGCTCCTGACCGTCTTGAGCTCGGTGCGCCTCACTTCGCCGGCGCCGATCTCGACCACCCCGCCGCCGGGCCGGGCGACCTCGACGAGGTCGTAGGAGCCGGCCGGGAAGCCGGCGGCCTCGAGCACCGTCGCGAGCGTCCAGCCCGTCACCGTCGCGCGCGCGCCGCCCGGCATCGGGTAGCGGACGTTCCTGCGGTCGGGCGCGCCGAGGTCGGCGACGCGCAGCGTGCGCGGCTCGCTGCCGTCCGGCGGGACGATCGTGATCGCGACGTCGGCGCCGCTCTGCGCCTGCGCGGGCAGCGCGCACAGCGACAACAGCAGCAGGACCGCGAGCGTGAGGCGCATCGCCGGCAACGGTACCAGCTGTTAGGCCTCCCTAAGTCGCGGGTCGCACACAAGCGGCGCCGGCCGGCCGGTAGCCTGGAGCGATGCCCAACATCGACGAGCTCCGCGAGGAGTACCGGCGTCTCATCCACTCGATGGAGTTCGCCTACGCCATGGGTGCGACCCGCACGATGGGCGCACGCGACCCCCGCCTCGACCACGTCGTCCAGCGCGTCGAGCAGCTCGGCCGCGAGATCGCCCGCCTGAGGGCCAGCGAGGAAAGCGCCACCTGAGCGCGCGCCGGCGGGCCCGTCCCCTGCGCGGGCGGGCCCGCCGGCGAGCGGCAGGCCGTCCCTGCGCGGGCCGGCCCGGCCGCTCGCGCGCGACGCTCAGACGGTGATCAGGTCGTTGGGGTTGATGACGAACTTGCGCGCCGCGCCCCTGTCGAAGTCCCTGTAGCCCTGCGGCGCCTCGTCGAGCGAGATGACCGTCGCGTTGACGGCCCTCGCGATCTGGCAGCGGTCGTTGAGGATCGCGTCCATCAGCGCGCGGTGGTAGTTCATCACCGGGCACTGGCCGGTCGTGAAGACGTGCGACTTGGCCCAGCCGAGGCCGATCCGGATCGACAGCGAGCCCTCCCTCGCGGCCTCGGTGCTCGCGCCCGGGTCGCCGGTCACGTACAGGCCCGGGATGCCGAGCCTGCCGCCCGCGGCCGTGACCGTCATGAGCGAGTTCAGCACCGTCGCCGGCAGCTCCTCCTGCGCGTGCTCGCCGTGGCCGCGCGCCTCGAAGCCGACCGCGTCGACGCCGCAGTCGACCTCGGGGACGCCGAGGATCTGCTCGATCTGCTCGCCCGGGTCGCCCCTGGAGACGTCGATCGTCTCGCAGCCGAAGCTGCGCGCCTGCTCGAGCCGCTCCGGGATCAGGTCGCCGACGATCACGACCCCGGCGCCGAGCAGCTGCGCCGCGTGCGCCGCCGCCAGGCCGACCGGGCCGGCGCCCGCGATGTAGACCGTGCTCCCCGTCCTGACGCCGGCCGTGTACGCGCCGTGGTAGCCGGTCGGGAAGATGTCCGACAGCATCGTCAGGTCGAGGATCTTCTCCATCGCCTGCTCCTTGTCGGGGAACTTGAGCAGGTTGAAGTCCGCGTAGGGCACCATCACGTACTTCGCCTGCCCGCCCGGCCAGCCGCCCATGTCGACGTAGCCGTAGGCCGCCCCGGCGCGGTCGGGGTTCGTCGTCAGGCAGATGCCGGTCTTGCGCTCCTTGCAGTTGCGGCAGCGGCCGCAGGCGATGTTGAACGGCACCGACACGAGGTCGCCCTCGTTGATGAACTCGACGTCGCGGCCCCTCTCGATCACCTCGCCGGTGATCTCGTGGCCGAGCATGAGCCCCCTCGGCGCGGTCGTGCGGCCGCGCACCATGTGCTGGTCGCTGCCGCAGATGTTGGTCGAGACGATCCGCAGGATCACGCCGTGGTGGCACTCGCGCCCGACGCTGTCAGGATGGACGCCGGGACCGTCCCTGAGCACGAACGAGGGGTAGTCGACATCCTGCACCTCGACCGTGCCGGGCCCCATGTAGATGACACCCCGGTTCTCGGCCATGGCCGCTCACGCTCCTTTCGAGGCGCCATCTGGCGGCGCCCGCTCGGGGACACTCCTCACCAGGCGCTTGCCCACCCGCCCGCGGATGCAACCCGCCGCGGCCCGGCTGGGCGCGCCGGAGCGCAGGCGGCGGCCCCGCCGGCCGGCGCCGCGCGGGGCGCGGGCGACCGGCGGGGTGGGTGCGGCCCGCCGCCCGCTCAGGCGACGTCGCGCGCGAGCGCCCGCCCGGCGATCCGCCCGGAGAAGAGGCAGCCGCCGAGGAACGTCCCCTCCAGCGCGCGGTAGCCGTGGACGCCGCCGCCGCCGAAGCCGGCCACCTCGCCGGCGGCGTAGAGGCCGTCCAGCGGCCTCCTGTCGGGCCGCAGGACGCGCGCGTCGAGGTCGGTCTCCAGCCCGCCGAGCGACTTGCGCGTGAGGATCGACAGCCGCACCGCGATGAGCGGGCCGGCGTCGGGGTCGAGGATCCGGTGGGGCGCGGCGACGCGGGCGACCTTGTCGGCCCAGTAGGCGCGGGCGCCGTGGATCGCCGTCACCTGCCCGTCCTTCGCGTACCGGTTGGCGATCTCGCGATCGCGCGCGACGATCTGCGCCTCCAGCGCGGCGCGGTCGATCAGGTCCTCGCCGACGAGCGCGTTCATGCGCGACACGAGCGCGTCGAGCGACCGCTCGACGATGAAGTCCCTGCCGCGGTCCATGAACGCCTGCACCGGCTTCGGCGGCCCGCTCGCGAGCCGCTCGCGCAGCACCGCCCGCCAGCTCCTGGACGTGGTGTCCGGGTTCTGCTCGGAGCCCGACAGCGCGAACTCCTTCTCGATGATCTTGCGCGTGAGCACGAACCACGTGTAGTCGTAGCCCGTCCGCTGGATGTGCGCGAGCGTCCCGAGCGTGTCGAAGCCCGGGTAGAGCGGGCCGGGCAGGCGCCTGCCGCGCGCGTCGAACCACATCGACGACGGCCCCGGGATGATGCGGATCGCGTGGCGCGGCCAGATCGGGTCCCAGTTGTGGATCCCCTCCGTGTAGTGCCACATGCGGTCGCCGTTGATCTCGCTCGCGCCGGCCCTCGTCGCGATCCCGAGCATGCGGCCGTCGACGTGGGCGGGCACGCCCGAGAGCATGTACCTCGGCGGCGGGCCGAGCCGCCTCGGCCACCTCTGGCGGACGAGCTCGTGGTTGCCGCCGATCCCGCCGGTGGCGACGAGCACGGCCTGCGCGCGCAGCGAGAACTCGCCGACGACGTCGCGGTTGGAGGCGACGCCGCGCGCCGTGTCGCTCGGCGCCAGCACCGCGCCCGCCACGCCGTCGACGGCGCCGTTCGTGACGGTCAGCTCGTCGACCCGGTGGCGGAAGCGCAGCTGGACGAGCCCGCGCGCGACGGCGTCGCGCACGCGCCGCTCGAACGGCTCCACCACCCCCGGCCCGGTGCCCCACGTGATGTGGAAGCGCGGCACCGAGTTGCCGTGGCCGTCGGCGTGGTAGCCGCCCCGCTCCGGCCAGCCCGGGTAGGGCAGCCACCGCATCCCCATGCCGTGGAGCCAGGCGCGCTTCTCGCCGGTGCAGAAGGCGACGTACGCCTCCGCCCAGCGGCGCGGCCAGTGGTCCTCGGGCCGGTCGAAGGCCGCCGTCCCGAGCCAGTCCTGCAGCGCCAGCTCGTACGAGTCCTTGACCCGGAAGCGCCGCTGCTCGGGGCTGTCGACGAACATGAGGCCGCCGAGCGACCAGAAGGCCTGGCCGCCGAGGTTGGCCTCGTTCTCCTGATCGACGAGGATCACCCTGCGTCCCGCGTCGGCGAGCTCGGCGGTGGCGACCAGCCCGGCGAGCCCCGCGCCGACGACGATCACGTCTGCGTCCATGGGCGCAGACGCTAGGCGGCCGCACGCGCTCGCGCGACGGTTGCCCGCCCACATCGCCGCCGGCCGCAGTGTGCACGATGCACACCCCGGTCGCGGGCGGCGGGCGCGCCGTCCGCCGGCCGCCGGCCCGCGCCGCCGGCGGCGGCCTCCGGCGTCAGGCGAGCGCTCGGCCGCGGACGGCCAGCCAGGCGAGCCCCCGGTCGGCCGGGTCGTCGAGGTCGAGCCCGGTCAGCTGCTCGATGCGGGCGATCCGCTGCGCGAGCGTGTTGCGGTGGACCGGCAGCGCCGCCGCCGTCGCCCCCCGCTCGAAGCCGTGGCGGGCGAGCAGCACGAGCGTGCGCGCGAGGTCGTCGCGGCCCGCCACCCGCAGCGGCGCGAAGACGCGCGCGGCGAGCC
>ERZ777003.3367-NODE-3367-length-15734-cov-5.043051_pt1 | contig 15734 bp, 11 predicted proteins | sample MGYA00374956_ERZ777003 | MGnify/ENA primary metagenome ERZ777003 (study PRJEB29302, sample SAMN06268252) | bioreactor metagenome | isolation source: Joint BioEnergy Institute, California, USA | place: USA:Joint BioEnergy Institute, California, USA | collected... | reverse complement strand
CGCGACGGCCGCATCCGGATCCTCGGGCAGAGCGCGCTCGCGGACCAGGCCAAGCCATTCGAAATCGAGAACTTGCCGATCGGAAAGTTTCGCGTGCGCGATGCCCTCGTCAGCTTCCAGGACGAGGCGACCGATCGTTCGTGGTCGTTGTCCCGTGTCGATTTCATGCTGGTTCGAGGCAACGAATTCCTGGGGCTGGACGGCGATGCATCGCTGCCCGAAACGCTCGGCGAGTCGCTCGAATTTGCTGCGCGCGTGACCGGTGCGCTCGAGGCGCCGGCCGAAGTCACGTCCGAGCTGAAGGTGCACGGCGAGGGGATCAAGCTGTCAGGTTGGGCGGAAGTGTTGTCCGAGCACTGGTCAGCGCCAACGGCTGGACGCGGATCGATCGATCTCGCTGCCACGTTTCGCGGTTCGCAAGTGCTGAGTATTGCTGTCGAAGCCGATTTTCGCGGCCTCGAGATCCCTACGCCCGCCTGGAGCATGCCGTTGCCCGGTGCACGCCCGCTCGTGATCGGCGGCGATTTGAAGAAGCGCGGGGATTCGGCAGAAGAGGTCAAATCTCGGGCAGCCGAGCCGCCGTTTCGCACGGATGTTTCGCGGAAGCTCGAATATGGGCGCGTATACGTGCGCGGGAATGTTGCACGCGACGGCGCGGGTTGGCGGGCGCAGGTGGACGCATTGGAGCTTGCGAGCAGCGAACCGACGGAACATACCGAGGCCTGGCAATCGCACAAAATCGATGTTGCGTGGACCATCGCCGGCGAGCAGAGCTTTCGCGTTCAAGGCGAAGCGGACGTGCTTGCCCTCCATGAATTGACGCCTTTCCTTGCATTCCTTCCCGAGAACGAGCGTTTGGCGCAACTGCGAGCGCTCGATCCGAGCGGATTCATCCGGAACCTGACGTTCGCTGCTGAGCGCAATAGTGCGGAGACGCCGCTGACATATCGCGTGTCAGCGGACATCGATGCGCTGAGCGTCGATCCGGTGCTCAAAGCGCCGGCGGTCGCCGGCATCTCCGGCAAGCTGATCGCGAACGAAGAAAAAGGCGAGCTCCGGCTCGAGACAGGGCGCGTCGAGTTGACGATTCCCTGGATGTTTCGTTGGCCGCTCGATGCAAACGCATTGCGCGGCGTGCTTCGCTGGCACTTCGACGGCAACGCTTGGCACGTGGGCAGCGAACGCTTCGAGTTCGCCGCAAACGACGGTCACGGCCACGCGCGCGTGGCCGTGCGGATTCCTCGCGACGGTTCGTCGCCCTACGTGGACATCAGCGCACGTGCGCAGGACATGAATGCCGCATCGACGCCCAAGTACCTGCCGGCAAATCTGCTTACGGAGCAGACGCTCGAGTGGCTCGATCGCGCGTTCGTGAGCGGCCGTGTTCCGCAAGGCTCGCTCGAGCTGCACGGACCGACTCGTTCGTTTCCGTTCCGCAACGGCGAGGGTTTGTTCCTGGTGGAAGGCGTCGTCGAAGGGCTGACATTCGACTATCAGCCGGGATGGATGCCGGCCACCGAGCTCGCCGGCAAGGTCGAATTTCGCAACGAGGGCATGCACGCGAGCGAAGTCACTGCGAAAGTCGGCGAGCTGCGCGTGACGGAGGCGAGCGGCGGGTTCAAGGACTTTCAGGAAGGCGATCTGAAGATCGCCGTTGCTGCACATGGCGATCTCGGTGCTGCGCTCGGATTCTTACAGTCGAGCCCGATCGCCGAAGCGCTCGGCGATCGCTTTCAGGCGCTACGCGGTACAGGTGGTTTGCAAACCAACGTAAACCTGCTGTTGCCGATCAAGCATATCGAGGACCGGCGTTTGTCCGTATCAACGAAGCTCGTTGATGCGACCGTGCGGCTCACGGATGTCGATGCGCCAGTGACGCAGCTGAACGGCTCGCTCATCGTCAGGCAGGATCTGCCGGTCGAAGCCGATCTGCGCGGGCAATGGCTCGGCGGAGCGCTGGAAGTTCAGATCACGCCCGATGATCGTACGGATAGGAATGCCACGCTCGTCGCGCGCGGGCGTGCGACGGCCGAAGAGCTCGCCAAGTACGTGCCCGCGAGCGTGAAGCTCGACGGGGCGCTCGATTGGAGCATGACGACGCATTTGACGAGCCGGCCCGGCAGTCGCGCTCAAACCTTCGCCATCGATTCGTCGACGCAAGGTCTCGGCATCGATTTACCGTATCCGGCCGGAAAGCCGCGCGAAGCAGTGCGGCCGTTCCACGTCGATCTCGAGCACAGCGCGCGGCAGCTGTTGACTCGTGTTTCGTTCGGCGACATCCGTGCTTTGCTGAGGTGGATTCCCGAGCGCGGCAAATGGGCGTTCGATCGCGGCAGCGTTCGCGCCGATCGGGTTGCGGCGTCGCTCCCCGATCATGCGGGCCTCAGGCTCGAAGGATCGATCGATCGGTTACGACTGGACGACTGGTTCGCGCTCGCCGAGAACCGGGAGGGGGCCGATACGGGTGACGGCGATGGCGGCACGAAGCTTTCCGATGTGCTGCGTGCAGCGAATCTGCACGTGGATTTGCTGCAGCTCTACGGTTACGAATGGCCCGACGTGCGCGGCGTGATGCAGGCGACGCCGCAGGGCTGGCGCGTCGATGTCACCGGCTCGAATGCGGAAGGCCAGATCCTCATTCCCGAGGACTTCAAAGGTGCGCAGCCTTTGACGATCGATCTCGAGCGGCTCATGGTGATGCGCACGCCGCGCAACGGCGGCGAGTCTTCGCAAGAGCAATCGCGCGATCCTCGGGAATGGCCGAGTTTGCGCGTGCATATCGGCGACATGCATCTCGAAAGTCACCCGATCGGCGGGGTCGAGCTGCATGCGACGCGCGTGCCGGACGGGTTGCGCATCGATTCGCTGACGATCGTGCAGGATGCCGTGCAGGCGGAAGCGCATGGGGACTGGTTGATCGGCCCGCAAGGCGAGCGCTCGAGCTTGACCGCGAAGATCACGAGCACGGATGTGCGCGCGACGTTGCGAGCCCTCAACTACACGGAGTTCCTGGAGGCCAAGCGCGCCGAAGTGAGCGCGAATCTTTCGTGGCCGGGCGGCTTCGACGGCAGCCTGATCAAGCGTGCTTCCGGTTCCATTACCGTTTCTGCGGAGTCCGGCCAGTTGTTGATGCTCCAGCCGGGCGCAGGAAGGATGCTCGGGCTGTTCAGCGTCGCGGCGCTGCCGCGGCGGCTCGCACTCGATTTCAGCGATCTCACGGATAAGGGCTTGAGCTTCGACACGATCCACGGCGATTTCGAATTGCGCGACGGCAACGCGTACACGAACAATCTGCTGCTGCGCGGTCCTGCCGCGGAAATCGGCGTTGCCGGCCGCACTGGATTGAGCAGCCAGGACTTCGATCAAACGGCTGTCGTGACCGGCAATCTCGGCGCATCCATTCCGGTTGCTGGAGCGATCGCGGGAGGCCCGGCGGTCGGAGCGGCGCTGCTGCTGTTCTCGCAGATGTTCAAGGAGCCGCTGAAAGGTATTGCACGCGGCTACTACCGGATCACCGGCACGTGGGACGATCCCGTCGTAGAGCGTGTGGATGCGTCCGAAGCAAAAGAGAGCCGGGTGAATTGAATGGCCCTTGCCGCTGTCCTCCAAATGACCTCCGGCGCCTCGGTCGAGGCGAATCTCGCGACAGCACGTGCGCTGCTCGAGCGCGCAAAAGCCTCGGGAGCAGCGCTCGCCGTATTACCGGAGAACTTCGCGATCATGGGCCGCCAGGAGTCGGACAAGATCGCGGTTGCCGAACCGCTCGGAGAAGGACCGATTCAATCCTTCCTGTCGAGCACGGCCGCCGAGCTGCGTCTCTGGATCATCGGCGGGACGATTCCGCTCAAAGTCGAGGATGAGCCGGATCGCGTGGCTGCAGCCTCCCTCGTCTTCGCGGACACCGGCCGTCTCGTGGCACGGTACGACAAGATTCACATGTTCGACGTCGACATTCCCGAACGCGAGGAGCGATATCGGGAATCCGCGACGATCGTGCCGGGCAAGGGCACGACCGTCGTTTCGACGCCCGTAGGTTGCGTGGGAATGTCGGTGTGCTACGACGTGCGATTCCCGGAGCTCTTTCGCAGCTTGCAGGTGCAAGGTGCAGAGGCGTTCAGTGTGCCGTCGGCATTTACTGCAGCGACCGGCCGTGCCCACTGGGAGCTGCTGCTGCGTGCGCGTGCCGTGGAAAATCTGTGTTACGTTCTGGCTGCGGCGCAAGGTGGTTTGCACGAGAACGGTCGCGAGACGTATGGCGATTCGATGATCGTCGATCCGTGGGGTCACGTACTTGCGCGGGTCACGGAACCCGGACCTGGCCTTGCAGTCGCCGAAGTCGACCTCACGTTGCAGAAGGACTTGCGAGCGCGATTCCCCGCATTGAGCCACCGGCGCATGTAGGCGCCGCCAACTGACTTTCTGCATTTATGAAGCAACAGCCAAATCTCGCATCGAATCTTCATCTCGAGCTGCCGAATCCCGTCGATGTCTCCGCGCCGCTCGACATCGCGCGGCAGGCGATCCTCTCGCCGTCCGGCCTCGATGAGGATCGAATCGCGAACGTGCTCGGCAGCGTGATGGGGTACAGCGTCGATTACGCCGATCTGTATTTCCAATTGAGCCGCGAGGAATCGTGGTCGTTGGAAGACGGCATCGTCAAAGATGGGGCGCACAACATCGAGCAGGGTGTGGGCGTACGCGCGCTCGCAGGCGAGAAGACCGGATTCGCCTACTCGGACGAGATCGTGCTTCCCGCGCTCGCCGAAGCTTCGCAGGCGGCGCGTGCGATCGCGCGCAGCGGCGCGAACGGTTCGTTGCAGGCATGGCATGCGGCGACGGGCCATCGGCTGTACTTGCCGCTCGATCCGCTCGAAGGCATGAGCGATGCAGACAAAGTCCGCTTGCTCGAGCTCATCGACATCGAGGCGCGGCGCATGGATCCGCGCGTCAAACAAGTGATGGCGAGCCTGTCGGGCTCGCATGAAGTGGTGCTCGTGATGGCGAGCGACGGAACGCTTGCCGCCGACGTGCGCCCGCTCGTGCGCTTGAATGTTTCGGTGATCGTCGAGCAAGACGGTCGGCGCGAACAAGGGTATTGCGGCGCCGGCGGACGTTATCCGTTCTCGCGTTTTCTCGAGAACGACAGATGGAAGGAGCAAGTACGCGAAGCCGTGCGCAGCGCACTGGTGAATCTCGAAGCCGTTCCTGCGCCGGCAGGCACGATGACCGTCGTGCTCGGACCGGGTTGGCCGGGCGTGCTGCTGCACGAAGCGATCGGCCACGGTTTGGAAGGCGACTTCAACCGGAAAGGAACATCGGCGTTCACTGGTCGCATCGGCGAGCGCGTGGCTTCCGAAGAGTGCACGGTCGTAGACGACGGGACGCTCGGCTCGCGTCGCGGCTCGCTCAATATCGACGACGAAGGCACACCGACGCAGTGCACGACGTTGATCGAAAACGGCATCCTGCGCGGCTACCTCCAAGACAAGCTGAATGCGCGCCTGATGGGCGTGCGCTCGACCGGCAACGGCCGGCGCGAGTCCTTCGCGCACATGACGCTGCCGCGCATGACGAACACGTACATGCTCGCGGGCAAGCACGATCCGCAGGAGATCATCGGCTCGGTGAAGAAGGGACTGTATTGCCGGAACTTCGGCGGCGGGCAAGTGGACATCACGTCCGGAAAGTTCGTGTTTTCGGCGAGCGAGGCCTATTTGATCGAAGACGGTAAGCTGACTGCACCAGTGCGGGGCGCGACGCTGATCGGTAACGGCCCCGATGTATTGCGCAGGGTGTCCATGGTCGGCAACGATTTGAAGCTCGACGAGGGCGTCGGTACCTGCGGCAAGGAAGGCCAGGATGTTCCGGTGGGGGTCGGGCAACCGACGTTGCGCGTCGACGGACTCACAGTCGGCGGAACGGCGGCAGGATAGGGGAGAACGTCTGCAAAAACGTTAGAGGCCCCTCGTCCATGCGGGACATCGCTGCTACGATCTCCCCCTTCGAATTGCCCGAACTGTCAAATCATGTGGATTGCGCGCCCGATCTACGAAGTCCTGCCTTACGTCTACATGGTGGTGGGCGCCGTGCTGCTGGGCTTCGCATGGTTCTCGTCGGCGCTGCCGGGCGTATTGCTCGGACTTGGATCGCTGTCGATGCTTGCCGGCATCGTGATCTGGCTGCGCCGCAAGGACTATCGAACTCGGCAAGCCGAGTACAACAGCCGCAGCTTGGACGACTAGAACCTATCCCGAAACTACTGCGCGCCCTCAGGTAATCCCGCGACCGGCGCGGCGCGTCGCTCTTCGAACGCGACCTGCGGCCGTTCATGACGCTTCGAGCTTGGCTTCTAGCGTGTTGCCGATGGGGCAGGTGACGGAATAGTGGAGATCTGCGGCGGCTCGCGTCAGCTGCGTTGCGCGGACACAGGGTCCGCATCATCCTCTTCTTCTTCGTTGACCTCGCTCTTGAGCAAAGCGCTCACGTCGTCCGCCGTTTCTACATGCAGATTCCGGCCCCGCGCACCGCGCTCGTCGAAGTACATGATCTCGTGCTGTCCGATGTGCACCACGTCGCCGTCGTTGAGCAGGCGGCGGCGAACGCGCTTGGCTCGAACATAGATGCCGTTCGTGCTGTTCAAATCCTCGACGAACGAGCTGTGCAGCGACGAGACGATTTGCGCGTGATGCCGGCTGATGTACTTGCTGTCGATCTGCAAATCGTTATCCGGAGTGCGCCCGATGATGAAGCGGCCGGGCGTCAGCTCCCGTTCGGCGATCGTCTGGCCGTTGAAACCGACGAGGATGCGACCTAGCACGATGCGGCGGTCGTTCTGACGGTCGTTCGACGATTCAGCCGCCTGAGCATTCATGAGCGCATGCTGCGGCGTGAAGGCTCGCATCTTTTGAGACCGCTCGGCGAATTCGACCCACTCCATCTCGTCGATCGCCGCTTGCACGTCCTCCACGGTTACGTGGTCACGCTCGCGAGCGAACGCCGCCATCATCGCCGTGTCGCAAAGCGTGTTGATGAGTCGCGGAATACCGCCGGTGTAGCGATAGATCAGCGGAAAAGTATCGGGATGGAAGATTTCTCTTCCCTGCGAGCCGGCAACTTCCAGACGATGCTGGATATAGGAGACCGTATCCGTCTTGGATAGCGCGGTCAGGTGAAAGCGCAGGCGGATGCGTTGTGCAAGCTGCACGAGATTCGGCGAGTTCAGCTTGTCGTTGAGCTCCGGTTGGCCCGCCAGAATGATTCGCAGCACCTTCTCCTTGGTCGTCTCGATACCCGAGAGGAGGCGAATTTCTTCGAGCACCTTGTTCGACAGGTTCTGCGCCTCGTCGACGATCAACAAGACGCGCTTGCCGTTCGCGTACTGTTCGATCAGGAACTGATTCAGCGTCGCGAGCAGCTCGGCCTTCTTCATCTTGAACGGTTGGAAGCCGAACTGCACCAGCACGGATTGCAGGAACTCGACCGCAGATACCTGGGTCTGGCTGATCTGTGCGACGACGACGTCCTTTTCGAGCTCTTTCAGAAAGGTTTCGATCAGCGTCGTCTTGCCGGAGCCGATCTCGCCCGTGATGACGACGAACCCGTCCGTGAACCAAATCGTCGACTCCATGTACGCCTTGGCGCGTGCATGGTGTTTCGACAGGTACAGGAATGCCGGGTCCGGCGTGAGCCGAAACGGCAGCTCTTGCAACTTGAACAGCTCGAGGTACATGGATTCCTGGGCGCCTGAGTTCGTGGCCGGGTCGGCCTCCTTACGACGAGGAGGTTGTCTTACCCGCCAAGCCCTCGGATTGGGCAAGTGTAAGGGCTGGTAGGGGTGGTTTCAAAAAACTGCCCGATAGGGCATCGAAATTGTCGAACAGCGTCACGGTCTTCCTGGAAGGATGTCGGTGTTTGAGCTGCACAGACGCATAAACCCCCGATCCGGTTCGATTACGGCCGCGCAATGATGTCTTGGGCGTCGTGTCCCACAGACGCTGCGGACCTCAAGAGCGCACGAATTTCAAGAGCCGACGCAATGCCTTGTCGCGCGCCCGTGCGTTGGGGCTGACGATCGTGCAGTGACCGAGCTTACGGTTGGGTCGGGGCTCCTTACCGTAGTTGTGATAGTGCACGCCTGGGATCTCGAGAACGCAAGCCGGTGGAGGGATTGTGCCGATGAAATTGACCATCGCCGAGTGGCCGATTGGCCGTGTGCTCCCGAGCGGCAAACCGAGAATGGCGCGAATGTGGTTCTCGAACTGGCTCGTTGCGGCCCCTTCGATCGTCCAATGTCCGGAATTGTGAACGCGCGGCGCCATCTCATTGGCGATGAGCTGGCCGCGTTTGACGAAGAATTCGATCGTCAGCACGCCGGCGTAATCGAAGTGCTTCATCAGCCGCTTCAGATGCCCCTCGGCCTGGCGTTGCAGCGAGGCATTGCGATAGGGCGCGATCGAATAGCGCAGAATGCCGCCCTCGTGAGTGTTCGCAGATAGGGGATAGCAAGCGAATTCGCCTTTCGTGCTGCGCACGCCGATGATCGAAACCTCGCAACTGAAATCGACGAAGCCCTCGTAGATCAGCGGCACCGAGCCGAGTGCATTCCAAGCAGGTTCGATGTCGCGTTGCGTGCGCAGGAAGTATTGGCCGCGCCCGTCATAGCCCAACCGACGCGTCTTGAGTACCCCGGGCAGACCGATGGATTCGACCGCGCGGACGAGATCCGCTCGACTGTCGACCTGCGCGAATGGCGGCGTGGGAATGCGCAAGGCTCGAAACAGCGATTTCTCGTCCAACCGATCCTGCGATGCGCCGAGCGCCTCGGGCGGCGGCAAGAACGGCTTTTCGCGCGCGATGTCGCGGATGGCGCCGACCGGAACGTTTTCGACATCGAACGTCACGATGTCGACCGCGCGGGCGAGCTCCGCGAGCCCTGCGGGATCGTCGAATGCTCCGCGCACGATCGTGCCGACTTGTGCGCCGGGCGCATCCTCGCTCTGATCGAGAAAGACGAAGCGCAGTCCAAGCGGATAGCCGGCGAGCGCCAGCATGCGTCCGAGCTGGCCGGCGCCGATGATGCCAATTTTCATGAGCGATCGGGGGGCTTCGACGGATCGGGATGCGCGAGAACGCTCGCCGTTTGTTGCTCGCGAAACCGCTCGAGCGCGGTTCGCACTTCAGGATATTTGTTCGCGAGAATAGCGGCCGCAAGCAGCGCGGCATTCGTCGCACCGGCCGAACCGATCGCGAGCGTGCCGACCGGGATGCCTGCCGGCATCTGGACGATCGAGAGCAGCGAGTCGATGCCGTTCAAGGCCTTCGATTGCACGGGCACGCCGAGCACCGGTAGCGTCGTTTTCGAGGCGGTCATGCCTGGCAGGTGGGCCGCGCCTCCCGCCCCGGCGATGATGACTTCGAGGCCGCGATCTCTGGCCGTCGAGGCGTACTCGAACAGCAAGTCGGGCGTGCGGTGCGCGGAAACGACGCGGGTTTCGTAAGCGATCCCGAGCTGTGCGAGCGTGTCTGCGGCCGGCCGGAGCGTTTCCCAGTCCGACTTCGAGCCCATGATGATGCCGACCAGCGGTTTCATGGGGCGATTCTAAAGGAAGTCGGACGATTCAGGGGGCCGGCTCGGCCTTTCCTGCGGACGGATCGAGAATTTCGCGGAGTGCCCGGAATAACTCGCGAGAAGCACGCGGCGGGCCGCCTCGGCGGCGCTCATCCCGAGCTCGGTCGATCAAGCGTTCGAGCATTGCGGCGTCGAATTGTGCGGGCGTTGCTGCGCGAAACGCTTCGAGCGCCTGCGACCCTTCGGCGATCAGCCGGTCGCGCCAATGTTCGACATTGCGAAACCGCAGAGCGGCAAGCCGCTCCTTCTCGCGCTTCGCTGCAAGCGCCCGCCGAATCGGCTCGGCGTCGATCTTGCGCATCAACTTGCCGATGTACTGCTTTTGCCGGTAAAGCCCCCCGTGCGCTGTGATGCGGCGTGCGAGCTCGACGGCATCCCGCAGGTTCTCGGGCAACGGCAGAGCATCGAGCTCGCTTTGGGGTAAGTCGATCAGCGCCTCGCCGAGCGCCTGCAGCTCGGCGCTTTGGCGTTTCAACTCGCTCTTACTCGGCCGTTCGTCGCTGTCGTCGAAGTCTTGCATAACGTGGGTCTACGACGGGAATCGTCGATCTTGCGGTCGCGGCGCGCCTGCTAGAATCGAATCATGTCACAAGTCATCCCCGCGTCGGACGCCGCGCAGAAGGCGTCGGAAGGCAGTTCGCATACGCAAGCCGAGCTCGAGGCGCTCGTCGCGATGGCGCTCGAAGAGGCGAAGAAGCTGGGTGCGAGCGATGCGGAAGTCGGTATCAGCATCGATACGGGTCTTTCCGTGACGGCACGTCTCGGCGAAGTGGAAACGCTCGAATATCATCGCGATCGCGGAATGGGCGTGACGGTCTACCGTGGACGCCGCAAGGGCGCGGCAAGCACTGCGGACCTTTCGCCCAAGGCCATTCGCGAAACCGTGGCAAAAGCAGTCAGCATCGCTGGCTTTACGGCAGAGGATGAGTTCGCCGGCTTGCCCGACCCAGACACGATCGCACGCGACATCCCGGATCTGGATCTTTGCCATCCCTGGAACATCGAGGCCGACGAAGCGCGGGATCTCGCAGTGGCCTGCGAAGCAGCCGCGCTCTCGTTCGACAAGCGCATCGCGAATTCCGAAGGCGCAACGTTATCGAGCCATCGCGGCCTGCGCGTGTTCGGCAACACATTGGGTTTTCTCGCCGGATATCCCAGCACGCTGCACAGCTTGAGCTGCGTCGTCGTTGCGCAAGAGAACGGCGACATGCAGCGCGACTATTGGTACAGCTCGGTGCGCGATTGGCGCGAGCTCGAAAGCGGCGAGTCGATCGGCAAACACGCAGCAATGCGCGCGCTACGCCGCTTGCATGCGCGCAAGCTCGCGACCACGACCGCTCCGGTGCTCTTCGTCCCTGAGCTCGCTCGCGGCTTGATCGGTCATTTCTTGAACGCGGTGCGGGGCGGCAGTCAGTATCGCCGCGCATCGTTCCTACTCGGCGCAGCCGGACAGCAAGTCTTTCCGGAATGGATGCAGATCTCCGAGCGTCCGCACATCAAGAAGGGACTCGGGAGCGCGCCATTCGACAGCGAGGGCGTGGCAACCCGCGATCGCGAGTTGGTTCAGGACGGTGTGCTCACCGGATACATCCTGAGCACGTACTCGGCCCGAAAGCTCGGACTCAAGACAACGGGCAATGCGGGCGGCGTTCACAATCTGATCGTGAAGCCAGGACCGGACGATTTCTCGGCTTTATTGCGGCGGATGGGCAGAGGCCTCGTCGTTACGGAGCTCATGGGGCAAGGCGTAAACGGAGTCACTGGGGATTATTCGCGCGGTGCGGCCGGATTCTGGGTCGAGAACGGCGAGATCGCATATCCCGTCCACGAGATCACGATTGCCGGCAATCTGAAGGACATGCTTCGCAACATCGTCGCAGTCGGCAACGATGTGGATGCGCGCGGCAGCATCCGCACGGGTTCGATCTTGCTCGACAGCTTGACCATCGCCGGCGACTAAAACCTATTTCAAAACTACCGCGCGCCCGCAGGTAAACGCGCGACGATTGCAGCGCGTCTTTGCGATGCTCTGATCTACTGCTTCAGCGACCGATCGCTTGCATCGGTTGCGGCTGCGCAGGCGGATAAGCGGTGACGAGGTCGAGCACGGTCTTGCCTTTGACGCTTTCCTTGAGCGCCAGCTCTGCCACGCGGGCCGCATCGACTGCGGGTGCGATGTCGCGGATGCGGCTCAATCGCGGACCGGATTCATCTTTGCGTACCGCATCCAATACTTCGCCGAGCTCGATGACGGCCGGATCGCGCGCCGGCAGCCACGTGTCTTCATCCGTAACGGCGAGCAGTCCTCTGCGCTCGAGCGCTGTCACGATCGGTCCGAGCGCTGCGCCGGGAAGCTGCAAATGATCGGCGAGGCTATTGATCGTCCATCGACGTTGCGAGCCGCGATAGTCGCTGACGATCAGATACATGATCGACAGCGCCACGCGTTCTCGCAGGCTCGGGTTGAGCTGGATCTCGCCGCGGCCCGGCCGTAAGTACTGCGGATTCTGCACGTAGAACGCGAGCTGCGCGCCGAGCAGGAGGACGAGCCATGAGACGTACAACCAGATGAGCGCCACGATGACGAAGGCAAAGCCCGCGTAGATCACCATGGTGCCGCCGCCTGCCGCGAAGAATGATGTCAACACGAGCCCGCTCGCCGTCCAGGCGATCCCGGCGACCGTACCGCCGATCAGCGCCGCACGCACCGAAACGCGGGTGTTGGGAATGAATCCATACAGGAACGAGAACACGCAGACGATCAGGAAATAGGGCACGAGCTTGCCTCCGACGAGCAGCAGGGTGCCGAACGGTTCGTAGTCCGCGATCTTGCGGACGATCGTGCTGCTCTGAACGGTTGCGAGCATTCCGAGCGCGGCGACGACGACCGTGGGACCGACGACCATGACGCTCAAGTACTCGCTGAAGCGCCGCGTAAAGCTTCGAGGCTGTTCGACCCGCCAAACGAAGTTGAACGCCTCCTCGACTTTCTGAACCATCGAGATCACGGTGTAGAGCAGGAAGATCAAGCCGATCGAGCCGAGCACGCCGCCGCGCACGTTGTCGACGAACTGCATGATCTGTGCAGTGAGGTCGTAGGCTTTGTCGCCTAACGGCTCGAGCAGCGTGTAAAGCAGCGGCTCCAATTCGCGATGGAATCCGAGCCCCTTGAGGACGGAGAACGACAATGCGATGAGCGGAACGATCGAAAGCAGCGTCGTATAGACGAGACTCATCGCACGGAGAGTCAATTCCCCGCGTGCAACGTCGCGTGCGAGCGCATAGGGGTAGCGCAGGATGCGACAGACGAGCCACAGCGGCTTACCGATCAAGGTATCCGGCGGCTCGAACAGCCAGGTTTCGATGCGCGTGAGCAGTGCGGCGAACATGCAGGCGTCAGCCTGACACGCTAGGCAACGACACTGCAATACGGCTGCCTAAAGGCAGCCCGTCAGCTATGGGGGTCGGCGAGGGTGAAATAGAAGGTCGCTCCGCGTTGCGGCTCGGCGTGTGCCCAAATGCGGCCGCCGTGGCGCGCCAGAATTCTTTGCACGGTGACGAGGCCGATTCCGGTGCCGGGATACTGTGCGTCCGAATGCAGGCGTTGAAACGGCACGAAGAGCTTGCTGGCATAGGCCATATCGAAGCCGACACCGTTGTCGCGCACATAGAAGGTTCGCCTCGTCGCTTCCAACTGCGATCCGACCGACACCTGCGCACCCTGCGTGTGCGTGGTGTATTTCCAGGCATTGTCGAGCAGATTCTCCATCGCGATCTTGAGCAGCCGCGGATCGCCGTGGACCTTCATGTCGGGCTCGATGTGAAGCTCGACCGAATGATTCGGATAACGCTCGCGTACCGTGGCGGCTGCCTCTTCGATGAGGCGGGTGAAATCGATCGTGCGAGGCGCGAGCTCGGAGCGGCTGATACGCGACAAGCCGAGCAAGTCCTCGATCAGCGCGGACATGCGTCGGCTCGCTTCGTTGATGCGTTGCAGGTAGTGGCGAGATTTCTCGTCCAATGCTTCGGAGGGATTCTCGAGCAGAAGCTGGCTGAAGCCCGACATGCTGCGAAGCGGGGCGCGCAAGTCGTGCGAGACGGCGTACGCGAACGACTCGAGCTCGCGATTCGTAACTTCGAGCTGAGCAGTCCGCTCGGCAACGCGCAGTTCCAGGTCGGCATTCATGCGGCGGATCTCCGCCTCGCGCTCGGACAAAGCCTGCAACGCCGTTTCGGTACGTCGCTGCATCACGGTGAGCAGCACGTACAACAGCACCGATGAAGCGAGAACGAAGAGCCATCCTTTGCTAGTTTGCAAATGAACCGCGCGCTCGGGAGGTACCTCGAGCCAAACGAGCAGGCGATCGGTGAGGAGAATCCAGAGCACGCCGAAGGCGAGGTAGGCCAGTGCGATCCAGCGCGGCATGAGGCGGCCCGCGCTGTCGATCGGAACCGGCGGAGCCTCGGCAGTCTGCGGGGGCGCCTCGGGCGTGCTCATGACCTGCACTAAGAATCTTTGGTCAGTCGCTCGAGCGCTTCTGCGTATTTCGCGCTCGTGCTCGCGATGATTTCCGGCGGCAGTCGCGGCCCCGGCGGCCGCTTGTTCCAGGACAGCGTTTCCAGGTAATCGCGCACGAACTGCTTGTCGAAGCTCGGCGGGCTGATCCCGGGGCGATATGTGTCAACCGGCCAGAAACGGGAGGAATCGGGCGTCAACGCTTCGTCGATGAGCGTGAGGTGGCCGGCCTCGTCGACGCCGAATTCGAATTTCGTATCGGCGATGATGATGCCGCGCTCGTAAGCGTGCTCTGCGGCGAACGAATAGAGCGCCAACGCGGTCGCACGCACCTGCTCGGCAAGGCCCGCGCCGATTTGTCGCACGACGTGTTCATAGCTGATGTTTTCGTCGTGCTCGCCGATTGCCGCTTTGGTGGCGGGGGTGAAGATCGGTTCGGGAAGACGTTCGGCGAGCTTGAGCCCCCTGGGTAGCTCGATGCCGCACACCATTCCGGTCTGCTGGTAATCGCGCCATCCCGAGCCGATCAAATAACCGCGCACCACGGCCTCGATCGGCAGCGCTCGGAGCTTCCGCACGATCATGCTGCGGTCTGCGATCGCCGCTCGCTCGTCGGGATCCGGCACAACGGCTTCGAGGCTCATAGCCGTCAAGTGGTTCGGCACGATGTGGCGCGTTCTTTCGAACCAGAAGCGCGAGATCTGGGTGAGGACCGCGCCCTTGCCGGGAATCGGATCCGGCAGCACGACATCGAAGGCGCTCAAGCGGTCGGTCGTCACGATCAGCAGGTGATCGGCGTCGACCTCGAAAATGTCCCGCACCTTGCCTTGGTGGACGCGCTTCAAACTGCGCAGATTCGCCTCGAACATCGGCGGGGAAGGGGTTGGGGCGGGCATGCAAAACCTGTGCGATTACGTGCGAGCGCGAGCAATACGTCGATTAATGCGATCATACGCAGCCCGTTGCGGCTGCGCGATAGCTTGCGGCGGACGAATATGTCATCCGGAAGTGAGACTCGATGAATTGGCAGGGTAAGGCCCTCGGAGCGTTGATCGGAGTGCTTGCCGGCGGACCCGTGGGGGCGCTGGCTGGCGCGTTCATCGGTCATTTGTTCGATGCCCACGCCGATTTGGCCGACCGCGAAGGAACCGCCGACGACTCCGGTTATGGTGCGGCGTCGCCGCACATCGAAGAGGCGTTTTTCCGGGCGACGTTTCAGACGATGGGCCACATCGCAAAGGCGGACGGACGCGTTTCGGAAGATGAGATCCGTGCCGCGCGGGCGATGATGGCGGAGCTGCGCCTCAGCGAACGCGACGTCCAGCGTGCAATCGAGCTCTTCACGGAAGGGAAAGCGCGCGATTTTCCGTTGGAGCCAACCTTACGCGACTTGTACAGGCTGTGCTCTCATCGTCCTGATCTTTGTCGCATGTTCATTCAGATTCAGCTGCAAGCGGCGCTTTGGTCCGGGAGCCTGCATCCGGCTGCGCGACGAGTGCTGTCGCGTGCCTGCGCCGCCTTGAACGTTTCCGCTTACGAGCTCGTGCAAATGGAGGCGCTGCTGCGCATGCAGTGGTCCTCGGGCCGTAC
>ERZ777003.3361-NODE-3361-length-15759-cov-17.691671_pt1 | contig 15759 bp, 19 predicted proteins | sample MGYA00374956_ERZ777003 | MGnify/ENA primary metagenome ERZ777003 (study PRJEB29302, sample SAMN06268252) | bioreactor metagenome | isolation source: Joint BioEnergy Institute, California, USA | place: USA:Joint BioEnergy Institute, California, USA | collected... | reverse complement strand
GGGTGAGGGATGATCTCGGGCGTCGGGCCGCCCATGGCCGGGGTGTTGGGGTTGATGGGGGTGCCGCCGGGGGGCGAACCGATGGCGGAGGGCCCACCGGTCACCGGAGCGCCAGCCATCGGCACGCGCCCGACCGTCCCGGTGCCGCTGATGACCGGGCTGATGAGGTTAGGGCCAGAGAGGGTGCGGAAGCCGCCCAGGGGGTCCACGACCCCGTAGGGGCTGATGGTGGGCGGGGCGTAGGCCGCGAACGGTTGCGGCATCGGCGGCCGGTAGACCGGGGCGAAGAAAGGCAGATAGAGCGGCTGCCGGGACGACGAGGGCGCTATGACGCCGACGCCGCTCGGCAGCACGCCGGTCTGGACGCCGGCGTGGGGGCCGTAGAGGAAGCCGCCGCTGGCGTTGAGGAGCATCCCCTGGGCGGCAGCGGCCCTGGCGACGGCAGCAGCGAAGGCGTTGATGTGCGCCACGCCCTCGCTGCCGAGCCACCTGACGCCGCGCTCCACGCGGTCGAGGTAGCGGTCGAGCGCCTCGGCTTGCCTGACGGCCTCGTTGAAGTTCGACTCGACGACGAACTTGGCGCCGTAGGTGGCGAGGTTGTCGTTCACGGCTGCACCTCAGCGGCGTGAGCGTTCCCGCCAGCGGCGCTCGCGCTCACGCATGGCCTCGAGCTTGCGCTCGGCCAGTTGCCGCGTGAGGGTGTAGAGCTCGTGCAGCTCATCATCGGGCAGGGTACGCAGGTCGGCCCATCGTTCGCCCGAATCTTTCAGGTAGAGCATCTTGCCGTTGCGGACCTTGTCGCGGGCCATGCTCAGGCCGTGGACGAAGGCGGCGTAGGCGGCGTGGTTGAGGGCGCCGGCGTTAGCCTTCCTGGTGTGCTCCTTGAGCGCCAGCCTCAGCCGCACCCGGAAACGGGAGGGTTTCGCCGCCCACCTCCACGGGGCCGTCGAGGATCTCCGCCAGCTCCTTGTAGTCGCGGCCGGCGATGGCCATGGATAGCGCGACGTAGTCGGCGAAGGCGATGTTGATGAACTGCAACCACTCGACCGGGTCCTCGGCGAAGGCCTCCTCGCGCGGCGGCCCGAAGCGGGTGACGAGGTGGACGAGCTTGGCCTCGTAGAGCATCGGGTTGTCGCTGCGGCTGATGGGGAGGGCCTGCTCGACGCGCTTGCGGTCGGTGCCGAAGTGGAGACGGGCGAAGGCCTCGCGTTCGAGGTCGCTGCCGCCCTTGTGCGCCCGCTTGCCGTCGGGGTCGTAGCCGCCCTCGACGAGGGCGCGCAGGGCGTCCTGGTCGGGGCCGGAGAGGGCGGTGATCTGCTTGGGGGTGAGCACGGGATCGGTGCGGCGCTCGAGGTGGGCGCGGTAGATGGCGTCGGCGAACGCCGCGGTGCCGGGCTGGAACTTGGCGGTGACCTTGGCCTGCACGTCGATGGCGTCGCCGAGGGTGGCGGCCCTGACCGTGATGGCGGTGATGCCGTCCACCGGCTCCAACAGTTCGAGGCGGTAGGTGGTGAGGGCCTCGCCAGCGGGGCGGATGGTCCTGCGGTCGCGGCCGAACGCGACGCCGTAGGGCAGGGTGACGGTGGTGACCTTCATGGTGACTCCTTAGCTACGTCGGAGTGGGGATGGCGCCCGCCGCGTAGCCAGCGGGCGCCTGGTGCCGAACGCCGCGCTACGCGGCGGTAGGGCCTAGCCCTGGTCACCCTCGCCGTAGTTGTCGATCTGCGTCTCGACCGGCCGGCGGAGGGCGTCGAGGCTGATGGAGTAGACGCTGTTCGTGCCGCCAGCCTCGAAGATGATGACCGCGGGGTAGTCGACCAGCGCCGAGTAGAGCAGCGAGGCGTCGGTGGCGTTGTCGTCCGAGGGCTCGTTCTCCTCCAGCAGCCGCCTGATCTTCATGCCGAGCGTCAGGTTCGGCGCCAGGTCCGGCCGGCGGGCGTAGACCTTGGCGGCCCGCTCGAAGAACCTGACGTCGTTATCGGTCAGGTAGTGGCGGCTGGCGTCGTCGTTGCCCTTGACGATGTGGCCGTTGAAGGTGCAGGTGATGCGGATGGGGGTGAAGACGTTGCTGCGGTTGGTCGGACCGCGGGCGCCGGCGTCGTAGGACGGCGAGACGCCCAGGCTGGACGCCGGGGCCTCGCCCTGGGCGTTGAGGACTCGGCCGACGACGGCACCGAAGTCGATGTCGTCGGTCGAGAAACGGGCCATGCGGAAAGCTCGCTGGAGCCGCTCTGGGTCGAAGGCGAACTCGACCTCGTACATCAGGCACTACCTCCTGTGGGGGCTGCGGTGCCGCCGATGAGGACCTCGAGACCCTCGATCTCCTGGTCGCTGAGGTGCGCGAAGACGCCACCGAGCGTGCCGTTGTAGACGAGGGAGGCCATGAAGACGGCCCATCCGGGCAGGTCGGGGAAGCTGACGCCCTGCCAGCGCGTCTGAACCTCGGTGAGGTCGTAGGTGCCAGCCGCGGCCTGCCTGAGTGCCCCCTTGCTGACGTAGGGCTGGATGACCTGCCGGCCGATGCTCTGGATCTTGCTGCGGGTCAGGACGGTGTTGCCGCGGTTGTGCGCCAGCGGTGACAGGGCGATGGCGAGGCGGCGGGCGATGTCGTTGTTCATGACGCGCACGCCGGCGTCACCCATGCGGTCGACCTGGTCGTCGCGGGTCCAGTAGCCGTGGACGCCGTAGCTGCCGTCGTAGAGCTGCGTGGCGTAGTTCACGCCAGCGGCGGCGGCGATCTCCTGGTCGGCGCGGGAGAGCTTGTCGCCGGCGGAGATGCCGGTGTAGCCGAGCGCCTGGTTGCCGACGGGGTAATCACCGCCGAGGCCGGACGCGGCGATCTTGGCGTTCCAGCGGCCGAAGTAGCCAGCGGAGAAGCTGACCTCGCGACCGAAGGCGGCGGGGTGCGGCCCCCACCCGAAGAAGGCCATGCTGCGGCCGTCCTCGGCATCGCTGCCGAGGGTGCTGAGCGCGGAGATGTAGTCGGTGAGGGACTCACCGTACATCTGGTTGACGGCGCCGAAGCCGAACGGCATGGTCTTGAGGGCGGTGTGCAGCGCGGCCCTGGTGGTCGCGCTCGGCGGGTTGGCGATGACCACCCATCGCCACGGCAGGGTGGTGGCGGCGGCGATGGCGTCGGCCCAGTCCTGGTCGGTGAGGACGCTGCCGTTGCTGCCGCCGGTGGCGGTGACGGTGATGGTGTCGCCGACGGCGCGGTTGGCGGCGAGGCCCTGGGCGTTGGCGCCGGTCTCGTACACCAGGCGCCACACCTTCGAGCCGACCAGCTCGTCGTTGATGATGCTGGCGTCGACGGTGCGGTGCGCCCCGCTGTTGCCGGCGGTGCTGCCCTCCTTGGTGAACACGATGTTGGTGAACACCTCGGGGGCGTCGAAGGGGTTGACGGGGGGCAGGGTGACGGTGCAGACCGCCACGTTGTCACCGGCCGGGTGGCCGCTGGCGATGACGCGGGTGATCTCGATGACCAGCTCCAGGCCGTTGTAGGCGGCGCCGGGGCCGATGGCCTCGAAGTGGAACAGGTCGGTGGGGCTCCCGCTGTCGGCGTCGTTCACGGCCTCGGTCTCGGCGACGGTGGCGTCGTCGGCGACCACGCGGTAGACGTCGAAGCCCGAGGGCCGGAAGCCCTGGCTGGACTGGGCGGCGTAGACCCTAGCCCAGTCGGTCGTGTAGTCGGCCTCGCCGTCCGAGTACTCGCGAAGCAGCTCGTTGAGGCTCAGGCCCGCGCCCGGAGGGCGAGCATGGAGGCCGGGCCGGCCGACAGGAAGGTCGCCGATAAGCAGCAGGCGAGGCGCGACCTCGGTGGGCAGCGAACCTCGCGCCCCCTCGAACACCTCCCTGAGCTTGAACACATCTGCGCTTCTCATGCGTTTCCTTTCGGGTGGCCGCCCAAGGCCGCTCAGTCGTCCTTGTTACCCGTTTGGGCCTCTATGTCGGGGGAAAGTTCCGCCTTGCGGGAGCGGCGCGGCGTGGGGGCCGCGCCGGCGGGGCGCAGGACGCCCCTGGCCACGAACGGCTGGAGGGCGGCGTCCTCGACGCCGAGGTCCCTGGCGGTGACCAACTCGCCGTAGGGGAGGGGCTTGTGGCCGACCTTGTGGCCGCGACGCATGACTCGGTACCTCATGGCTCTCTCCTTCACTCGGTGGGTGGCATGTAGAACTCGAGGCCGCTGTCGTCGGCGGTCTTGCTCGTCGGGTAGTCGCCGACCTTCTCGCCGTAGCGGGGCAGCGGCTCGTTGTGGTGGGCCTCGATCACGGCGCTGACGCCGGTGATCTCGTTCCACGGCCAGTGGATGTTGTCGGGCAGACCGTCGGGGAGTTGGTCGACGGGCGTGGCGGGGGTGAGGCTGGCGTCCACGTCGACGGCCAGGACGTTGCGGAACAGGCCGGAGTTCTCGAGGTTGGAGAGCTCGATGCGGCGGGGGCGCAGGTCGATAGCGAGCTTGTAGACGTCGCTGGTCATCTGCGCCCGGCTGTTGAGCATGTCGAGGACGTAGGAGACCTCGCGGCGGTCGACGCCGTCGACGTGGAGCCAGAAGCCGCCGCGCCAGATGGGGGCGGTGACGATGACGTGCTGACGGTCCTCGGTGAGCACACGGCCGGCGTGCAGCGCCCTGACGAAACCAGCGCGAGCGGTGGGCCGGGAGCGGATGCCGATGTAGACGCGGCTCTCGCCCTTGGTGACCTCGGGCGCCCAGATGCCATCGACGAGGGTGACGACGGGCCTGACGGTGCCGGGGCTGCGCTCCTCGACGACGGTGAGGGTCGGGTCGCCGGGCTGGCTGTGGACGACGTAGTAGATGGTGCCGAGCTGGCCGGGGCCGTTGGGGACGGTGAAGACCTCGCCCTCGCGGTAGAGGTCGCCGTAGGGCACGCCATCCACCTCGCCGGTGACCTGCGTGACGAGGTCCTCGCGTTCACCGCCGCCCATGCGGGGGTAGGCGATGCGGGTGCCGTAGTAGGTGCGCAGGGCGTACCTGATGTCGGTCTCGAGGCTGACGCGGGTGCTCATCGCCGGCCCCTGCGCCCGCCGAGGCGGTCGGCGACCTCGTCGACGGCGTCCCCGAAGTCGTCCACGACCTCGTGGCGGAAGCGGCTGGCGACCTCGACCCTGGCGGGCGCCAGGGTCATGCGTTGCGGGACGCCGATGCCGTACTCGTTGAGGGGGAACAGCGGGTGGTCGGTGAAGACGGCGTACCGGATGTCGGTGGCCCACCCGCGTTCGACGTCGGCCTGCTTCTCGACCTTGATGCTGTCCTTGATCTGGCCGTAGGTGGCGACGTGGGGCAGGGTCGGGTCGTCGAGCATCCCCAGGGGCATGGCGACGCCCTGGGCGGTGGCGCGAGCGGCGCGGCGTTCGAGGGTGTACTCGGACAGCGGTTCGGGTGGTCCGCCCTCGGGACTGCCCCAGATGCGGCTCGCGTCACCGAAGCGGCTGCGCCAGTCCTCCGCGAACTTCTGCGCGTGCTCGCGGCTGCGGTCGCGGGCGCGGCGGCGGTGCGTGCGGTAGGTCTCCTTCATGACGGTCGAGAACCGCCAGCGCCGCTCAACCGCCATCGCTGACCTCGTTCAGGTCGGAGAGGGTGAAGGCGTACTCGCCCCTGGCGTACTCGGCCTTGATGCAGCGGTAGTCGCGTCCGCGCAGGCGGAAGCGGTAGCCGACCGGGATGCTGCCGTCGTGGGCGGAGCGCTTGAGGTCCTCGGGGGTCTGTGGGGCGCGGATGTAGAGGATGCCGTTGAAGGAGGCCTTGATGCCGGTGCTGGCGAGGATCTGGAGGGCGGCCCTCTCGTCGAAGGTGCCCCTGGCGGCGACGGTCTTGGGTGCCCGGCCCATCCGGGGCGGGAAGCTGATGAGCACCGGTTCGCTGGTGTCCTCGGCGAACTCGTCGAGGACCTCGAGGCCGTACCTCAGCATGTCGCCGTAGTACCCGTCAAGGGACATAGCTGCGCGGCACCCTGATGCTGCCGCCCGTCGCCTCGCCGTCCAGCGGCGGCCAGGCGGCGTCGGGGTAGAGGTTCTTGGCCTCCTGGTAGTTGCGGGCCGCGGCCTTCATCAGCTCGTCGTGGCTGCCCAGGGGCGTGCTGACCTGCCCGCCGCGGCCGGTGACGAGGCCTGTGAACTGCGCCTTACGGTCGGCGAGGACGCCGAACAGTTTGGCTAGCGCGAAGTAGATGAAGGCCAGCTCGGCCCTGACCTCGTCGCTCTGGTCGGTGACGATGCGGTCGAACAGGACCCTGGCGGCAGCGACGGTGTTGCTGACCGGGTTGCCGGGCTGGTCGACGGGGAGCCGCCCGCCGCCGTCCTCCCCGGTCAGCGGCTCCTCAGCCACGCCGAAGTGGCGCGGCCGTAGACCGGCGTGCCTGAGGATGACGGACGGCAGCGGGGTGTCCACGTCACCCCTCCAGGGTGGCCAGGGTCTCCTGGGTGGCCTCGAGGGCGACGCGGTCCTTCTCGAGCTGCGCCATCAGGCGCTCGCGCTCGGCGTTCTCGGCCTTGGCGACCCTGAGGGCCTCCTTGGCTTCGGCGTCCTTGCCCTTCGCCGCCTCCTTGAGGGGCTCCAGGTCGACGACCGGCCCGAGCTCCGCGAGGCGCTCCTGCGCCGCGGTGATGCTGGCGCGGAGGTCCTCGGCCCTGGCCTGGAGCCTGGCGACCTTGGCCGCGAGGTTCCTGGCGGCGGCGGCCTCGGCGGCGCTGACCTCCTCACGCACCAGGCCGGCGGCGATGAGTTGCTCGGCCTCGACGGCGGTGGTCTTGTCGGGGATGGGCTGGCCGGGGAGGACCCACTGGCCGTGGACCTTGATGCGCTTGGTGGCTACCTTAGCCATGTCGCTACGCTCCTAGAGGGGGGGTGGGGGAGGCTTTCGCCTCCCCCGTTAGGGTCACCAGAGGGTGCCGCTGACGATGGTGCGGGGGTCGTGGATGACCGGCACCGTCCAGAACACGCTCTTGACCTGCACCTCGTAAGGCTCGTCCTGCTCGGCGAGCCAGACGTAGAGGCCGGGCGTCATGCCGTTCTCGACCACGGGGCCGTCGGCCTGGAGGCCGGTGGCGGTGCCGCCGTCGAAGCCGAAGCCGCCGTCGATGGCGGTCGGGGCGACCATCACGAAGGCGTTCTCCGCCATGAAGCGCGTGAGGGTCGGCTGGCCCGCGCCGCCGTAGGGGTCGGCGCTGTTGTACATGCGGTCGTACAGCACCAGCGGCCCGACGCCGTAGCGGTTGAGGTAGGCGTTCACCGAGTCGATGAAGAACGGGATGCCGAGCTGGTTCGCGTTCGGCGCGACCATGCCGCCGATGCCAGCGTAACCGGCGTTCGCGAGGCGCGTCTTGGTCGCTTCCTGCGCGAGCAGGTTCGTCAGCGCCGTGCGGCTGATGACGGTGAACTGCGAGTGGACGCCGATGTTCTGGTAGATGAGGTCGTCCCAGGCCAGGAGGTCGTCGAGGCCGTCGGCGGTCGCGGCCTGGTCCCACCTGTCGCCGAGGGTGAGCGCGATCTTCTGCGTCGGCTCGAAGCCGTAGTCGATCTTCACCGTGCCGCCGGAGTTGGGGATGACGTACTCACCCGTGGTGAGCACCTCCCAGCGCATCGCCTCGGCGCGGTCGAGGTAGCCGGTGACGAGCGCGTTGGCGAGCTCGTAGGGGCGGCTCCGTATGATCTCCTCGCCCGTGGCGCGGCGACCGTTGTGGAATATCTCGATGAGCTTGCGGATCTCGGACTCGATGAGGCGGTACTTCTGGCCGCCCTTGAGCAGCCCGTAGTCGCGCTCGTCGAAAGTGCCGAGCGGGCCGGTCGGGAGCGGCGAGTCAGGGCCGATGATGGCCGACGCCACCGGGCGGAACTTGAGGCGACCGGTCGAGACGCGCCAGTCGTCCTGCTGGACGAACGGCAGGATGCGCTCGCCGAGGCGGGTGGGGTTCTCGATCTCGTCGCGGAAGCGGAACCGAGCGAACGCCGCGATGTCCTCGGGGCGCAGGCCGTCGAACTGAGCGAAGTTGTAGCCAGCCATCAGTGGTAGTCCTCAGCGAAGCGGAAGCCGCGCTGCTTGAGCCCGGCAACGACAGTGGCCTCGAGGCCGATATCGGTGTTGTCGGCGGCCTTCGGAAGCCTGGCCCCGAAGAAGCCACCGGCGATCCAGATGCCGACGGGAGCCGTGCCGTTCACGAGGTCGACGGTGGCCTTGAGGATGCCGACCGCTTGCGTGCCATCGAACAGGTCGGCGATGCCGTCGGAGTCGGGGTCGGCGGGGTCGTCGAACACCTTCCACACGTCCTCGCCGGTCTTCTTGCAGATGACGGTGCCGGCGCGGAGGTAGATGTGGCCGTTGACGGCGGCGATGTCCGAGTCGTCGCTGGCGTTCTGCGCGACCAGTACGCCCCCGCTTTCGAGGCTCACCTGGTCGTTGCCGAAGGTGAGGTTGACCGGGCTGTCACCGAACGACGCGAGCGTCCTCGGCCCCGGCCCGATGATGTGGGTCACTTCGTTAGCCATTCGTCACTCCTGGTATCTGGATGCGCTCGCGGGCCTCTCTGGCCCGGGCGCCCCACGCCTTAGCGGCGGCCTCGGGGTCGAAGGTCGAGGCGCCGCCGTTGGGTGTCCCGCCAGCCAGGGGCGTGGCGGGTCCGTTACTGGGGAGAGGGGTGTCGCCGCTGGGGCGTGCATCGTCGTAACGGGCGTACCAGTCGTCGTTGACCACGGTGTCGAAGTTGTGGCGACGGCCGTCCTTGACGAGCATGAGCCTCTCGCCGTCCAGTTCGAGCTCGTAGCCGTCGAGCTTGAGGTAGGCCTTGTGGCGGCGGACGAGGGTGTCGTCCTTGAAGCGCTTCCGCAAGGCGTCGTCTATCGCCGCCTGGCGTTCCTTGGCGATGCGCTCGGCCAGCATGTTGCTGATCTCGTCGCGCTCCGCCTCGACCTGCTTCCGCGCTGCCTGCTCGGCTTCGACCTGTTTCTGGGCGGCCTTGAGGTCGTACTCGAGCTCGGCGTTGCGCTTCATCAGGCGCTTGACCATGTCGTTGTGCTCGTCGTTGAGGTGCTCCAGGGCCACCTCGGCCTTGTTGCCGTACCTCGCCAACAGCTCGCGAACCTGGCGGGGCTTGAAGCGTTCCTCCAGCTGTTCGCTGACGTAGCGCTTGCGGTCCTCGATGCCTCCGGCGCCGCCGTCGGCGTCGCCGGCCTGCTCTTGCAGCATGGGCCTCAGTCCGTTCAGCATCGTTCCTCTCTCCTGACGCGGGCGTCTAGCCGCGCCTCGCCCCGCTTGGGGCCGATGCATGGAACGTATGAGTATGCGCGGAGGTATGCAGGAAAGTCACTCCAGGCGGACGCAGTTCCCGTCCTGGTCGGTATAAACCCGACCGTCCTCGGTTGGTAGTCTACCATGCTTGTGTTTGACCGGTCGAAGCAGGCCGAGTACCCATACGACCACCCGCCGCAGCCAACTCATGCCGCGCTCAGCGGCCGGGGCTGCGGCTTCGCCTCGGCGGCCTTGACCTGCTGCTCGCCCTGGGCCTCGATGAGCGGCAACTCGCTCTTCACCGCCGTCGCGGCCTCGACCTCACCGATGCGCCTGAGCTCCTCCAGGCGCTCCTCGAAGACGGCGTTGGCCTCCTCGTCGGTCAAGCCCGAGTCGCGCAGCATCCGCCTGATGCTGTAGGCGTTGCTGTCGAGCAGGCCCTTCTTGTTCTGGTGCTCCTTGTCCTCGCTGATGGGCAGACGCGGCGTGAGCGTGATCTGCACCGGGTAGTCGAGGATGAGGCTGGCCGCCTTGGAGAGAGCGGGGTTGAGGTGGTCGCAGGTCTCGGTGACGCGCTCGATCTGCGGGCCGTAGAGCACCCGGAGCGTCTGCGCGGGGATGTCCTGCACCGGCCGCTCGTTGAGCTCCAGCACCGAGGTCCTGGTGGCGGTGGCCAGGTCGTTCACCAGGCCCTTGAGGCCCTCTAAGAACTGACGCTGGTCGGCGGGCGGGACGCTCTGCATCTCGGGCGGCGCCTCGCCCTGCTTGTTCTTCGCGTACCAGACGTTCGAGCCGCCGGCGGCGAGGAGGTTCCTGGCCTGGTCGTCACCGACGTTGGAGAGGAATATCTGCCGGAAGCTCTCGTCCTCCAAGGCCTTGAGGAACTTCACCACCAGGGCGTCGTACTGCCGCACGATCTCCAGGCCGTCGATGACGTCTGAGGCCTCGGGGATGGTGTCTTCGACGTGGTTCGGCACCCATATCCACGGCATGTAGGGGAAGCTCGCCTGCCAGGCGCCGTTCTCGAGGCGGCGGCGCTGCCAGTTGTCCGGGCTGTTGACGCTGATGTAGTCGCGGCGCCACACGCGGTCGCGCTCGTCGGACCACTCGTACCAGCGGGCGACCCAGTACTGCTCCCTGGTGCCGCCCTGCACCTGCGGCCGGCGGCGCTCGAAGCGCTGGATGACCAGCACCCCGCGCTCCTTCTCGGGGTCCTCGACCATCATCACGCGCCTGGCCACCTCGGCCTTGTGGACGCGGTAGGGCTTCTCGCGGTCGCTGGTGAGCACCTGGAGCCACGCCCCGCCGTAACGGCTGGCGTACCTGACCAGGCGCCTGATGTCGGTGCGGTCGAAGACCTTGGCGGCCCGCTTGTCCTCGACGCCGCCGTCACCGTCCTGGTTGAGCCTGACCGCCTTGATGCCCGAGGCCATGGCCATGGTGGCGGTCGAGTTCACGATGGTCTTGATGAAGTTGACGTGCGTCATGAGCCTGACCAGGCTCTTGAGGTCGCCGGTCTCGCCGGCGACGGCCTCGGGCAACTCGATCCTCGTCTGCCGCTTGTAGAACTCGTCGATCTCCGCCCACTGCCGACGGGTGGCTTCGTCGTGGGCGTAGCCGTTGTAGAGCTTGATCTCGTCGAGGACCTCGGGGTCGGTCATGGGCGGCATCAGGCGGCCTCCTTCGCGTACATCGAGTAGTCCTTGGGCGGCTGCGGGCGCCGGCCACCGATCGGGATGTAGGCACCGCCCGCCTCGGCCTTCTCGCGCTCGTCCCAGAGGGCCTGCACGAAGGCGTCGGCCTTGTTGGGGCTGCGACCGAGGATCTCGCGGAGCTTCTTCTTGGAGACGATGAGCAGCTTGCCGTTGCGGTACTCGGCCTTGATGGCCAGCAGCTCCTCTTTCAGCTCGGCGTCGGCCGGCGCGACGACCTTGCCCTGCTTGACGAGGATGCTGGCCCGCCAGTAGGCCGCGGCCCGCTTGTTCACGAAGGGCGGCTCGCCTTCGTCCTCGTCGTTGTAGGCGGTCTCGGAGCCCTTGAAGCGCTCGACCTTGCAGCCGGCGTCGTCGAGGCGGGTACCGACGCCGGTGCCGACACCGATGACGTCGACGATGTACTCGGGCTTGGAGCCGAACAGGTGGTACGCCTGCGCGGCTATCTCACGGTCGAGGCCGCGACGCAGGTCCTTCGGGTAGTCGAACACGGCCAGATCACCGACGCGCCACATCGGGTAGGCCAACGGCACGTCACCGCCCTCCTCGGCCGGGTCGAGGCCGACGCGGTCGTAGCCGCGGCGCTCCCGCTCCAGGGCGCTGATCTCGCCGTTCTTCGCCATGGCCTGCCAGCGCTCGAACATGCGGTTGATGAACGGCGCCGGGAACAGGCCGTCCTGCGACTCGAGCGGGAAGATGCCCATGCGCGAGGAGAGGAAGCGGTTGTCGGGCCGGAAGACGTGCAGCGGCGCGTCGCGGTGCCCCAGGACGCGGTACTCCTGCTCGCCCACGATGACGACCTCGTCGACGGTCGGCAACGGGTCGGGTATCTGGTCCTGCTTGTCCGAGCCGACCCAGGGGTGGAGGCGGTAGAGGAAGTCGAAGAAGGCCGGGTCGGGCTCGTTCTTGCCGGGCACGTACTCGCCGCGGTCGAGGCACTGCTTGCTGATCATCCTGTCGATGGTCACGTGGGAGATGGCGCCACCGGGGATGACCTCGCGACGCTCGACGACGTTCGGGTGGTTGAGGCTGCTGATCCTGACGACGGTGTACTCGCCCGACTCGGCGCGTTCGGCGTAGGGGCCGATGGGCTCGGTCGGGTTACCGACGACGACGATCTTGTTGGTGGCGCCCGAGGCCATGCCCTCGGCGGCGCGGTAGCGGGCAGCGTCCACACCGGGACCTTCGTCGATGGTGATGAGCAGGTTCTTGTGGTGACGGCCCGAGGCGCCGTGCTGCTGCTCCTGCCCGACACGCTGCGGCGGGGAGAGCTTCTCGATGTGCCAGTCCTCGGCACGGATGCGCCACAGCACCGACTTGTCCGAGAACTCGCCGGGCATCGGGTGGCCGTTGCGGATGGCCCTCTTGATGTGCTCCAGGCCCCTAGCCCAGACGGTCTTGTGGACGGTCTCGGCGTCGGGGGCAGTCATGAGCCACAGGGCGCCCTGGCAGCGGCCGTCTTCCTCCTCGTCGGGCTGCGAGCCGACGGCGTCCTGCCACCACACGCCTATGGCGCCGAGCAGATGGGTGTTGTGCTCGTACAGGTCGGTCAGGTAGGTGTGGTAGCCGGGCACCTCGATAGCAACGGTCATCTTCTGGCCCTTCGGCTCGATGGAGACGACCTTCTCCCACCTGAGCGACGCCGGGAGGCCGTAATCGCGCCAGGGGATGTAGCGCCTCGACTTGCGCTTACCGGTGATGGCGCGAGCGAGAGCCGCCACCTGGGCTTGCGCGGCCTCCTTGCCAAGTACGGGGCCGACCACGTCATCGAATCGCACGAGGTTCTCGGCGTCATGTACCGCTACGACCCATGCCTCCCCTTCCCACTTCTCGCCGTCGGGCTTGACATACGCCGTCTTGCGCTTGCGGAGCTTGCTGCTGATGCCGAGCCGCAGTAAGGCGTGCTGCACATCGCGGGCAAGCTGCTCGCTGACACTGGTGTACTCAGCGTGACCCGAACCGTTCTTGCTCTTGGCGCTCGGCGGGGTCGTCCAGAAGCAGCCATCGCCCGCCCAGAGGCGATTGACGAACAGGGCAAGCTGATGTCGCGGCAGCCGCCATACGAAATCGGGAATGGCCTTGGAGTGGGAGTCGAGTCCGCGCATCCCAAGGGCTTCGAGTTGCTGGCCGAGCGGAGAGGACCACTGGAAGTAGATGGAGGGCACACGGTTGGGCTGTAAGCCCTCGCTCCATCCTTGGCCCAGCGAGTCAAGAGCGTCGCGGTAATCGTCCAGCACAACCCCGTGGGCCTGAGAGAACTCCACGCGGTTGCCCATGTAGCCCTCGGCCGTGAGGTAAGCCGCGACCTTCACCAGGCCCGGCTCCTGCTCCTCGCGGCCGAAGGCGGGTAGCTCGGTCGGTACCGCTACCACGTCGCCTACCGACAGGTCGCGCACCGCTCGCCAGCCGATGTTGCCCACCGGGGCAGCGCTCGGCTTGCCGTTGCGCCCGAGGTAGTCGGCAGCGTAGAGGGGGTGTTGCGCGTTGGCGATCACCCGGCGACCGCTCTCGGTCGTGACCTCGTACACGTCCTCGATACGGTTCCACTCGGCCCTCGCGTCGGCGGCGACGATGCACCCCTTGTCATCGAGGGTGAGGAGCTGGAACTCCTGGCCGACGAGGTCGGCGGCCTTCACGCGGCGGCCATCAGCCAGGGGGATCAGGGATCGCGACTCCAGGCACTTCCCGACAGCGTTCGCGGCCGTGGAGAGGGTGCGGGGACCGTTCACGACCGCCTCAAGGAGCCGGTTCTGGTCTTCGGTGAGCTGGCGGATGTGCAGGATGTCGTGAAAGTAGGCCCACGGGTCCCTGGCGTACTTGGCCCGCTCAGTTGGGTCCCAGCCATTCTTCGCGCTGCTGCTGCTTCGCAGCAAGGCGAGGGACGCGGGATTCCGAAACGATCGGGGTGCGCTCCCACTCCTGGGCGATCTCGATGAGGAGTCGGTCGATGGCTTGGTCATCTGTCACCCCCATTCGCTTGAGGAAACGGGTGACGCGCCTCTTGGTTATCTCGCCGTACTTGGCGAGCAGCTGCTCGAAGGCGAACACGCTGAGGTGGGCTTCCTTCTCGTGCTTGATGATGGCGTCCACGAGGCCCTGGATGACCTTGAGGATGGTCACCCCGTAGCTGATGTCCTTCACCTTCACGGGCTTCTCGATACGGAGGTCCTCGGCGAACTCCTCGCCGCGCTCGAGGTAGGCGAGGCGGCGCCGCTCGCGGACCTTCACGATGGCTTCCTCGAGGACGTCTTGCAGGTGGGCGATGCTCTTGGGGCTCTCGCCGCCGAGCATCTTCACGGCCTGCTCGATGACCTCGATGTTGTAGAGGGGCTTGTCGTGCAGCCCCCGGCGCTTCTTGTCGAAGCTGGCGTGCCACGCCAAGAGCGCGTCGCTGATCGCGCCCCACTCGTCCACGAAGTGCTTGAACAGGGCGCGGCCAGCGGCCAACTCTTCGCGGAGGTTGAGGGGGTCGGGGTCCTCGAGGTACTTGGCGACCAGTTCGGCGATGGCCGGGTTACCGAGGGCGGCGTAGCGCATGGCCTCGTTGTCGGTGGCGCCGCCGTGGAGCTTGCAGCGGCCGTAACCGAGGTGGTCGGTGCCCTGGCCGGCGCGGGCGTAGCAGTAGCCCCACTTGCCGGCGTGGGGGGAGGGCGGCTTCCACTTGCGCCGAGCGAGGCAGTAGTAGTCGCTCTCGCGCTTCGGCGGCTTCTCGTCGAAGGCGTTGTCCTCGGGGTTGGGGATGTCGTAGCGCTCGTGGCCGTCGAGGTCGGGCAGGAGCGAGCGGCGCCTGGTCATCCCTCCCGCGATACAGGTTTGCGCCGCGACCGCGCCCGAAAGTGGGGGCTATAGCAGGTTTAGGTATGGACATGATGAGCGCCGAGTGTTATCTTCGACCCCGATACAACTTGAAGGGACAGGACGATGAGGACATTCCACGCACCCGACCGCAAGGAGATGGTGGGCGTGGGGCTGAGCGCCCGGCGAGTTCCGTCGGGCGCTCTGCTTGATTACTTACTGAGGTCAGTAAGGTGAGCCGCCCCAGCGACGCCCTCTCCGACGCCGAGGTCCGCGAGGCGCTGCTCGTGGCGCAGAGCGACCTCATGGACCATCACATCGAAGCGCTCATCCCCTGCGTGCGCCTCGCCGTGGACTGCGAGGTCTACGGCAAGTCGAGCGAGGCCATCAGCTGCCTCTACCGCGCCGCCTACTGGTCGTCACGTAGGCCGACGGTGAGGCTGTTCCGGCCCGACGTGCTCGACCGCATCCACCTCAAGGCGGTGCTGCCGCTGGCCGAACGAGCGCACTCGGCACTTTCCCCCGTGGCGTAGGCGCAAACCCCTAGACAGGGGTCATGCGGACAGGGCACCGACTCGACCCGCACAACGCAAGAAGCTCTACTACAACCGAGGGGACAGGACGATGATCTACGCAGTCGAGCACGGCGGACAGACCACCTTCATCCAGGCCAAGCCGCACAGGGCGCACTACGTCGCGCGGCAGGTCGCGGGTGGCGACGACTACGCCCTCGAAACCGTCGGCCGCATCTCCGAGGTTCGCGCCGCCTCCCGCGCCAAGCGCCGCCTCGCCGAACGCCGCCGCACCTTCGAGTCGTTAGCGGAAGGAGGTGAGGGATGAGGCTCAACATCACCAAGCGCGACGTGCTCGTGTTCGCCGGCACGACGCTGTTCTGGGTCATCGTCCTGGCTGGCGCTGCCGCCGTTAGAGGCTGACGTGCTGCTGACGGGCGACGTAATGGACGTGCTGCCCACCCTCGAGGCGGACAGCTTCGACGCCATGCTCACCGACCC
>ERZ777003.3358-NODE-3358-length-15769-cov-9.879852_pt1 | contig 15769 bp, 13 predicted proteins | sample MGYA00374956_ERZ777003 | MGnify/ENA primary metagenome ERZ777003 (study PRJEB29302, sample SAMN06268252) | bioreactor metagenome | isolation source: Joint BioEnergy Institute, California, USA | place: USA:Joint BioEnergy Institute, California, USA | collected... | reverse complement strand
TGCAGGGACGCCCCTGGGAGGGACCATCTGAGAGGCATCTCCGCCGACGAGACAGCTCCAGAGGTTGGACCCGGCGGAGAGCTCGAACAAGAAAGCGAGAAAGAAGGAAATGAGCGAACGACGACCCGTACTCGGCGTGGACCTGGACGACGTGGTGGCGGACCTTCGGGAAGGCTTCCGGCGGTTCGTCTCCGCTGAGCTCGGCGTGCGGCTGCCCCGGCCACAGACGTGGGATTTCTCCGAATGGGAGCTGGATGGCGAGATCACAGACTGGCTCGCCGAGTTCGCCGAGACCGGCGGCTACCAGCGGCTTCCCGTCCTCGAAGGGGCGGTGGAGGCCCTCCAAGCCATCTCCGACGCCGACATCCGCATCCGCATCATCACCCACCGGCTCTTCATCAAGGGCCACCACCAGACCCTCGCTGGGGACACGGTGATGTGGCTGGAGCGGGTCGGTGTCCCCTACTGGGACCTCTGCTTCATGCGTGACAAGGCTGAGGTGATGGCTGACATCTACATCGACGACGCCCCGCACAACCTGGAGGAGCTGTCCAAGACCGGGAAGCTGGTGATCGCGATGGATCAGCCTTACAACCAAGGCTGCCCGGGGGTGCGCGCCTACAGCTGGGAGGACGTGAAGGCGATCGTCGCCGAGCACACCGGGCGCGACATCCGCTGACCCCTAAAGCGGCCAGCAAACCCGACACAGCGGCAAATAGATGACGGGGCGCATAGCGCCCCGTCTCTCTGCTGTATGGGGCAGCGGCGAGTCAGCGGAGCGCCAGCGGGGAGGCCTGGAGCACGCCGGAGAGGGAGAGGCGGGTGGCCAGCCCCACCAGGACCCGGCGGACCGGCACGCCGCCGGCGATCTCGAGGATCGCCTGCTCGGTGGCCGACAAGGCGCCCCGGATCTTCGACAGCTCCAGCTGAGCGTCGTCTTTCGGCCCTTCGGTGATCGCCTGCAGGCGGGAGGCGAGAAGCGTCGCCGTCCGCTCGGCGAAGACCTTCGCCAACAGCCGCTCTGTCTCCTTCTTGTCGCCGAGGCTGTCGCCCATCGCCTCGGCGGCCCGCTCCAAAGCATTCGCACGGCGGGCAGCGGCGGCGGCAGGGGACGGGGACGGGGCGAGCGGGGAGGCGAGAGCCTCCACCACCGCTTGGGCGGCCGACGCGCGGACCGCAGCCAGTCCCAACTCGAACCGCTGGCCGCAGACCCGATCCAACGCCTCGGCCGTCTGCTCATCCAGTCCGCCCTGCCGGTAGGCCTCGATCCGCTGCGCCCGAGGAGGAGGATCCATCCGCACAGTCGCAGAAAGCCGGCCCCGGATGGTGGGGAGCAGGCGGGCGGTGTCGGTGACCGCCAACACTATGACCGTGCCGGGCGGCGGCTCCTCCAGCGTCTTCAGCAGCTTGTTAGCCGCAGCGTCGTTCGCCTGGTCGGCCCGGTCCACCACGAGCACCCCGCCGTGGCGGGTGTACGCCTTCTCGAGTACCTGCTCGGTCACCTCATCGACCGACCATTTGGCGCCGGCAGGGGACGCCACCCAGATGTTCGCCCGGTCGCCGGTGGTCAGGGAAGCGCGGAGATGAGCGAGCGCCGTGGCCGCCCGAAGCGCAGACTCCTGGTCGGAAGCCGACACCGCCACGGTGGAACCCCCCGAAACCGTCCGGGCCACGTGTACGAGCTGCTGTTTCGATGAGGGCGAGGAGGCGAGGTCTGCCACTTCGGAGGGAACCTCAGAAGAAGCGCCTGCCTCGGCGGCGGCAGCCACCGGCCCTGACGTGGCGACGATCAACCATCCGGCGCCTACATGCTCTGCCGGGGCGTAACGTTCCGGGCGGACAACCCCGGATTCGATGTCCCGGCGGGAGACCGCATAGAGGTTGCGGGGCTCCCCGGAGGGAGGGAACGGGAACATCTCCCGCTCGTGGGCTGCCGGGACCTTCGGCTGTGTTGGGTAAGCCTCATACACCCCCTCCACCAGGACAGGCTCCCCGCTGGGGGAGCGGAGAGACAACTCGACGGGGGAGGGGACCGGGACCAGGTAGTTGCCCTGCTGATGGCAGCCGTGCTTCTTCATACCCCAGACAGTCGCCGCCGACATCTGCGGTGGCAACCACCAACTGGCAGGGACGGAGAGTGTGGCGACACTGAAAAGGAAGCCCTCTCCTGCCAGATGGGCAGGGGCGGCTCGGTGCCGGAAGCGGCGAGAGTCGGCAAGGCACACATCTCCAAAGCACACCCAGCGCACATCCACTCACAAATGAAGACGAACACAGACTCCACACTCACCTTCTCTCCCAGCAAACGACTTGGTGTCCGATTGGTCAGGTTCACGGCGCTTGTCGCGCTGATAGCTGTTGTCTCCGCCTGCTCGGGCGGTACTGCCGGCACCACATCATCCACAGCAGCCCCTTCGGCAACAACCGAGGCCCCCACAACGGAGACGACCGCCCCCACAGAAGGAGGAGATCCCATCTCCCCGCCTCCCACCCAGCCTGGGATCGACCCAGAGGAAGTTGAGGAAGTGGGGGCCGACACCCGAGACATCACCGTCTACATCGACGGGTGGAGCCAGCTAGCAGCGGGAAGCCGGGAAATCTCGGTCGCGGGTATCAACAAGGATGGCAAGGCGGTGCGGAGCAGCTCCACACTCAACCCTGTCCGCGCGGAGGAGCTGAAAGAGCTGGACCCGGAGATGCTGCGGGTTCTCGTCGGGCGCCTGATCGACACCGGGCGTGGCTATGCCTGCGAGGGCGGAGTATGCCGCCAGGAGGACGGGAGCACCGTCAACGCCGCAGAGATGCTGGCGAACCCGGCTTCGATCCCGGGTCTTGGCGACATGTATCAAGCATGGGGGATGGAAACATCCCTGTGGAGAGCGGACCTGAAGGTGGGGCAGGATTCTGAGACGATGGTCGTCTCCATCGGGAACGCGGTCTCAGGGGCGTTCGAGAGCGGCGAAGGATACATCCAGGTGGAGGATGAGCTCCTTTTGGGGGCGGGTCTCGGCACCGTCTTCAAGCTCACCCCCAACTGGATCGACGAGCCTGTCCCCTACAACCTGTTCCTGCCGCAGGTCGGCATCGAGGCGGGAGACTACGAGTCGGTAGGGGAGCTCGAAGAATCGATCATGGACGCCGCAGGCCGGGGCCTGGCGAGAGGGGCGGGCGCCTTGGCGGACCTTGCCCGGTCCGAGCTCACGTTCCTCACCTCTCCCACAACCGGATGCGGAGGGTGGGTGACTTGTGTGCCGGGCAGTGCGGAAATCGAAGTCGTCTCCCGGACACGCACGCCCCTTGGCCTCCACTGTGTCCCGGACGCGGAAGGGGAAGCAGCGGGTACGCCTGTCGGGGTCACCATCGTGGATGAGACACGGAACGTCGTTTTCGAAAAGCCCGCCCATCAGTTCGGTGCGTGGAATGGGTCTTCCGCCGGGGAGCTGCCGGGAGGGGGAGAGGACATGCTCTGGGGTGTGCCACCCCTGGTTGAAGGCGAGCAGACTTTCCGTGTCGTCACGGCGTTCATCTGGGACGGCGCTATGGGAGGCCGCCTCATCGGCACCGCAGGCTATCTGGCTCAGGACGGCTACGACCCGATGGACAGGGAAGTCGACCTCGAATACCTCGTCGGTCCCGTATTCGAACCCTGCGGCTGAACAGAGCCCGAAACAGCAGACGAGTTAGAAGCGGCCACCCGAAGGTGGCCGCTTCCATTTCCGCAGAGAGTCTATTCTCCGCAGAGAGTCTATTCTCCGCAGAGAGCAGCTCCGGGGAGCGGTGTCACCGCCGGCGGAAGCCTTCGTCCTGTGGGCGGGGCGGGAAGAGCCAAGAGTTCAGCTCCTGAGGTGAGCGTGTCTGGATGAAGACCGGTCCGGGTCCCGTCAGCGTCGCCACCAGGCCCTCACCGGAGAGCACAGACGTGGTCACCCCTTCGAGTAACCCCACGTCGTATCTGACGTTCTGTCCCGAAGCGACGTAGTGGCCGGTATCGACCACCATCCTCTGGCCCTCGGCGAGGTCGAAACGCTGCAACCCTCCATACGAGCTGAGCAGCGCCTTGCCTTCCCCTCTCAATGTGACGACGAAAGCGCCTTCACGCCCGATGATGCGGGCGAGTGTGCCCACCTCGGTTCCGAGCTTCACACCGGCAGTATGGGCAAGGTAGGAGCCTGGCTGGACGACGAGACCCTCCGGCGGCACCTCGACCTCGTCGATGTCCCCCGGGTAGGCGGGCGAGAGCGCCACCCAAGCACCCTCGGCCAACCCACGGAAGCGTGTGATGAAGAGGGACTCTTTCGCCAAGAACTTCCGCTTCGCGGACTCCACCACCCCTCCTTTCAGGAAGGCGCTGACCGACACCGCCGTGTTCATCGCCACGAACGCCCCCGACTCTGCGTACAGCTCATCTCCGACGGTGAGGTAGGCGACGGCCATCGAGTAGGACGGTTTGTGCGTGATGGAGAACTGCATGCTGGATCTGTGGGCTGGTCGACAAGAGAGGGATCTCTTTCTCCAGTGTCGGGCCGTGCCCCGCACCCGACGCCTGCTGATCCCAGCGGGCGGTGGCGACTCTGAAACAGGTGCGGCACCGTGTGACGGGCGTGACGCCCGGCACGGGCTGGCGATTGATACGGCACCGGGAGCCGGGACCGTAGAAGAGGGCGACCGCCGTCGCCTCAACCGAGAACCGAATCCTCAACTGTGAACCAAGAACCGCAAGCCAACAGAGCAGAAACCTCGTGAGCAAGACCCAACCCTCGAAGTCCAAAGTCGAAGCCAAGTACGACAGCTCATCCATCACCGTCCTCGAAGGCCTGGAGGCGGTGCGGGTGCGGCCCGGCATGTACATCGGGAACACCTCGGTCGCCGGACTCCACCATCTGATCTGGGAGGTGGTGGACAACTCCATCGACGAGGCGATGGCGGGGCACGCCGACCTCATCGAAGTGTTCCTCCGCCGTGACGGCTCCGTCGAAGTGGTGGACAACGGCCGAGGCATCCCCATCGACAAGCACCCCCAGACCGGGATCTCCACCCTCACCACAGTCCTCACCATCCTGCACGCAGGGGGCAAGTTCGGCGGCGACGGGTACAAGGTGTCCGGCGGCCTTCACGGCGTCGGCATCTCAGTCGTCAACGCCCTCTCCGAAGAGCTGGCGGTGGAGGTTCGTCAGGGCGGCAAAGTGGTGCGCCAAGAATTCCGGCGTGGTGTCCCGCAGACCAAAGAGCCCGTGAAAGTGGGATCCGTCCCCAAGGGCGAGACCGGGACGCGGGTGATCTTCAGGCCGGACCCCACCATCTTCGAGACAGTCGAGTTCGACCAGGCCCTGATCATCAAGCGTCTCCGCCAGCGCGCCTTCCTCAGCCCGGGGGTGAGCATCCGCTTCCAGGACGAGCGGAAAGGTGTGGACCCGTTCGACGAGACGTTCCGTTACGACGGAGGAGTGGCCGACTTCGTCACCTACCTGGCGGAAGGGGAGAAGCCGATCACCAAGAAGCCGTTCGTCTTCTCCGGGGAGATGGAAGTCGGGGACGTTCCGGTGATGGTGGATGTGGCGGTGCTGTGGACCGCCTCCTACGACGAGAATGTCCGTTCCTTCGTCAACACCATCGCCACCGTCGACGGCGGCACCCATGAGGAAGGGTTCTTCAGGGCGTGCACCCGGGTGATCAACGATGCCGCACGCCGCTACAAGGTGCTGGGCCCGAAAGAGGCGAACTTCCAGGGCTCGGATGTCCGGGAAGGGATGGTGGCTGTCATCTCGGTGCGGATGCCGGAGCCACAGTTCGAAGGCCAGACCAAAGGGAAGCTGGGGTCGTCTGCGGCCAGAACCGCCACCGAGAGCCTGGTGGGCGACGCCCTCGCCGACTGGCTCGCCCAGGACTCAAAGACCGCCAAGGCGGTGTTGAACCGCATCAAGAACGCCGCCAAGGCCAGGGCCGCAGCCCGGGCCGCCAAGGACCTGACCCGGCGGAAGTCGGCCCTGGCCTCAGGGAACCTGCCCCGGAAGCTCTCCGAGTGCCGCCAGAAGACGGCGGAAGGCACCGAACTGTTCCTGGTGGAGGGAGACTCCGCCGGCGGGTCGGCGAAGAAGGGAAGGGACTCCAACTTCCAGGCGATCCTGCCGCTGCGGGGCAAAATCCTCAACGTCTACAAGACCGGGGTGGCGAAGATGCTCTCCAACCGGGAGTGCTCCGAGATAGTCACCGCCATCGGCGGGGGAGTGGGACGCGAATTCGACCTCTCCAAGACCCGCTACGAGAAGATCATCTTGATGTTGGACGCCGACGCCGACGGCTCCCACATCCGTGTGCTGCTGCTCACCCTGCTGTGGAAACACATGCGCCCCCTGCTGGAGGCAGGCCGTGTCTTCGTCGCCCAGCCGCCCCTGTACCGCAACGACATGGGCCGAGGCGAGGTCATCTACACCTACACCCAGGCCCAGCAGGACAAGCTCATCGCGTCGGGACGGAACATCGTCTCGGTCAGCCGGTTCAAGGGACTCGGTGAGATGGACGCCGAGCTGCTGTGGGAGACGACGATGAACCCCTCCCAGCGCACCCTCCGCCTCATCACCGTGGACGACGCCGAACGGGCAGCGGAGATGTTCGACATCCTGATGGGGAACGACGCCTCCGAACGGCGCACCTTCATCACCCAGCACGCCCGCGACATCGAAGACATCGACGTCGTCTGAGCATCTTCCGGAGGCCGGACCTTCCGGGATCGCCCCTACGTCCGGGCAAGGCGGCTCAGATCACGGGAGAGCCCCACTCAGATCTCGGTCGTCTCGGTCAGCCGGTTCAAGGGAGCAAGCCAGATCCCGGGAGGGCGGGCAGAGGTCTCTCGGGGAACGCGTTCAGGTTCGGCGGTCAGCGTCGAGCTCCGGTGTGGCGACGCTCACCAGCTTGTAGACGAGACGCCGGAAGAGGTGGAACGGCGTCACCACCACAGCCGCCACAACCCACGGGGTGAGGAGCCCAAGAAGCGACGCCAGGAGCAGGCGATGGCTCTCCACGCAGGCGTCGAGGTACCACTCCGGGCATGCGGGGAACACCCACGCCAAGCCTGTCGCCACGAACGCCCAGATCCCTGACACCCCGGCCAAGGCGACGATGGGGCTTACAAAGCCGGAGAGGATCGACACCCCGACCACGGTGAAGGCGACGGACGCCGACGCCGCGCCCACCCACAGCCCGGCTTCCAAGTCGACGACCACGGCGACTACAGAGGCGGCGGCAGCGGGCGGGATTATCACAGTCGCCAAAGCCGCCACCCGTTCCGCGCGGGGAAGCGGCCCGTAGCGGCGGAACGGCTCCGGGGTGGGGGGAGCCGCCATCCTCGCCCGCCGCCAGATCCGGGCCGGGGCGGAGAGTGCTCTGGACAGGCGGGAACGGTCGCCGCTCATGTCACCGCCCTCCCCACTGCCAGGACTCCGTCCAGCAGCAGCCGGGACCGTGTCGGATCCAGCGTCCCCACCCGGTAGGGCAGGAACCACGGGTCCAGCCACACGCCGCCGGCGAACGGCTCGATGAGGAGAAGGCCGAGGCGGCGGCAATGCTCCACCTGGTCGGCAGCCGGGTTCTCCCCCAGCCTGGACTGCGCATCACGCAGGGCCTCCTCTATCCCTTCCGAGATCCCGCGAAGCTCGTCGAAACGCCCGAACGTGTACTCCAGCGCCTCCAACATCTCGGAGTCTGGCGGGTCCTTGCGGGCGAACCTCGCCAGACGCTCCGTCGGGGCGGGAGCGAGCGGGCGGAGCGTCTCGACTTCTTCTGCCAGGACGCTCAGAGCTGCCGGCACGTCCCCTTCGACCGTTGCCTCACGCAGCCGCGCCCACGCGTCCGCAGCAGCATGGAACTTCGAAGCCAGCCTTTCGTAGCTTGCGAGGATGAAACTCGGGTCAGCGCCGGGAGCCACCGACCTGATGGCCTCCAGAGTGGAGCCGAACCGGCAGGCATCCAAGAAGATGGTCGCCGCCGACCGGCGGAACCGCGCCTTCTTGCCTGCGGCGGCCTGCCGGAGAGCGTCGACGAGGCGCTGCTCCTCCTCAGCCAGAAGCGGCCACCCACGGGAAGGCCAAGGCTGCCAGATGCGGGCGGGAGGGTCTGGTGGGAAGCAGACAGGCTGATCCGAGTGTGCGTGAGTCATCTGCACACAGACAGTCCAGCCGACGGCCCAGTACGCAAGGCGATCGCCGGGAACGCCCCCAGCGGCAGTCGGGCGGGCCGGTCGGGAACGAGGGTTCTACAGACAGGATGTGTCACAGAAGGGGACGGTCAGGCAAGCCTGGCACCAGCATCCCCGCCCAACACGATGACGGCTGACAGCAGGGCGTAGAGGGCGATGAAGCTGGCCCACACGCCCTGGAGGCGGAGCAATGACCGGCGCCGCGTGCTTGCGGCGCCGGTCGGCATCACCTGCGCTGCGACCTCGCCGCAGTAGAAGTTCGCACAGAGAAACCCACCTAGGAGCGCAGCCAGCGGAAGCATCCCTACCAAGGCGCCTGTTGCGGCCCATTGCACAAACGAGGTGATCACGACGTGCAACGTTGCTGCCCCCGGCAGCCAGCTGAACACTTCCCCCGGGTAGGCGAATCTCAGCCTTCGGAACAGAAAGAAAAGCCCTGCCGCAACAGCAGACAGAATCCCAGCGCCCACCGCCGAAGCCACCAGCAGCCTGAACAGAACATCGGAAGAGCTCACGGAGGTCGGCTCACCAGCGGCCATCACCAGGCCGCTCGTGGCAGCCGCGCCGGCGGCCATCACCCACCGGGAGCGGGTGAGGGAGCGATTGTCCGGGGGCGGGGCGGGCAGTGGGGTGGACTCGGCGGCCGCAAGCTCCTCGTCGTCCGCTGAGAGGACACGCGTGGGGATGCCTAGTCGTTCCTCCACCTCTTCGAGAGGCATCCCCCGGAGCTGCGGAACGTTGCGAGGCAGATGCTTTCCGCACACCGGGATCAACGTGAACCAGCGACCGTCCGGCACAGTGAAGAGAGGGGAGCTGGGCATGAGGTGTGTGGTGGGGTTGGGACAGAAGGTGCAGCGGGATGCGACCTCGACACCGGTGACCGTCTGGTGGGAAGCGCGAAGACCCCTCGTCCCCTCCACCACCAAGCCTGACATCGCCACCGAGAGGATGACATTGTGGTCCCGGCTGAGCGCACCGCTGAAGGTGCCGGAGAGGATCTGATTCCGGTCCGCAAGGGCGTAGAAGCCGCAGGAGCAAGACTCCGCAGGCGCCCGGTGGAACCTCTGGCGGCAGATGGCGTCCGCTTCCACACCGAAGATGTCCGGCTGGTTCAAAGATTCGAACGCGAGCTGGCGGACCGACCCGTCGGCAGCGATGAGGGCGACCAGCCCGGCGGCCCGCCACCCCCGGAACGGCAGCGCATCCTCAGATTCGGCAGCGGCGGCGCCGGCCTCCCTCTTGAAGGTTTCAAGCATGCGTTAGAAGGTCCGAAGGAGCAGGGTTCCTCGCAGTCGCGGCGCCCTAACGAGGCTGTGTTCTGGTCAGCGGAGGATGTCGATGATGTCGACAAGGAACGTGGATACGAAGAGCAGCGCAAGTGCGCCCACCACAGCCCAAGCTGATCCGGCGAATCCGGTGAGGATCTTCTGGCGGAGGTCCGGGACCGACTGGGTGACCCTCGACAGGATGGCTGCGGCGACGTGTCCTCCGTCGAACGGGTAGAGGGGAAGCAGATTCAGGACAGCGAAGAAGACGTTGAGCTGGGCGAGGATGAGCAGCAGCCCGAACCACCCATAAGAGCCCCGCAGGTCGTCGGAAGCCGCCGCCAAGCCGACCAGCGACATCGCACGCTCAGAAGGGGCGTCCCCGCCTTTGATGACGTCGGCGGTGATCGCCGGGGTGCGGGCGAACGTGTCGACCAACGCGTCCCACAAGGCGGGCACCATCTGCACGGTCGCCTCGCCAGCCATCCGGGCGGCTTCGGCCGGTCCGGGGCGGGAGGTGCCGGTCGGGACGTAAACCCCGTCCCAGCTGACATCCTCGAGCACCAGCCGCTCATCGCCTCGGAGGACCGTGACGGTGGCGTCGTCGTCGGAGATCGCGTCGACCTCCCCCCAGGACGAGACAGCGGTCCCGTCCACTTCGACGACAGTGTCCCCTGCGCGGAGGCCCGACTCGAAAGCGGGCGAGCCCATATCCACACCGGAGACCGTGGGGCGGCCTGCGCCCCCAGCGACGGGCTGGAGGAACAGCAGCGCCGAGAAGATGAGGAGGAAGGCGATCAGGAAATGCGACAGCGGGCCGGCAGCACACACTGCGATCTGGTGGAGCCATGACGCCTTCGCATAGGTCCCTTCCGGGTACTCGTCCGCTTTCCGCAGGTCCATCCCGGGGATCTTCACATATCCGCCGATCGGCAGGGCTCTCAGCCCCACCTCCACACCTGACTTGGTGTGCCAGGAGAACAGTTTGGGGCCGAAGCCGACGAAGTAGCACTCCACTTCCATCTTGCAGAGCCGGGCGACGACGAAATGCCCCAACTCGTGGATGGCTACAGCGACAAGGATCCCTCCAACGGTCACAAGCGCAGCGGTCACGGTTCATCTCCGAAGTCAGGGGCAGCTGATCTGCCGGTCTTCGGAGACGGTCCGCAGCGGGAGCGCTGGCGCAGTCAGAAGCCAGAAGAAGGGGGCAAGACATAGGGAGCCGCAAGACACGAGGCGAGCAAGAACGCAAGGAAGGCCGGGGGAGGGGCAAAAGAGGAGCCCCCGGCCGCGCTGGGCTGCCGGGGGCTGTTCTCTGGGTGACAGATGTCCCCTGGGTGACAGGTGAGCTGTCGGGTCCCGGCTTCGGGACTCAGGCCTTCTTCGGGCGGTACGCGTGGATTCGCAGCCGCAGGTTCGGCACATCCTCCGTCCATTCGTCGGCAGCGCCGAGACGTGACCGGGGGTGTGACGGGAGCCTGCGGTAACGGGCGTTGCCGACATGGGCGTAGACGTAGCCTTCAGAGCAGAGACGCGCCCCGAAGTCCAAGAACCACCCCATGTCGAGGGACGCAGCGGCAGTGCAGGCCGTCTCGTCCACCGCCACGTACAGGCCCAAGTTCCCCTCCGCCAGGAAATCCAGGAACGCTGAGAGCTTCTCCCGGTCCCTGGCCCTGACTTCGTCGGAGCGGCGCCCCCACGGGGTCAGCTCGCCTTTCGGCACATAGTGGTGACCCCCGTGGATCTCGCAGATGACGATGCGCCCACAGAGCGCGGCGTACTTCCGGGGAAGCACATCGGCGAACGTGAAGCGCATGTCAGGCCGGCGGCGGCCCATCACCTCCGGCCACTCCCGGTCGAAGTAGCAGTCTTCTGGGATCACCAGGCCCGACTCGAGAAGCGGGACGAAGACCCGCTCCTTGAAGAGCTTCTCGTTGCTCGACGCCTTGCCCTCGTAGGAGACGCCGAACAGCTTCGAGAGCTCCTTCTGGAAGTCGGATTTGGCGGCCCCGATGCGGGTCAGAAGCCCGGACTTGTCGAACCACAGGATCGGGTTGCGCAGCCGGTTGAAGAAGTCGCCGGAGAGCTTGTGTTCGGGAGGGAAATGACGTTCCCTCTCGAAGATCTCCAACGCTGCCACCAGGAGGTCCAAGACGGCCGTCTCGTAGTCCCAGAGCCGGTTCCGGTGTGGGTTCTCCTCGGGGAAGCACTTCGCCGGGGTGAGCGACGTTCTACGCACCACCTCTTCGGGGTTGTCGAAGAGGGTGTCGGCGAACGCCACAGGGAAGAGCTCCCTGAGCGCCACCTCCAGGCGGATCTCCTTCTCTTCGTCGGTAAGGGCCGACGAGTCGGAGATACCCAGCATCATCCGGGCTTCCGGGGTGACCTCATCCGGGTATCTCACGCCGAGAGTCCCGGATGACTCCGCCAGCATCAGCTTTCTGCGGACGTCTGCGAGAGAGTGGCCGTCCAAGCTGGGGTCGATGAGGTCGAGCTTCTGGGTGAGCGCCCGCATGAGCGCATCACCCAGGGTGCCCCACTCCTCGTCCCAGAGGTTGGAAGACTCGACGATCCCGAGTCGGAGAGTGAGCTCTTTCAGCGTGGCGTAATAGCCTTTGGCGAAATCGCTCAGCTCGGCCGACTTGGCCAACAGCTCCTCGAACGTCAAACCGACCACGGCGACGTTCGCGGAGATCGGCCAGCGGGCGGTGATCATCTTGTTCTTCTCGGTCTGGGTGATGACCCACTGGACTTCGCCGTGGAGGCGGGCGACGATGTCGCAGGCCGCCTTTATGGCGAGATGATCCTCCCGGGACGTAGCCTTTGAGAAAAACGGGGTGAGGGGCGAGTACCCGTTCACCTCCGTGTTGGCCAAGGCTCGGTCGGTGAAGGCGGTGGCGGCCGCCACCATGTCCGCTCGGGGGATCTGGACGTGCTTGGCGAGGCGCCGTATCACCTGGGACAGGAAACCTGTCAGCGGATGTCGCGCGAAAGTCTGGATCGGGTCGACCGCATCGGCGACCGACCGGAGATCGGGGAACTCTCGCAGCGACGCCGGAGAGGGACCCGAGACGGCCCCCTCCGACAGAATGGACTGTCGGGCGGAGACCGCCACGTCGGTTCGGTCCATGCCTGCGACAGTCGAGGCAACAGCCCACCAGGCAACGCCGGAACATGGGGGAGAAGACGTCCGAAGATCAGGAAGCGGCGACGGTGCGCAGCTCGGCCACAGACCCCTGCCATGTGTCCACCATGGAGGCGAACAGCCCGGGATTCGATGCGGCAGCCGCCTCCGCCAGCAACTCGGCGTACAGCTCCTCCGCCGGCGGCAATCCCGGGCAGACACGCTCCACCACTGCGGGGATGGGTGCGTGGGAGAGGATCTCGGCCATGGTGGAGCGGTTCGCTTTCATCCACTCCGCCAGTTGCTGGGCGGCTTCATAGCGGAGGACATACCCCTCCCCGCTTTCGGACAGGAGGGCCCGCAGATACTCCTCGGGCCGCTCGCCTGCGAACCTGGCGGGATCCGACAGCAGCAGCATGTCCCGCAGTGAGGAGAACTCCGGCCCGTAGTCACGCATCAGCTGCTCCACCAACTTGAAGGTGAGGTAGGGGCCGGTACGCGGGGTGGACAGCTCGGCGAGCAGGTACTCCGGGTCGAAGCGCAGCCCCCGCAGGCAGTATTCGACCAGGTTGGCTCCGAAGCGCATCACCGTGGGAGGCAGCACATAGGGCTCGGAGTGGGAGGCCATGTAGGCCAGGTCGGCGACTGTCTCACGTGTCGTCGCCGACCAGGAGTGGGAGCTGGAGGCTTCCTTCTCCAGCTCGGACAACACGTCGCCGTTGATCGAGGTGGACGTCCCCCGTCCCGCCGACTCGCAGAACTCGAGGAGGAACCCAGCGTCGTAGACGATCCCGATTTTTGCGTTGGTGATGAACTCGGCGAGGACGCGGCCCCAGGGGGCATCCGGCAGGTCGGTCCGGTGGCGGAGCAGGATCAGAAACGAGATCGGGTACGGGTAGAACGGGTTGGTATTTCGCTTCTCTTCCATCTCGGCTTTCACAGCACACATCGCCTTCTTCGCCCAGTCAGGGGAGAGCCCGTCGACATGGTGGATGTGCGCAGCGGCGAGCTTGGTGTGCTCGGCCGTGAACCAGCCGCCCGCCCAGCGGGCAGGGTCGGCTGATTCGAACGCCTCCAACAAGAGCCGGTTGAGTCCCGGCATGACCGAACCAAGAGGTGTGGGATCTGTGCCCTTGAAGAGTTGCACTGTCGTCGAGTATGAGGGGTAGGGCACCGCCTCCAGAACCGCCCGCTTCGGCAGCCGGGGGACGAGATGGTCCAGGCGGTGGCGGAACACCAACTCTGCGGCACGCTCTGCGGCGGTCTTTCCCAGGCTGCGGCCGGTGTGGCGGGTGAGGTAGAACTCCACCTCTTCGGCTGTGACCTGCGGGTTCTCGAGGACAGCAGCGTGCACCGAAGAGAACCTGGAGGACAGCAGCTCGATGCGCGTGTCGGAGCGTGTCGCCGCTTTCGCCACAGGCACAAGGGCACGCCATCCCAGCGTCTCCAACACGGCCCTCACGGCGGCCGGGGAGGAGTCGGCGGAGAGTATCGGCTTGGCGCCCAGCGTGGCCGGTACTTCGGTTCTGCCCAGCGCGGAGACGACATCCTCGACGCCGTGCCGGATGGCGTGCGCGGCCAGAAGCTGGGAAGCGGAAGGTTTCTTCGCCATGGAGACGGATGGTTTCCGCCGGCGGAGACACGCACAGTCGGAACCCAGGCGGCAGTCTGGCTGGGTGGAGCTGCCCGAAACTCTCACACAGCTAGCGGGCCGACTGGGGGTGGGCAGGTGGGCAAGAACCATCCTGTGTGTGACATCAACCACCACAGCGAAGACAACACAAGGTGGACGCACCGTCATCTATGGGCGGCCGGGGGCGTACGCTTCGAAACTCGCACGGAGGTGGGGGCTGGCCGGCTGGTCGGTGAGACTTGTCGCCCTGCTTGTTGTATGGGCACGGATCGAGGCCACCAACATCCGGGACGACGGTGCGGCGCTGGCAGGCCGCAGTCTGTGGCGGGCCGCAGCTCAATCCTGGGCCGCCTTCATTGGGAAAGAGGCTAGCCCTGCCTCCCCAGACGGGCCTTTCGGGCTGTTCGCCTGGGTGGAGCGGATCGGAGACGCCTTGGGAAGGCTGGGAACCAATCCGGTCATGGAGGCACTCTTCACCCATCCTTGGGCGATGTATGTCACAGCTGGAGGACTGCTCTTTCTGAGCGGGAGGATGCTGGGTCGGGCCCGGCGCGCCCGGCGGGGTGTGAGGACCGAGCGGCGGGTGCTGGACGAGCTGGCGAAACTCGACGGGGTTAGGATCTGGTGCGGGCTGCGCCCCGGAGACGTGGGGGGAGACCTCGACTTCTGCGTCGACTTGGGAGAGAAGGTCGTAGTGGTGGAAGCGAAATCCGGGCGCGGGAGGGTCAGCTACCGCAACGGCGTGATGCGTGCGGGAGGGCGCACCATCCCCGGCGACCCCATCGCTCAGGTGCGGCGGGAAGCCGCCCGGGCGGCCCGACACTTCGGCAAGCCCGCCCATCCGGTGGTCTGTGTCGTCGACTCCGGGGAAGACAAGTCGGCCGGTGATGTCTCCGTGGTGGGGATCGAGAGCCTGCGGCGACGGGTGCTGTCCTACCGCTGAACCCGAACACCCGGGCGAGGGGTGACTGGCACAGAGGCAGGCAGCGCCGACACTCATAAGGGCTTGACAATCCATGGGGCTGACTTGGATTCGACTTCGGATCTGCAGCCGCATCTACCAGCCGAGTTGCTCAGACTCGTAAAACGGGGCACCGAAAAGAGATGCCACTCCGGCTCTCGCCGTTGCTGCCTGACCTCCTGAACCGAGGCTAGGCCCCAACGGTCCCGCACCCCGTGAGGGGAGACGGCGCCCGCCCTGCAGCGTGGCAACAGAAGCAGGGATGACCAGCCGGGGAACAGGCCCGGCGGACAAGCTCGGAGAGACGAGCGGACAGGCCCGGAAAGACGGGCAGGCGACAGGCAAGTCCTGGAGCTAGGAGACCTTCCGCCGCAAAGGGAAGGAAGCTGGTGAGGACCGGTGAACGATTCGGAGCACTCGGGTTCGACTCCCGACAGCTCCACGAACGAGTGCTAACGAAAAAGTGGCACTCGAGCTGACGAAAATACCCGCTTCCTGGCCGCAAGTCGGCCGGGAAGCGGGTTTTCTGTTGCTCTGACCTCGAAAGCTGTCCGTCGTGGCGTGTGGGTGGCGCCTTTGGACGCGGGAAAGCCCC
>ERZ777003.3356-NODE-3356-length-15780-cov-5.562925_pt1 | contig 15780 bp, 14 predicted proteins | sample MGYA00374956_ERZ777003 | MGnify/ENA primary metagenome ERZ777003 (study PRJEB29302, sample SAMN06268252) | bioreactor metagenome | isolation source: Joint BioEnergy Institute, California, USA | place: USA:Joint BioEnergy Institute, California, USA | collected... | reverse complement strand
GTGGCGATCATGGGCGAAGACAACAAACCGGTCCGCATTCTGGCGGACGAGCCGGCGTTCGAGTCCGTCGTGCAGCAGTTCTTCCGGGAGGGTGGGCGGGGGCTGAACGTTACCGTTCCGTTCAAGCTGCGCGCTTACGCCATGGCCGAACCCCGTCTCAGTGAGCGGGCGCGGGCAGCGGGCGCTGTCAACACGCTGTGGCAGCAGGACGGCGCACTGCATGGCTGCAACACCGACGGGGTCGGGCTGGTGCGCGACCTTGCCCGGCTGGGTGTCGAGCTGCAGGGTGCAAATGTGCTGCTGATCGGGGCGGGGGGCGCAGCGCGCGGTGTGCTGCTGCCACTGATCGAAGCGGGCTGTGCCCGCATTCACATCGTCAACCGCACGAGCTCCCGAGCCGACGAGCTGGCCCGGCAGTTTGCGCGTGCCGACGGCACCACCCGGCTTACCGCCGGCGCGCCGGACTCGGCTGCGGCTGCGGGCTACGCCTGGGACCTTGCCATCAATGCCACTTCAAGCTCGCTGACCGCTGGTACCGTGCCTGTTCCCGCCCATGCTCTGAGAGACTGCTCCTGGGCGTACGACATGATGTATGGCGCGCGGCCCACCCCCTTCATGGTGGCCGCAGAACAGGCTGGCGCGCGCACCGCGGATGGCCTGGGCATGCTGGTGGAACAGGCCGCGGAAAGCTTTGCGATTTGGCGCGGCATCCGTCCCGACACCGGCCCTGTGCTGCAGGCCCTGCGGCACGCCATTGCCGAGGGAGCCGGTCCCGACGCCGACCTCATTTCGCGCCTCCACCCAGGCGCCGCCGCGTGAGCAGCGAGCGAGCATGACGCGCACGTCCCGAAAACCGGCCATGGGCCGCGGGAAACCCCCGCGCCGCGGCGCAGCGCGCCTGCTGGCGGCCAACCGGCTTACATGGATGCGGCTTCTCGCCGGCATCATGCTGGCCGTGCTGACGCTGTTCGTCCTGGCCCAGTTCTACTTCCTGTGCAAGGTCTACTGGTACAGCAAGTATCCCCCCGACAGCACCCCGATCATGCGAGCCGCCCTGGCCGACCTGCAACGCTCGCAACCGGGCGCCCGGCTGCAGTACGTGTGGGTGCCCTACGACCAGATCAGCAACAACCTCAAGCGTGCGGTGGTGGCCGCCGAAGATGCACGCTTCATGCAGCACCAGGGAATCGACTGGGAGGCGCTGCGCGACGCCTGGGAACACAACCGGGCGCTCGACGAGCGACGTGCTCAGGCGCTGGAAGCCGGCGAGGTTCCGCCCCGCGGTGTGCTGCGTGGCGGATCTACCATCACCCAGCAGCTGGCCAAGAACCTGTTTCTGTCGAATGAACGCACGTACGCGCGCAAGGCGCAGGAGCTCATCATCACCTGGATGATCGAGCACGTCATGACCAAGCAGCGCATTCTCGAGCTGTACCTGAACGTGGCCGAGTGGGGCAATGGCGTGTTCGGTGCCGAGGCGGCTGCGCGGCACTACTTCCGCACCAGCGCTGCCCGTCTGGACCCCAGCCAGGCCGCCCAGCTCGCCGTGATGCTGCCGAACCCGCGCTTCTACGACGCAAACGGGCCCACCCGGTATCTGCTGTCGCGAGCGCGCACCATCGCGGCGCGGGCGCGCCAGGCGATGATTCCCTGACCCACCCGGGCAATGTGCTACTGCTTGAACCTGGCCCGGCAGCCCTCATCTGTACGGCGCCAGCAACGACAATCATGTACATTCGGTTAAACGCGGAATACATCTTGCTCTCGTGAAATGCGACAATTCCGGGCGCGCACTGCGGATGCGTCCCGGGCGGTCGCACCTGTCATGCCGCGGTTAACCTTCCTGCTTTTGTCATTTCGCCATCAACTAGGCCCATGAAACCCGTACGAAAAGCTGTTTTCCCTGTCGCCGGACTCGGTACCCGGTTCCTGCCTGCGACCAAGGCAAGTCCCAAGGAGATGCTCCCCATCGTTGACAAGCCTCTCATTCAGTACGCGGTGGAAGAGGCTGTGGCGGCCGGCATTACCGACCTCATCTTCATTACCGGGCGGCACAAGCGCGCCATCGAGGATCACTTCGACGCAGCGCCCGAGCTCGAAGCAGAACTCGAAGCCAAGAAGAAGTACGAACTGCTCGAGACAGTCCGGAACATCCTGCCCTCGCATGTGCACTGCATCTACATCCGGCAGTCGGCACCGCTGGGGCTGGGCCACGCCGTGCTGTGTGCGGCGCCGGTCGTCGGCGACGAGCCATTTGCCGTGCTCCTTGCCGACGACCTCATCGACGCCGACGTTTCGGTTACCCGGCAGCTCATCGAGAGCGCCCATGCGCACGGCGGCAGCATGATTGGCGTACAGGAAGTGCCGCGCTCCGATACCAACAAATACGGCATCGTAGCCAGCGAACCGGTCGACAACCGCACTGAACAGGTCTTCGGCATCGTCGAGAAACCCGACCCGGCCGAAGCACCCAGCAACCTGGCGGTGGTGGGCCGATACGTGCTGGAACCCCAGATTTTCGACTGCCTGCGCCGCACCCAGCATGGCGTTGGCGGCGAGATCCAGCTGACCGATGGCATCGCCGAACTGCTGCAGACGCGCAAGGTGTTCGCCCACCGCTACGAAGGCACGCGCTACGACTGCGGCAGCAAGGCGGGCTTTTTTGAAGCCACGGTAGCGCTCGGACGCAAGTACCACGGACTGACAGTGTGAAGACAGCCCGCCGCTACCTTGCGCGCGAAATCTACCGTTCGTGCGCCATCGTCGTGGTGGCGCTGCTCGGGCTATTCACCTTCTTCTCGCTGGTCGACAAACTCGACCGCGTAAGTGGCGATTTCCGTCTGATCCACCTGCTGTACCTCGAACTGCTGGACACACCCACGCGGCTGTACGACCTGTTGCCCATCGGCCTGCTGATCGGCTCGGTGCTGGCCCTTGCCGCCCTCGCACAACGCCATGAGCTCGTGATTCTTCGGGTGTCGGGCGTCAGCGGCACGGGCCTGCTGCGCATGCTGTGGCTGATTACCTTGCCGCTGGTGGCGGTGGCAATCCTGCTCGCCGAGTTCGTCGTCCCCATGGCCGAGGTAAAGCTCAGCGAGGCAAACCTTGCCCTGCTCGGCCGCACGCGCGCCGGCCGGCTGGCCAGTGGATACTGGTTCAAGGAAAAGACGCCGGAGGGGGAGCGCGTCATCAACGCGCAGACCCTGCTGCCCAATGGCAACGTGCGGCACGTCACCATCTACCAGTTCAATGCCGACCATGACATGGTGGCCCTGATCATGGCCGAGGACGCGCGCTTCGGCGATGACACCCTGATTCTCTCCAGGGTTACGACCAACGTGATCTCGCCCGATGTGCTGCGGGCCCTGTCCGATGCTCAGCCCACTACCAGCCAGCCCGTGTCGGTGCAACAGGAAGACACGCGCACGCTGACTACCACGCTCACGCCCGAGCTGCTGCTTGCGCGCGTGCTCACCCCCGAACGCATGTCGATGACCAGTCTGATGCGCTATATCCGGTACCTCAACGACAACCAACTGGTGAACGACCGGCAGATAGTCGCGGCCTGGCGCAAGGTGGTGTATCCGTTCACGCTGCTCATCATGATGACCATTGCCGCCCCCGTCAGCCTGATGCAGGCACGCCGCGGCGGCGTGGGCGCCAAAGTGTTTGCGGGCATCATCGCAGGCGTGGTGTTCTTCATGGTCAACCAGCTTTCGCTGAACGCCGGCATGCTGTATCGGTGGCCCCCCTGGGTGACGGCCCTGGTGCCCAACCTGCTGGTTTTCGGGCTGGCCCTGTCAGCCCTGCTCTTGCTGGATTACCGCAACCGCCTGGTGATCCTGTGGCGGCGCTGGTGGCCGTGGCAGCGCGTCACCGCCAACTGACACCCCTGCAGCGCAGCGCCCCGTGGCGCCGCGCTGCTTTCTAGTACCACGCGTGGAAATGATGCAGCGGGCCATGACCACTGCCCACCTGCAAACGGTCGGCGTGCCTGATCGCCTCGGTGATGTAGTCTTTCGCGCGTTTCACCGCTGCCGGGACATCCTCCGACTGCGGTAACAGCGCCGCAATGGCCGATGACAGCGTGCACCCCGTGCCATGGGTGTTGCGCGTGCTGACACGGGGCGCGTCAAGCTCGATCATCCGATCGCCATCGTGCAGCAGGTCGACTGCCGTATCTCCGGTGAGGTGCCCGCCCTTGAGCAGGACCCAGCGGTGACCATGCGTGCCCATCTTCTCCCGCAGCCGCTCAGCGACCCGGTACATCTCGCGTAGCGTGTCGACCGGGCGTTGTTCGAGCAGCATCCCCGCCTCGGGCAGGTTGGGCGTGATGATGGTGGCAAGCGGCAGCAGGGCTTCGCGCAGGGCGTGTACCGCATCGCGTTCAAGCAGGGCATCGCCGCTCTTGGCCACCATGACGGGGTCGAGCACCAGGTGTGGCGGCCGGTGGCGCGCCATCGATTCGGCCACCACGTCGATGATGGGCACCTGGCCCAGCATGCCCAGCTTCACGGCGTCGATGCGCACGTCCGCAAACAGGGTATCGATCTGCTGCCGCACGAAGGCCGGGGGGATGGGGAAGATGCCGGTGACGCCCTGCGTGTTCTGTGCGGTCAGTGCTGCAATCACGCCGCAAGCATAGGCGCCCAGCGCACTCATGGCCTTGATGTCGGCCAGCACCCCCGCTCCTCCCGAGGGGTCGACACCCGCGATGCTGAGGGTGTTGCAGATGGATCCGGTGGATTGTGGTTTCGATTCGACTATCATTGCCGCACGACTCGATGGTATACGGGGAAGAAACACCGAACTATACGATACGCTTCAACGGCACGCGCCGCGAGCAGCGTGTCAGCCCGGTTGCCCTCGCCCGATGGAGAGAAGAACAATGACGCAGTCCACCTCAGGAAAGCCCGACATTCTGGTCTTGAAAGCCCTCATGCCGGCGCCCATGCAAGAGCTCGAAAACGCCTTCACGTTGCACCGTTACGATCAGGCCACCGACCCCGACGCGCTGCTTGCTGCGGTCGGCAGCCGCATCCGGGGCGTCATCACGTCGGGCGTGCCAGGATTCCCGGGTGACCTGCTTCCACGTCTGCCCGCCCTCGAGATCGTCTCCACGTCCAGCGTGGGCGTCGACAGCATCGACGTCGCCGCCTGCAAGGCGCGCGGCGTACACGTCACCAATACACCGGACGTGCTCAACGATGATGTGGCCGACATCGCCATCGGTCTGTTGCTGAACGCGTTCCGGCGCCTGGGTGCCGGCCACGAACATGTCCGTACCGGAGCCTGGTCGCGCGAAGGGATGATGCCGCTTACCCGCACCCTGAAAGGCGCGCGGATGGGCATCCTGGGGCTGGGCCGCATCGGCATGGAGATCGCACGGCGCGCCGAAGCCATGAAGATGGTCATCGGCTATACGGCACGCAGCCGCAAGAACGTGCCATACGCCTACCACGACAACGTGCTCGACCTGGCCCGCAACAGCGATGTCCTCGTGCTGGCCTGTCCCGGCGGCAGCGAAACGCGTCATCTGGTGAACGCCGCCGTGCTCGAGGCGCTTGGCCCCGAGGGCTGGGTAGTGAACATTGCCCGGGGCTCGGTCATCGACGAGCCGGCCTTGCTGGATGCGCTCGAACGCAGGACCATCGGCGGAGCCGCGCTGGACGTGTACGAAAGCGAGCCACATATCAATCCGCGCTTCTACCAGCTGGACAACGCAGTGTTCTATCCGCACCATGCGAGCGGAACCTTGCAGACACGCAATGCCATGTCACAGCTTGCGCTCGACAACCTCAAGGCATACTTCTTCGAGAACCGCCTGCTCACCCCCGTGTAACCACACCCGGCGTGACCACGGGGTAAAATCCGTAACTGGCCTTTGCAACCCGTTGGCGCAAGCTCCCGAGCCTGGCCCGATTCCGACACGCCTTCCTCCCGGGCGTGCCGCTAACCAATTGCTTGCAAGAGTACTGATGAACGCAGCCACCCTACCGGATATCGAGAAAGCCCGTTTCAACATGGTCGAGCAGCAGATCCGCCCCGCCGGCGTGCTCGACCCGGCCGTCCTCGAATCCCTTTTCGAAGTTCGTCGTGAAAATTTCGTGCCGCCCGAGTTGCGGGCGCTCGCCTTTGCCGACCTGCAGCTGCCCTTGCGTATCGACGGCGTCGATACCGGCGAGGTCATGCTCCGGCCCCAGATCGAGGCACGCCTGGTCCAGGAGCTCAACCTGCGTCATACCGAAAGCGTGCTCGAGATCGGCACCGGATCCGGTCATCAGGCAGCCCTGCTGTCGCGGCATGCCTATCAGGTTACTTCCGTCGAGATCCAGCCCCGCCTGGCCGCGTTCGCCATCGAGAACCTGCAACGCGCCGGCATCGCCAACGTGCATGTCGAAACTGGCGACGGCCGTAACGGCTGGGGTTCCAACGAATACGACGCCATCCTGGTCACGGGATCAGTGCCCGATGCCGTTCCTGACGGCCTGAAGTATCAGCTTCGCATCAACGGGCGACTCGTCATCGCGGTCGGAACCGGCCCGCTCATGACGGTGCAGCGCATCACTCGCACCAGCGCGGCGTCGTTCGAAGTCGAAGGATTGTTCGAAACCTACATTCCGCCTCTGCGCGGCATCACCCAGACCAAGTTCAAGTTCTGATACACAGAGAGGCACCCATGGCCCGATACAGGCTGAGTCGAAGCAGTTTGACGACAGTTGCACGCAGGGCCATGTCGGTGGCCCTTGCCGGCCTGCTACTGGGCCTGCTTGCGACGGCGCCGGCCCGGGCCCTTAACCTCTTGCAGGCGTATCAGGCGGCCCTCGCGTCCGACCCCGTTTTTGCGGCCGCGCGCGCCCAATACCAGGCGGCCACCGAACGATTGCCACAGGCGCGGGCCATGCTGCTGCCCTGGCTCAGCGCCACCACCTCGGCCACCTACGCCGACACCCGCACCCGCTATACGAACGATCAGCCCACGCGCCGCACCCATGGCGACACCTACGTGTACCGCCTGGTGCTCAGCCAGCCACTGTTCGACTGGTCGAGCTGGAAAAGTTATGAGGCCGCCCAACTGATCCTGGCACAAAGCGAACTGCAACTGCAGCGCGCCCACCAGGACCTCCTCCTGCGCGTCGCCCAGGCCTATTTCGACGTCCTCGCTGCTGAAGACACCCTCACCGCGCTGTTGGCCGAGCGAGCGTCCATCGTCGAGCAGCTGGCATCGGCCAAGCGCAACTTCGAACTGGGTACGGCCACCATCACCGATACCTACGAAGCGCAGGCACGCTACGACCTCGTCCAGGCCCAGCTGCTGCAGGCGGAAAACACACTGGCTATCCGGCGCGACGCGCTCGAGCAGATCATTGGCCAGCCGGCCACCCGGCTCAGCGCGCTACCGCCCGAGGCAGTCATTCCTCCACCCGAACCGGCCCGGGTCGACGCCTGGGTCGATCGTGCCCAGTCCGACAACATCGACGTCGTCGTGGCGCGCCTGGCCACTGCCATTGCCGACAAGAACATCGAGATCGCGCGTGCCGGGCATTACCCTACCGTCGACCTCGTCGCCGACTTCAGCCACACCAATTCGCCCCACCGGCCCGAGGCTGCGCAGGCCGCCTTCGGCCCTGGTCGTGCGCACGCCAGGGGCAGCAGTGTCGGCGTACAGGTTTCCATTCCCCTCTACACCGGCGGCTACACATCGGCGCGCGTCAACGAAGCCGTGGCCCTGCAGAGCCAGAGCCGATCCAGCTACGAAAACGCGCGGCGCCAGGCTACCCACGCCGCACGTGAGTCGTTTTTCCGGGTCGTCAGTGGCCTCGCCCAGATACGCGCCCTCGAAGCAGGCGAACAGTCCAGCCGCAAGGCCCTGGAAGCCAACCAGACCGGTTACGAACTGGGCGTGCGCATCAACCTCGACGTGCTCAACTCCCAGCAACAGCTGTACGCGACGCAACGCGACCTGGCCCAGGCGCGGTACGACACGCTCATGGCCGGCCTGCGCCTGAAGGCCGCCGCCGGCCTGCTCAGCGAAAGCGACATCGAAACGGTCAACCGCATGCTGCGGGAGAATTGACCTTCCCCTCCGCCAGCACCGGCAGGCTGGCCCCATCATGCAAACAGCCGGCGCACCTGCAAGAGGCGGCCGGCTGTTCACCGGAATGTGGGCACCCGACCGGGGCGCCCCGGCAAGGCAGTTCCCTTATGCGCGCTCCTCCGTAACGCCCTCACCCGCCTGCGCCACCACCACGTTACGGCCAAACAGCTGCTCGATGGCGGCATCGTCGTAACCCAGCTCGGCCAGCAACTCGCGGCTGTGCGCACCCACACGGGGCGGATCCATGCGCACCCCCGGGCGATCGCCGTCGAGCGTAATGGGTAGCAGGGGTGCCCTGGTACTGCGCCCATCTGTCAATGTAATGGGCGCGAGTCCACCCGTCTCGTTCAGGTGGGTGTCATCGAACAGCTCGTCGGGCCGCACAATGGGGGCGAACGGCAGCCCTTCACGCTCGAAGATCGCACTGATTTCGGCCGCCGTGAACTGCGCGAGCCGCTCGCGTACGATGGGCATCATCCATTCACGGGCCTGGACCCGCAAATTGTTGGTAGCAAGCCGTGCGTCCTGCTTGAGGTCCTCGAACCCGAAGGCATCGCAGAAGAGGTGCCATTGTGTATCGCTGACCACGGCCAGGAAGATCTGCTCGTCGTTGCGTACCGAGAAGACGTCGTATATGCCCCAGGCTGAAATGCGTGCCGGCATGGGCTTGGGAGCGTTGCCGGTAACCGCATACTGCAGCATGTGCTGCCCCACAAGGAATACGTTGTTCTCGAACAGTGCCGACTGCACTTCCATGCCGCGGCCGGTACGATGACGCTGCATCAGCGCCGCCATGACGCCAATTGCCCCGAACATCCCTCCCATGATGTCGTTGACGCTTGTGCCCGCGCGCAGAGGGTCGCCAGGACGACCGGTCATGTAGGCCAGGCCACCCATCATCTGGACCACTTCATCGAGCGCCGTACGGTGCGCGTACGGCCCGGGCAGGAAACCCTTGTGGCTGACGTACACCAGGCGCTCGTTGAAGCGGCTGAGTGTCTCGTAATCGAGCCCCAGCTTCTTCATGGTGCCCGGCTTGAAGTTTTCGCTGACCACGTCAGCGGTGGCAATCAGGCGGTGCGCGACTTCCAGTCCAGCGGGATCCTGCAGGTTCAGCGCGATGCTCTTCTTGTTGCGGTTGAACATCGGAAAAAACCCCGCGCCCGAACCCAGCAGCTTGCGCGTGTTGTCACCCGTGACGGGCTCGACCTTGATGACTTCGGCCCCCAGGTCGCCCAGGATCAGTCCGCAGGTCGGGCCCATGACCATATGCGTGAACTCGACCACACGGATGCCGCTCAAGGGCAGTGCTTGTTTTTCTGACATCGATCCTACCTGTTCGACGGATTAATCGGCGGAAACCGGAACGAAGCCCTTGGGCAGGCCAGCCTCAGGCGTCATGCCGTACAAGGGCTCGCCCGGCACACCGGCCTGCAGTTCCGCACGGGCAGACACGAGACGATCGAAATCGATTCCGGTCGCAACACCCATGGCTTCGAACATGAACACCAGATCTTCGGTAACGACGTTGCCCGAGGCACCTGGCGCGTACGGGCAGCCGCCAAGACCTCCCTGCGATGCGTCGAAAGTGTTCACGCCCTCCTCAAACGCTGCGAGGCAGTTGGCCAGCCCGAGCCCCCGCGTGTTGTGCATATGGGCCGCACCGGCTTTCTCGCCCACCTCGGCCCTGAGACGGCGGAACAGTCGCCGTACCTGGGCTGGATTGGCATAACCCGTGGTGTCCGACAATCCGACTTCATCCACACCGGCTTCCGCCAGCGCGGCAGCGAGCCGGATGACGTCGTCCTCTGGCACGACGCCCTGCAGGGTGCATCCGAATGCCGTTGAAAGGCCGGCTTCCACATGAACCCCCGGCGCCGTCTCGTTACGTACCTCGACGATGCGCCGTACTTCCTCGACCATCTCTTCAGGCGTCTTGCGCACGTTGGCCAGTGAATGCGCCATACTGGCCGACACGGGCAGGGTGATCTTGTGCACCCCAGCCTCGAAGGCGTTGAGCGCGCCGCGCAGATTGGGCACCAGCGCCATTACCGTCAGGCCGGGCAGAGTGAGCGCGTGGCGCACCACTTCTGCCGTGTCAGCCATCTGCGGCAGCAGCTTGGGCGGTACAAACGACCCGACTTCGATCTCACGCACGCCTGCCTCGTACAGCGCCGTAATCCAGCGCAGTTTGGCAGGTGTGGGCATGACGACCTTCAGGTTCTGCAAACCGTCACGCGGACCGACCTCACTGATGAGCACGGTCGTGGGCGGCGTCTGACCGCCCAGAGAATCTACAGGTTTCTGGTTGCTCACAAAAGGATTCCTACACCGGAACACTGAGTACGTCGTAGCGGTAAAGCCAGTCGTAGCGCTCCTTGATGGGCTCACGACTCCATTCGCGCTTCAGGTAGGCTTCGGCACCTTCTTCCGTGGCCAGCTCGGCGCTGTGGAAGCGGTCGGTGTTGGCGGTAGCACCCCGTACCATCCGACTGGTGCGCTCGATGCGCGCGTCTTCGTACTTCTGCAGGACGGTAGGAATATCGGGCATGTACTTCTCGAAGCAGCGCCCCAGAACGACCGCATCCTCAATGGAATGCACCGCACCCTGCGCCAGGAACGGCAGCGTCGGGTGAGCCGCATCGCCTGCCAGGGTAATCCGGCCGGAGGTCCATTTCGGCATGGGTTCGCGCACCATGAGGGCCCATTTGAACAGCGTGGGCGCCGAATCGATCATGGCGTGCAGATCCTCGTGCCAGCCCGCGAAATCGCGCTTGCACTCCTGCGCGTCGCCCTGCAGGCTCCAGGACTCGCCTACCCAATCCTTCCGCTCGATTGTTCCAACGAAATTCATGAGCGTGCCACGGCGCAGCGGGTACGACACGGCATGCCCCCCGGGGCCAATCCAGGTGTAGCCGTTGCGGGTACGCAGCCGTTCGGGCAAGAGTTCCATGGGAATGACGCCACGCCAGGCCACCATGCCCGAGTAACGCGGATTGCTTTCGCCCCAAAGCTGGTTGCGAATCACGGAACGCACTCCGTCGCAACCGATGAGCGCCACACCCTTGTGCTCGCTGCCGTCTTCCAGGCGCAGGGTAACGCTGTCGGCGTCCTGCTCGAATCCTGCAACACGCTTGCCCAGGTGGATGGCATCAGGCTTCAGTGCCTTCACGCCGTCGACCAGGGCCGCCAGCAGATCGGGTCGGTACACCGTGAGGTAAGGATAGCCGTAAGTGCTGACGGCGCCCCCACCCAGGTCGAACATGAGCCACGATTTGCCGGTATTCCACAGCCGGAACTCCTTGCGTTCCGGATCCACCGATTCACGCCGCACGGCATCGAACACGCCCAGCGCATCGAGCGCACGACATCCGTTCGGGCTGATCTGCACACCGGCGCCCACTTCCTTCAGTTCGGGTGCCTGTTCGAACAATTCGACGTCGTACCCGCGTTGCAGCAGTGCGAGGGCAGTCGCCATGCCGGCGATGCCGCCCCCAGCGATGATGATGCGAGAATCTGAATTACTCATGACTGCCATTCCTCGTTGGTTCACATCACCGGGGGATAAATCACGATTCAAACTTGACGCCGGATTCCTCGATCACGTCGGCCCACAGCTTGACTTCGTTGTCGAAGAATTCCTTGAATTCGGCCGTAGTCATCTTGTTGATGCTGGCACCGCGATTCTTCACATATTCGATGTACTGGGGCGATTCCAGGATCTCGTTGAGGTACTGGTTCAGACGCTCGACGATTTCCGGGGGCGTGCCGCCCTTGGCAAACAGGCCGAACCATGTGGTCACATCATAGCCGTCCAGCCCGGCTTCTTTGGCCGTGGGCACATCAGGCAGCACGGGAGAACGCTGGTCACCCGACACGAACAGTCCGCGCAGCTTGCCCGACTGGATGTGCGGGGCAAGGTTGGCGATGTCGAACACCGCAACCTGGCATTCGTTCTTCAGGACCGCGAGCACGGCAGGCGCAGCACCGCGATAGATGATGTTTTCCATTTCCAGGCCACCGCGCAGCTTCAGCAGCTCGGAAGCCAGCAGCGTGGAGGTACCACCAGGGGCGATGTTCAGCTTGCCCGGATTGGCCTTGACGTACTCGACGAACTCGGTCAGCGTGCTGGCTGGCACATCGGGATGGACGGCGGCCACGAACGGCAGCGACATCAGCTGGCCAATGGGAACTACGTCCTTGCTGGGATCGTAATTCACTTCGAACGCGCTGGGGTTGATGGCGATGGCAGGGGTATCGACCATCAGGGTGTAGCCATCAGCCTCGGCATTCTGCAGGGCGTTCATGGCGATCTGGCCGTTCGCACCCGTGCGGTTCTCTACCACCACCGGCTTGCCCAGTTTTTGTGCCAGCTCCTTCGCAACCAGGCGGGTGGTCGTGTCGACCATGCTGCCCGCGCCGTAGGGAACGATGACGGTCAGGGGACGGGACGGATAATCGTCATTCTTTGCGAGGGCCGAGCCGCCCACCAGCAGCGTGCTGACGGCGGTGGCCACGAACCATTTCAGAGTACGCATGTTGACTCCTGGAAGATCGGTTTTCTATTGGAGCTGCTCGGTACGCAACAGACCCAATGCTGCATAGAGCGGCTCGTCACTGACACGCACAAGGCAAGACTGTTCGAATGCCTCGTGCTCGTAAGGGCGCCAGGCCGGGATGGCGAGCACATCGCCGCGCTCCCAGGTGATGGTCTCGCCATCCACCACGCTCTGGCCCCTGCCTTGCAACACCGTGTAGATCTGGTTGGCGGTGGTGCGCTGGCGTGCCGACCTGAAGCCCTGTCCGAACCGCTGGACATGCAGGGCAATGGTCGGCATGGCGGGCGATCCCAGCTCGATCTCGCGCTCGGCCATTCTGCTGGCACATTCCGGCGCTTCCTCGAGGCGGGCAACGCTGGTTTCCCAGCGGAAGGCGAGCGGCGCTTCCTCGGCATTGACGACCTCGGACTCGAGCCGGTCGGGGTGCCGCTCGTAGAACATCGGCTCGAGCAGGTGGATGAGCGGGACGTCGAGTACGTCGATCCAGTAGCAGTCTTCTGTACCAACATTCTCGTGCGAGTGCCACATCCAGCTCGGTGTAATCAGCACGTCACCGGGGCGCATCTCGACGCGCGTGCCGTTGACGGTGGTATAGGTACCATGGCCATCGAGGATGATGCGCAAGGCGGCCGGCGTATGCCGGTGGGCATAGGCCACTTCACCGGGCTTGATCATCTGGTAGGCCGCAACCAGGGTACGTACGGTCGGGTAGATGTTGCCCTCGACCGGGTTCGTCATGGTGAGGTTGCGCCGTTCCGCCTGCTCCGTGCCGATCAGCCGGCCCGCCGCATCGAGGATGGGCTTCACATCGGCGTAACGCCAACGATAGGGCACCAGGGTCTTGCGGGGTTCGGGCCACAGCGCCGGACTGCGGCGATGCCAGCCCCCTTCCATGCTCAACGCATCGAAAGCTGCATACAGCTTCTCGAGCGTGTCAAGGTTCGAGTTGCTCATGATTGCTTGATGATCTGCGGTACGTAGGGTTTCTCGAAAATGAAGGTACGACCACCTTCACCTTGAACTACGGGTACCGACATTTCGCCGACGCGGTCGATACGGATACGGATGATGTCGCCCGGCTTGACCTGGCCGACACCAGCGGGGGTGCCGGTAGCGATGATGTCGCCGGGATACAGCGTCATCACGGCCGACGCCATTTCCACCATCCCCGGAATGTCGAGCACGAGATCGCGGGTATTGGCGTGCTGACGCAGTTCGTCGTTCACCCACAGTTTCATTTCGAGGTTGTCGGAAGGTCCGACTTCATCAGCAGTGACGATCCAGGGGCCGACCGGGCAGAACGTGTCGTAAGCCTTGCGTGCGACCCGTTCCTCACGGCCGCGCACCACCATGTCGAGCAGGCAGGCATAACCGAACACGTGTTCCGCCCAGTTCTCGCGAGGAATGTTGCGACCGCCCTTGCCTATGACGATACCCAGTTCGCACTCGTGGTGCACCTCGCGTGTGGGCAGGTCGGGCAGCACGACAGGCTCGCCCGCACCGGACAGCGAGGAGTTGGGTTTGAGGAAGAAGCCCTGGTGCGTGGCCCGGTAGTCGGCCTGCATCTCACGACCGTGGTCGTGGTAGTTCACCGGGTACGCGATGACCTTGTTGGGCCAGGGAATGGGCGTCAGCAGCTTGACGGCACTGATATCGTATTTCGGCGCCGTCTTGGCCGCTTCTTCCAGCTTCGGCGCATAGGTGTCGAAATCGGCGATGACCCGCACCATGCCCACGGGCGGAAACTCGGCCGTATCGATTCCAAGCACGTCGGTGACATCCGCAATCTGGTCGCCGACCACGACGCCTACACGTCCTTCATTAAAGCGAGCAAGTTTCATCGAGATAGTGTTTTCGGTGTGTAAACCCACGAACGGACGACGGACATCCGTTCTCCATCAAACTTGACTGTTCTATTAGATAGAACTATAGTTCTTGCTAATAGAATATTCCCACGGCTCGGACGTTACTGTCAAGTCGGTTCGTCCCCTGGAATGCGTTCTTGTCTTGCGTACTCGCTGCTCCTTCGGGATGTTCTGCACGGCGCCGGGCACGCTACTTCCGGGTCGCACACCCCCCAAAAACCGATGTAACCAGCACAAGAAATACAATTTCTTCCTTATGCCTAGAAAACCCCAGAACCCGTCCCTTGCCGACACTGACGCGGCCCCGGGTGGCGTCGCTGCCGTTGACCGGGCCCTTTCGCTCATCAATGCGTTTCACCGCAACGACCCGCCGCTGAGCCTCACCGAGCTTGCGGAACGAACCCGGCTGTACAAGAGCACGGTGTCGCGCCTGCTCGCATCGCTCGAGCACGCGCACTTCGTACAACGCATCCAGGCCGGCCCCTACCGCGGCCACTGGGCGCTGGGTAGCGCGGTGGCGCGGCTGTACTCCGTATACACGACGTCGGCGTCACCGGAAGCGATTCTCGTGCCCACCCTCGAAGCGCTCGTAAAGGAAACCGGCGAAAGCGCTGCCTATCACGTACGCCAGGGCGATGCCCGCCTGTGCCTGTACCGGGTTGACTCTCCCCACCCGCTGCGCGACCACACTCAGGCAGGCGATCTGCTGCCCATGGATCGCGGCGCCGGGGCCCGCGTACTGATTGCCTTTGGAGAAGATCCCGGCAGTCCCCTCTATCAGAAAGACCGTGATTTGTACGAGCAAATCAAGAAACAGGGCTATTGCGCCAACGTGGGCGACCGCGTTGCCGAAATTGCCGGCATTTCCGCCCCGGTCTTCAAGGCCGACGGTTCGCTGGCAGGGGCCATCACCCTGTCGATGCCGGCCAATCGTTTCAATCAGCAACATATTGAGCCTGTCGTGCGCGCAGCCCGACTGCTCAGCGGAACTTTCTGACCTGGCCCGGACCCTGTATCAGGGATTTCCCGCCTAGGGAAAATCAGCTTCAGCCAGGGCGTGCCCGCGCCTTACAATTTCGCCATGAACCAGTCATCCACCCTTGGAACCGACCACCGTTACCTGTTTCCTGCAGGCCCGCAACGCCAGGCCGGCCTGCTGGTGGATACGTCACGTTGCGGTCCGCAGTCTTCGCTGCGCCTGCTCGAGCCCGACAGCTATCGCGACGCGGCAGAACGCATTCAGGGGCGTGGAGGGCGC
>ERZ777003.3355-NODE-3355-length-15783-cov-6.522571_pt1 | contig 15783 bp, 12 predicted proteins | sample MGYA00374956_ERZ777003 | MGnify/ENA primary metagenome ERZ777003 (study PRJEB29302, sample SAMN06268252) | bioreactor metagenome | isolation source: Joint BioEnergy Institute, California, USA | place: USA:Joint BioEnergy Institute, California, USA | collected... | reverse complement strand
GCGCCGGGCCGCCGGCGGTCGGCTGACGGAAACGCCAAGAATCGAGCCAGGGAGCGCCCAGCGCATGGCCGCCTACATCGAGACCACCTACCGGAACCCGGTCATCGAGGAGGTCTGGGCCGATCCCGCCCTCGCCGGCCCTGACGACGAGGGCTGGTACTGGTGCTACGCGACCGACGACGAGCACGAGCCGCCGCCGGCGCGGCGCTTCAAGGTCGCGCGCTCCCGCGACCTGGTGCGCTGGGAGACCGACCCACCCGGCACGGAGGCCGGCGCGATCCCGCGGCCGATCCCGAACCAGGGGCGGTACCGCGCCTGCTGGGCGCCCGACGTGCGGCGCCTCGGCCAGCGCCGCTGGGTGCTCTACGGCTCGCTGAAATTCGACGACCATGCCGAGACGGGCGAGGCCGGGCACGGCATCATCGCTGCGCATTCCGCCGGGCCCACCGGGTTCGCGGACCCCGTCGTGCTGAGGCGCGGCCCCGGCTTCACCGCCATAGATCCGTGCTTCTTCCGCTCGCGCGCGCTCGGGAAGGACTTCCTCTACTGGGGCTCCGGCCACGCACCGATCCTGGGGCAGGAGCTGCGCGCCGACGCAATGGGCTTCGCGCCGGGCTCCGCGCCGCGCGCGGTGCTGGCGCCCGGTCCGGCCGACCCGGAGGCGCATCTGTGGGAGGGCGTGCACGTGATCGAGCGGCCGGGCGACGACGGCGCCGGCGGGCTGATCATGCTCGCCTCCGGCGTCTGCACCTGGACCGGTCCCTACCGCGTCCTGGCCTTCCTGGGTGGGCCACACCCCCTGGACCCGTTCCGCCGCCTCGTGGGCCGCGCCCCGGTGCTCCGCGAGAACGCGACCTGGAACCGCTGTGGCCAGGCCTTCGTGATGTGCGATGCCATCGGCCAGCACTGGATCTTCTACCACGCCGTGCGCGGCGACGCGGTGATCCCGGGGACGGAGGACGTCGAGATCACCGGCGCCAGCGGCCGCCGCCACGGCGTGCCGCTGCGCCAGATGTGCATGGACCGCCTGCTCTTCGACGCGCAGGGCTTGCCCTATGTCGTGGGTGGCTCGCCCTCGCTGGGGTTGCGCACGGGGCCTGTCGTGCGGCGGTGGGCCTGAATGGCGGCGGCGATGCGCCACCCGTGCCCCTTCATCCGATCCGGGCGAAGGCCGTGTGCTATCCCTGTCGCCGCCCACCTACCTAACGCGCCGCGGTCCGCCGCCGCGCCATGCTCCGCACCAGGTGCCGCATCAGCCCGGCGAAGGCGGCAAGCCACGCGGCGATCGCGACGAACACGAAGACTGCCGGGATCGCCTCGAGGAACGGCAGGTCCAGCGCCTGCGACATCTCGAAGGTGCTGGCCGTGTACATCCCGAGCGGGAACACCATCCCCCGGAAGTCGGGCTCGCAGGCGAGAGGATTCCGCCGGACCAGGTAACGCCACGCCGTCAGCGACCAATAGTGTGCGCGGGCCAACCGCAGGCGATGCGCCCCGAATGCCGCTCGGGCCGGGCGTCGCCCCGATACGACGCGCCTCGGCCCTTTCGCGCGGCTTCCCGTGCGCCTGCCCTCTACGAAGGCAGGCCGAGCACGTTCTTCGCCACGATGTTCCGCTGGATCTCGTTCGAGCCGCCGTAGATCGTCGCCGGCCGCGCCTGGATGAAGAGACCGGTCGCGTTCAGGTCGCGGTTGCCTTCGATCGGCCCGAGCAGGCCCGCGTTCTCGCCGGCGATCTCCAGCATCGTGTCGGTGATCCGCTGGAACAGCTCGGTCTGGTAGATCTTCAGCATCGAGACGTCCGGCCCGAGCGTCTCGCCGCGCCTGAGCTTCGCGACATAGACGCCGTAGAACGCCTTCAGGTCCTCGAGGTCGAGCCGCAGCCGCGCGTAGCGGTCCTGGAACTCCGGCTCCTCCCACACGCCCATGTGCTCGGCGAGCTCGCGCAGCCCCTTCAGCGCGTAGGCGGACTGGCGCGGCGAGCCAAGGTAGATCCGCTCGAAGCCGAGCAGGGCCTTGGCCATGTCCCAGCCCTTGTTGATCTGGCCGACCAGGTTCTTCTTCGGCACGCGGACGTTGTCGAAGAACACCTCGCAAAACTCGTCATGAAGCTCGAGGTTGATGATCGGCTTCACGGTGATGCCGGGCGTGTCCATCGGCACCAGCAGGAAGCTGATCCCCTCCTGCTTCTTCGCCTGCTTGTCGGTGCGCACCAGCAGGAAGATCCAGTTGGCGTCCATCGCCAGGGTGGTCCAGATCTTCTGGCCGTTGACGACGTAGTGGTCGCCGTCCTCCACCGCCTCGGTGCGCAGGCTCGCGAGGTCGGAGCCGGCGTTGGGCTCGGAGTAGCCCTGGCACCAGATGTGCTCGCCGGTGAGGATCTTCGGCAGGAAGTACTTCTTCTGCTCCTCCGAGCCGTACTTGATGATCAGCGGGCCGAGCAGGACGATGCCGTGGTCGTTGGTGCGCGTGCAGCCCCAGCGCTCCAGCTCCTCCGTCATGATGATCTGCTTGGAGGGCGAGAGGCCCATGCCGCCGTATTCCTTGGGCCAGCCCGGGCAGAGCCAGCCCTTCTCGGCGAGCTTGAAGTACCAGACCTTGTTGTCCTTCCAGTGCAGGCGCTTCGGCGGATGGCGCAGCTCGGGCGGGTAGTTCGCCTCGATCCAGCGGCGCACATGCAGGCGGAAGGCCTCGTCGTCGAGGGCGTTCAGGTCCTCGGGCTCGGCCGGCGTGACGGCAGCAGCGGTCATCGGCTCAGACTCCCTTGAAGACGGGCTTGCGCTTGGCGAAGAAGGCGGCGCGGCCCTCCTTGTGGTCCTCGGTGGTGAAGAGCAGGCCCTGGAATATCTTCTCCTGCTCCAGCGCCTCGTCGAGGCCCTCGGCGAGGATCTCCTTGGTGAGCTTGATCGGCGCCGGCGCCTCCTGCGCGAGGAAGCGCGCCTTCTCCAGCGCGGTCGCGAGCGCCTGGCCCTTCGGCGCGACGAAGTCCACGAGGCCGATGCGCTCCGCCTCCGGCGCGGTGAGCTGCTCGTGATAGAACAGGATGCGCCGCGCGCGGCCCATGCCGACGCGCGCCGGCAGGAAGTGCGGCAGGCCCATGTCGGACATCAGGCCGATCTTGTGGAAGCCCGCGACGAAGCGCGCATCCTCCGCCGCGACGATGGTGTCGCAGGCGCAGGCGAGGGCCATGCCGGCGCCCGCGCACCAGCCCTCCACCGCGGCGACGATCGGCAGCCCGCCCTTGGCCATCAGCCGCACCAGACGGTGCGTACGGCGCATGCGATCGCGCCCGTCCATCGCGGTCGCGACCTCCATGCGGGAGATGTCGCCGCCGGAGCAGAACGTGCCCTCGCTGCCGGTCACCACCACCGCGCGGATTCCGCTGTCCGGCGCGTGCGCCCGCTCCAACGCATCCTCGAGCGCGGTGCGCAGCGGCATGGCGAGCGCGTTGCGGCGCGCGGGGTAGTCGAGCGTCAGGATCAGGACGGCGCCGTCGCGCTCCTCCAGGACGCGCATGCGCTCCGCAGCGTCGCTCATTCCTCGGCCCCCTCCGGCGCGTCCTTCATGAAGCGGCGGCGGTGCAGCGTGGCGGAGCCGAACTGGTTCGCCAGCACCATCGCCTTCCGCAGATAGAGTCCGGCGTCGTACTCGTCCGTGTAGCCGATGCCGCCATGGAGCTGGATCACCTGGCGCGTGACCAGCATCGAGGCCTCCGCCGCCCGCGCCTTGGCGCGCGAGACGGCCGCACGCCGCGCCGCGCCCTCCGCCCCGGCGTCGAGCGCCGCCGCCGCGCTCTCCACGCTCGCGCGCGTGAGGCCGAGCTGGATCTTCAGATCCGCCGCGCGGTGCTGCAGCGCCTGGAAGCTGCCGATCACCCGGCCGAATTGCTGCCGGGTCTTGAGGTAGTTCAGCGTGAGGTCGAAGCTCTTCTCCATCACGCCGAGCAGATAGGCCGCGGTCGTCAGCGCCGCCTCGTCCAGCGCGAGATCGAGCACCGCGCCAACGTCGTCCGCCACGCGCTTCGCCTGGCCAAGCGCGAGCCGCAGCGTGCCGTAGTTGCCCCCGTCCTGCGTGCGCTCGATCGCAAGGTCCGCGCCCTCGCGCGGCATCTCGTAGAGCGCGATGCGGCCGCCCTCGCGCACCGGGACCAGGAACAGCGCTGCCCCCGCCGCCTGCGGGATGAAGCGCCGCGGCGCATCCGGGCTGCCCGGCACGTCCAGCGTGTCCGGCCGCTCCTGCCAGGCGATCGGCGCGTAGATCTCGCCGGCGAGGATGCGCGCCAGCGTCGCCCGGTCCTCCGCCACCGCCGCCAGCACCGCCGCCGACAGCGCGGAGGGGATCAGCGGTTCCGGCGCCAGGCCCGCGCCCAGCTCCTCCGCCAGGGCGCACATCTCGCCCATTCCGAGCCCCGCGCCGCCCGCCGATTCCGGCACCCGCAGCCCGATCCAGCCGAGCTCGCCCATCTGCCGCAGCACGGCGGGATCGAAGCCCGGGTCCGTGAAGCGCAGCGCCCGCACGCGCTTCGTGTCGCCGCCGCGCGGCGCCACCGCGGCGGCGCTGTCGCGGATCATGCGGATGGATTCGGCGCGATCCGCCTCGGTGCTCGCCACCGCCTCGCTCATGCGTCTCCCCCCTCAGGCAGGCAGGTGCAGCTTCGCCCCGCTCCGCTCCTGCAGCGCCTCGAAGGTCACGCCGGGCGCCATGTCCACCACGACGAAGCCACGGCCCTTCACCACGTCGAACACGCCGAGATTGGTGTAGACCCGGCTCACCGCGCCGAGCGCCGTCAGCGGGTAGCTGCACTTCTCGACGAGCTTCGGCCGCCCGTCCTTGGTCGTGTGCTCCATCACGACCCAGAGCCGCTTCGCGCCGGCGGCGAGGTCCATCGCGCCGCCGACGGCGGGCGCCGTGTCGTTCTCGCTCGTCGCCCAGTTGGCGATGTCGCCGTTCTCCGCGACCTCGAAGGCGCCGAGCACGCAGAGATCAATGTGCCCGCCGCGGATCATCGCGAAGGAGTCCGCGTGGTGGAAGTAGGACCCGCCGGGCCGCAGCGTCACCGGCTGCTTGCCGGCATTGACCAGCCAGGGATCCACCTTGTCCGGCGCCGGCGCGGGCCCCATGCCGAGGATGCCGTTCTCGGAGTGCAGGATGACCTCGCGCTCCGCCGGCACGTGGTTGGCGATCATGGTCGGGATGCCGATGCCGAGGTTGACGAACCAGCCCTCGGGGATGTCCTGCGCCACGCGGGCGGCCATCTGATCGCGCGAGAAGGGCTTCATGGCGAGTTTCTCCTCCCGTCGGAACGCTAGGCCCAGTCCGGGCCCCTGTCCACGTGGATCACCCGCTTCACGAAGATGCCGGGCGTCACGACGTGGTTGGGGTCGATCTCCCCGAGCTCGCGGATGTGCATCGTCTGCGCGATGGTCAGATCGGCGGCCATCGCCATCACCGGGTTGAAGTTGCGCCCGCTCGCCCGGTAGGTGAGGTTGCCCCAGCGGTCGGCCTCCCAGGCCTCGATCAGGGCGACGTCGCCCTTCAGCGCGCGCTCGAGCACATACTGCCGGCCGTCGATCTCGCGCACCTCCTTGCCCTGGGCGAGCAGGGTGCCGACGCCCGTCGGCGTGTAGAAGGCCGGGACGCCGGCGCCCGCGGCGCGCATGCGCTCGGCGAGCGTGCCCTGGGGCACGATCTCCAGCTCGATCTTCCCCTGGCGGTACAGCTCCTCGAACACGACGGAGCCGGCGGAGCGCGGGAAGGAGCAGATGATCTTCCGCACGCGGCCGAGCTCCATCAGCCGCGCCAGGCCCGTGTGACCGGTGCCGGCGTTGTTGGCGACGCAGACGAGGTCCTTCGCGCCCTGCTCGATCAGCCCCTCGATCAGCGCGTCCGGCTGGCCGACGGCGCCGAAGCCGCCGATCAGCACGGTGGATCCGTCCTTGATGCCTGCCATGGCCTCGGCCATGGTCCGGACGATCTTGTCGATCATCGCTTCCCCCGCGTTCCGCGGCGCCGGGTGCGTGGCGCGCGGAGCGGGCTCTAGCCTTGCGCGCCGTCCGGGTCCAGGGGGTCGTCGGGCAGCGGGCCGAGGCCGGCGGCCAGCTCGCCCGCCTGGCGCACCACCGCGAGCAGGCGCAGGCCGAGCGCCTCGGAGCCTTCGGGCAGGAAGGCGTCGGCCGTGCGCAGCACGGCCTCGATCTCCTCCTCGTCCATCGCGCCCTTGGCGCGCAACGCGCCGATCAGGGCGGCGACCAGCGCGATGAGCGCGTTGATCTGCTGCTGGTGCGGATGGTCGGAGAGGGGCGGCGGAGGCGGTGGCGGCCCGCCTCTCGTCACCCGTGCATGATCCTCGTCGTGGCGCATCGCCGTCGGCACACCCGTTCCGTGTCACGCCACGCGGCGGCCCCGCCGCATAGCGTCCTCGGCAGACATGACGCACGCCGAGGCCAGGCGTTGCTCGCCATTGGCGCTGGCCGCGATCAGGGGTGCGGGACCGAAACCTGGGGTTGGCGGCCCGAACCCGCCTGTGGCTTCGGCGGTGTCCGGCCCGCCGCTGCACCCCGCCCGGTTCGCCCGATGGCGGTCCGGCCGTGGTGCGGCGTGCGGCGACGGGAGAACCCGACGCGCCGCTCAGTCCGCCGCGAGCTCGATCACGGCGTCCGCCGCGTAGCAGCCCTGGCCTTCGGGCAGCACCAGCAGCGGGTTCACGTCCACGCTGCGCAGCCGCGGCCCGGCCGCCGCCGCGAAGGCCGAGAGGCGCGACAGCGCCTGCGCCAGCGCCGGCACGTCCGCCTTGGGCCGCCCGCGCGCACCGTCGAGCAGCGGAAAGCCCCGGAGAGAGCGGATCATCCGCTCCGCCTGCGCCGGATCGAGGGGGCAGCGGTGCAGGGCGAAGTCCTTGAGCACCTCGATGAACACGCCGCCGAGGCCCACCATCGCCACCGGCCCGAACACCGGATCGCGCGTGATGCCAAGCGCCATCTCCACCGCGCCGGTGATCTGCTTCGCCACCAGCACGCCTTCGATGCGCGCGCCCGGCGCCCGCTCGCGCGCCCGGGCGAGCAGCGTCGCGAAGCCCGCGCGCACCCCGTCGGCGTCCCGCACGTCGAGCAGCACGCCGCCGATCTCGCTCTTGTGGAGGATGTCAGGCGAGAGGATCTTCAGCACCACCGGGTAGCCGATCTCCTCCGCCGCCGCGACCGCGGCCACCGCGTCACTGCAGGCGTGCTCCGGCACTGCCGGCACGCCCGCCTCGGCGAGCAGGCGCTTGGCCACCGCTTCGCTCGGCGTCGTCTCGGGCAGGCGCACCGTGGGCAGCGGCACTGCGGCGGCGGCCTGTTCCGCCCGCGCGAAGGACTCGCCGAAGCGGCCCATGGCGTGCAGCGCGACCACCGCGCGCGAGGGGTCCTCGAAGATGACGAAGCCGTCCTCCTCGTACCGCCGGCGCACCTCCTCCGGCACGATGGCGGAGAGCACCCACAGCCGGTCCGGGTGCCGCGCGATCGCGCCCGTGAGCTGCTCGTGCAGCGCCTCGCCCACCGAGCGCGAGCCGGCGGTCTGGGTGAAGAAGGCCAGGATGCTGGAGTAGCCGCCGTCCTCCGCGACGCTGTCGGCGAAGCGGCCGACCAGGCTGAGGTCGTTCGCCACCTGCGCCGTGCAGTCCACCGGGTTGCGCGGCCCGCAGAACGGCACCAGCTCGCGCAGCTTCGCCTGCGCCGCCTCCGGCATCGGCGGCATGGGCAGGCCGAGCGCCTCCGCCGCGTCGGAGATCAGCACGCCAGCGCCGCCCGAGATCGTCAGCACGCCGAGCGTGTTGCGCACCGGATAGATCCGCTTCGTCGCCGCGTAGGCGATGTCGAGCATCTCCTCCGTCGTGCGCGCGCGCACGACGCCGAACTCGTCGAGCACGGCCTGCGTCACCGCGTCGTCGCCGGCGATGGAGGCGGTGTGCGACTTCGCCGCATGCGCGCCGAGCGCGCTGCGCCCGACCTTCATCATCACCACCGGCTTGCGGTTGCGCCGCGCGAGGTCGAGCGCGGCGATGAAGCGCTCGCTCTCGCGGATGCCCTCGGCGTAGGCGGCGATGACGTCCACCTCCTCCGACTGCGCCATCCAGCCGATCACCTCGCCGACCGAGAGGTCGGCCTCGTTGCCGGTCATGATGCAGACCGGCGTGCCGAGGCCGCGCGCGCGCGCGATGGTGAAGATGTGCGTCGCGTAGGCGCCCGACTGGCTGGCGATGCCGATGCGACCCGGCAGCGGCCAGCCCTGCTCGAAGGAGGTCGAGAAGGTCGGGTAGAAATTGATCGCCGCGTTGAACAGGCCTAGGCTGTTCGGCCCGAGGATGCGCATCCCGTGCCGGCGCGCGGTGGCGACCAGCGCCTCCTGCGCCGCCGCGCCCGCATCTCCCACCTCGGCGAAGCCGGAGGTGAAGACGATCGCCGCACGGCAGCCGCGCGCGCCGAGCGCATCCACCGCCTCGTTCGCGAGCTGGCCCGGCACGGCGACAATCGCGACGTCCGGCGCCTCCGGTAGCGCCGCGACCGAGGGGAAGGCCGGCAGGCCCTGCACCGCCGGGCGGTTCGGGTTCACCGGCCAAATCGCGCCAGCGAAGCCCTGCTGCTTCAGATAGGCGATCGGCCGTCCGCCGATTCGCTTCGGGTCGTCCGACGCGCCGACGATGGCAACGGCGCGCGGGCGCACCAGCGCGTCGAGCGCCGCGAAGCCGGCGGCGGCTGGGCCAGTGGCAGGTTGCGTGATGGTGCCGCGATCGGCCGGCATGCGACGTCTCTCTCTCCCGATTGCGAGGTCGCGGCAGGCTGCGGCAGCCGCCCCGGTGGGGCAAGGGGGGCGGGCAGCAGGTCAGAATGTATCGCCGCGAGGCATGTCAGGCGGGCGTGCCGCGGCAGCGCCATCGCCGCCCTCGCCTTCCATGCCGCCCGCGCGCGGTTCGCCGCCCGCCGCCGGGACCTGCACCGCGTCCGGCGCCGGGTCCAGCGACGGCGACTCGAACGGCGGCGGAGGCGTGGGCGGTTCGGCTCCGGCGGCCCGCTGCAGTCTTTCCTGTCCGCGGCGCGGCGCCGCTGCCGGGTCGGTCGGAGCCGGGTCCGGCCTGGAAGGCTGGGGGGAATGCCCAGGTTTCTTGCGTCGTTGGGGCATGGCCGTCGCACCTCCGACCGCGGCCGGCCCGCCGCGGTGCGCCGACGAGCGAGTCGCACCCGCACGGGCCGGTCGTCCGCAGGAGAACGCGCCACGCCCGGCCCGGTGCCGCTCGCCCGCCGGACAGAGCAAGGGCCGAGGCCCCACGGCCCCGGCCCTTTCGATGTGTCGCCGCAACGCGGACGGCTGCCCGGCCGGGGAGGCCCCGACCCGGATCAGATCGAGTCGGGCGAGAGCACCATGCAGCCGCCCCGCGCGCGCATCCGCTCGCAGGCGGCGCTCGCCGCCTCGCGCGAGAGGCCGGTGACGCGGGCACGATAGAGCGTGTTGCGCCCCTGGGACACGGGCTGCACGACGGTCCGCGCGCCGAGCGTGCGGACCACGTCACGCGCCTGCTCGGCAGCGCTGCGCGCCTGGGCCGCCGAGCCGAAGGCGCCGACCTGCACGCCCCAGCTCCCGCCGCGGGCGCTCCCTGTCGCGCCGCGCGTGGCGGCACCGCCGCGCTGCGCCGCGGCCGGCGGCGTGGCGGCCTCGGCGCGCGACATCAGGCTGAAGCCGCGGCCGGAAGAGGAAGGCTGAGGCTGCACCAACGCCACCGTGAGCCCTCCCCGCGCCACCGCAGGCGGCACTCGCCCGCCGGAGGAGGCGGCACCGCCGCTGCGCGCGGCGGCGACAGCGACACGCGACGGAGCCGCACCTGGTCTCGCAACGCGACTCTGCGGCGGTTCCACCCGCACGGGGGCGGCCCGCAAGGGCGTCGCCGCCTGTGCCGACGCGAGCACCGAGCGCACGGCCGGCGGCCGCCTGTTGCTGTCTGCCGCCAGGGCCGGTTCGGCGGGAGCCAGGCGCAGCGGTGTCGGCAGGTCGGAGATCGCGGTGCCGGTGTCGCCGGTGCCGCTGGAGGTCTCCCTCTCCTGCGCGCGCGCCAGGGCGGCGGCGCCTTCCGGCGTGCTCCCGTCCGGAATGGGGTCCATGGCGACCACGAGCCCGGAGGCGCGCGGATCCACGCTCGCCAGGCGCTGCGGCTGCGGCCGTGGCTCGGCGGCCGCGGGCGTCGCCGCGGCGAGCGCCGTGCCCGAGGCCGGCTGGACCGTCTCCGGCGGCGTGGCGCGCGCGAGCATGGACGCCGCCTCGATGCGCTGGCGCTGCTCGCGCAGCGCCATCATGGTCGCGGCGTTCATCCGCCGCGGGCCGGGAGGGATATCCAGCGGGATCTCGGCCGCCGCGTACACTTCCGGTGGGGCGCGGCGGACAGGCGTGGCGTCGATGATGCGCGGCCCGATGCGCGCGACGTAGTTGCGTGTCTCGGCCGGCAGGCCGCGACCACCCCAGAGATAGTCCTCGAGCCGCCGCGGGCCGGCGTTGTAGGCGGCGAGGAAGGCCGGCGAGCCGTACAGGTCGTACATCTCGCGGAGATAGGCCGCGCCGGCCATGATGTTGTCGTAGGGATGATAGGGATCGTCGCCGAGGCCGTAGCGCGCCTGCAACTCGCGATAGGTCCCGGGCATCACCTGCATCAGGCCCATCGCTCCGGCACGGCTCGTCGCGGAGGCACGGCCGCCACTCTCCTGGCGCATGACCTCGCGGATCCAGGTCTCGGGCACGTCGAAGCGACGGGATGCCTCGCGGATCCACGGCCCCCAAGGATCATGCGGCGGACCGGGCGGGTCGTAGCTGGAAGGACGGTGATAATTGCCGCTGCGGGCCGAGCTCACCGGCTGTTCCCGCTGGCCGCATCCGGCAAGGGCCACCACCGCCACGAGCGAAACTGCCAGAAACGGCCGCACGGCACCCAGAGAAAGTCGGCGCATCCGCGCATTCTCCGTCGGACTGGGACCGCCGAATCCCCGAGGCCTGCCCCCCTGCGGCGTGCGGTGCCGTCCCCACGGCACCCCCCGCCAGGCCTACCCCGACGTTCAGGCGGATCTGAGCGTCACTGCTCAAGCCGTATCGGAACTTTCAGTGTAAAGCAAGACCGAAGCGGCATCGCAAGAGTCCAGTGACTTTCACGCCGCACTGTGGCGAACGCGCCACTATGCGATGTCATACGGCCGGTTACTGCATCATTTGTCGGCGAAGAACAGGCCCGATTCCAGTATTTCCGAGCGCACCGCACGCCAATATTGCGGACAGGCCCGCGGTGGCCCGCACGCCGGGCGGCGAGCCATCCGTGCCCCGGGCTGTTTACTTGCCGGCTATAATTCCCGGTGTGACGCGCTTTGGCGCAGCGCGAGGCCGCACACGGCCGCTCCGCCGCCCCGGAATCAGGCGGCGGCGATTCCGGCCTCAGCGCATCCGGCAGGGGCTCACCGCCCCGTCAGGATGCGCTGGACCAGTTGCTTCACAGTCGGGATGAAGCCGTTCGAGTAGAACGGATCGGACGCGAAGCGAAATACGTTGTGCCCCGCGAACATCAGGTTCCGCTCGATCGAGCCATTGTGGCTGATGTCCTGCAGCGTCTTCTGGATGCAGAAGCTGCGCGGATCCGCCTTCCGGCCGTTCGTGTAGTCCGGCCCATGCTGCGACCAGTTGGAGAAGCGGCAGGAGGAGAGGCAGCCCATGCAGTCGATCTGGTCCTGCAGGATCTCCCGCTGCTTCTCCGGCGTGACGAAGATCAGCGTGTTGTCCGGCGTGCGCATCGCCTCGGTGAAGCCCTCGGCCTCCCACTGGCGGACGCGGCCGAAGTCCCGCGGCGTCAGCCAGACCGGGCGCTTGCGCGGCCCCACCCCGTATTCGGCCGTGTGCTCGCCGACGGGCTCGGTCGTGTAGGCGACCTGGCGCTCGTTCCGCTCCTCGAGCTCGCGGATGAACTCGTTGCGCACGGCGGAGCTGTAGAAGCCGGTGGGCGAGAAGCGCTGGAGCAGCACGTCGCCCTCCTTCAGCGTCAGCAGCTTCTGCTTCCAGGCGTCGGAGATCGGGCTCTCCTTGGTGAGCAGCGGCCGCGTGCCGAACTGGAAGGCGATCGGGCCGAGCTCCTTGTTGTCGATCCAGTCCTCCCACTCCTCCAGCCACCAGACGCCGCCGGCCATGATGATCGGCGTGTCGCCGAGGCCGACCTCGCGCATCTGCTGGCGCAGCTTGAGCACGCGCGGATAGGGCGGCTCCGGCTGGTGCGGGTCCTCGGAATTGGAGAGGCCGTTGTGGCCGCCGGCGAGCCAGGGGTCCTCGTACACGACGCCGCCGAGCCACTCCCTCGCCTTGTGGTAGCTGCGCTTCCACAGGGCGTTGAAGGCGCGGGCGGATGAGACGATCGGGTAGTAGAAGACGCCGAACTCGCGCGCGATCTCGGCGAGGCGGTAGGGCATGCCGGCACCGCAGGTGATGCCGTGGATCAGGCCCTTGGCACCTTCCAGCACGCCGCGGATCACCCGCTCCGCCCCGCCCATCTCCCAGAGGATGTTGGCGTGGATGCGGCCCTGGCCGTTGCGCTGCTCGTGCGCCATGCGCGCCTGGGCGATGCCGCCGGCGATGCCGTAGGCGACCAGTTCCTCGTGCCGCTCGCGCCGGGTCCGGCCGCGGTAGATCTGCGGCACGAGCATGCCGTTTTCATCGTAGGAATCGGCGTTGACCGCCGAGAAGGTGCCGATACCGCCCTCGCACGCCCAGGCGCCCGAGGAGGTGCCGTTGGTGACGGAGACGCCTTTGCCGCCCTCGACGAGCGGCAGCACCTCGACGCCACCCATCCGGATCGGGTTGATCGCCTTCACGCTGCGCTACCCCGTATGGAACCCTATGGAAGTATGACGGCCGGCGCCGCCGCGAAAAGTCCCCGCCACGTCCTGTGAAGACGCGGCGGGGCCGCAGGCCGGCCGGGACAGCCGTGGGCGCTCCGCCCCGGCCTGCCCGCGACCTGCCCCCCGCGCTGCGCCCGGCCGCCGCTCTCTCTACTCGGCTGCCTGGCGCGGGCCGCCGCCCGAGCCATCGCGCCGCTCGCCGCGCCGGCCGCCGCCCCCCTCGCCCTCCGGGCGGGGCCGGCGGGCGCCGACCTTCTCGGTGATGTCCTCGCCGGTGGCCTGGTCCACCACCCGCATGGAGAGCTTCACCTTGCCGCGCTCGTCGAAGCCGATGACCTTGACCTTCACCTGGTCGCCTTCCTTGACGACGTCGGTGGTCTTGTTCACCCGCTCGTTCGCCAGCTCGGAGATGTGCACGAGCCCGTCGCGCGAGCCGAGGAAGTTGACGAAGGCGCCGAACTCGGCGGTCTTCACCACCTTGCCGGTGTAGATCGCGCCGAGCTCGGGCTCGGCCACGATGCCGCGGATCCAGTCGATCGCCCGCTGCGCCGCCTCGGTCGAGGTGGCGGCGATCTTGATCGTGCCGTCGTCCTCGATGTCGATCTTGGTGCCGGTCTGCTCGGTGATCTCGCGGATCACCTTGCCGCCGGAGCCGATCACGTCGCGGATCTTGTCCTTGTTGATCGTGATCACCGTGATGCGCGGCGCCGTCGCGGCGACGTCGGTGCGCGCCCCCGTGATCGCCTTCGCCATCTCGCCGAGGATGTGCATCCGCCCCTCGCGCGCCTGCTCGAGGGCGATCTTCATGATCTCGAAGGTGATGGACGTGATCTTGATGTCCATCTGCAGCGAGGTGACGCCGACCTCGGTGCCGGCCACCTTGAAGTCCATGTCGCCGAGATGGTCCTCGTCGCCGAGGATGTCGGAGAGCACCGCGAAGCCGCGATCCTCCTTGATCAGCCCCATGGCGATACCGGCACAGGGCCGCTTCAGCGGCACGCCCGCATCCATCATCGCGAGCGAGGAGCCGCAGACCGTCGCCATCGAGGAGGAGCCGTTCGACTCGGTGATCTCGGAGACCACGCGGATCGTGTAGGGGAACTTCTCCTTCTCCGGCAGCAGCGGGTGCAGCGCCCGCCAGGCGAGCTTGCCGTGGCCGACCTCGCGCCGGCCGGGGCTGCCGAGCCGCCCGGTCTCGTTCACCGAGTAGGGCGGGAAGTTGTAGTGCAGCAGGAAGTCCTCGCGGTACTCGCCCGTCAGCGCGTCGATGATCTGCTCATCCTGGCCCGTGCCGAGGGTCGCGACGCAGAAGGCCTGCGTCTCGCCGCGGGTGAACAGCGCCGAGCCGTGCGCGCGCGGCAGCACGCCGACCTCGGCCACGATCGGGCGGATGGACTTGGTGTCGCGCCCGTCGATGCGGATGCCGGTGTCGAGGATGGCGTTGCGGACGACGTCGGCCTCGAGCTCCTTGAAGAAGGCCTTGGCCTTCTCAATGTCGACGCCCTCGGCGGCGAGCTGCTCCAGCACCGCCTTCTTGGCCGCCGCCACCTTGTCGTGGCGCGCGAGCTTCTGCGTCTCGCGGTAGGCCTCCGCGATCGGCGCGCGGCCGAGCTCGAAGACGCGCGCCTTGAGCGCCTTCTCCTCCTCGGTCGGCTCGGGCAGCGGCCAGGGGTCCTTCGCGGCGCGCTCGGCGAGCGCGATGATGCCGTCGATCACCGGCTGGAAGCCCTTGTGGCCGAACTCGACGGCGCCGAGCATGATCTCCTCGGACAGCTCCTGCGCCTCCGACTCGACCATCAGCACGCCCTCGGAGGTGCCGGCGACCACCAGGTCGAGCTGGCTCTGCGCGCGCTGCTCCGCCGTCGGGTTCAGCACGTAGCGGCCGTCGATCCAGCCGACGCGCGCTGCGCCGACGGGGCCGAAGAACGGGATGCCGGAGAGGGTCAGCGCGGCCGAGCAGCCGACCATCGCCACGATGTCGGGATCGTTCTCCAGGTCGTGCGACAGCACGGTCGCGATGACCTGCACCTCGTTGCGGAACCCATCCGGGAAGAGCGGCCGGATCGGCCGGTCGATCAGGCGGGAGACGAGGACCTCGTGCTCCGAGGGCCGCCCCTCGCGCTTGAAGAAGCCGCCGGGAATCTTGCCCGCGGCGAAGGCCTTCTCCTGATAATGCACGGTAAGCGGGAAGAAGTCCTGGCCCGGCCTGGCGCTGCGCGCGCCGACCGCGGTGCAGAGCACGATGGTGTCGCCGAGGCGCGCCATCACGGCGCCGTCGGCCTGACGGGCGATCTTGCCGGTCTCGAGGGTAAGGGTCTTGTCCCCCCAGGGGACGTCCTTGCGGAAATAGGCGTCGAACACGTGCGTCGTCTTCCTCTTGTGGCTCCCCGGCGCGCCGTCTTGGGGCGCGGCACGGCGGGAAGCCCGTTCCGGCGCCGGACCCGGGGGCGCGGCGCCGAGGGTGGCTAGACCGGACCGGCCCGCCCGCCGCGCGGCTTGCGCGAGGGGAGAGTGGCCCGGGTGCGACGCGGTGGGATGCCAGTCAGGCGACCGCCACTCCCCTCTCTTGGTGGGTGGTCGGCGTCTCGGGCGGCATGGTGGCCGCGGGGAACCGGGTCCGCGGCAGGGCAGCATTCCAGGGAGGGCCGCCCCTGACCATGTGGCCGGAAACGCCGCCGCAACCCGCTCGGGACGGTATCGCCCCGACCCATGATCGGTGGTGCGCGGCTCTCTGTGCCGGTCAGCCCGCCGCGTGCGCGGCGGTGTCGGGCCCATCCTCCGTGCGCCGGAGAGCGGGCCCGACCGCTATATGACCCGACGCGGCACGGATTGCCATGGAAATCTGAGCGCCTGCCCGACCGCCCGCCCCGCCGCCGCGGGTCCGGGGCGGCGCC
>ERZ777003.3353-NODE-3353-length-15799-cov-6.946583_pt1 | contig 15799 bp, 10 predicted proteins | sample MGYA00374956_ERZ777003 | MGnify/ENA primary metagenome ERZ777003 (study PRJEB29302, sample SAMN06268252) | bioreactor metagenome | isolation source: Joint BioEnergy Institute, California, USA | place: USA:Joint BioEnergy Institute, California, USA | collected... | reverse complement strand
CACCTTCGACATCTCGATCCTCGAGATCGGCGACGGCGTCTTCGAGGTGAAGTCCACCAACGGCGACACCTTCCTGGGCGGCGAGGACTTCGACCAGCGGATCATCGACTACCTCGCGGACGAGTTCAAAAAGGAGCAGGGCATCGACCTGCGCGGCGACCGCCTAGCGCTGCAGCGCCTGAAGGAGGCGGCGGAGCGGGCGAAGATCGAACTCTCCTCGTCCAAGGAGACGGAGATCAACCTGCCCTTCATCACCGCCGACGCCAGCGGGCCGAAGCACCTGGTGATGCGGCTGACGCGAGCGAAGCTCGAATCGCTGGTGGACGACCTCATCCAGCGCACGCTCGAGCCCTGCCGGCAGGCGCTGAAGGACGCCGGCATGGCGGCCAACGAGGTGGGCGAGGTGATCCTGGTCGGCGGCATGACCCGCATGCCCAAGGTCATCGAGACGGTTAAGCAGTTCTTCGGCAAGGAGCCGGCGCGCAACGTCAACCCGGACGAGGTGGTCGCCATCGGCGCCGCCATCCAGGGCGCGGTGCTCAAGGGCGAGGTGAAGGACGTCCTGCTGCTGGACGTGACGCCGCTCTCCCTCGGCATCGAGACGCTGGGCGGCGTGTTCACCCGGCTGATCGACCGCAACACCACGATCCCGACGAAGAAGAGCCAGATCTTCTCGACCGCCGACGACAACCAGACCGCGGTCACCATCAAGGTGTACCAGGGCGAGCGCGAGATGGCGGCGGACAACAAGCTGCTCGGCCAGTTCGACCTGGTCGGCATCCCGCCCGCTCCGCGCGGCGTGCCGCAGATCGAGGTGACCTTCGACATCGACGCGAACGGCATCGTCTCCGTCAGCGCCAAGGACAAGGCCACCGGCAAGGAGCAGCAGATCCGCATCCAGGCCAAGTCCGGCCTGACCGATGCCGACATCGAGCGGATGGTGAAGGAGGCGGAGGCGAACGCCGAGGCCGACCGCAAGCGGCGCGAGGCGGTGGAGGCGCGCAACCAGCTCGACGCGCTGGTGCACTCCACCGAGAAGACGCTGAAGGAGAACGAGGCGAAGGTCCCGGCCGCCGAGAAGTCGGAGGTCGAATCCGCCCTCTCCGCCGCGCGCTCGGCCATGGAGGGCCAGGATGCCGACGCCATCCGCCAGGCCACCGAGCGGCTGAGCCAGGCGGCGATGAAGATGGGCGAGGCGCTCTACAAGGCGCAGCAGGCCTCGCCTCCGCCGGGCGGCGGTGAGGCGGGCGACGGCGGCGCCGGTGCCGGGGCGACGGGCGGCGGCGCCCAGGGCGACAGGGTCGTGGACGCCGAGTTCGAGGAAGTGGATCCCAAGAAGAAGAAGTCGGCGTAACCTAGGGGACCGCCGTGCTCCGGGGCATGTGACGGGCGCCCGGTCCCGGGAGGGGCCGGGCGCCGCCATGTTCCGACGCGGCTCAAGGAACAGCAGCAGACCGGCGCATGGCGAAAAGGGACTACTACGACGTTCTGGGCGTCGGCCGCGACGCGAGCGAGGAGGACCTGAAGAAGGCCTATCGCCGGCTCGCGATGAAGTATCATCCGGACCGCAACCAGGGCGACAAGGAGGCCGAGGCCCGCTTCAAGGAGGTGAACGAGGCCTACGACGTCCTCAAGGACCCAGAGAAGCGTGCGGCCTACGATCGCTACGGCCACGCCGCCTTCGATCCCTCCATGGGCGGGGGCGGATTCGGTGCGGGCGGATTCGGCGCGGGGGGCGGTAGCCCCTTCGGCGGCTCCTTCGAGGACATCTTCGAGGAGATGTTCGGCCGCTTCACCGGCCGCGGCCCCGGCGGGCGCGGCGCGGCCGGGCGCGGCGCGGACCTGCGCCAGCAGGTGGAGATCTCGCTCGAGGAGGCGTTCAGCGGCACCAAGAAGACCATCCGCGTGCCAACCCTGGTCGCCTGCGAGGCGTGCAAGGGCACCGGGGCGGAAGGCGGGAGCGCCGCGATCCAGACCTGCGCCTCCTGCCACGGCGCGGGGAAGATCCGCGCCCAGCAGGGCTTCTTCCTGATCGAGCGCACCTGCCCGACCTGCGGCGGCCAGGGCCGGATCATCAAGAATCCCTGCAAGGCTTGCGGCGGCGCCGGGCGGGTGCAGCGCGACCGGACGCTCTCCGTCACCATCCCGGCCGGGGTCGAGGACGGCACGCGCATCCGCCTCGCCGGCGAGGGCGAGGCCGGGGTGCGGGGCGCGCCGCCGGGCGACCTCTATGTGGACGTCGCGGTGCGGCCGCACCCGATCTTCCAGCGCGAGGGGGCCAACATCTTCATCCGCGTCCCTCTGCGCATGACCCAGGCGGCGCTGGGCGAGGCGATCGAGGTGCCGACCATTGATGGCGGGCGGGCGCGCGTGACGATCCCCGCCGGCACTCAGTCGGGCGATCAGTTCCGCCTGCGCGGCAAGGGCTTCTCCGTGCTGCGCAGCGCCGCGCGCGGCGACATGTATGTGCAGGTCATGGTCGAGACGCCGCAGAACCTGACCAAGCGCCAGCGCGAGCTGCTCGAGGAGTTCGAGGCGGAAGCGGTGAAGAACGGGCGCTCCAGCCCGGAGAGCGAAGGCTTCTTCGCCAAGGTGAAGGAGTTCTGGGACGGGCTCAACGGGCGGTAGGCGAGCCTGCCGCCCGTTGAGCGCCGTGCCGTCGCCGACGGCGCCTCAGGCCCCGATCATCTCCCAGCAGGCGCGCGAGAGCCGCGCGATCGTGCTGAAGGCTGCGGTATAGCCGGGCAGGCCGTCCGGCATCGTCTCCGGCACGAAGTCGGTGAAGGCGGTGAGGATGAAGAGCGGCCGATCGTCGCGGAAGACGATGCCCGCGTCCATCCGCCCGCGCCGGCCGCGGCCCGTCTTGTTCGCGACCTTCGTCGTGTAGGGCAGCAGCGCCGGGATCATGTTGCGGTGCTGCTGCCAGGTGAGGATGTCCAGCCCGAGCCGGCAGAGGTCCACGCTGCAGCCCAGCTTGTCCGCCGCTGCCGCGTCGCCCTGCGCGCCGCGCAGGATAAGGTCGAGCAGCAGCCCCTGGTCGCGCGGGGCGGTGTAGGCGTTCTGCTCGATCGGGTGGTCGTAGGCGAGGGTGAGCGGCGGGATCTTCGGGCCGTGGTGCGTGTTCGCCATGCCGAGGCTGCGGCAATAGGCGTTCAGCCCGTCCGTATCCAGCCGCTCCAGCACGATCTGCGTGCAGACGTTGTCGCTCGTGATGATCATGTTGACGATCACGTCGCGGAACGGGATCACGCAGCCTGGCGTCATGTAGCGGTAGGTGCCGGACATTACGTCCTTCTGCAGCCGCGCCTCGATGGTGCAGGGCTCGTCGAGGCGGAGCTTGCCCTCGTGCACGGCCTTCAGCGCGGCCATCATGATCGAGGTCTTGCGCACGCTGGCCGAGGGCACCGCCACGTCGCCGTTGCGGTCGGCCTCGCGGCCGGTGGTGAGGTCCTTCAGGTACCAGCTCGTCTTGAAGGGCTGTTCGTCGCAGATCGCGTGCAGTCGCTTGACCAGGTCGTCCATGCTGCTTCTCCCGTTGCAGTCGTATGCGTGCGGTTCGCTGGCCGGCCCGCTCAATCGGCGGTGATGCCGGCGCGGCGGATCACGGCGCCCCAGCGCTCGATCTCGGCGTGCATGAAGGCCGTGTACTCGTCGGGCCCGGCGGGATGCGGCGCGACGCCGAGCTCGGCGAAGCGGGCGACCAGCTCGGGGGCGGTCAGCGCGTCGCGTGTGGCGGCGGCGATGCGGTCCACGATCGGGCGGGGCGTGGCGGCGGGGGCGAAGAGTCCGGCCCAGACGCCGACCTCGAAGCCGGGCAGCGTCTCCGCCACGGTCGGCAGGTCGGGCAGGGCGGCGATGCGCTGCGGCGAGGTGACCGCGAGGGCGCGCAGCTTGCCGTCGCGCACATGCGGCAGCGCCGAGGCCAGGGTGTCGAACATCATGTCGAGCTGCCCGCCGAGCAGCGAGGTGGTGGCGAGCGAGGTGCTGCGGAACGGCACGTGCAGCACGTCCACGCCCGCCATGCCGCGGAACAGCTCGCCCGCGAGGTGGGTGGAGGTGCCGGCGCCGGCGGAGCCGTAGGTGAGGCGCCCGGGCCGCTCGCGCGCCAGCGCGATCAGGCCGGCGAGGTCGCGCGCCGGAAGCGAGGGATGCACGACGAGGATGTTCGGCCCGTTCGCCACCCCCGAGACGGCGGCGAAGTCGCGCCGCGGGTCGTACGGCAGGCGGCGGTAGAGCGTGACGTTCATCGCGTGGGTGCTGACACCGCCCATGACCAGCGTATAGCCGTCCGGCTCGCTGCGCGCCACGGTCTCCGTGCCGATGATGCCGGCGGCGCCGGCGCGGTTCTCGATCACGACCGACTGGCCGAGGCGTGGGGTGAGCTGCGCGGCGAGGATGCGTGCGGCGATGTCGGTGAAGCCGCCCGGCGTGAAGGGGACGACGATGCGGACCGGGCGCGTCGGCCAGGGGTCCGCGGCGGCGGGCCTGGCGCGGGCCGCTGCTGCCGCGATCGTGGCGAGCGCGGCGAGGCGTCGTGTGATCATGCGTTCCTCCCTTGTTGTTGGCGGCGGTCGCGGTGCGCGGATGGTACGAGCGCGATGATCTCGCCCCATTAGCCGCCTTTCCGCCGGGGACAGGCGGCGAATTCCTCCGGCATGCTGCCGGCCGAAGGCATGTCCTGCCGCGGCAGCTTCTCCGCTGCGTCCGGCGAGCGCAGCGCGGCGACGACCACGGCGTGGATGCGGCGGAGCAGCGGATCGGGCAGACCGGCGGGCGTCGTGCAGGAAGCGGTCGGTGAAGGTGCCGCCGACGGCCACGCCGATCCGGACGGCGGACGCGTTCCTTTCGAAGCTCCGTAGGCGGTGCGGGTGGCAGCGGGCGAGACCTGGCCGTTGCGCATATCCTCACGTATCGGCGCATCGGCGCGGCCCTGCCACGAGGATGCGCGCCCTACTGCGCGGCGAGGGCCGGAGGCGCGCGGCCGCGCTGGAACTGCGGGGCGACCTTGGTCATGAACAGGCGGATCGACTCCGCCGCCACCTCCGCCGGCATGGGGCCAAGGCGGAAGGCGCAGATCACGCCGCCGACGCCGATCGCATCAATTTCCGCCATCCGCTCGGCCACCGTCGCCGGGGAGCCGTGGATCAGCGCATGCTCCGGCTGGATGCGCGCGGGAGGCGCGGCCTCGCGCCGCAAGATGATGCCCTGCTCGGCCTGGACCTTCTCGCGCATGCGCTTGCGATGCTCCTGCATCGCCTCGAAGGCCGGAATGGCGATGCGCGCCGCCTCGGCGTCGGTCTCGGCGACGACGACATTGCGCCAGACCCAGCTCTCGTCCAGGCAGCGGGCGATGCGGGCCTCGTCATGGCCCGCCGCGTGCATCGCCTCGCGGTAGAGGGCCATGCGCCGGCGGGTGGTTTCGAGCGACTGCACGTTCATCATGAAGGGCAGGCCGCGGCGGCCGAGCGCGATCGCGCCCTCCTCGGACGAGGCGGCGCGCAGCACGTATGGATGCGGGCGCGTGTAGGGCGTGGGGCGCAGGCCGGGCACCTTCAGCGTCCAGAACCGGCCCTGGTGCTCGAAGCCCTCGGGGCTGGTCCAGGCGCGGAGCATGACCTCCTCCGCCTCCTCGTAGCGCGCCTGTGCCTCCTGCCAGTCGATGCCGTAGCCCTGGTACTCGTAGACGTTGTAGGCGGTGCCGCGGCCGAGGCCGACGATCAGGCGCCCATGCGCAATGTTGTCGAGCAGCGCCATCTGCTCGGCGAGGCGCACGGGATGGTGCAGCGAAACCTGCGCGACCGCGAAGCCGACCCGGATGCGCGTCGTGGTCGCGGCGACGGCGGCGGCGAAGGTCACGGGATCCACATAGGCGCAGTTGCCGTCGAAGTGATGCTCGGCGAGCCAGAGCACCTCGACGCCGAGCGCGTCGCAGAGACGGGCCTCGGCCAGGCTCTCGTCTATGACGCGGGAGTCCTGCGCGGGGTCGCGGCTCTCCGGGAAAAGGAAGTTGCTGAACCTGAGCATGCGGCGGGCACCCTGCGCCATTCCGGGCGGCCAGCCTAACCCGTCACCCTGCGGCAGCAACGGGGCATTCGGCGCCGGCGCACCGTGCCGCGCGCGACGCTTCATGCTGCATGTGCGAAGAATCCCGCGGAAAATGGCCGAGGAGGGGCGGTTGCGGAGGGGCCGCCCTTGGGGCAGAGTGCCGGGTTACGGACGGGCGGGGAATGTCCATGGATTTCGGTCCCGAGCCAGGCAGTGACGGCGCCGGGAGCACAGCGGCAGCACCGCCGCTCGTGACGGGCCGTCCATGGCCCTCCGAGCCGGGCCGGCACAGCTTTACTCACCACGCACCGACCGCAGTACGGACAATGATCACGAACACCGGGGCCGCGCCCGTCCCGATGCCCTTCGCGGAGAAAGTCGCTTGAAGCCGACCGATATCCGGAATCCGGATTACTTCCACAAGGTGGTGGACTGCCAGTGGGCATGTCCCGCCCACACGCCGGTGCCGGAATACATCCGGCTGATCGCGGCCGGGCGCTACACCGACGCCTACATGATCAACTGGCACTCCAACGTGTTCCCGGGGATCCTCGGCCGCACCTGCGACCGGCCCTGCGAGCCCGCCTGCCGGCGCGGCCGCGTGGAGCACGAGCCGGTGGCGATCTGCCGCCTCAAGCGCGTTGCCGCCGACAACAAGGAGGATGTGCTGGCGCGCCTGCCGCCGATCCCGAAGGAGCGGAACGGCAAGCGCATCGCCTGCATCGGCGGCGGGCCGGCCTCGCTGACCGTGGCGCGCGACCTCGCGCCGCTCGGCTACGAGATCCACATCTTCGACGACCAGCCGAAGCCCGGCGGCTTCATCCGCACCCAGATCCCGCGCTTCCGCCTGCCGGAGGAGATCATCGACGAGGAGTGCGGCTACATCACCGAGCGCGGCGGCGTGGTGCTGCACATGAACCGCCGCGTCGAGAGCCTGAAGGCGGTGCTGGCAGAGGGCTATGACGCGGTCTTCGTCGGCACCGGCGCACCGCGCGGGCGCGAGCTGGAGGTGCCGGGCCGCAAGGAAGCCGCGGCCAACATCCATATCGGCATCGACTGGCTGGCCTCGGTGTCCTTCGGCCACGTCAACACGATCGGCAAGCGCGTCATCGTCCTCGGCGGCGGCAACACGGCGATGGACTGCTGCCGCTCCGCCCGCCGCCTTGGCGGGGAGGACGTGAAGGTCGTCGTCCGCTCCGGCTTCGAGGAGATGAAGGCCTCCCCCTGGGAGAAGGAGGACGCGATGCGCGAGGGCATCCCGATCCTCAACTACCTGGTACCGAAGGAGGTGCTGCACGAGGGCGGGCGCCTCACGGGCATCGTCTTCGAGAAGGTGAAGGCGGAGTACGACGCGAAGGGCCGCCGCAGCCTGGTCCCGACCGGCGAGCCGGACGTGGCGATGGAGTGCGACGACATCCTCGTCGCGATCGGCCAGGAGAACGCCTTCCCCTGGATCGAGCGCGACATCGGCCTGGAGTTCGACCGCTGGGGCCTGCCGAAGCTCGACCCGGCGACGCTGCAGTCCACCATCCCGAACGTCTTCTTCGGCGGGGACGCCGCCTTCGGGCCGAAGAACATCATCTGGGCCGTCGCGCACGGGCACGAGGCCGCGGTCTCCATCGACCTGTTCTGCCGCGGCGAGGATGTGCGCAACCGCCCGCCGCCCGATGTGCGGATGGGCAGCACCAAGATGGGCATCCACGAGTGGTCGTACGACAACGACGTCTCGCTGGACCTGCGCTACAAGGTGCCGCACCGCGAGCTGTCGCAGTCGCTGCGCGACATCACGGCGGAGGTCGAGCTCGGCTACGACCGGGAGCTGGCCTACAAGGAGGCGCAGCGCTGCCTCAACTGTGACGTGCAGACGGTGTTCACCTCCTCGCTCTGCATCGAGTGCGATGCCTGCGTGGACATCTGCCCGGTGGACTGCATCAATTTCACCGAGAACGGGGAGGAGGAGGAGCTGCGCAAGCGGCTCAAGGCGCCGGCGATCAACCCGACGCAGGACCTCTACGTCGCCGACGGCCTCAAGACGGGGCGCGTGATGGTGAAGGACGAGGACGTCTGCCTGCACTGCGGCATGTGCGCCGAGCGCTGTCCGACGGGAGCGTGGGACATGCAGAAGTTCTTCCTCGAGACCGCGAAGCCCAAGGCGAGGCAGCCCGCATGCGCGCTCTGACCGCTACGAACGACTTCGTCGTCAAGTTCGCCAACGTCAACGGGTCGGGCTCGGCGAGCGCGAACACGCTGTTCGCCAAGTCCATCCTGCGCATGGGCATTCCCATCGCCTCGCGCAACATCTTCCCCTCCAACATCCAGGGCCTGCCGACCTGGTTCGAGGTGCGGGTGAGCGGGGAGGGGCATCTCGGGCGGCGCGGCGGCGTGGACATGATGGTCGCGATGAACCCGCAGACCTGGGACCGCGACGTCGCCGAGATCGAGCCCGGCGGCTACCTGTTCTACGATTCGACCAAGCCGCTGCCGAAGTCGAAGTTCCGGGACGACGTCAACGTCATCGGCGTGCCGCTGACCGAGATGTGCAACGCGGCCTACAAGGACGCGCGCCAGCGGCAGCTGATGAAGAACATCATGTATGTCGGCGCGCTCTCCGCATTGCTGCAGATGGACCCCGCGGTGGTGGAGGCGCTGCTCGGCGAGCAGTACAAGGGGAAGGAGCGGCTGGCGCAGTCGAACCGCGAAGCCTTCCACATGGGCCGCGACTGGGCGCTCAAGAACCTGGAATGCCCGATCGGGCTCCGGCTGAGCCCGCTGGACGCGGTGGGCGATCGCATCTTCGTGGACGGCAACTCCGCCGCGGCGCTCGGTGCGGTCTATGGCGGCGCGACGGTCTGCGCGTGGTACCCGATCACGCCCTCCACCTCGCTCGCCGAGGCCTTCGATCGGTACTGCCGGCGACTGCGCACGGACCCGGAGACGGGGAAGAAGCGCTACGCCATCGTTCAGGCGGAGGACGAGCTGGCCTCGATCGGCGTCGTGGTCGGCGCGGCCTGGAACGGCGCGCGGGCCTTCACCGCGACCTCCGGTCCCGGCATCTCGCTGATGCAGGAGTTCGTGGGCCTCGCCTACTTCGCCGAGATCCCGGCGGTGATCTTCGACGTGCAGCGCGCCGGGCCCTCGACGGGCATGCCGACGCGTACGCAGCAGGGGGACGTCCTTGCCGCCGCCTATGCGAGCCACGGCGACACGAAGCACATCCTGCTGTTCCCCGAGGATCCGCACGAGTGCTTCACCATGGGCGCGGACGCCTTCGACCTGGCGGACCGCTTCCAGACGCCGGTCTTCGTCATGCTCGACCTCGACATCGGCATGAACGACTGGCTGTGCGAGCCCTTCCGCTGGGACGACAGCCGCCGCATGGACCGTGGCAAGGTGATGACCGCCGAGGAGCTCGAGGCCGGCAAGACCTTCGGCCGCTACCTCGACGTTGACGGCGACGGCATCCCCTACCGCACCTATCCGGGCACGCACCCGAGCAAGGGCGCGTTCTTCACGCGCGGCACCTCCCGCGACCGCTTCGCGAAGTACACCGAGCAAGGCTCGGCCTACGTTGACAACATGCAGCGCCTGCTGCGGAAGTTCGAGACGGCGAAGGCCTACGTGCCGCGCCCGATCGAGCGGCGCGCGGCGCAGCCGACGCGCGACGGCGTGATCTACTACGGCTCGTCCAGCGCGGCGATGCGGGAGGCGCTCGTGGCGCTTGAGGGGGACGGGATCCACCTCGACGCGCTGCGGGTGCGCGCCTTCCCGTTCCACGACGAGGTGATGGACTTCATCGCGCGGCACGACCGCATCTTCGTCGTCGAGCAGAACCGCGACGCGCAGCTCCGCACGCTGCTGACGATCGAGGGCTGCGTGGATCCCGCCCGCCTGGTTCCTGTCCTCCACTACGACGGCACGCCGATCACCGCGCGCTTCATCCGCGCGGCGATCGCCGACAAGGCCTCGGCGCTGAACGTCGTGCCGCTGCGCAAGGCGATGCCATGAGCTACCTGCCCAAGCCCAAGCTGCACCACCCGACGCTGCCGAAGAACGCGCTCGGCTACACGCGCCGCGACTACGAGGGGGCGATCAGCACCCTCTGCGCGGGCTGCGGGCACGATTCGATCAGCGCCGCGATCATCCAGGCCTGCTGGGAGCTTGACATCGAGCCGCACCGGGTGGCGAAGCTCTCCGGCATCGGCTGCTCCTCCAAGACGCCGGACTACTTCCTCGGCGCGAGCCACGGGTTCAATTCCGTGCACGGGCGCATGCCTTCGGTGCTGACGGGGGCGAACCTCGCCAACCGCGACCTGATCTATCTCGGCATCTCAGGCGATGGCGACTCCGCCTCGATCGGGCTCGGGCAGTTCGCGCACATCATGCGCCGTGGCGTGAACATGACCTACATCGTCGAGAACAACGGCGTGTACGGCCTCACCAAGGGGCAGTTCTCGGCGACCTCCGACAAGGGTTCGAAGGCGAAGAAGGGCGCGATCAATACCGACGAGGCGATCGACCTGGTCGGGCTCGCGCTGCAGCTTGGCGCCACCTTCGTCGCGCGCAGCTTCTCGGGCGACAAGGCACAGCTCGTGCCGCTCATCAAGGCGGCGCTGCTGCACAAGGGAGCGGCCTTCATCGATTGCATCAGCCCCTGCGTGGCCTTCAACAACCACGAGGGCTCGACCAAGAGCTACGACTTCGTGCGCGAGCACAACGAGGTCGTGAACAAGCTCGACGTCATCCTCGGTCGGCAGCCGATCACGGCGGAGTACGAGCCCGGCTCGGTCACTGAGGTGACGCAGCACGACGGCTCGGTGCTCCGGCTGCGCAAGCTCGCGCCGGACTACGATCCGACCGACCGCGTGGCCGCGATGAACTACCTGCAGGAGCGCAAGGCTGCGGGCGAGATCGTGACCGGCCTGCTCTACCTGGACCCAGACCCGACTGATCTGCACGCGAACATGGGCACGGTCGAGGTGCCGCTGAACCGGCTGGGCGACGCGGAACTCTGCCCGGGCTCCGCGGCCCTCGCGCGCATCAACGCCGCGCTGCGCTGAGGCGAGGGGGCGGGCGCCTTTCCACGCCCGCCCCGCCGTCATTCAGGCGGCGGCCGCCGTGATCAGGCCGCCACCCGTGGCGAGCGCGTTCAGGTGGTGCTCCGCGTCGCCGAACATCGTGTCGATCGCTGTCAGCCGCTTGAAGTAGTGGCCAGCGGCGTACTCCATCGTCATCGCGATGCCGCCGTGCAGCTGGATCGCCTGCTGCCCGACAAACCTCGCCGAGCGGCCGACCTGCAGCTTCACCGCGCGCATATGCCGGCGCCGCTCCGTCGCGTCCTCCTCCTCGGCCATCATCGCGCCGAGCATGGCCATGCTGCGTGCCTCCTCCAGCGCGACCATCATCTCCGCCGCGCGGTGCTGCAGCGCCTGGAAGGAGCCGATCGGCCGGCCGAACTGCTTGCGCGTCTTGAGGTACTCGAGCGTCAGGCCGTGCACCGCTTCCATCGCGCCGACCGCCTCGGCGGCGAGAGCCGCGATCGCCTCGTCCACCACGCGGTCCACGAGCGGCAGCCCGTCCTCCGGATTGCCGAGCACCGCCTCCGGCCCGACGCGCACGCCCTCCAGCGTCACCTCTGCGGCGCGGTGACCGTCCACCGCCGTGAAGCCGCGGCGTGAGACGCCCGGTGCCGAGGCGTCCACCAGGAACACCCCGACCCCCTTGAGGTCGCGCTGGCCGCCGGCGGTGCGCGCCGTCACTACCAGCCGGTGTGCGCTGTCGCCGTGGATCACGACGACCTTGCGGCCGTTCAGCACCCAGCCGTCGCCGTCGCGCTTCGCGGTCGTCGCGACGTCGTGCAGGTCGTAGCGCGACTGCGCCTCGGTGTGCGCGAAGGCGAGCAGCATCTCGCCCCGCGCGATCTTCGGCACCAGCGCGCTACGCTGCTCGGCCGATGCGCCGTGGCGCAGGAAGCCGCCACCGAGCACCACGGTCGGCAGCCAGGGCTCGAGCGTCAGCGCGCGGCCCATCTGCTCGGCGACGATCATCGTCTCCTCGGCGCCGCCGCCATAGCCGCCCTCCGCCTCGGCGAAGGGTAGGGCGAGCAGGCCGAGCTCGGCATAGGCCGACCAGATCTCGCGCGACCAGCCTTCCGGCGTCTTCATGTACGCCTTGCGCTGCTCAAACTTGTAGCGGTCGGCCAGCAGCCTCGCGACGCTGTCCTGAAGGAGCCGCTGCTCCTCGGTGAGGTCGAAATCCATTTGCGTCAGAGTCCCAGGAAGGCCTTCGCCATGATGTTCTTCTGGATCTCGTTCGATCCGCCGTAGATGCTCTGCTTGCGCCAGTTGAAGTAGGTCGGCTGCGCGAGAGCGGCCCAGTCCGGCACGATCTCGGGCTCGTTGAGCCGGTCCGCGCCGGGATCCGCGCCGGCGAGGCCGTAGGGGCCGGCCGCGAGGACGAACAGCTCGCTGATCGCCTGCTGCAGCTCCGTGCCGCGGATCTTGAGGATCGAGGAGGCCGGGTTCGGCTTGCGCTGGCCGAGGTTCTTCTGCTCGGTCGCGAGCACGCGGAGCGTCGTGATCTCCAGCGCCTTGAGCTGCACCTCGACCTCGGTGAGCCGCTCGCGGAAGCGCGGGTCCTCGATGATCGGCCGCCCGCCGCCCGGCGCCTGGCTCGCGATCAGCTTCAGCCGCCGGATGCGCTCCTTGGAGGCGCCGACGCGCGCCTGGCCCGTGCGCTCGTTGGAGAGCAGGAACTTCGCGCAGTCCCAGCCGCGGTTCTCGGTGCCGACCAGGTTCTCGACCGGCACCTTCACGTCATCGAAGAAGACCTCGTTCACCTCGTGCGCGCCGTCGATGGTGATGATCGGGCGCACGGTGATGCCGGGCGACTTCATGTCCACCAGCAGGAAGGAGATGCCCTCCTGCTGCTTCGCCGCGTTCGGATTGGTGCGGACCAGCAGGAAGATCCAGTCCGCGTACTGCGCGAGCGTCGTCCAGGTCTTCTGGCCGTTGACGATGTAGTAGTCGCCGACGCGCTTCGCCGCGCATTTCAGGCTGGCGAGGTCGGAGCCGGCGCCGGGCTCGGAGAAGCCCTGGCACCACCAGTCGTCGAGGTTCGCCATGCGCGGCAGGAAGCGCTTCTTCTGCGCCTCCGTGCCGAAGGCGATGATCACCGGGCCGCACATGTTGGTGTTGAAGCCGAGCGGCAGCGGCGCCGGGGTCTGCTGGATCTCCTCCTGCAGGATGAAGCGCTTGATCGGCGACCAGCCGGTGCCGCCCCACTCGACGGGCCAGTGCGGCACGGCCCAGCCCTTCGCGTTCAGCGTGCGCTGCCACTGCACGACCATCTCCTTGGTCGGCGTGCGGCCGGACTCCATGCGCTCGCGCGTCGCGGCGGGGAGGTTGCGGTCTATGAATTCGCGCACCTCCTGGCGGAAGGCGCGCTCTTCCTCGGTGAAGCGGAGTTCCATGACCTGCGTCGTCTCCCTTGGGTCAGCTCGCAGCAGCCGTCGCGCTCGCGAGCGGCGACTTGCCGCCGTCGAGGCTCGCGAAGCTGCCGCCCTGCGCGGCGAGGCGCTCGATCAGCGCCGCCGGCTTGAGGTTCGGGTCGTTCGTCGCCTCGGCATAGCGCGCGAGGCGGTCGCGCACCTCCTTGAGCCCGACCCGGTCGGCCCAGAACATCGGGCCGCCGCGCCAGGCGGGCCAGCCGAAGCCGTAGATGAAGATCACGTCGATGTCGGAGGCGCGCGTCGCGATGCCCTCCTCGAGGATGCGGGCGCCCTCGTTCACCATCGGCAGCAGCACGCGGTCGAGGATCTCCTCGTCGGAGATCTTCCGCCGCGTGATGCCGAGGCGCTGCGAGGTCTCGACGATGATCCTCTCGACCTCGGGGTCGGGATGGCGCTTGCGGTTCTCGTCGTAGCGGTACCAGCCCTTGCCGGTCTTCTGCCCGTAGCGGCCCGCGGCGACGATGGCGTCCGCGATCGGCGCCACCGTGCCGCGCGCGCGCCGCACCGCCGCGCCGATGTCGAGCCCGGCGAGGTCGCCGGTGGCGAGCGGGCCCATCGCCATGCCGTAGGACTCCATCACGCGGTCGATGTCCTGCGGCAGGCAGCCCTCGGCCAGCAGCTTCTCGATCTGCGGGCCGCGCTTGCCGGTCATGCGGTTGCCGACGAAGCCGTCGCAATTGCCGACCACGACCGGCACCTTGCCGATGGCCTTGCCGACCTCGATCGCGGTGGCGATCGCCTCGGGCGAGCTCTCCTTGCCCCGCACGATCTCCAGCAGGCGCATGATGTTGGCCGGGCTGAAGAAGTGCATGCCGAGCACGTCGCGCGGCCGCTTCGTCGCGCGCGCGATGCGGTCGATGTCGAGGGTGGAGGTGTTGGAGGCGAGGATCGCGCCGGGCCGCGCGTGGCGGTCCAGCTCCGCGAAGACCTTCTCCTTCACCTCGATGTCCTCGAACACCGCCTCGATCACCAGGTCGGCGTCCTTGATCGCCGCCATGTCGGTGGTGCCGTTCATCAGCGACAGGCGGCGCTGGATCTCCTCCTCCGGCGGCGCGTTGCGGCTGCGGCGCCAGTTGGCGGCGCAGCGCTCGATGCCCTTCTTCAGCGCCTCGGCGTTCGCCTCGACGATGGTCACCGGGATGCCGGCGGCGGCGAAGCACATGGAGATGCCGCCGCCCATGGTGCCGGCGCCGATCACCGCGGCCTTCTTCACCTTCACCGTCTGCGTGCCGGGCGGGATGCCGGGGACCTTCTGCGCCTCGCGCTCGGCGAAGAAGATGTGGCGCAGCGCCAGGGACTGCTCGCTGTGCACCAGCTCGTTGAACAGTGCGCGCTCGGTCTTGAGGCCCTGCTCGAAGGGCTCGGTCAGCGCCGCGCGGACGCTCTTCGCGCAGTTCACGGGCGCGAGCATGCCGCGGCTGCGCTTCAGCAGCGTCTCCACCTCCGCGTCGAAGGCGGCGAGGTCGGCGCCGGCGATCTTGTCCGTGCGGTCCTTCGCCAGCACGAATTGGCGGCCCTCCGCGAGCGCGCGGCGCGCGAAGGCGATCGCCGCGGCCTCGATGTCGTCCCCCTCGGCGACCTCGTCCACGAAGCCGAGCTTCAGCGCCTCCTCCGCCGTGACGGGCTCGCCGGAGACGATCATGCGGACCGCGGGGATCGGCCCGATCAGACGCGGCATGCGCTGGGTGCCGCCGCCGCCGGGCAGGATGCCGCGCTTCACTTCCGGCAGGGCGAGCTTCGTGCCCTTCGCCGCGACCCGCGCGTGGCAGGCCAGCGCGAGCTCCAGCCCGCCGCCATAGGCGCCGCCGTGGATGCCGGCGACGACCGGTCCGGGGAAGCGCGCGATCTCGTCGGCGATGTCGTGCAGGCCGGGCGGCACGCGCGGCTTGCCCATCTCGGTCAGCTCCGCGCCGGCGCAGAACATGCGCCCGGTGCCGACGATCACGACCGCCTTCGCCCCGGCCTCGCGCGCCGCCTGCACGCCGGCGAACAGGCCCGCGCGCAGCGCGGAGCGGAGCGTGTTCACCGGCGGGTTGGCCAGGCGCAGGATGAAAATGTCGCCTTCGGTCGCGCGCTGTACGTAGCGGTCGGCGTCGTCCTGCTGTTGCAAAGCGTTTCTCCCATGTTTGGCCGCCCCTCGCGGCGGCGCCCGGAGGCGGAGGCTACACCTCCGGCGACCGGATCAACAGTCCGCTCGCGTGCGCCCCGCGATCGTGCGGCGAGGCTCCGTTCACCCGCGCACCTTCG
>ERZ777003.3352-NODE-3352-length-15804-cov-4.376659_pt1 | contig 15804 bp, 7 predicted proteins | sample MGYA00374956_ERZ777003 | MGnify/ENA primary metagenome ERZ777003 (study PRJEB29302, sample SAMN06268252) | bioreactor metagenome | isolation source: Joint BioEnergy Institute, California, USA | place: USA:Joint BioEnergy Institute, California, USA | collected... | reverse complement strand
TGCTCGCCAGCGACATGCTCGGCAACCACATCTTCTTCCTCGGCGTGTCCGCCGCGCAGGCGCAGGACTTCGGCCAGATCATCGACAACTTCAGCGGCCACCTCCTGTACCTGAACCTCTCGCACCGGTTGAACTTCGGCGCGGGGATCTTCCGCTTCAAGGGCCTGTTCCGCGACGTCGTCTTCAACATCTACGAGGAAGAGACCTACGGAGGCTACTTCCTCGCGAGCTATCCGTTCTCCAAGTTCCATCGCGTCGAGTTGCGGCTCGGGCTCGAGCGCAGCGATCGCGTCGACATCGAGGACGCGTTCGAAGAGGGCCTCCTCGGGCCCGACCCCCGGCCGGATCCGCGTGACCTGACGCGCAAAGGCTTCCTGACGACCAACTACCTCTCTTACGTCAAGGACAACACGCTCTGGTTGCCGACGGGGCCCATCGACGGCGAGCGGCTCAACCTCACGGCCGGCCTCGTCGCGTGCTTCGACTGCACGCTGCCCAGCGAGATCAGCGGCAGTGAGGTGCCGCGCAGCGTCGCCGCGGAGAACTACGTCATCTTCGGCGACTACCGGCGCTACTTCCGCACGTCGTTGCTCAGCGCGTACGCGATCCGGTTGTTCGGCTTCTACAGCGACGGCGCCATCCCCGGCCGCGCCGTCCTCGGCGGCACGCACCAGCTCCGCGGTTACCCGCGCTACTCGCTGGCGGGCTCCCGCGTCTGGCTGGTCAACCAGGAGTGGCGCTTCCCGATCCTCCACGGCCTGGCCTTCGCGTTCCCGTTCGGGCAGGTCCGTTTCCCCGGCATCCAGGGCGCGCTCTTCGTCGATGCCGGATCGAGCTGGCTGGAGGACCACAAGTCGGACGGTACCTGGGGCAGCTACGGCCTCGGGTTCCGTACGTCTCTGGGCCCGCCGCTCGTGCTGCGCCTGGACGTCGGCCGCCGCTTCAAGATCGGCGCGCCACCGCCCGTCGTCTTCGGCCACGACAAGGACTTCAACGACACCTTCGTCGACTTCTTCTTCGGCTTCAATTTCTGAGGGCGTGGGAGGTGCCCGCGTGACCAGCGGAGCTGGTTGCGCGGGCACGCTCCCTTGCCGCCGCGCGCCGTGAACTTCAGCGGCGCTCCTCAGCCATCCACCACTGGCTGCGCGGCAGCGGCCGCCGCCGCGGCCACACCTCGTCCAGCGTGCCGGCGTCGTAGAGGCGGCCGTTCTTCATGACGAGCCGGATGGAGTTCGTGTTGCGGATGTCCTCGAGCGGATTCCGATCGAGCACCTGCAGGTCGGCGATCTTGCCGACCTCGATCGAGCCGAGATCGTCGCCGTGGCCAATCGCTTCGGCGCCCACGAGGGTCGCCGCGCGGAGCACCTCGTGGGGCGCCAGGCCTCCCATGGCGAGTCCCCACATCTCGAGGTGGTAGCCGATCCCCTGGAGATTGCCGTGTGAGCCGACGGCCACGCGGCCGCCGGCTGCCACGATCCGAGCCGCGTCCGCGGCGAAGTGCGGGAAGGCATAGTGCTCATCCGGCCGCCAGCGACCGTTTGCCGTGCGCCGCTCCATGTACGCCTGCGGCCAGAAGCGTTGCAGCTTCGGCTCGGCGCGCAGGTCGTACCTGGACGTGAAGTATTCCTGGAGGCTGGGGCCTCCGTACGAGACCATCAGGGCCGGCGTGTACGTGATCCCGCTCCGCGCCACCAGTTGCACGACGTCATCGTACAGGGGATAGACCGGCAGGTTATGCTCCAGGCCGGCGTATCCGTCGAGTATATGGGTGAGGTTGAGCATGAAGTCCCCGCCGCCCTCGACGGTCGGGGTGAGCCTCAGCTCGCCGGCCGCCTGCGCGATCCACTGCCTCCTGCGACGGTCACCGACCAGGTACTGCTTCACGGTCTCCGTCTTGAAGTAGTCGGAGTAGCGGCGAAGGATGTTGCGCGCATCCTGGAGGGAGTTGATCGTCTCGTTGTCGAAGACGCCACGCCCCGTGGTGTAGACGCGGGGGCCGATGATGTCCCCGATCTCGACGCGGTCACTGTAGTCGAGAAGGTCCGTCACCTGAGATTGCGGGTCTCGCGCCGTCGTCACGCCGTAGGCGAGATTCACATAGAGCTGCCACGGCTCCGTACGGTGCAGGCCCCAGCCCAGCGCGCCGATGTGGGCATGCGTGTCGACGTACCCCGGGATGATCGTTGCGCCGTTGAGATCGATGACCTCGGCGCCGGCCGGGATCTCCACCGTTCCGTTCGGCCCCACGGCCGCGATCCGGTTGTCCCGTACGACCAGATCCCCGCGCTCGATGACCTCGTCCCCACGCATCGTGATGATGCGTGCGCCGCGAAGGACCACGACGCCTTTGGGGCGATCCTTCGGAACGCGAATGTCGATCTCCACACGGGTCGGCAGATCGATGCGCTCCCCGCTCGCGACGCCCCCGAGGCGGGCAAGGGAGTCGCCCCGAGCGACGTCGTACAGGAACAGCGTCGACCCCAGCGCATAGCTGAGAAGCGTGCCGCCCCTGTTCCAGGCGATGTAGTTGCCGCCGACGTCGGTGAGCCGCCGCACCGGCACCGGGTTCGCGGCCCCATCCATCAGGCGGAGCGTCGGCGCGACGTTGCTCTCCGAGAGCGCCGCCACGAAGACGTTCTGCATGGCGAGGATCGCGGCGTGCCGGCCCGTTGGGGACAACGCGATGTCGATGACCGGGTCCTGGCCCTGGATGTACCACGGCCGCTGGTGCGCGCGCAGCTCGAGACGCCGATCACTGCCGTCCATGCGCATGGAGTAGAGGCCGTCGGCGTCCGGGAGGTACACCAGGATCCTCTCCGGGTCCGGGCCGAAGTGGGGAATCCCGTAGTACGGAGGGAAGAAACCGTTCAGGTACTCGAGACGCGTCACGTATCTCGGCTCGCCTCCGTCAGCCGGTATCCACATGAGGTCCGCATCCGTGTCCGAGGGCGACGTGAAGCTCGTCTCATCATGCTCGAAACGGATGGCTCGTGGCGTATAGGCGAAGAGCAGCTTCGTCCCGTCCGGAGTGTAGGCCAACTTCTCGTAGAAGCCTGGCTGACGCGTGAGGCGTTCCGGACGGCCGCCGTCGGCCGGCACGCGGTAGATGTGGCCACCCGTGCTGTCGTTCCACGTCACGAACGCGAGCGTCCGCCCGTCAGGGCTCCAAACCGGGCTGTACTCGCTCTCTGCGAACGAGGAGACACGGCGAGGCTTCCCCGCCTTGAGCGTGGCGCCCGGGACGAGGTCCCGGGGGAGGTCCGCGATCCAGACGCGATCCAGCGCAACGAACGCCACCCGCCGGCCGTCGGGTGAGATCCGAGGCACACGGATTTGACGGACGACGAGGAGCGAGTCGTCGAGCGGATAGCTGAACTGGGTCGATCGCGCGATGTGCTGCTCGATCTCGGCCGTGAACGGGATCGGCGTCGCCTCGCCCGATGGGATGGCGATCCGCCAGAGCTTCCCCCCGAACCCGGCGATGAGGGCCCGGCTGTCCGGCGTGAACGCCATGCCAGGCAGGAGGTCTCGTGAGGGGGTCCCCGACATCTGGTCTCGTTGCGCGACGACCACCAGCCAGCGCTCGTCACCGGTGGCGAGATCGCGGAGGCGGAGGGCCGTCTCAGCGCCCCGGCGTGTCCCGTAGACGAGCCACCTGCCATCCGGACTGGGCTCGGGGCGCATTCCCCCACCGACGTGGCTCGTGCGACGGATGGACTGGCCCGTGCGCAGATCGAGCGTATAGAGCTGTGCGTCCTGGCCGGACGTGGAGTACCAGATCTCGTGCGCACTCACGAAGCGAGCGCCGAAATGGTCCGCCGCACCGCCGCGGCCCCGCTGTTGGGCGGAGCCGCCCCCCGTCAGCCGCTGCCCGTTCCCGCCGTCGAGATGAAAGAGGTACAGGTCGTAGGTGCCGAGACCACGCAACTCATCATTGCGGGAAACCAGGACTGCGCGTCCGTCCGGTGACCAGGTGGGCGAGACGTAGTTGAACCAGGCCGTGTTGCTGAGCTGCCGCGGCTCGCTGCCGTCCGCGCGGGCGACCCAAACGTTGGATGAGCCGGACCGGTCGCTGACGAACGTGATCATCGTCCCATCGGGCGAGAAGCGCGGCATGGCGTCGAAGGCCTCGCCACTCGTGATCCGCGTCGCCTTGCCGCCTTCGATGGGCAGCGTGTAGAGATCCCCCAGCAGGTCGAAGACGAGCGTCCGTCCATCCGGCGAAACGTCCACCGACATCCACGTCCCTTCATCCACCGTGTAGCGCAACACCCGCGGCGACGGAGCGGGGGACAGGTTCGCGTCACCGCGTTCGCCCTGGAGGGCTGCCCCTGGCGTCGCGAACAGCGCAAGGGACAGGCACACCATTCTCCGAACGGCAGCCACCCTGCTGCTCGCGCCGCCGCGCCTCATTGGGTTGCGTCCCGACGTCATCGTCGCCTCACGGTTGACGGTTTCGATCCGAGCTGGACCAGACGACCTGCCCTCCGACGGCCGTCGCGCGACACTCGAGGGCGAGGAAATCGGCGCCAGAGGCAAGCAACGGGTCTCGCTCCCAGACCACGAAGTCGGCGAACGCTCCGGGCACGAGCTCCCCTTGCTGGCCTCTGAGGCCCGCGGCGATCGCGGGACCGCCCGTGTACGCCCACAGGGCCGCACGCGTGGAGATCCGCTGTTCCGGGTACCACCCATGCGCGGGTGCGCCCGAGAGGTCCTGGCGCGCCGTGGCTGCGAACAACCCCAAACGCGGATCCGGATCCGCCACCGGCCCGTCCGAGCCGAACGCCAGCGTAGCGCCCGCGTCCAGGAGCGACGCGAACGCGTATGCACGTTCGCAGCGCTCCCGGCCCCACAGCTCGTCTGCGGCGCGCCAGTCCGTGATGAGGTGCGCGGGCTGCACGGAGTGGATGATTCCGGCCCTGGCTCCCACGCCGAAGTAGTTCGGAGGACAGAGCTGGACGTGCTCGATCCGGTGCGGAAGGGCGACCGCCGGCAGGGCAGGATCCGCCAGCGTGTCCAGCGCTTGCGCCACCGCGGCGTCGCCGATCGCGTGGACCGTCATTGCCAGCCCGGCCCGCGCCGCCCGGTGCGCGATCGCGCGGAACGCGTCGGCCGTGTAGTTGGAGATGCCATAGTCGGCAGTGCCCTCGTACGGCTCGCGCAGCCAGGCGGTTTGAGAGCCGAGCGCGCCGTCGAGGAACAGCTTCACCCCTCCGATCCGGAGCCAGTCGCCGCCCAGCCCGCTGCGCAGGCCGAGAGCGATCGCGGTTTCGAGCTGCCATACCGGAAGGTGCTGGAGGACCCGCAGTCTCAGCTCGCCCGCCTCGACGAGGCTTTGCAGGACGCGCAGGTCTGCAGGTTCTCGGCGGTGCACGCCCGGGAGGCCGTGCACCGCCGTGATCCCGAATCCGTGCAGCACCGACTGAGCGCGACGGACGGCCCGCGCGATGTCGCCGTCCGGGGTGGCCGGCATGCGCTCGATGACCAGCGCGGCCGCGGCTTCGAGCAGCATCCCCGTTGCTCGGCCTGTGGCATCCCGGACGATCACGCCGCCCTGCGGGTCCGGAGTGTCGTCCGTGATTCCAGCCGCCTCCAGCGCGCGGGTGTTCACCCACAGCGCATGCAGGTCCTGGCTGTACAGCGCCACCGGCCGGTCCGGCACCCAGCGGTCCAGGATCGCGCGGTCCGGGGAGCGGCTCCACCGGCTTCGGCTCCAGCCGTGGCCGGTGATCCAGTCTCCCTGCACACCCGCCGATCCCGCCCGCCTGGCCACCGCCTCCGCAGCCTCCTCGGGAGTCGTCAGGGACGTCAGATCGATGCGCTCGAGCGTTTCCGCCCACTCGACCAGGTGGATGTGCGCGTCGATGAGCCCGGGAGTGATGGTTCCACCCTGAAACTCGAGCACCTCCGCCCCTGGGTAGCGTGATCGCAGCGTGGCCGCGCGCCCGACCTCGACCACGCGCCCATGCTGGACAACGAATGCGTCCGGGGGGGCTCCGTGTCCCGGCGGAGGTTGCGGCGCGAAGCTCACGTGGATGCGATCGGCGCAAACGAGCAGCCCGCGTTCACGGGTCGACGTTCGGCCAGTGGCACTGCCCGGACTCATGCTCAATGCCTCCCCGCTCGGCGCACCGGAGATTCGTGTCTCGAGAGCACGCAGCCGACGACCTCGGGCCGCGCGCAGCCGTGCCGGTGAGGTGGCCGAGTCCGCCCTTGCCGGTCCGGCTGCGGCGTGGTAGGATAGATGCTGGAATACCAGTTGGCAAGCGAAGAGGTATACCAATTATCCCGCCAACCCGCGGACTGACTCCATGGAACCCGCACACGCCAGCGCCGCACCCCTCGCCAGCGACTTGCCCAGAATCCAGGCGGAGCGTTTCTGCGCCAACAACTACCACCCCCTGCCCGTCGTCATCGCCCGGGGGGAAGGCGCGTTCGTCTGGGACACGAACGGGCGACGCTACACCGACATGCTCTCGGCGTACTCCGCTCTCAATCAGGGGCACCGTCACCCGCGGATCATGGCCGCGCTCGTCGAGCAGGCCGGACGGCTGACCCTCACCTCGCGAGCGTTCCACAACGATCGCTTGGGACCGTTCCTTCAGCGGCTCTGCGAGCTCGCAGGGTACGAGCGGGCGCTGCCCATGAACACGGGCGCGGAGGCGGTCGAAACGGCGATCAAGGCCGTTCGAAAGTGGGGGTATCGGAAGCGCGGCATTCCGGAAGGCGCCGCCGAGATCATCGTCTTCGAGGGCAACTTCCACGGGAGGACGACGACCATCACGGGGTTCTCCTCGGAGCCGCTCTATCGGGATGGCTTCGGGCCGTTCACCCCGGGCTTCCGACTGGTGCCGTACGGGGACATCGACGCGCTCCGGCGGGCCGTCTCGCCCCATACGGTAGCCGTCCTGGTGGAGCCGATTCAGGGCGAGGCGGGTGTGGTGGTGCCGCCGGACGGCTACCTGAGCGCGATCCGCGCCCTTTGCCGGGAGATGGGGATCCTGCTGGTCGCCGATGAGATCCAGACCGGCCTTGGCCGCACGGGCCGCATGTTCGCTTGCGACTGGGAGGACGTACGCCCCGACGTCCTGATCCTCGGCAAGGCGCTCGGCGGTGGCGTGGTGCCGGTCTCCGCCATCCTGGCGGACCAGGAGGTCATGGACGTCTTCACACCGGGCACCCACGGATCCACGTTCGGCGGCAACCCTCTCGCGGCCGCCGTCGGCCTCGCGGCGCTGGACGTCGTGGTGGAAGAGCGCCTTCCGCAGCGCGCCCACGAGCTGGGAACGTGGTTCATGGAAGAGCTGAAGCGGATCGACAGCCCGGCCGTGGAGTGCGTCCGCGGCCGTGGGCTGCTGATCGGGGTCGTCATCCGCCGTGAGTTCGGGCCGGCCCGCCGGTACTGCGAGATGCTGATGGCGAACGGAATCCTAGCGAAGGAGACGCACGACCAGGTGATCCGCTTCGCGCCGCCGCTGGTCATCGAACGGGAGCACCTGGAAGCGCTGCTGCCGACGATCCGGGAAGTGCTCCACGCGCCGGCGATGCGCGCGGAGTAGCGTCGCGGTCTTCAGAGGAGGCCGCGCTCGCCGGCGATGCTCATGATGGCACATACGCGCTCGGCGGCGCGTTCCCAGTTGAGCCGCGCAGCGCGTTCGGCGCCGTCGGGATCACCGCGCTCGATGGCCTGCACGATTGCCTCGTGCTCCTCGCTCACCTTCAGCAGCGAGCCGGCGTAGTCCCCGCTCGTGTAGAACAGGCGGTAGCGATCCGCCTGCGGCCGGTTGGCACGGTAAATGGCCAGCAGGCGCGGCATGGTCGCGATGTCCACGTAATGGTGGTGGAACGTCGTGTCCAGGTCGAAGAAGCGCCGGGCGTCGAACGGGACCGTCCTGGCCACCTCATCCATCTCCCGCCCCGTCTGCTTCAGTTTCTCGACCAGCTCGGCTCGCTGCTCCGGGGGGAGCATCGCCGCGCGGCGTGCGGCTTCGCCGTCGAGGAATCCGAGGAGGCGGTAGAGCTCCTGGGCGTCCGCTCGAGTCAGCGGCGCCACGACGAGGCGTGCGCGTTCCCCGAGGCGCGCGACCGCGTACCCCTCCTGTTGGAGGCGGACGAGGGCTCCGCGCACGGGGGACCGGCTCATGTTCAGGTACTCGGCCAGATCCCGCTCGACGAGGCGCGAACCCGGGCCTAGCCGTCCCTCGACAATGAGCGCGCGAATCGCCTCGTATGCGGCGGTGATGCTCTGTCCCTTCCTGTCCGTAGGCGTTGTCATCGTTGTTGCCGGCTCAGCCGTTCATGGGTGTGCGCGCCGTAGGGAAATGCGGCGCGGTTCCCGTGAATCCGGCGCCTCCTTCAGCCCCGGCTCATGCATTCGGCTTCGGGTGCGGCGGCTGGTATGCTGACGAGAACACTCTAGGGAATCGAAGTGTGGCAGGCAAGCGCGCCCACGCCCGGCCTGGCCTGCGCCGCGCCACGCAGGGATCACCGTTCCGCTTCCGCTGGGACGTTGCCGCCGATATCGCCTCCAAGGGCGCCAGGACGCTCGACGAGCCAGTGGATGAACCAGCTCCTGGTGCGCTCGATCCGATCCACCGCGTGCCAGGGTCGGCTCAAGACGTGGCCGGTTCCCGGGTAGCGGACCAGCTCCACCGGAACTCCGCGCATCTTCAGCACACGGAACCACTGCTCGGCGTTCTTGTAGGGAACGCGAACATCGTGTTGTCCGTGCAGGATCAGGGTCGGCGCCGTGACGTTCTCGACGTAGGACAGCGGCGACAGGCGGCGGTAGATGTCCCGCGCTTCCCACAGTGGTCCGAACTCGTGATGGATCGTGTACCAGATGTCCGTCGTTCCGGCGTCGCTCTCCCAGTCGGCCACGGAGGCGCCGGTCACGGCCGCGGCGAACAGGTCCGTCCGCGCCGTGAGCCAGTTCGTCATGAAGCCGCCATAGCTCCAGCCGGTGACGCCAAGGCGCCGGCGATCGATCTGAGGGTACCGCTCCAGCACGTGCGCCACGCCCTTGATGAAATCCTCCTCGTCGGTGCTCCCCCAGCCCTGGGCGATCGCCCACTGGAACTCGTCGCCGTAACCGGATGAGCCGCGTGGATTGAGGAAGAAGACGTAGAAGCCGGCGCCGGCCTGAACCTGGAACTCGTGGGAAAAGCTGTAGCCGTAGGCGGCATGCGGCCCGCCGTGGATGTTGAGGATCATGGGGTAGCTCCGGCCCGGCTGGAGCCCCACCGGCGGCATGATCCAGCCCTCGATCTCCGTGCCGTCGGCCACGCGCCAGGAGAGGCGCTCGGGTTGGCTGAGCTCGAGCTCGTTGAGCAGCGAGTCGTTGAACGCCGTGACCCTGCGTTCCCCGCTGCCATCGCGTCGTGCAACGAAGACTTCCGCCGGTTGCGTCGGGGTCGCCACGGTGTACGCCATCCAGCGGCCATCGCGCGAGAAGGACACGTCGCTGAGGATCCGATCGCCTGTAGTGATCTGGCGGACGGTCGACCTCGCGATGTCGAGCTCGAAAAGATGCGAGCTTCCGCCGGTGCGCGCCGTGAAGCGGAGCGCCCGCCCGTCGGGCGTCCACGTCAGAGCGCCTGGTGTGAGCGGCCAGTCCGCTGTCAGGACCCGTGGCTCGCCGCGCGGCGTTCCCGTAGCGGGATCGAGGTCCAGCAGCACCACGTCGGTCGGCGCTCCGTAATCCGCCGTGTATCGGAACGCCAGTCGTTTGCCATCGGGCGAGATCGCGAGCGAGGACCGCGCGCCCGGGCCGGCGGTCAGGGCAGTCGCGCTGCCGCCCGTGGCGGGGATTCGATAGAGGTTGATTCGGGACCCCGCGCGAACATCCTCGCCCTCCGATTCATCGACGGCGACGTACAGAGCGGCTCCGTCGGCACTCCACACAGCCTCCACCACGCTGTGACGAAAGCTCGTGAGCTGCAGGGCTTCTCCCCCGCTCGCGGGCACCACGAAGAGCTGAGCGCGCGGAATCGCAGACGGATGGGGCAGGGGATCGGGTGAACCGTCCCGCCGGTGATTGAGATGTGTGATCACGTGCCCATCGAACCGCGCGGGGTCGGCGGGGCGGCTGATGGCGTCGGGCGACACGGCGCCTCCGCGCGACGATCCCGTGCTCCGGGATTCCTCCGGTGCCGCGATGAAGGCGATCCGGCGTCCGTCAGGCGACCATATGGGGCTGCCGCGCACGCCTTCGATGTGGAAGGCCTCGCCGCCCGGCGCGGAAACGCGAGCGAACCAGATCCGGTTCGGATCCCGTCCTCGCTGCGAGCTGAACGCGAGCAGGCGCCCATCCGGGGACCACACGGGTGCTGTCGCGTCGAACGCTTCATTGGAGAAGCGGATCGCCTCGCCCACAGGGGTGCCGTTGGACAACTCCAGAATCCAGATCGCGGTCGAGCGCGAATCCGCTTCTTCGTTGACGGTCGTCACAGTGAAGGCGACGCGATCCCCTGCCGGCGAGATCTCCGCGGAACGCACCGAGATGAGGCGGTAGAAATCGGCCGGCTCCATGGGCCTCTTCTGCGCATCGGCCCGGCTTGCAAGGACGAGAGCGAGGATCAGGAGCAGCCACATGGCGCGCGCCGTTCCGGGCCGCGCTCGCCAACGGCCATGATCGCCGCCATGCCTCGCGGGAGCGAGGTCGGTGTGCATCGGCACCTCCAGGCAGGAGGATGAACACGGTCCAGCAGGGGATCGCTGCCTTCTGAACGCCACGGAGCTCAGCGCATGTTCGGGTTACCGTCCCGCTCGGCCTGGCTCACGTCGAAGCACGTCCCCCGGCCCTCGAGCCACGGGTCGCCGAACCTGCGCATGTCCACGAGGCGCTGGCCTTCCAGGAACAGCTCGGCCGCCCGCTCGTACACGATCTGGTCGAGGATCGCCTCGGTGCTGGAAGGCCCGTCGTAGGGCGGAAGCCCGGCCGCTGCTCGAACCTTGTCGATGAGCGGCACCGCCGAGCCCGGATCCCCGAGACGAGCCGCCGCCTCGGCTTCGATCAGCCGTGCTTCCTGCCACGAGCTGATCTCCATGTTATCCGATCGTGACCGGTACTTGAGCTGTTCGACGAACGGCGTGCTCCCATCCACGCCGAGCTCGCCGTTGTCCACGAACGGCACGCGCGGGTCGTTCTGGAAGCGCGGATCCTCGTAGTAGCGCGGATGCACGCTGATCTCCCGCCGGATCGACGAGACGGTACGCGCCGGGAAGGCGTTGTTCTGGGTCGTCTCGCCGTGAATCGAGAGGAAGACGAACCCGTCGCTCACGCGCTGCGCGTCCGAGCGGGCCTCCGCGTATTTCCCTTGCATCAGCCGTGCACGCGCGCGACCTGCGTACGCGCGCTGCTCGAGCTGCGCGTCACCCGCGGCGGCTGCCACCTCCAGCGCGGCCGTGAACCGCTTCTCCGCTTCGGCGTAGATCTCCGCCGGCGTGTGCGGCGGACCGCCGTCGAGCGGGATCTGGCAATGATTGTCGGCCAGCAGCACGAGGGAGAAGCCAGCGTAGATGAGGACGCTTGCGGTTTCCGGCCTCCGGTCCGCGTCATCCAGGAGTGCGCGGAAGCGCCGCGCGGCATCATCGGCTTGCCACCGGGCCGATGCGAGGGCGGTGTAAGCCCCCGGCTCGGTTTCGACCATCCCGAGGGATGCGTTGCGCTCGGCCGGTGCTGTACCGGCGTGCAGCAGCTCGCCGCTGAGGAGCGCGGACCAGAGCGCGGCAGAGGTATACGCAGCGTTGAAGCTTCCGGCGACTCCCGCGCTGACCGCGGCGACCCCCTCCGGTGTGTCCAGGTCCTCATCCCGGATTGCCCCCGGGTTCTCCACGGTCAGGAGGCCGTCACAGCCCGCCGCCACCAGCAGCAAGGGGACTGCCGACCACCAGCAGCGCGCACGGTGGCGCGGCCCGATGCGTTGGAACATGCTGTCACTCCCCGATGTGTTTGCCATTTCGTGATCGCCTGACATGGTTCCGCCCTCAGAAGGTCGTGCGCACGGAGAGGGAGACCCGGCGCGCGGGTGGAACCGTGTAGAACTCGGCCCCGACGAAGTTGTCGGCGCCCGACCAGTTGACCTCCGGATCCACACCGTCGTAGTCGGTGAACGTGAGGAGATTCCGCCCGGCCAGCCGGATGGTCATCGAGCTCACGGGCAGGAAGCTCTGCACCCACGCATTCGGCACCTGGTAGGCGAGGCTCAGCTCGCGGAGCTTCACGAAGTCCCCTCGGGAAATGAAGGAGGACTGGCGCATCGTGTTGACATAGTTCACCAGGGAGTCAGCGGCCGGTGTCGGAGTCCCGTGCGGCGCTTCGACGAGCTTCAGGTACTCGTCGCCGGTCCGGCCCTGGGTCTGGAACTGCTTCGTGAGGTTCGCCACGTAGTGGCCGCCGGCCCAGTCGACCAGACCACTGACCGTGAAGCGCCCGAACAGCGTCAGGTTGGCGGAAAGCGCGCCCCGGTGAGTCGGGATCGCCGGGCCGACGTAAACCGGGCCACCCGTGAGGCTGTGCTGGCGCCCGACCGGATCCCACACCAGCGTCCCCGGCAGGTACTGGCCGTAGACCGGACGCCCCTCTTCCGCGCGAGCAGCCCCGAACCCGTGAGAGAATCCGCCAGTGCCGCCCAGGTCGACGACCTCGTTGTCGTTCGTGCTGATGGACAGCGTCGTCTCGAGGTTGATGTTCTCGCGGTTCAACCACAGGTTGCGCAGCTCGATCTCCCAGCCGTCATTCCGGACCTTGCCGATGTTCGTGAGCTGCGTTCCCGTGAAGCCCAGAGACGGCGGCGTCGGCACCCCCAGCAGCGCGTCTCGGGTGGTCTGCCTGTAATGCGTGACGACGAGCCCGACGCGATTGTCCAGCAGACCCGCGTCGAATCCGATCTCCAGCTCCTCTGACCGCTCCGGCGCGAGGTTCGGGTTGCCGAGATTGCCGGGCACCACCGCCGGCACGCCATCGAGGACGCGGGTCGGATTCCAGGTGCGGTCCGCCGCGAACTGCGCAGGCGCCAGCCCCGAGCGCCCGAACGCCGCCCGCAGCTTCATCGTCGGCAAGAGCCTCGTGGGCCAGAACGCGCTCTCCGAGATGTTGTACGCGACCGAGGCCTTCGGGTACGTCTGATGGGTGAACTCGTCGCCGAAAGCGGAGTTGCCGTCGATTCGCAGCGCTCCCGTGACGAAGAGCTTTTCGCTGAATCCGAGCGTCTCCTCGAAGAAGATCCCGGCGTTCACCTCGTCCACCAGGTCCTCGGAGCCCGTGATCACCGCGCCGCTCGAGGCAGTGGACAGCCCGGGGCCCGGGAAGTCCCTGCCGGAAACCCTCGTCGAGGCCGTATGCGTGAACGTGCCCTGCGCGCCCGCCGCAGTGGACGATGTGATCCGCTCGGTCAGACTACGGGTGAAGACGGCGCGGTAGTCGACCGTGATCTCCCTGCGCGTGCGCCGGGCGTTCGCCTTGCTGCCGAGCGGGACCTGCGGGTAAGGATAGCCGTACGGGAAGAACTCCGTGTCTTCCTGGTTGATGACGTCGAGGCCGAACGTGGCACGGTGATGCAGACCCTCGAACGGCCGATGCTCGAGGGTCAGGCCGCCCGTGAAACGATCGACGTTCTGGAAGTTCTCGATCTTCATGGCCTCGCGCACGGGGAGGAAGTTTTCACCCCAGCGCCGCTCCTCCGTGGCGTTGTAGGGAACGCCGGCCGTGGCGTTGCCGCTGACGCCGTAGATCGAGTTGTCGTTGTTGGGCAGCCGGATCTTCGTATGTACGTAAGCGAGGCTGGTTTGGAGCGAGAACTTGTCGTAGGGGACCGCGTTCAGGTTGACGCGCCACGACGCCTGCTTGAGGTAGTTCACGTCCGGGAGGATCGAGCCCTCGTCGTCCCTGTAGCTCCCGGAGATGTAGTACGTGAGCGACTCCGCCCCGCCAGTGACCGAAAGGAAGTAGGACTGCTGGCGTCCGGTTTCGATCAGGTCGTTCGTGTCACGCGCACGGACTCCCGTGGGTCCGACGAACCGCGGATACAGCTTCCCCGGGAAGTTGGCCGGAACACGCTCCAGCCCGTGTTCCGTCTGGAAGGTCCAGCGCGGGCGCCCCGGGGTGCCACGCTTCGTGAAGATCTGGATCACGCCGTTGGACGCTTCCGTGCCGTAGAGCGTGGCCGCGGCCGCCCCCTTGATCACCTCCATCCGCTCGATGTCTTGCGGGATCAGGTCGAGCAGTCGGGAAGGGGACTGGCCGGCGACGTTCGGACCACCGTCGCTCGAGATGTCCACCCGCACGCCATCGATGTAGACGAGCGGGTTCTCACCTTGCGTCAGCGTCGTGATGCCGCGAATCCGGATCACGCCCGATCCGCCCACGGTGCCGCCAGATGGCAGCACGGACACTCCCGCCATGCGCCCCTGCACCAGGTCCTCGAATCCGTTGACCGGCGCATGCTCCACCACGCGATCCACGCTCACTGAGGATAGGGCGTTCCCCAGGCGCCTCCGCTCCGTGCCCCCGGCGCTCCCGGTGACCACGATCTCTTCCAGGTCGATCGCCGAAGCCGTCAACGAGAAGTTCAGCGTCGTCGTCTGATCCGCGACGACGTCCACCGTCCTCTCCGCCGCGCCGTAGCCGAGCATCACGACTCGTACGACGCGGGTGCCCGCCGGAACGCCCACGAGCAGATACTGGCCGTTTTCGTTGGAGAGGACCTGCCGATTGGTCCCGGGGACGAGGACCTGAGCTCCAGCAATGGGCCGCTGCGTGTTGGCGTCGATCACGGTGCCACGAATCGTTCCCTGACCCGCCTGCGCGGCCAGCTCCGCGCTCCATGCCGAGCCGAGCAGAAGGATGGCGGCGAGCAGTACGCCGGCGGCGCGGCGCCCGAGACCAAGATGGGGAGCCCGGTACGGGCTGCGGCGCGACTCCATCGCGCCAGGTGTTGCGGTGCTCACGATTTCGGCCTCCTTCGCGTGGGGAAAGAACGCGGCCCGCGACGAAAGCCCCCGAAGGGCTTTCCGCGCGCTCGGGAAGGCTGGTGAAGCCCTTCCGTTGCGCCGGCTCGGGTCACGGGTCGCCAATGGGAATCGAAGGTTCGACGGGGGTGCCGCTGGTGAGTCGCAGCTCCGGCAACCGCACCGCGTGGAGCCTGCGCCCCGAGGCCATGCCCCGGGGCGCACGGACGCTGGCATGTGCTTGGGCCGAGCGTCACTGCCGCCTTGCTCATGGGGTGGCCTCGCCGCCCTTGGGAGAGCGTCACTCGCCCGGTCGCCCGGGCGGCGGCGCCGGCGCGTCTGGGTGCCGGCGCCGCGGGAGTTGGGCGTCAAGGTACTATCTGGTACACCAATTGGCAAGAATATTAGGATGCCAACTGGATGCGCTACGCGGCCGGACCCCGGCCGGCGGCCCTTGCGGTCGGGTACGTCTCGGACGGGCGCGGAGCTGTTCGTCCGGGCGCAGCACGAGCGAGTCTCGGCGGGTGCCGGCCGGCGCCCCTCGGAGGAACTCCCGTCCGCCTAGCGGCATAGGAGATGCCCATGGTTCCCCGTCTTCACCGCATGGAGCGGCCGAGGGTTGACCGCCGGGCGCGGCCCGGCTATCATCTCGCGCTTCGTATACCAAGGCGCATCCTGGCCACGCTGCCGCTCCTCGCGGCGTGCGCGGCCCGTTCCGTCCCGCCCGCCGCACCTCCGGATCCGGAGCTCGCGCGGGAGGCCGTGGAGGCCACGGAGCCACGCCGGACGATCCAGATCACGTTCGACTGGAACGTCCGCGAACGCGATGCGCGCTTCAGCGGCCGCGGCGTCGCG
>ERZ777003.3348-NODE-3348-length-15821-cov-5.989598_pt1 | contig 15821 bp, 14 predicted proteins | sample MGYA00374956_ERZ777003 | MGnify/ENA primary metagenome ERZ777003 (study PRJEB29302, sample SAMN06268252) | bioreactor metagenome | isolation source: Joint BioEnergy Institute, California, USA | place: USA:Joint BioEnergy Institute, California, USA | collected... | reverse complement strand
CCGTCGAGCGTCAGCGATGACCAAGCAGCGAGTGCCCGGCTAACCGCGAAGGACCCGTTTGAAGGATGGCGCCGACGACCGCAGGACATCCCCTGAAGGAGGTTGTCGTGCGTGTGTCTCGTGTCGCCCTGATCCGACGCTCCGGCGCCGACCGTCCCGGAGGACGCCAGCTCCGGCCAGCCGTTGGCCGGACGGCATTGCTGGTCGGTGCCGTTGGCCCTGACGTTGGCCGCCTGCGGCGACCAGGACACGCCCGAGGCGCCCCGTGGCGGCGACGAGACGGCAACCGCGGCCGACCCGGGCGATGCACCCGCGGCCTTCGACCACCCCGGCGAGCTGCTCAGCCGGGCGGAGGCCGCCGCGCTCGCCGGCAACCCGGTCACCGAAGGAAATCCGCCACCGATACGCCGTCTTGCCGGAGAGGTCGTGGCGGGGCACGCCCCGAACACCGCGACGACGACGTCGACGTCAGCCCGATGCCGTCCGGATCGATCAAGGTCAACGCGTCCAGGCAGGCCTCTTCACCGATCGGACACCGATCACGGTGCCCGGTGAGGTCCGGATTGGCGAACAGGTGCCGGCGCCAGTCCAGGACGCACGACCGGCAGGCCTACCGGTCCTGCTCGGGCGCCGACCGGGCGTAGTGCAGGAGGATCAGTCCACTGTCGAACGTCCGGGTGGCGACCAGGGCGAACCGCCGCGGATCGAAGTCACGGTTGGCCAGCGGAATGCCGCAGCCAGCCACGATCGGGTGCAGCTTGATCACCAGCTCGTCTACTTCGGACAGAAGCTGACCGGCGAGATCCCCGCCCCCGCAGAGCCAGATGTCCCGGCCGGGTTGACGCTTGAGCGCACGGATGAACGCCACGGGATCGCCGGAAACAATCTCGACCTCGGGGTCGGCGGACGGCCCGAGCGAGCGGGAGAAGACGTACTGCTTGAGATGGGCGTACGGGCTGGTGACGCCGACCTTCAGCGCCGGGTCGTACGTGCCCCGACCCATCACGACCGCGTCGAAGCAGCCCGGCGGCCGGTCGAGGCCGAACTCGGCGTGAGCGAACGTGGGAAGCGTCTGCGGCCAGTGCGCCACGAGGTAGTCGGCCACGTCGGGCTCGACCGGGAAGAAGTCGTACGAGCCGTCGGGCGCGGCGATGAAACCATCCAGCGTGCTGGCCACGTAGTACACGAGCTTGCGCAAGAGGTGTTCTCCAATCACGACGGATGTCGTGGACGAACTTACTACAGCTGTCGTGGTTGGTGCTAGCGTTTTCGCGTGGCTCGAAACGTGGAGCGCAGGGCGGCCCTGGCCGACGCGGGCCTGCGAGTGCTGGCAACGACCGGAGCGCGCGGGCTCACCCATCGCGCGGTCGACGCCGAGGCGGGCGTGCCCATCGGTACGACCTCCAACTACTTCCGCTCCCGGGACGCTCTGCTCGGCGCGCTCGCCGAGCGCATCATGGAGCGGTTCGCCCCCGACGACCAGGTGCTGGCCACGCTGGCGGCCCGGGAGCCGTCGCTGGAGCTGTTCACCGACTACGTCCGCTACATCGTCGAGCGGACCACCCGACAGCCCGACCTGACCCGGGCCTTGATCGAGCTACGCCTCGAGGCGGTGCGCCGCCCCGGCCTGGCGCGGATTCTGGGCGAGACCCTACGCCGCGGCTACCGACACGATGTCGCCTTCCACGCCGCCACGGGCCTGCCCGGCGGCGCGTTCGAGGTGGCCCTGCTGCATTACGCGATCGACGGTCTCCTGCTCGACCTGCTCACCACCTCCATCGACGCCGGTTTCGACCCCGACGAGGTGGTGTCGGCGCTGGTGACGCGTCTGGTCGCGGCCACACCGCCCGGCCAGAAGTCCCCGCCCAGCAAGGGCTCTCGGCCCAGCCCGCCTCATCGACCGACGGCGGAGGTGACCGGGCCGGCCCTGCGTGAAGCAACGAAGAGGAAGACCAGGACCGTGCGCCAGAAGCTCGGTCTTGACCCGTGGGCACCCGCCGTGGTCGACGCCGACCCGGCCGAGGACCTCGATCGGCGCCCGGCCTGACGGCGAGGCTCCAGCAAAGGGCTCGCCGCCGCGACGAAACCGTTGGGGTGCGGGCTTTGGGCCGGCGGTGCTCGACGTCGGTCCTACCGCTTGCCGCGAACCACAACCACGCGGTGACCGAGCCCGCAGCCGATGCGGGATACGAAGTCGGGGAGCTCGTCGAGCGTGGCCTCGATGTCCACCACCACTTCGAAGGTGTCGCCCAAGGCGGTGACTATGCCAACCCGGGGCCGGCAGGCGAATCCGGGCGATATCAGGGGCGACTCCGTGACGAGCCCGGATGTCACGGACCGCTGGCGGCGCCACAGTGGCAGGCGAGCCCCCGTGAGGAGGAAACGATGTTGATGCCGGGAGTATCCGTCACGGCGATCGGCCTGGCCATCGCCGCCATCGCGATCGCCCGGGGCGGGCCGGCACTGCCGGCTCTGCTGCGTGGCCTTATCGGCGCGTGGGTCGGCTTCGCCGGCCTGGCCCTGATCGGCCTGGCGATCGACGTCATTCTGTTCGACGGCGCCTACGTCGCAGTCCTCGGACACATCGGCGCCGCCATCAGCGCGGCCATCGCGGTCAGCCGGGTCCGCGCCCAACGACACACCTGACGTCGGAATCGGTGCCCGACCCGAAGCCGAGCACCGATTCACGGTTGCGCAGGGACGGAAGTCGTTGTCCGCGCACACCTCCCCACTGTCAAGGCGCTACCGATGTCGTCAGGCGAGCTATGCCCTCAGGCGAGCGGAGCAGGAACCGCCAACCTTACAGAGCTGGAAATGGGTGATCAAAGCGGTGTACGTGTAGTAGGTCGCGCATCCGCCGCCGTATGAGTCGGATACGGTACGGGACGTACCGTTGTTGAGCCAGATGATCCCGATGGCACCCCTCCCATCGTTGCTCTGGTCGCACACCGAGGCGCCGTAGTGCCCGGACGAGCTCGAGTACCCGATGCTCATGAAGTCGGCACCGTGGTACACGTACGTATTGTGGGCCTGGGCCGGCGAGGCCGTCAGGAAGATGAGTAGCGCCGTGGCCGCCGCGGCCGAGCCCGCTGCCGCGAGCACCTTCCTCCCCCGTTGCCCAGTCCGCTCGCCGCGTCCGGCGCGGCTCCACAGGCTACCGAGGATACGCATGTGAGCGCCCTCCGTTCCGGTCCTTGAATTCTGCGAATCGGCCAAGCATCGCAACCTTGACCTTTGACGACGAATGCTGGCAGCCAGGAACTCAAATGTCAACGGACATCATTCTAAAAAGAAGGGGCCCGGAGATCATAGGATTATTCACGAAACACAGACCATAGGATTACCTGCGGAACCAGACCGTCGAACAATCCACGGAACAGGGATCATAGGATCCTTCACGGAAGGTGGACCATAGGATTGTCCACGGAACACGGATCATAGGATTGCCCAGCGGAACAACTCTTTCGATCACGTCCGACCGAGCCTGGAAACGGTTCACCGTCGAGCGACCCGCGCCGTCACCACCTCGGCTGCATCCATTGTGGACTCAGCAATCCGCATCCTCGACGTGACCGGACGCCGAGGCTGTCGACACCGCCCCGTCCTCGGTTCATCCGAACGACACGACCACAGCTCGTTCCGCCCCGGCCGCCCCGCTCGCGGGACGATCAGCCGGCCCGGCCGCTCGCCCGGCGGCCCCGGGTCGGCGCGTCTTTGCCGTCAGCCCGGGCACGGGTGCGGATCTCTCGCGCTCCTGCTGCTTCACCGCGGCCAGCAGGGCGGTGAGGGCCGGCGTCGGCGGAGTGTCCCGGGTGACCGCGACCAACCGGCGCCCGAGACGGGCCTCGGCCACGTCGCGGATGGCGAGCGCGGGGTCGGCGGCCGGCAGGGTCAGGGCCGGCATCAACGCGACCGCGGCCCCGACGCGGACCAGCTCCAGTTGGACGTCGGCGTCATTGGAGCGGTGACGCAGGTCGGGCTCGTACCCACCGAGGGACCGGCATGTTCCGACGACCATGGCGTGATGGCCGGTCCCGGCGGCGGACGCGGTCCAGATCTCGTCGCGCAGGTCGGCGATGGCGACCGGTCGGCGCGACCGGGCCAGGCGATGGGTGGCCGGCAGCACCACCTTGAGCGGCTCCTCGTGGATCACCTCGAACCGCAGCCCGGCCGGGCGGGGTCGGGGATGACCGTCGTACTCGTCGCCGATGACCAGGTCGACCGCGCCGAGCCGCAGGCTGGGCAACGCCTCTTCGAGTTCGAGCTCGAACAGCTCCACGCGCACGGCCGAGTGGCTGGCCATCATGGCCGCCACGGCGGGAATCAGCAGGCGGCGGGCCGCTGACTGGAGCGCGCCGGCCCGCACCGTTCCCCGCACGTCGCCGCTCAAGGCGGCGAGGTCCGCCTCGGCCGCCTCCGCAGCGGCCAGCAGCCCGCGCGCGTGGCGGGCCAGGACCCGGCCGGCGTCGGTGAGCCGGACGCCCCGGCCGGCCTTCTCGAACAGCGCAACGCCCACCTCCTTCTCCAGGAGGGCGAGCTGCTGGGAGACGGCGGACGGGCTGTAGCCGAGGGCGGTCGCCACCGCCGCGAAGGTGCCCCGCTCTTCGAACTCCCGCAGGAACCGCAGGCGACGAAGGTCCAGCACAACCATGCAGAAAACCTAACGAATCATCGCCAAGAACCGTCACTGGACGTGATCGGTCAGGTGGTTGATGATCAACGGCGTGGGTCCGGCTCTGTGTCTGCTGTCGGCGGCGTTCTTTGGCGCGATGCCGATCTTCGGGAAGTTCGCCTACGAAGCGGGGGTCACGCCGAGCGAGCTGCTCCTGGTCCGGTTCAGCCTCGCGGCCACCGTGCTGACGACGCTGCTGCTCGTGCGACCGAGCCTGCGCCGCCGGGACGGGTTCGACCCGACACTGGGTACCCGGCCCGCCCCGTCGGGCTGGCGCGTGGTCACGATCGCCCTTGGTCTGGGGGCGGTCGGGTACGCTGCGCAGGCCAGCCTGTACTTCCTGGCCCTGCAGCGGATGGATGCCTCGCTGCTGGCGCTGATCCTGTACACCTACCCGGCCCTGGTGACGGTGGGCTCGGTGCTGCTGCGCCGGGAGCGGATGACCCTGGGGCGCGGCGTCGCGCTGGTGACGGCGTCGGGCGGCACCGCGCTCGTGCTGGTGGGCGCCGGGGCGGCCGGCTTCCACCCGGTCGGTGCCGCGATGGGCTTCGGCGCGGCGATCGTCTATACGACGTACATCCTCGTCTCAGACACCGTCGTGCACCGCCTGCCGCCGGTGGTGCTGTCCACATTGGTCATGGCCGGAGCCACCGCCACGCTCGGGGCCCAGGCCATCCTCACCGGCGGTGTCGCCTTCGACTTCGCGCCGTCGGGCTGGTTCTGGCTGGTGTGCATCGCGGTGGTGTCCACCGTGGGGGCGATGCTCGCCTTCTTCGAGGGCCTGCGTCGGACGGGTCCCTCGACCGCGGCCATCCTCTCGACCTTCGAACCGGTCGTCACTGCGGCGCTGGCCTCGGTGACGCTGGGCGAGCTCCTCAGTGGAGTCCAGCTGCTCGGGGGCGCCCTGGTCCTGGTGTCCGTGGTGGTCCTGCAACTGCGGCCCGCCCGGGCCAGCAATCCGGCCCCGCGCAAACCCAAGGCCCAGGCGGCGTTCGAAACGCCACCCTGAATGCTGGCTGCCTTCCGGACCGGACATTGGAGCGCGGACGGGCGTGCTTCAGGCTTGCCGGATCGCTTCGAGCCAGCGCTCGTAGGCGGTGTCGAGCGCTGGGCTGTCGGCCGGGGTCAGGTCGGTGATGGTGGCGGGCACGGTGATCTGGTGGCCGATGCCACGGGCAGCGAGCACGGCAGCGCCGACCGCGGAGGCGCTGCGCAGGTGCACGTGGCGCATGGGCCGGCTGACGACGTCGGTGATGAGCTGACGGAGGAACGGGTCACGGGTACCGCCACCGCAGAGCAGAATCGGGCCGCGGTCGACTCCGAGCAGGTCGATGCCGCGCCGGATGGTGAAGGCCAGGGCTTCTGGTAACGGGGTGCCCGTGGGGGCGTCATGTGTCGCGGCGATGGGATCCTGAATCGCGCCGGTGACCAGGGCCACGAGTTCCTGTCCGTTGGTGTCAGCGGTCCTGCGCCGCGCGACCGTCCGGCCACCGCGCATCACGACGACGTTGTCCGACAGGCGCAGCACCTGCTCGACGTTGTGGCTGACGATGAGGATCGTCGTTCCGCGCTCCTTCAGCCCCAGGATCAGCTGCTCCACCCGCTCGGTCTCCTGCACGCCAAGGGCGGCGGTGGGTTCGTCGAGAATCACGAGCTTGGAGCCGAAGGCGACGGCGCGGGCCAACGCGACCGCTTGGCGCTGTCCGCCGCTGAGTCGCCGGACGCGGGCGGTCACCTGAGGGACGTTGATCGCCAGCGCAGGATCGGGTTATGTATACGTAATCAGTTCCAGGAGGGACCCGTCCGGGTCCCGGAAGTACACGCTCGTGCCCTGGCCGCGGCCACCCCAGCGAACGATGGGTCCTTCCTCGATCTCGACCTGGTGACGGCGAAGATGAGCCACCATCTCCTCGACGGTGCCCGGCCACACGAAGCACAGGTCGCTGCCGCCAGGCGCCACGGGCCGGCGCGCCACCAGTGACCCGGCATCCCGACCGGGTCCGTGCACGTTGAGCTGCTGATCGCCGAACCGGTAGGCGACACGGCCGCCCGGCTGCTCGACGACCTCGGCCCCCAGCACGTCTCGGTAGAACCGGTTCGACCGGTCCCAGTCGCTGACCGCGATGACACAGTGGTCGAGCCTGACCGCGACGTCCACCATTACCGAACCGTACCGCAGCCGTCGGAACCGACGTCCGCCTTTCGCCGGGAGCGGACCGTCCACGGGCGGACGACTCCGTCCCGGGTGGAGACGACGTCGGCCACGGGTGAGAACGACTTCGTTCGAGGGTAGAAACCGCTCTGGCCAAGGGTGGACACGTCGTCGTCCACGGTGGACGACGACGTGCCTACCCTCTCCGGACCAGCCCAGCTCCGTGGACCGGACCACGGAGGTCCGGTCCACGGAGGGCTCCGTCAGTTCAGCGCCCGCGCCGCCGCCGCGGTCGCCGCACCGACCTCGTAGGAGACCAGGACCATCGAGCCGGCGGGCACGTCCGTCTCGATCGGAACCACGATCGTGTGGCGGCCCTTGCCGACCTCGCTGCTCGTGCTCGCCAGGGTCCGTTCGCCGTCCCAGACGAAGGCGCGCAGCGTCCCGGCCTGCTTGGTCTTGACCTCGACCCGGACGGCGCCGGACGTCACCGTGGCGCTCGTGATGTCAACCGTCCCGGCCGGCAGTGCCGCCCAGCCGCCAGGCGCGACACCGTCGCGGCTGGACTGCAGCAGCGTCTGCGGCGACTCGACGCTGCGGGCGGCCGTGGCCGGGATGACCGGCTCCTTTGGCGCCGGAGGCAGGCTCGGGTAGCCGGGAAGGGTGGCGATGCCCCAGCGCCACGGGTCGGCCCGCACGCCCGCCCAGGTCGACCAGCCGACGCGGGTCTGCGCCGTCAGGTCCTGGGTGTCGGAGTCGTTGATCAGGATCTGCAGACCCATGTGATTCGGGTCGATCGTGTCCGGCAGGACCTCGAAGGGGATCTTGACCTCGACGGTGTACCCGACGTACGGGTCCGACACGATCGAGGCGATCTCCACCCCAGGCGCCGTCTCCGGGCCGGGGCCCTGCCGGTTGTCGCGCTCCCGCGCGTAGCACGGCGGGTTGCCGTTGGCCGGGTCGTCGGTGATCGGGAACAAGGCCACGTTGAACACCGTCGACGTGTTGGCCGAGTTGCCCCGCGGGTCGATGCCGAACTCGATGTTGTCGTTGCGCCGGGGCCGCTTGCAGTCGTCCGGGCGCACGACCGAGCCCAGGACATCGTCCGTGACGCTGATGAAGGCGTAGATCGCGTCGTCGGTGAACGTGAGCTGAGCCCAGCCGGAGATGTCCTCGGGTGTCGCCGCGCTGCCCTCCCAGCGGGTCGAGAGGTCGAGAACCTCGCCGGTGTACTCACCGGGCGAAGCGACGCCGTCGACGACCGGGGCCGTGGTCGCCCGCGGGATCGTCGTCACCGGCACCAGGTTCAACGCCGCGTTCTCCACCGCGCTGCCGCCGTGGAAGGTGGTCTCGATCTGGACCGGGTAGGCACCGTCATTGGGCGCCCGATTCGCCGTGGGCAGCGACGTATCGGTGTTCGTCACGGTGAAGGTCACGGATGACCGGGCGCCTGGCTGGAGGCCGGTGTAGGTCTGCTCGGGCTCGGCCACCGAGAAGCCGTCGGGCAGGATCAGCCGGACCGTCCCGGACTGCACCTCGTCGCTGTAGTTGGTGAGGTCGACCCGGAAGGTGCGGGTCCCACCACTGGGCAGGCTCTGCAGCGCCGGAAGCAATGCGTCGAGCGTCTTGACGTCCAGCCGCTCGGTCCACTGCCGGAAGTCCGCGATCTCGGGCAGCGGCTCCAGCGTGCCCTTCACCGGGGCGGTCGCGGCGACCACCGCGGTGTTGCTGCCCGACCCGTCCTTCTGGGTGGTCATCGTGGCCTTGAGCAGGACCTTCGGCCCGGCGGTGAGAGCCTGCGGCGGGGTCACCGTGAACGTCGCCACCCGCTCCCCGTTGGCCGGGATCGTGCCGATGTCGCCGTTGCCGGTGACCGTCCAGCCGTCGGGCACGGTGAGGCTCACGCGCGCCCCGGGGATGGCCCGGCCGGGGGCCCGGGCGACGACATCGACGGAGAACGGTGTCCCAGCGACCACCTCGAAGCGCTCGGGCTCAAGGTAGAGCTCAGTGCCGAGTGGCAGCCCGCCCTCGGCCTGAATGGCCGCGCCCTGCAAGGCCGCGGTTCCGCCCACCGTGGGGTCGGGGTACGGCGTGCGGCTGTCGATCAGCGTGAGCCAGGTGCAGCCGATGGCGGCCGGGTTCGTGGGGGCGTCCGGAGTGTTCGCCCAGCCCTGGGTGGCGTACTCCCGGCGGGCGAACACGTTGACCTGGTTCCACCGCGTGCCGTTGTGGAGCGCCGACTCGTAGCCGGTCCAGGTCCCGAAGACGACGTCGGTCGGTTCCGACGGCCGGAAGGCGGTGGTCTCACACGCCGGGCCGTTCACGCCCGAGCCGCGGCCCCCGGCCTGGAAGATGCGCGACACCCGCCAGGGCTTGAGGCCCTCCTTGGTGATCTGCTCGGGGAAGGCGTTCGGGTCCGCGGCGGCGTAGAAGGCCTCGACCGCGAACATCGCGGCCTTCTGGTGGTTGCCGTGGTTGCCCTGCGTCGCCGACGGGTTCATCGTGATGATGACCTCGGGCCGGGTCGTGCGCAGCACCCGGACGATGCGCGACAGCGTGCTCTCGTAGCCCCAGATCTGCTCGGTCAGTGGCGCGCTCGCGGTGTAGTAGAAATCGACAGCATCGAGATTGTAGATGTGCTCGATGCCAGCCCAGCCAACGGCCCGGCGCTCCTCAGCCTCGCGCAGGATGCCGAGCGCCGGCCCCTCCTCCAGGCCGACGGCGTTGCCGCCGCCCTCGCCCCGGGTCACCGTGATGACGCCGGCCTTGATGCCGTACGTCTCCTTCCAGTACCCGAGCATGGCCAGCTGCCCGGCCTCGTCGTCCGGGTGAGCCCCGATGAACATGACGTCCAGGTCGACGGCATCGGTTGGCTTCGCCTGGGCCGGGACGGCGCTGAGCAGAGTCAAGGGCACGAGCCCGCAGGCCGCTGCCGCGAGCTTGGGTTTCCATTTCATGCAGATGCCTCCCTTGCAGGATGAGCCCGTCCACAGTGGACATGGCTAGGCAAGAGTGGTGCGCCGCAAGGACTTGGGCGCTGATGCGAGCGCCGCTCGTATGCTCACGCTAGGTCCGCGCCGCTGTCGCCGTCAACGGTCTGAGCCTTCTTTTCTTCTCAGAACGAAGAATCTTTGCGGGCAATCCGGGCAGCTTGGACCCCGTGTTCGCGACCCATCGGGCAGACTTACTTCGCAGCGCGAACGAGGAATGCCCAAGAACTCCTATATCCGAAGGCGCTTACGCCAGCCCAGCGGCGACGAGCGCCCGCCGCACGGCCCCGTGCAGGACGGCCGCCTCGCCGAGCGCGGCGCGCCTGATCTCCACGGTCGTGGGCGCGTCCTGCGCAACCAGCGCCTGCAGCTGCTCCAGGGCCTCGTCATCCAGGTCGGCGGCCGCCCCGCTGAGCAGGACCCGGCCGGGATCGATGACGCACACGCACGAGACGATGAGGCGGGCCCAGGCGGCGAGGACCGAACGGAGGTAACGGGCCGCCGCCGCGTTGGTCCGGCTCAGCTCGACCAGGTCCCGGACTGGGGCCGTCGACCGGCGACCGGGGTTCAGCGCGACGACCCGCTCGGCGATCGCGCTGGCCGACCACCGAGCCTCGAAGGGACCGACCCCGTCCGCCCCGCGGGCCCCGGGGTCCAGGGGCAGGAAGCCGACCTCGCCGGCCGCGCCAGAAGCGCCGCAGCGAACCTTGCCGTCGAGCACCAGCCCGGCGCCGATGCCGTCGGCGACGTGGAGCAGCAGCAGGTCGGTCACGTCGGCGCCGGCACCGGCGGCATGCTCGCCCGCGGCCATGAGGTTGACGTCGTTGTCCACCACGACCGGAACGCCGAGCTCGGCCTCCACCGAGGCGCCGAGCGGCTCGCCGCGGACCAACCCCACCGACGGCGCCAGCCAGACGGAACCCCCGCGCGAAACGCCGGGTACCGCGATCGCCACCCCGCGCAGGGCACCGATGGATTCGCCGGCGAGCTCCGGCACGATCCGGCAGATCGTCTTCACCGGGTCCCCGCGCAGCCGGGTGGCCCGGTGCGCGATGACCGTGCCGTCGCTGTCGGCGATCTCGCAGCTGATCCGGGAGAACTCAAGCGACACGGCGGCGACGAGCTCGGCCCGGGGATTGAACGCCAGCATCTCCCGGGGTCGGCCCGTCCGCGACTCACCAGGTCCCCGCTCGATCAGGTAGCCCTCGGCGATGAGATCTCGCACCAGCGGGGTCAGCGTGGCCGGGCTCAGCCCGGTCAGCTCGGTGAGCTCCACCCGCGACAGCAGCCTCACCCGGCGGGCGGCGGAGATCACCGAGAGCCGCTTGATGTCCTTCGATCGCTCGCGGCTGATGGGGCTGGCAGGCGGGGTCGCGTCGGCCACAGCCACTACTATGTACGACCGGCGACCACAGTCAATGGCCCGGACGTCGGGTTGCCCCGCCTACCAGCGTCTCGGCCGGTCAACCCCCCGGGGCGGCTCGGGCCGCCTCCGCGGCGAGCGTGACCGCGCCGAGCAGGGAGGCATCGTCGGGGAAGTCGGAGAGCACCACCTCCGGGCGGTAGGGCAGTACACGGGCCAGCCGTTCGCTCAGCATCTCGCGGACCAGCCGGCTGCCGGCCACGCCGCCGACGAGGACGATCCGCTGAGGATCGATGAGCAGGCAGCAGGTCACGAGGTGCCGGGCAAGCTCATCGAGCCGCTCCGTCAGTGCGTCACGCGCCGCCCCGGGTTCCTCGGCGGCGGCGCACAGCTCGGCCGCGTTGGCGAGGCCGAAGGTGGTCGCCAGCTCGTCGAGCGCCCGCCCGGAAAACACCTGCTCGAGAACCGGTCCGGGCACAGGCCAAGCCGGACCGGTGACGGCGTAGCCGATCTCACCGGCCGCCCCGTTCCGTCCACTCAGGACGGCACCGCCGACGGTGACCGCGGCGGCCGTGCCCGTCCCCAAACCCAGCACGAGCCCGGGATCGGCGTCCCGCAGCCGGCCCAGACGTAGCTCGGCGAGCGCCGCCGCGTTCAGGTCATTGCACACCTCGACCTCGACGTCGTCGAAGCGTTTCCGGAACGCCGCGGCCAGCTGGAGGCTCTCCCAGCCGGGCACGTTCGGCGCGAGGTCGATGCCGTCGGCCCGAACGGCACCGGGCGTCGCGATGCCGGCGGCGACGAGCCGTCCCCCGTCGCGGGCCAACAGCTCAGCGGCCAGGTCGAGCGCCCGAGTCAGTGCCTGCTCCGCCCCCGACTCAGCCCGGGTGGCCAGCCGCTGCGCCGCCAGCACGGTGCCGTCGCGATCGGCGACCGCGACCGCCATCTTGGTACCGCCGAAGTCGATGCCGAGCAGCCGATCGCGTTCTGCGGTCACTGCTGAAGCCATTCCTCCACAGCCTTGTCGAGGGCTTGATCGGCAGCTGCCAATCTCGACCGGAAAGCCGTCACACGGGTCGCGACCGCGTCCAGCGCCGGGCGCAGCCGCGCGACCTGGGCGCGCACCGCGGCGACGCCAGGTCCGTCCGCTTGGGCCCGGTCGAGGACCAGCTGCGGCCGGGTCGCCGCCGCGATGAGGTCGTCGACCGCGGCGTCGGTGAGCTCCGGGAGTCCGGCCTCGCGGGCCGTGGCCCGGACGGTCTCGGCCGTCCAGGATTGGGGCGCACCCGCCCGGAACAGCGCGCCCACGACCGAGTGCGCCGCCCGGAACGGCACACCGTGCCGGCTCAGCGCATCGGCGGCCGCCGTTGTCGTGGCGCCGGTCGCGATGATCTGTTCGGGCGACGGTGGCTGGTCCGGCTCGAGTTCGGCGAGGAAGCCGCCCAGGAGCGCGAAGAACCGGGCACTGCGGTCGCAGCTGTCCCACAACGGCACTTGGACGTCGGTGGTGGCGTTGTTGGAATCCTCCCACCACGCCGCGCCCACGTTGGTGAGCACGCAGGTCGCGTCGGCGGCGGTCGCCCCGGCCATGGAGACGAGGTGTTCCAGCACCACCGGATTGCGCTTCTGGGGCATGATGCTGCTGCCCTGCGTGAAGTCGGGCGGCGTCTTCACCCACTGCCAGGCGAGCCAGTCCATCAGGGTTCGCGCCAGCCTCGCGCCGGTCGCGAGGGCCTGAGCGTTCAGCGTCGCCACCCGCACGAGGTGGTCCGCGCCCGCCACGGCTTCATACGAGTTGACCACCAGCTCCTGGAAGCCGAGCAGCTCGGCGACCCGCGCCGGGTTGATGGGAAGGTCGGTGCCCGCGAACGCGCACGCGCCCAACGGCGAGCGATTCATCTCGTTTAACAGCTCGCCGTAGGCCTTCGCCTCCCCCACCAGCGCCTCGGCGTAACCGGCGAGCACGTGCCCGATGGTGGTGGGCTGGGCCGGTCGGCGGTGCGTGTAGCCCGTGATGAGCACGTCGGCGTACCGATCGGCGAGATCGAGCGCGGTCCGGCCCGTGGCGAGCACCCGGTCGATCACCTCGAGCAGCTGACGGCGCAGCACCATGCGGAACACGCCCGCGTCGAGGTCGTTTCGGCTGCGCGCCAGCTGGACGTCCAGCTCACCGGTCGTGATACCCAGGACGGCGGCGAGCTGCTTCTCCATCTGGAAATAGACATCCTCAACCGAGCCGTCGTACTCCGGCACCGGACCGCCCTCGGTCGCCAGCGTGCGCAGTCCCCGCAAGAGCCGGGCCCCGCGGTCCGGCGGTATCAGGCGCTGCTCGAGCAGCATGACCACGTGGGCCTGGCTCGCCCGGACCATCGGATGGAACAGAACCGGCGCGTGGTGGTCATAGGTCGGGCGCAGATGCTGCGCCTGGTAGACGGTCAGGGCCTGCCTTGTCATGGGCTGCTCTCCTCTGTGGTCGTCAGCCGCAGGAGACGGGCGGCATTGCCCGCGAAGATTGCCTGGATGTCGGCCTCCGGCATCCCGATCTGGCGGCATATCCGCAACTGCTCATCCAGGTAGGCGGCGACGTAGCCGCGCGGGAACCAGGACGAGTCACTGCCGAAGATGATCCGCCCCGGCCCGATGGTCTCGTAGCAGCGCCGGAACAGATCCTCCAGCGTCAGCCGGTACGGCATCCACCGTACCCACTGGTTCGAGCCGGACGTATCAATATATACGTTCTCGTTGCCCCAGGCGGTGAAGAGCACCTCCTGGACATGCTGGATGCCGAAGTGCGGGACGACGAACGGGAGCTCGGGGAAGCGCCGCGCCACGCGGGCCAGAGCGTAGGGACGGTCGTACGGACCCGACGGCAATCCCCCGCCGCTGCCGTAGTGCCCCAGGTGAACCAGCACCGGGATGCCGAGCCGTTGCGCCATCGCCCAGCCCGCGTCCAGCGCCGGATCGTCCAGCGGACCCCGCAGCAATGGCGCGAACAGCTTCCAGCCCCTCAGGCCCCGCTCGGTCACGGCTCGCTCCAGCTCCGCCGCCGCGTTCGGCGCGAACGGGTCGTGGTGGGCGAACCCGATCAGGAGGTCGGGATGCCGGTCGACCACGTCGGCGAGCGCGTCGTTGCCGCCGCCCGTGACGAAGACGGCGCGGGCGATGCCATGCCGACGCAGTTCCTCGGCCCAGCGATCCGCTTCCTCGGGCCAGGACAGGGCCGGCTCGGGATCCGGAAAGGACCACGTCCGACGCCACCGGGCGCCGTACCGGGCGGCCGCCTCGGCGCGCACAGCCGCCTCCCGCTCGCCACCCGGATGCATCCCGGCCGCCTCCTCGGCGGCCCGGATCGTCGGGTCAGCGCCGATACGGAAATGCATATGGAAGTCGATGACTTCCAGCCCTCGCGTCGTCACGTCGGCTCCCCGGACGGACCCGGCGGCCCGGGCAGCGGGGCCGCCAGCCACGCGTCGACGATCTCTCGCAGGCGACGACCGGCCAGCCGGCGCACCTCGCGTCCGGTCTCCTCAGTGGCCCGCGACACGTACCCCGACCAGCCGGCCCACGGATCGGGCCGGGACTCCACCAGCACGTACGGGTGGGTCGTCGCCAACCGCGGCCGGACCGGCAGGTCCTCGACCGCGTCGAGCCGCACCGCCGCCGGGTCGAAGCCGAGCACCCCCGAGGTCTCGTAGGCCCCGCCGTGGCCCCGGGCGGGGAGATCACCGTAGATGGCGGCGGTCTCCTCCGGCGTCACCAGTTGGAACCAGTTGACCAGAAGCAGGCTCGCCCGGTGACGGCCCGAGACCCACTCCATCGCGGCGCGCACCGTCGACATGTTGGCGTCGTGCCCGTTGACGACGAGGACGCGGACGAAACCGGCGGCGAGGATGCCCTCGAGGACGTCGCTCACGTAGGCCACGGCGGTCTCGGGACGGATCGCGATGGTGCCCGGCCACGGCCGGGTCTGCCCGGGGCAGGCCGTGTACGCGATCGACGGGAAGAGCACCCCACGGTGCGTTCCGGCGCACTCCGCGGCGAAACCTTCGGCGAGGATCAGGTCACTGCCCAGCGGCAGGTGCGGTCCGTGCCATTCGACGGCACCGACCGGCAGCACGGCGAAGTCGGCCTGGGCGGCGACCTCGGTCAGGCGCGTGCCGGGGATGCGGCTCGCGGCGATGAGCCCGCCACCGTCCGGCCACTGCCCGCCCGCGAGCTGGTCGGTCAGTTGGCCCACTGCGTTCCCTCCCGCGCGATCCGACCGCCGTCCTGCAGGCGACCGGAGATCAGCATGACGACGAAGATGAGGACGACCTGGAGCATGCCGTACGCGGCCGCGGTTCCGATGTCGAACGAGTACATCCGGTTGTTGATGGCCACCGAAATGGGCACGGTGCGCGAGGTGTAGATGAGAACCGATGCGACGAACTCGCCGACGCTGTGCACGAACGCGAGCAACGCTCCGGCCAGCACCCCGGGCAGCATCAGTCGCACCGTGATGGAGCCGAAGGCGCGCCACCAGCCCGCCCCGAGGTTGCGGGCCGCCTCCTCCAGGGACGGATCCACCTGCGCCAGCGCCGCCGAGCTCGACCGGAAGACCAGCGGCAGGAACCGCACGAAGTAGGCCAGCGGCAGGATCCAGAA
>ERZ777003.3346-NODE-3346-length-15834-cov-63.636922_pt1 | contig 15834 bp, 12 predicted proteins | sample MGYA00374956_ERZ777003 | MGnify/ENA primary metagenome ERZ777003 (study PRJEB29302, sample SAMN06268252) | bioreactor metagenome | isolation source: Joint BioEnergy Institute, California, USA | place: USA:Joint BioEnergy Institute, California, USA | collected... | reverse complement strand
TCCGCTGACCGCGTGACCGATCCCGCCGGATATGCCCCGCGGGCGAACGCCGCGGGCGCGGCAGAACCCGCTTCCCGAACCGCGGGATCGGCACCGGGCCCCCGGCTGTCGGTTCCTGAAGATCGGCTGGTGGCCTCCGCCGCCACCAGCGGCGGCGCGAGGATGCGGGTGCACGAGACCAGCGGGATCCAGGTCACGATCCGGGGGCGGGCCTCCGGGCGGCGGGACGCACCGCGGCGGACGGGCCGGCGCAACGGCCTGCTGGCCGGGCTGGTGGCCGTCGTCGTGCTGGCCGGCGGGGCGCTGGTGGCCTGGAAGAGCGGGCTGGTGGGCGGCTCGGCGGAGGCGCCGACGCAGGCCCAGGCGGCTCCGCACACCGGCCCGCCCGTGGAGATCTCCACCATCGACGGGCAGCGCTACCGGCTGGCGGCGATCGGCAGCGGCGTGAGCCCGGGGGCCGCCCCGACCGGGGGACCGTCAAAGGACGGGGAGGGGGCGGCGTACGTCTACGCCGAGTACCTGATCAGCAACCTGATGAACAAGCCGGTGCCGCTCGACCTGTACGCCGTGGACCTGTTCATCAAGCGCGACCTGCTGCCGGAGCGGTCGCGCGGGCTGTGCATGTGGCACAACGGCGTGCCCGAGGACATGTGCACTCCTCCGGCCAAGCCCCATGTGATGTTCCGGCTGGCGGGCGGCGCCCCGGTGAGCGGTGCGCAGGGGGGCCAGTACATGCCGCCCGGCGCCTCCTATGTGGTCAGGGTGACCTTGGACGTGCCGCTGCGGCGGGACCCGGGAGCCGGGGAGCTGGGGCTTTATGTCTGGAAGCAGATGTACATGACCAGCGCCCTCGCCCAGGAGGTGCCGTTTCCCCGCTGACGCCGCCCGCCGCGGGGGCGCTCATTCGGCCGCGGGGTCGTCGGCGAGGATGCCGTAGAGCTTGCGGCGGGTGTCGGCGATGAGCTCCAGCGCCCGGCTCCGCTGCTCGGTGCTGCCGGCGGCCATCACCTGCTGCAGGGCGTTCAGGAGCCGGCCGACCTCCTCACGGGTGTGCAGCACGCCCTCGTCGGGCTGCTCGGCGAACTCCCGCCAGGGCGCGTCGCCGTGCCGGGCGGCCTCCCGCCGGCCGGTGCCGGTCAGCGAGAACAGCCGCTTGCCGCCCTCCTCCCGGCTGGTGACCAGGCCCTCGTCCTCCAGCATCTGCAGGTTGGGGTAGACCGAGCCGGGGCTGGGCCGCCAGGCCCCCGAGGTCCGGTTCTCCAGCTCCTGGATCATCTCGTAGCCGTGCATGGGGCGCTCGGCCAGCAGCGCCAGCAGCGCGGCCCGGACGTTGCCGCGTTTCATGCGGCGGCCGTGCCGGCGGCCGTGGGGGCCGCCCCAAAGATCGGGACCCGGCGGGCCGAACGGCGCTCCCCAGGGGCCGAAGGCGCCCCGGCGCAGGCGGATCCGCGCCTCCTCGGGGGTCATGCCGGCGAACATGCGGTGCATCGTGTTCTCCTCTCCACACATGTCCGTACTGTCGCGATGTATTGACGATATATCGCTTACGAGTCGCGAGGCAACCGTGCGCGGCCGGGAAGGGTTCGGGCCCCGAATACGCCGCCGCGGCCGTCCGGCGGAACGTGCGGACGGCCGCGGCGCGGTCGGCGAGCCGCTTTAAGGAGCGGCCAGCCTGAGGCTGTTGAGGATGTCGTTGGTGACCTTGCGGTCGTCGATCTCCTTCACCCGGATCCAGACCCCGAACTTGCCCGTCCGGTCGACCAGGCCGACCTCGGTGATGGACGGGGTGCCGGTGCTGCAGCCGGTGTAGCGGATGATCGTCCCGCTGAGGCTCTGGTCGGGGGTGGTGTACCTCTCCGGCTGCCCCTTGGTGCACTGGTCGTGCTCGGAGACCCCGGGCGGCGGCAGCCTGCCCTCGCCGACGTCGGTGGTCAGCCCGATGAAGACGCCGGGAGTCTTGGCGGTGCTGTCCAGGAACTGCTGGAAGCTCCCCGAGGTGGCGCGCAGCACCGGCCTGCTTTGGGTGTCGCCCGACAGGCCCACCGACGAGGGCTGCCAGGTCGTCGGCTCGGCCAGCTTGGGCCAGGCCTTGGGCACGAAGGCGCGGATCTTGCCGGAGGCGTCGCTGACCGCCACGAAGTCCTTCGGCGGCGTGGGGGAGGGGGCGGGCTTGGCGCCGCCGCCAGAGCCGATGGCGTTCAGCAGCAGCCCGCCGACGATCACGATGACCACCAGCCCGGCGCCGATCGACAGCGCGAGCAGCTGCCTGCGCCGCTTTTGCTCCGCCTCGCCCGCCGACGGGCGGGGGGCGGCCGTCGAACCGCCCGGACCGCCGGGACCCCAGGGCCCGCCGGGGCCGGGAGGCGGAGCCGGGGGAGGACCTTGGAACCCGCCCGGAGCGCCGCCTCCCTGCGGAGGCGGCGGCAGCACCGCCGTGGCGCCGTCGTCGCCGGGACGGCCCGGCCCGCCGGAGGTTCGGGCGGGCCCGAAGGGAACCTCGGGCGTTCCACCGTGCGGGCGGGCGGGGAACTGCTCGCGGGACATCGCCACCGTGCGCTCTTGGCCGATGTCTCCGGCGGGCGGACGAGCCTGCCCGGCCGCGTCGAACAGGCCCGGGTTGTCCACCACCGTCTGCTCCAGGCCGGACGGCATGGGCCTTTCGCCCGGGGAACCCGCGGCGCCTTCGCCGCCGGCCGGCTCCGGCCGCGCCTGCGCAGGCTCCGCGAAGGGCACATCCGGCGCGGTGGCCGGTTCCGGCCGCGCCCGCCCGCCCTCGGCGGGCGGTGCGGCGGCCTCAGACCCGGCGGGCGCCGCCTCCGCCGGTGGACGCCCCCCGCCCGTGGACTCGGCCTCCACCGAGGACCGCAGCGCCACCAGCGCCTGCGCGAACGCCTCCGCCGTGGGCCATCTCTTCTCCCGGTCGACTTCCATAGCGCGCAGGATCACACGGTCGAACTCCGGGGTAAGCTCCGCGCGCAGCTCGCTAGGCCGAGTTTTTACCGGCGCCGGACCCGGCGCTTTGCCGGTCAGCATGTGGTAGGTGAGCGCGCCCAGCCCGTACACATCGGCCCGCACGTCCAGCCCGCCGCCGAAACGGGCCTGCTCAGGAGACATGTAACCGGGCGTTCCCACCGGCAGCGTGAACGCCCCGGAGGCGTGCGCGATGGCCTTGGCCAGCCCCAGATCGGCGATCAGCAGCTTCTCCCCGCCGTCCGGAGTGGACTGAAACAGCACGTTGGACGGCTTGAGGTCGCGGTGGATCACTCCCAGCTGGTTGATGACCTGCACCCCGCGGGCGATCTCCTCGGCGAACGCCAGGGCCGTGGGGACCGGCAGCAGCCCACCGCGCATGCGATCGGCCAGCGTGCCGCGGTCGGCGTACGACATCACGAAATAGGGGCGGCCGTCCGGCAGCTCCCCGATGTCGTGCACCCTGACCAGCCGTTCGGAGTCGGCCCTGCGCAGGATGCGGGCCTCCTCCAGGAAACGGTTGCGCACGTCCAGATCGTCCAGCAGGCTTCCGGACAGTACCTTGATCGCTACAGGGACGGCCAGCGCGTCGTCGTGCCCCAGCCACACTGAGGCGAACGCCCCGGACCCCAGGACGCGATCGATTCGGTAACGGCCGACTGAAGACGGTATGGACACCCACGTATCATGCCCAACAAACGGGGGACACGGGGACACAGGCCGGAGGCAAAGAAATGGTCCGCATCGGGGAAGGCGCCGCAGGCGGCGGCCCGGGACCCGACCGGCACGAAGACAGAGGCGGCCATGGCTTTTGACGAACGGACCGAGGAACTGGCCGCTCAGGCAGCCCGTGGCGACCAGAACGCACTCAACGAACTGCTGCGCAGGATCGAACCGGAGGTGCTGCGGCAAAGCGCCCGGTTCCTGCCCTGTCGCCAGGACGCCGAGGAGGCCTGCCAGGACGCGCTGCTGCAGGTGGCGCGCAACATCCACCGTTTCGAGGGGCGCTCGAAGTTCAGCACCTGGCTGCATGTGGTGGTGGCCAACTCGGCGCGTTCCACCTACCGCTCGCTCAAGCGCCGTTCCCTGGAACAGGCCGGCGAGCTGCCGCAGCAGCGTCCCGACCCGCGCCGCACCAGCGTCATCGCCGGCTCCCGGGTGGACATCCTGGACGCGATGGAGGAGCTGGAGGCCCGCAAGCCCGACCTGATCCAGGCGCTGGTGCTGCGGGACATCTCCCAGCTGGAGTACTCCGAGATCGCCGAGCAGCTCGGCCTGCCCCTGGGCACCGTGAAATCCCGCATCCACGAGGCCCGCAAGCAGGTCCGCCAGACCCTCGGGGAGTCCTACACCTGACCGCGCGGCACCCGCGGCGGGCGCCTCGCCCCCGGGTCAAGACTCGGTAATGGGTCGGCCATCGTGACAGCAGGCCAGCGGCGGCTCATGCCCAAGCTGGCGCAGCATGAAGCGCATGGCTTCGCAATCTGATCGGCCCATCTTCGTCATCGGATGCCCACGGTCGGGGACGACTCTGCTGCAGCTGATGCTGCACTCCCACGAGCGGATCGCCATCCCGGCCGAGACCCGGTTCCTGCTGCAGGCCTACGCCTCCCGGCACCGCTTCGGGGACCTGCACGTGCCGGACAATCGCCGCGCGTTGGCGGAGTGGATCGTCAGGCGCCGGGAGACCAAGTTCCACGACCTGGGCCTGGACCCCGATGAGGTCATCGAGGAGATCGTCGCCGGCCCCCCGACCCTGGGCTCGGCGCTGGGCATCGTGTTCCGCGCCTACGCCCGCCGCTTCGGCAAGCCCCGCTGGGGCGACAAGCGGCCCAGCTACTTCAAGCACGTGGACGTGCTGCGCCGCATGTGGCCGGACGCCCAGTTCATCCACCTGATCCGCGACGGCCGGGACTGCGTGGCCTCCCTCAAGGAGATGCCCTGGTACAACCTCGGCTCCTACCACGCCATCTGCGCCTGGCGGGAGGCGATCGACTACGGCCGCCGCTACGCCCGCAAGCTCGGCCCCGACACCTACTACGAGCTGCAGTACGAGCACCTGGTCGCCGACCCCGCCGGCGAGCTGGCCAAGCTGTGCAAGTTCCTCGGCGAGGACTTCGACCCCCGCATGACCCGCCCCCAGGAGATCGCCAAGCTGACCGTGCCGCCCAACAAAAGGTGGCATGAACGCACCCAGAGCGACATCACCACCGGCCGGGTCGGCTCCTGGGCGCACCGCCTGGAGCCCTGGGAGATCGCCCTGGCCGAAAAGGCCCTGGGCTCGCGGCTGCGCGCCTACGGCTATGAGGTGAGCGGCAGTGAACGCCCGTCCATGACCCACATGCTGCGCCTGGCCCGCGTGGCCGTCCGCCGCAAGACCACCCAGCGCCGGCGCGCCCTGCGCGACCGCCTGGCGCGCCGCAACGAGCCCGGCCCGGTCGAATGCCGCCTCAACCGCTCCGGCGACAGCGAACGCGCCACCGCCTGAGCGGCGGCTACAGGGCGGCCAGCTGGTCGGCGAACCAGCGCTGGGGCGGCAGCGCCGTCGCCGCGGCGGCCAGGCGGCGGCAGCGCTCGGCGCGCTCGCGCGGCGACATCAGCAGCGCCCGGTGCAGCGTCTCGGCGGTCTGCGACACATCGAACGGGTTGATCAGCAGCGCGTCCTCGCCCAGATCGGCGGCGGCGCCGGCCTCCCGCGACAGCACCAGCGCGCAGCCGTTGCGCGACAGCACCGGGCCTTCCTTGGCCACCAGGTTCATGCCGTCCCGGATCGGGTTGACCAAAAGCACATCGGCCATCCGGTAGGCCGCCAGCGACCGCGGATAGTCGTCGTTGACCTGCAGGATCAGCGGCTGCCAGGTGGGGGTGGCGAACTCCTCCACGATCTGGTCGGCCAGCTTTCGCACCTGCTCGGTGTAGCGCCGGTACTCCGGCAGGTCGTGCCGCGACGGGTAGGCGAAGGCCAGGTGCACCACCCGCCCCCGCCACTCCGGATGGTTGGTCAGCAGCTCGCGGTAGGCCGCCAGGCCCCGCACGATGTTCTTCGACAGCTCGGTGCGGTCGATCCGCACGATCAGCTGCCGGTCGCCCACCTGCTCCCGCAGCGCCTGCTCGCGGGCCCGCACGTCCTCCCGGCGGGCGCGCTCGATCAGCTCGGCGCCGTCCACTCCCAGGCCGTGCACGCCGATCCGGGTCAGGTGCCCCCGGTAGGAGACGGTGCGGGCGGCCCGGTCGACCTTGGCGTGCAGCAGCGCCTCGCAGCAGTCCAGGAACGCCGCCGCCCAGCGCTCGGCCAGGAAACCGGCGTGGTCGGCGCCCAGGATGCCCTCCAGCACCTGCACGCCGATGTCGTCGGGCAGCATCCGGTAGTACTCCGGCGGCGCCCAGGGCGTGTGCGAGAAGTGGGCGATCTTCAGGTCGGGACGGCGCTCGCGCAGCATCCGGGGCGCCAGCGCCAGGTGGTAGTCCTGGATGGCGGTCTTGGCCCCGTGCGCGGCGTCCCGGGCGAGCGCGTCGGCGAACGCCGCGTTGTAGGCCTCATACGACTGCCAGTCGCGCCGGGCGCGGGCGTCGAAGTGCGGCGCGTTGGGGGTGTCGTAGAGCATGTGGTGGACGAACCACAGCGTGGAGTTGGCCACTCCGTTGTAGGCGCGCTGGAAGGTGGCCGCCGGGATGTCGAGCATCCGCACGCTGGCCCCGCCGGTGTCGTGCCCGGCCTTGTCGAGCCGTCCGTCGGGGGCCTGCCGGGCCGCCAGCCGGTCGGCGTCCGACAGGGCGGCGCACACCCAGACGATCTCCGGTCCGCCTTCTCCGTGGGGGCCGCTCTTGGCGGCCACCGCGGCCAGTCCGGAGACCAGGCCGCCACCGCCGCGGCGCATCGTCAGCGCGCCGTCCTCAGACAGCGAAAAGGACACCGGGCCCCGGTTCGAGGCCACCAGGACCTGACCGTCGGTGACCCCGCCCTGTGAGTCGTTCATGTTCGGCAGTTTGACATGTCTGCGTAAAACCTCTTCTGTACGGCCCCTGTATGTCCTGCTTCCGGCGGGGCTCACAACGGGGGACGTGGCGAGTGTCACACCGGGGCCATAAGGCCGCCCGGTTCGGGCGTTAATGATCATCAAGAGGGCTTTTCGGGCGGTGTGTGCGCGGCCGGTGCGGTGTTTTCGAACCGTCCCGACTCATCTCTGCGTCCCGGTGGGAACATCTCACTAACTGAGACGCTGGTGTCTCAGATGTGGGCAAATCGGGTAAAGTCCCGCACGGAACTCCACTGAACCTTCGGGGAACGAGAGGAATCTCGGGATTCCGGTAGGGTGGCAGTCACGCTGCGTGTCCACTCAGTGGAGACATAACTGAATACGCAACTGAAGAACGCTCATCCAGAGGGGTGGAGGGACCGGCCCTGTGAAGCCCCGGCAACCCTCCCGGTGCTGACGCTCTCGCGACCTGCGAGGCCGGCCGGGACAGGGTGCCAATTCCGGCCCGCGACCAAGGTGGCGCGGGACAGATGAGGAGAAAGGCCTCGCTCCATGGCACTTGATGCTGCCGATCTCGGACCTGCCACGTCCCTGACCTGCCGCGAGTGCGGACAATCCTACGAACTCGGTCCCCGCTACGCCTGCGAGCAGTGTTTCGGCCCGCTGGAGATCGCCTACGACTTCGCCGGCGTCACCCGGGAGTCCATCGAATCCGGCCCGCGCAACATCTGGCGCTACCGCGGCCTGCTGCCCGTCCCGGCGAACGTGGAGAGCACCCCCAACACCGAGCCCGGCTTCACCCGCCTGGTGCGCGCCGACCACCTGGCCGAGTCGCTGGGCATGCAGAAGCTGTGGGTCAAGGACGACAGCGGCAACCCCACCCACTCCTTCAAGGACCGGGTGGTGGCGGTCGCCCTGGCCGCCGCCCGTGAACTGGGCTTCAAGGTGCTGGCCTGCCCGTCCACCGGCAACCTGGCCAACGCGGTGGCCGCCGCCGCGGCCCGCGCCGGCATCCGCAGCGCCGTGTTCGTGCCCGCCGACCTGGAGCAGCAGAAGATCATCACCACCGCGGTCTACGGCGGCACCTTCGTCACCGTCCGCGGCAACTACGACGACGTCAACCGCCTGGCCTCGGAGATCGCCGGCGAGCAGGAGGACTGGGCGTTCGTCAACGTCAACGTCCGCCCCTACTACGCCGAGGGCTCCAAGACGCTGGGGTATGAGATCGCCGAGCAGCTCGGCTGGCGGCTGCCGGACCAGATCGTGATCCCGGTGGCCTCCGGCTCCCAGCTCACCAAGATCGACAAGGCCTTCCAGGAGTTCATCAAGCTGGGCCTGGTGGAGGACAAGCCGTACAAGGTCTTCGGCGCCCAGGCCACCGGCTGCTCCCCGGTCGCCGCCGCCTTCAAGGCCGGCCACGACGTGGTCCGCCCGGTCAAGCCCGACACCATCGCCAAGTCGCTGGCCATCGGCAACCCCGCCGACGGCCCGTACGTCCTGGACGTGGTGCGCCGCACCGGCGGCGCGGTCGAGGACGTCTCCGACCCCGAGGTCGTCGAAGGCATCCGGCTGCTGGCCGCCACCGAGGGGATCTTCGCCGAGACCGCCGGCGGCGTCACCGTGGCCTGCCTGCGCAAACTCATCGCCTCCGGGGCGCTGGACCCCGAGGCCGAGACCGTCATCATCAACTCCGGCGACGGGCTGAAGACCCTGGACGCCGTGGCGCCGGTGGCCCGCCCGTCCGCCGAGATCGCCCCCACCCTGGAGGACTTCCGCGCCTCCGGCCTGGCCTGAGCCCTCCCCGGTCCGGTCACCGCAGTCCCGAACTTTCGAGTGGAAAGACGCCCATGAGCACGGTTTCCGTACGCATTCCGACGATCCTGCGCACCTACACCGGCGGCGAGGCCGAGGTCAAGGCCACCGGCGCCACCCTGCGGGAGGTCATCGCCGACCTCGACGCCAACTACAGCGGAATCGCCGCCCGCGTCCTGGACGACAACGGCAAGATCCGCCGTTTCGTCAACGTCTATGTCGGCGACGAGGACGTCCGATTCGCCGACGGCCTGGACACCGCCACCCCCGACGGCACCCTGGTCTCCATCATCCCGGCCGTCGCCGGAGGCTGATCCGGCATCATGCGGGATGCCCGCTCGGGCATCCCGCTCTTTTGTTTCTCCCCACCCCTCTTGACCGACTTTTCGGTTCTTATCGGACGGGGCGGGCGCTACGGCCGATCAGGGGATGTTCGGGATTGTTCCGGCGGGATTTTCGTTTCCCCGTCCGCCGCCCCTGCGACTGCGTAATATTCCCGGTGACCATAACCGGCCGTCCCACAGCCTCCCACAACCGGTGTCACGTCGATAGGGTCGCTCCCGAATCATCACCCCGGTTCCGCGGTGACAGGGGCGGGACCGGAGAAAGACCCCCGCGTCCCGCAGCGGCCGCGGGCGCGGCGACAGGGTTGGCATGGCGCAAGGCACCGTCAAGTGGTTCAACGCCGAAAAGGGCTACGGCTTCATCGCGGTCGACGGCGGCAGGGACGTCTTCGTCCACTACTCCGCGATCCTCATGGACGGCTACCGCACCCTTGAGCAGGGTCAACGCGTCGAATTCGAGATCGCCCACAGCGAGCGCGGCCCGCAGGCCGAATCGGTCCGCACTCTGTGAGCGCGGGCATCGCCCGGCCGCCGGCCGCCTCCCTCCTCGGCTTCCCTCCGTGACCCAAGGCCCGTCCAGACGATGCGGACGGACGGGCCGCGAGCCGGCCGAGGCATCGACGCCGGTCTCCCGCCGGATGCTCCGGGCGGCTGCGTTCAACACGCCGGCTTCACAGCCCCAGACGGAGACGTCGCAGCCGGCGGCGGACACCCCGGGCTCCCGTCCCCGGCACCTTGGACCATGCGCCTGAAAAAGACCGGTGATTGAAAGGCCGCGAGCGGGGCAGAACTTCGCAGCACGGACTTCGGCTCGCAGGCGCCCTCTCGACGATCATGGACGAGAGCCCGCGACGCGCCGCCCGCCCCGGCGGCCCGGCGCTCGGCCAGGTCCGGGATCGGCGATGTTTTCGCAGGTCAGAGCGGGTGCCGACGGGCTGGTGAACACTTCGTCGGAGGCGGGTCCATCGCTTGCACTCGGCAGGGTAGAGTGCTAAAAAACGGTTGGCACTCTACTGTGGAGAGTGACAATCCCACAGTCTAGGGGTCGGGGCGATGAGGCCTCACTCCGGCGGCTGAAGGGGTGCCGTCGGGTGGGTCGTCCGTCGCGGGCGTCGGCTCGATCCGTGATAGCCACCTCGTTCCGGGAGGACTGGAGCCTATGGCTGCAAAGATGATCGCGTTCGACGAGGAGGCCCGCCGGGGTCTTGAGCGCGGGATGAACCAGCTTGCCGACGCGGTCAAGGTGACGCTGGGTCCCAAGGGCCGCAACGTGGTGCTGGAGAAGAAGTGGGGCGCTCCCACGATCACCAACGACGGCGTGTCGATCGCCAAGGAGATCGAGCTGGAGGACCCCTGGGAGAAGATCGGCGCCGAGCTGGTCAAGGAGGTCGCCAAGAAGACCGACGATGTGGCCGGTGACGGCACCACCACGGCCACCGTGCTGGCGCAGGCGCTGGTGCGTGAGGGTCTGCGGAACGTGGCCGCCGGGGCGAACCCGATGGCGCTCAAGCGCGGTATCGAGGCGGCGGTGGAGCGGGTCAGCGAGGAGCTGTCCAAGCTGGCCAAGGATGTGGAGACCAAGGAGCAGATCGCTTCGACCGCCTCGATCTCGGCCGGTGACACCCGGATCGGGGAGATCATCGCCGAGGCGATGGACAAGGTGACCAAGGACGGTGTGATCACCGTTGAGGAGAGCAACACCTTCGGTCTGGAGCTGGAGCTGACCGAGGGTATGCGCTTCGACAAGGGCTACATCTCGCCCTACTTCGTCACCGACCCCGAGCGGATGGAGGCCGTCCTCGACGACCCCTACATCCTGATCGTCCAGGGCAAGGTCTCGGCCAACAAGGACCTGCTGCCGGTCCTGGAGGCCGTGATGCAGGCCGGCAAGCCGCTGCTGATCATCGCCGAGGACGTCGAGGGCGAGGCCCTGGCCACCCTGGTGGTCAACAAGATCCGCGGCATCTTCAAGTCCATCGCGGTCAAGGCCCCCGGCTTCGGTGACCGCCGCAAGGCCATGCTGGGCGACATCGCCACCCTGACCGGCGGCCAGGTCATCTCCGAGGAGATCGGCCTGAAGGTGGAGAACACCACCCTCGACATGCTGGGCAAGGCCCGCAAGGTCGTGGTGACCAAGGACGAGACCACCATCGTGGACGGCGCCGGTGACGCCGCCGAGATCGAGGGCCGGATCAACCAGATCCGCACCGAGATCGAGAACACCGACTCCGACTACGACCGGGAGAAGCTGCAGGAGCGGCTGGCCAAGCTGCGCGGCGGCGTGGCGGTGATCCGGGCCGGTGCGGCCACCGAGGTGGAGCTGAAGGAGCGCAAGCACCGCATCGAGGACGCCGTCCGCAACGCCCAGGCCGCCGTGGAGGAGGGCATCGTCCCCGGCGGTGGCGTGGCCCTGCTGCAGGCCAGCGCCAAGGCCTTCGACAAGCTGGAGCTGACCGGCGACGAGGCCACCGGTGCGGCGATCGTCAAGCGCGCTCTGGAGGAGCCGATCAAGCAGATCGCCGTGAACGCCGGCCTGGAGGGCGGCGTGGTGGTCGAGAAGGTCCGCAACCTGCCTCCGGGCCAGGGTCTGGACGCGGCCACCGGCGAGTACGTGGACATGTTCGAAAAGGGCATCATCGACCCGGCCAAGGTGACCCGCTCGGCCCTGCAGAACGCCGCCTCCATCGCGGCGCTGTTCCTGACCACCGAGGCGGTCATCGCCGAGAAGCCGGAGAAGGAGAAGGCCCCGGCCGCGCCGGGCGGCGGCGACATGGACTTCTGATCCCGCCCATCGCATAGCACGGCGACACACGAGGGCGGCCCCGGACTCCCGGGGCCGCCCTTCGCCGTCCGGGCCCGGCCGGCGAGTCCACGGGCGGGCACACAAGACGGCGAGAATTGGCCATACTGCGGAATGTGACGGAACTGTTCAACCTCCCCTCGCTGCGGGTGGAACAGCCACGCAAAGTGATCGCCACCCGCAACCAGTACGACTACTTCGACCCTCAGGGCACCAAGGTCGCCTCGGCGCTGGAGACCAGCGAACGGACCAAGCTCACGGCCGTGCGGGCCGCCCTGCCCGGCAGCGTCCTGGCCGGCGCCCGGACGCTGCTGCTGCGCGACGCCGCCGAAAAACCCCTGCTCATCATCGAGAAACACGCCTCCAACCGCTACACCCGCATCCGCCGCCCCAACCTGGACGCCCAAGGCGACGCCATGTTCGAAGGCGAGGTGGTCGGCACCATCCAGGCCGCCCGGACCACCCGCCACTACACCCTCACCGACGCCGAAGAGAAGACGATCGGCAAGGCCACCGGGGACCTGGGGCTGAAGAAGTTCGCCGTGACCGACGCCGACGACCGGCACGTCGCCCAGGTCGACAAGAAGTGGGCCGGGCTGCGGGCGGAGCTGTTCACCCACGCCGACCGCTACACGATCGACTTCGTGGCCAACCGGATCGACGAGAGGCTGCGCACCCTCATCCTCACCCTCCCGGTCGTCCTCGACCTCACCCTGCACGAAAGCAAAGACATCCTCTAAGAAGCCGCCGGCCGTGGGCGCGGCCGGCAGCCCACGCCGCGCACGGTCTCGACGCGGGGAGGCGCCCAGCTTGCGCCGCGGGCAACGGATGCAGACGTCCACGATGCCGGAGACGGGGCCGAAGTCGAAGCCCCGCACGTGACTGAGCGGCTGCTCACGGGTCAGCACCTGGTCGGGATGCCGGCAGAACATCTCGGCCAGGGCGAACTCCCGGGCGCTCGGATCGGCCGTGCGTGCGGCCACCCGGGCCCGCGGATCCGAACTCAGATCCCGCCGGTTCGAGCATCGTCCTCCTGCCCGGGAGCGCCCGGCCGCTCTCCACATCCGGCCCAAAGGAAGCAGCGCCCTCGGCAGTCCGCCCGTTCGTCCCCTCTGGCCAGGGACCAGGCGGCAGAACCAAGGTCCCCTCCGGCCCGCCGCCTCCGTACGCCGACCGCGACGGCAGACCCAGGACGAACCGTGCGCCGTCTTCCAACACGTTGTCCACATAGGCCGTCCCGCCGTGCGCCTTGGCGATGGACGCCACGATGACCAGCCCCGGTCCGCGCTTGTCTCGCTTCCTCCCGCACCGGCAGGGCCGCAGACGTCGCTTCAGGACCCGCACCCGCACGTACCTGGACAGTGAGGGGTGCATGCCGGAGCAGAAAGTTTCCGGTGCCCGGGGAGTCACCGACAAGCGGCGCATACGCTACGACGCCGCTCATCGGGCGGGACTCGCCGACGAGGCCATGCGCTTCCTGGAGGACGGCCTGCCCACCGCGTACCGGATGAACTCACCGGACGTCCTGGTCCCCACGGCGACCACCGGCTGTTTGCGCGCCACGTTCGTGCCAACCCCGACGCCGGGCCGGGTGATCTTCGACGCCGGCCTCGCCTGCGTCCGCAAGAGGCGGTCGGTGGCCGCGGACCCCGCCGGGTATCGGTGGAGTCGAAGACCGGCCACGCCGACGCCCCGGTGGACCGGCTGTTGCCGCAGCCTCGGGGTTCATCCGGTGAGTATCGGCAAGTACCGCCTGGCCGTGGCTGTCCTCTATCCCCGCGGGCCAATCCCCGGCGCCCGGTGCTGCGCCGCTATTTCGGCGGCCAGGACCGGGGAGGCCCTTGGGACCGCATGCCCTCCGAACGCGTGCGCTGAGCGGCTGTGCGACGCGGTGTTCTCTGACGAAGCGGAAACGGCGGCCGGAGCGGGGAATCCTCATCCACGGTGGCGGGAGCACCGAAATTCTGGCCCAGGTTTCGTCGATTCTTTGCCGCCCCTACGGGATTTCCCGAAGAGGAAACCTCGATGGTTCCTTGCGATATTTCATTTTCGCAGGCTGCAGGGGGCATTGCAGGCAATGATGAGGTCGTGCTCCGGGCCGGGACGGTGAGATTTTCCGAGAACGTGGCCAAGGAGCCGGGACAGGAGCCCTGCTGGTGTCCGGTGCTGCAACGCCCCAGGTCACAGCGTCGTCCCTGAGTGGGAAATCCTTACTCTCGACCTGCGGGGAGGGCATGTTGGAAAAGGTTCGGCAGTGAGGTACCCACGCTTGGGTTTCGGGGAGCAGAGGCTGGAGGGGGATGTGGCCTCCCCCGCCGGATCGGGCCGCGCCACCGGATTTGCAGCGGAAAGATCTTCAGAACCTTTCCCGAAGCGTCTGCCGGCGGTACGTTCCTCATGTGCGGGCCATGCCGGGAGACATCGACGGGTGGTGGGTCTCGCCCGCCGTCCCGATGATCGCTGACTGCGCTCTCGCCGCGCTGTGGGCCTTCACCGCCGTCGGCGGCTGGGGAGAGAAGGCGTTCTGTGAGATCTCCGGCCGTCTCGACCCGAGCTGCACCGACGGGTTCGCCACCGCCGTGCTGGCCTCCCTGCTCGTGGCCGTCCCGGCGGCCCTCGCCGTCCTGCTGGCCTGGGCGCTGCCCGCGGTGCGGCGCCGTCCCGGGCGGCTGGTCGGGACGCTGACCTTCGCCGCCGCCCTGTGGGCGCTCGCCGAGGGGGTCGTCTTCGTCGGCGGAACCCTGGCTCAGCCGTAGCGGGCCGGCCGGTTCCCGCAAGACCCGTCGCAGGTGGTCTCGGTCGGGATGTTTACGCAGGTGGTGCCCTGGGAAGGAGGAGGAGTCCACAGCCCGCAGGGGGAACGAAGGGCAACGGGGGACTCCCGGGCCGCGTGTGTCGGTTTGACGTAAGGCGGCCAGGGGCATAACGTTCTCTTCGCCCCACGGGGAGCGGGACGCCGAGCAGGCGGCCGGCCCAGGGGAACCACCAGCGGACTGACAGGGCATGGCTCGCCGTGCCCGGGCAGCGATGGTGGGTCGGAGAGGCCGGGTCCTTGGATCCAAGCCGATCCGATGTGCGACCACCGCCTTGAAGAGCGTGTCTTCGGGCATGCCCGGAAAGGCGAATCAGAAAAGTCGGCGAATTTGACTCGCCGGACGGATCTGATAACCTGAAATTGGTCGCCCCGGGAAAAGGGGTTCGCAAGAATCCCGGACCTGGTGGGTGTCCGTTTCTTGAGAACTCAACAGTGTGTCAAAAGCCAGTGCCTTGTGTCAGCCTCTGCCTGGTGTGGGTGGGGGTTGTGGTTCCTCGTCAGAGGATGATGTTGTTGGGATCGTTTGATCTCGTCTGAAGGTTTGGCTCACCTGGTGTGTTTGTGCCGGGTGGGTGTGTGGCCTTTGGTGGAGAGTTTGATCCTGGCTCAGGACGAACGCTGGCGGCGTGCTTAACACATGCAAGTCGAGCGGAAAGGCCCCTTCGGGGGTACTCGAGCGGCGAACGGGTGAGTAACACGTGAGCAACCTGCCCTCGACTCTGGGATAAGCCTGGGAAACCGGGTCTAATACCGGATACGACCTGCCTCCGCATGGGGGTGGGTGGAAAGGTTGATCCTTCTGGGTCTTCCGGTCGGGGATGGGCTCGCGGCCTATCAGCTTGTTGGTGGGGTAACGGCCTACCAAGGCGACGACGGGTAGCCGGCCTGAGAGGGCGACCGGCCACACTGGGACTGAGACACGGCCCAGACTCCTACGGGAGGCAGCAGTGGGGAATCTTGCGCAATGGGCGAAAGCCTGACGCAGCGACGCCGCGTGGGGGATGAAGGCCTTCGGGTTGTAAACCCCTTTCAGCACCGACGAATGAAGGACGGTAGGTGCAGAAGAAGCGCCGGCTAACTACGTGCCAGCAGCCGCGGTAATACGTAGGGCGCGAG
>ERZ777003.3345-NODE-3345-length-15842-cov-6.186229_pt1 | contig 15842 bp, 15 predicted proteins | sample MGYA00374956_ERZ777003 | MGnify/ENA primary metagenome ERZ777003 (study PRJEB29302, sample SAMN06268252) | bioreactor metagenome | isolation source: Joint BioEnergy Institute, California, USA | place: USA:Joint BioEnergy Institute, California, USA | collected... | reverse complement strand
AGGCGATCGACGCCGGCGCCCACTGCATCCGCCTCAACCCGGGCAACATCGGCGGCCGCGAGAAGGTCGCGGAGGTTGCCGAGAAGGCGAAGAAGGCCGGGGTGCCGATGCGCATCGGCGTCAACTCGGGCTCGCTGCCCAAGCACCTGCACGAGCTCGAGCGGGAGAACCCGGTCGAGGCGCTCGTCACCGCGGCCGTCGAGTTCGTCGAGATGATGGAGTCGCTCGAGTTCGAGAACTTCAAGGTCTCGATCAAATCGACCAACGTCCCGAACACGATCGCCGCCAACCGCCTGCTGGCCGAGCGCATCCCGTACCCGATCCACCTCGGGATCACGGAGGCGGGGACGAAGTGGTCCGGCTCGCTCAAGTCGGCCGTCGGCCTGGGCACGCTGCTCGCCGACGGCGTCGGCGACACGATCCGGATCTCCCTCTCGACGTTCCACGCCGAGGAGGAGGTCAAGGTTGCCTGGGAGATCCTCAAGGCGCTGCAACTGCGCGAGCGCGGCCCGGTGCTGATCGCCTGCCCGACCTGCGGCCGCCTCCAGTTCGACATGGACGCGGTCGTCGCCGAGATCGAGGCCCGCCTCGAGGCGTACACGGAGCCGATCGAGGTCGCCGTGCTCGGCTGCGCGTTGAACGGGATCGGCGAGGCCTCGCACGCGGACTTCGGCATCACCGGCGCCAAGAACGAGGGCCTGATCTTCGCCCACGGAAAGCCCCTGCGGAAGGTCCCGCAGGCCGAGCTCGTCGACACCCTCTTCGCGGAGATCGACAAGTCCCTCGACCGCGGCAGCGTCGACGTCGACGCGACGAAGGCCGCGGAGGGCGCCGAGTGGCTCGCCCGCATCGAGGAAGAGAACGCCGGCGAGATGACGCCGGAGCGCCTCGCCGCGATGGAGGCCGAGAAGGCCCGCGCCGAGGGCAACGACATCACCGCCGAGCCCTTCCTGAAGCCCGTCAAGGGCCGCAAGGTCGAGCTCGACGAGGAAGCCTCGCCGACCGCGGGCCGGCGCTTCACGCGGGCGTAGGCGGCCTGCGCCGCACTGCGGCCGCCGCGCGTTGACCGGAGTGTTTGTCGCGCATATGCGGCAGAACGCTTCGCTCGAGCGAGCGAGGCGCCCGGCGCCGGGCGCCTCGCCGATCCAGACGGCGGGACGTCCGGTAGTGGCCGCATCCTGCGCCATTCGCTCGGTAGGGTCTTCGCCGTGTCGAGGCTCTCTACGTACCTGCTGCCCACGCTTCGCGAGGATCCGGCCGATGCGGAGTCCGTCTCGCACCGCCTGATGGTGCGCGCCGGGCTCGTGCGCCAGCTCGGCGCCGGCCTGTGGACGTGGCTGCCGGCGGGCCATCGGGTGGTCGGCAAGGTGATCGCGATCGTCCGCGAGGAGATCGACGCGATCGGCGGCCAGGAGATGCTGATGCCGGTGTTGCAGCCGGCCGAGCTGTGGAAGCGGACCGGTCGCTACGAGATCGAGGAGCTGTTCAAGCTCGACGACCGCAAGGGCTCGCCGCACGTGCTCGCGCTCACCCACGAGGAGGCGATCACGTTCCACCTCGCGCGTGAGCTGCGCTCCTACCGCGAGCTGCCGAAGATCCTCTACCACGTGCAGGTGAAGGAGCGCGACGAGGCCCGGCCGCGCGCCGGCGTCCTGCGCACGCGCGAGTTCACGATGAAGGACTCGTACTCCTTCGACCGCGACGAGGCGGGCCTGGACGAGAGCTACGAGCTGCACCGCCAGGCCTACGCGCGCATCTTCGACCGCTGCGGGCTGCGCTGGTACGAGGTCCGCTCGGACGTGGGGATGATGGGCGGCACCGACGCCCACGAGTACATGGCGCCCTGCGAGGCCGGGGAGGACGAGGTCGCGCTCGCGCCGGGCTACGCGGCCAACCTGGAGGTCGCGAGCGCCGAGCCGCAGAAGGTCGATCTGCCGCCGGCCCTCGACGAGCCGCGCGAGGTGCCTACGCCCGGACTGACGACTGTCGAGGAGGTCTCGGGTGCGCTTGGAGTGCCTCCGGGCGCGGCGATGAAGGCCTTGCCCGTGATCGTCGAGGGGCGGGGCATGGTCCTCGCGCTCGTGCGCGGCGACCATCGCCTGAACGAGACCAAGCTCCGCAACGCGCTAGGCGCCCCGTTCCGCCAGGCAACGCCGGAGGAGATCGAGGCCGAGATCGGCCCGCCGGGCTTCATCGGGCCGGTCGGCGCGCAGGTACCCGTGATCAAGGACGCCGCGATCCAGGGCGAAGGCTACTTCGGCGGCGCGAACAAGCCGGACGCCCACCTGATCGGGATCACGCCCGGCCGCGACTTCCAGTTCGAGGAGCTCGACATCCGCACGGTCGAGGCCGGGGATCTCTCGCCGGCGGGCGACCCGATCACGATCGAGCCCGCGATCGAGGTGGGCAACATCTTCAAGCTCGGCACGCGCTACTCGGAGCCGCTCGGCGCGACCTACCTCGACCCGGAGGGCAAGGAGCGCCCGATCGTCATGGGCAGCTACGGCATCGGCCCCGCCCGGATCGCCGCCGCGGCGATCGAGCAGAACGCCGACGAGAAGGGCATCGTCTGGCCGCGCCCGCTCGCCCCGTGGCACGTGCACCTCGTGGCGCTCGGCAAGGGCGAGGACGAGACGCGCGAGGCCGCCGATCGCCTCTACGAGGAGCTCGGTGCCGCCGGGCTCGAGGTCGTCTACGACGACCGTGAGGGGGCCGGGGCGGGAGAGAAGCTGACGGATGCCGAGCTCCTCGGTTGCCCGGTCCGGGTCGTGGTCGGCAAGCGCGCCCTGGCCGACGGCGTGGTCGAGGCCCAGGAGCGGGCCTCGGGCGAGGAACACCGCATCCCGGTCGCGGACGCGGCCGGCCGCGTGGCGGAGATCCTCGGTGGCTCAGCCTGAGGAGAGCGCGGCGAAGCGCACGAAGCGCCGCCTCTTCGGCATCGATCGCTCGGGGCCCCAGCCCCGCGCCACGCGCAAGGGCGCGCCCCTTCGCCCGCTCACGATCCCGAACCTGGTCGGGTACGTCCGGCTCGCCGCCCTGCCGATCTTCTGCGTGCTCGCCTTCTCATCGGGGGACGGGCGCGAGGTCGCGCCGGCCCTCATCTACTTCTGCATCGCGGCGGGGGACTACCTCGACGGGTTCCTGGCCCGGGCGACGGGCCAGTACTCGCGGATGGGCGCGCTGCTCGACCCGGTCGTCGACCGGCTCACGGTGCTGGCGGGCGCCGCGGTGTGCTGGCACTTCGAGCTGCTGCCGCGCTGGGCGCTCCTCGTGCTCGCGGCGCGCGAGGTGATCACGCTCCTGCTCGCCCAGATCGCCCTGCGGCGGGGCATCGAGCTCCAGATCAACTGGATCGGCCGGATCGGCGTGTTCCTCGTCTTCGGCTCGATCTTCTGGGCGATGGTCTTCGACTCGTGGATCCTGGACGCCACGTTCATCGCGGGCGTCGCGATTGGCGTGCTCGCGACCGTGGTCTACGTGCGCACGGCGTTGGGGCATCCGTTGCAAGGGTCAACCTCAACTTGAAGTTTGTGGAGCACACGTATAATCGCCTCGAGCCGGCAACAACTGCCGGGAACCGGCGACGGGGGCGAGATTGGCTGAGATGTACGACGACACGTTTCCCGATATCGGCTCGATGAGCGACGAGGAGCTCAAGGCCCTTATCGATGAGCTCACCGAGGAGGAGCGTCAGGTCTCGTACCGGCGGCGCGTGCTGCACGGCAAGATCGACATCCTCCGAGCCGAGCTGGTCAACCGGCTGAAGAACAAGCGGGAAGCGGGGGACGCGACCATCACCGGGGCCGACGTCCAGCAGCTGACCGACATCCTCCTGGGCAAGGTCCCCGCCGGGCCGGAGGGAGAAGGTCGGTAGGTGGCGGTCCACTGCCCCGAATGCGGCTTCGTCAACCCCGAGGGTGCCAACTACTGCCAGAAGTGCGGGGCGTACCTCGGGCGGCCTGAGGGCGCCGAAGAGCCGACCACGATGACCTACAAGGTCGATGAGACCGGCGAGTACACGCCGGTCGACATCGACGAGGAGGTCGGGAAGGCCGGCGCCGCGCTCGTGATCCGCTCCGGAGGCGGGCGCGCGGGCGAGAGCTTCACGGTCGACCAGGACCGGATGTCGATCGGCCGGACGCCGGACGCGGCCGTGTTCCTCGACGACGTCACCGTCTCGCGGAACCACGCGCTGCTCGTCCACCGCCAGGACGGCTACTACATCGACGATCTGGGCTCCCTGAACGGCACCTACGTGAACCGCCGGCGGATCGAGTCGCACAAGCTGGCCGACGGCGACGAAATTCAGATCGGGAAGTACAAGCTGAGCTATCTGGAGAAGTAGGGGAACGGGATGTCTGTGGCAACCGGACGGGCTTCACAAGGCGAGCAGGGGGGAACTTCCCAGCGCTCGGGTGGCGACTCGCGCCCGCGCAAGGCGCTCACGATCGGCGCGGTCGCGAAGATCCTCTCGCAGGAGTTCGAGGACATCTCGATCTCGAAGATCCGCTACCTCGAGGATCAGAAGCTGCTCACGCCCCGCCGCACGCAGGGCGGGTACCGCCTCTACAGCCAGGCGGACGTCGAGCGCCTGCGCGCGATCCTGCGGATGCAGCGCGACGAGTTCCTGCCCCTGCGGGTCATCCGCCAGGAGCTCGCCACCGGCGACTTCACCGGCCGGCGCCCGAGCGGCGAGAGCCAGAAGCGGCGCGCGGCGTCGGTCGGGGAGCGCGTCACCACGTTCTCGCGCGAGGAGCTCCTCGAGCAGGCCGGGGTGAGCGAGCAGTTCCTGCGCGAGCTCCAGGACTTCGGCATCGTCCAGCCCGACCGCCACGACGGCCGCCACGCCTACGACGAGACCGACCTCGAGATCGTCCGCGCGGCCGCGGAGCTCTCCAAGTTCGGCGTCGCCGGCCGCAACCTCCGCGTCTTCAGGACCTCCGCCGACCGCGAGGCGGCGCTGCTCGAGCAGCTCCTGGGCGCCCAGCTGCGCTCCCGCAGCCAGGCCCGGCGCCGCGAGGCCGTGGAGAACCTCGAGAGCCTCGCCGCGGTCTGCGGTCACCTCAAGCACCTGCTGCTCGTCCGCGATCTGAGGCGCCTCAAGGCCACGGCCGAGTAATGGCCGCGGGCCGCTGAAGGGGCGACCGTGCCGAAGGTCACGCGCTCGCGGGTCATCGCGGCGGAGCCCTCGCGCGTCTGGGATCTCGTCTCGGACCCGCACAACATGCCCCGTTGGTGGCCCCGCGTCGTCCGCGTCGAGGACGTACGCGACCCCGGCGGCAGGCGCGCCCGCTGGACTGCGGTGCTCGGAACCGAGCGCGGCACCGGCGTGCGAGCCGACTTCCGCTGCACCGGCTCCACCTCGGGCGAGCGCTACGCCTGGGAGCAGGAGATCGAGGGCACCCCGTTCGAGAAGATCCTGAAGTCGGCGACCGTGGAACTGCGCCTGCGCCCGCTCGACGGGCGCACCGAGGTCACGGTGACCGGCGACGAGTCCCTGCGCGGGCTCTCGCGGCTCGGGTCGGCGATGCTGAAGGGCGCGGCCAAGCGCCGGCTCGACGAGGCGCTCGACGGCATCGAACAGGCGCTGGTCCCGGAGGGCGATGGCTGAGCCCGCCGCGAACGCGAAGCCGCGCAAGTGGTGGGGGTGGGGCGACCCCGACAAGCGCACGCCGCTCGGCGAGAGCGCCCTGCGCATGCTGCGCGAAGAGCTCGGCGAGGCCGAGCCCGACCACCGGGTCCAGATCGACGAGGTCGCCATCCCGGAGCCCCGGCCCCTGCCCGATTCCCTCGCCGACGCCGTCAACGCCGCCAGCGTTCTGACCGCGCACGAGCAGCGCGTTCGCCGGGCCGCCGGCTCCAGCTACCCCGACCTCGTCCGCCTGCGCCACGGCGAGCTCGGCCGCGCCCCGGACGCCGTAGTGATGCCCGGCAGCCCCGAGCAGGTCGCGGCGGTGCTCGACGTCTGCGCCCGCGAGGGGGTCGCGGTCGTCCCGTTCGGCGGCGGCACGAGCGTCGTCGGCGGCGTCGATCCCGAGCCGGGCCCACACCGCGCGGTGATCGCGCTCGACCTGCGCCGGATGCGCGACGTGCGGGTGGATCCGATCTCGATGACCGCGACGCTCGGGCCCGGCCTGCGCGGCCCCGAGGCGGAGGAGGCGCTTCGCGCCCAGGGCTTCACGATCGGGCACTTCCCGCAGTCCTTCGAGTACGCGACGATCGGCGGGTTCGCGGCGACGCGCTCGGCCGGGCAGGCGTCGAGCGGGTACGGGCGCTTCGACGAGCTGGTCGCGCACATTGCGATGACCGCTCCGGCGGGCGAGCTGCGCACGCTCGAGACGCCGCACACGGCCGCCGGGCCCTCGCTGCGCGAGCTCATCGTCGGCTCCGAGGGCACGCTCGGGGTGATCACGGAGGTCACCGTGCGCGTGCGCCCGGTGCCCGAGGCGCGCCGCTACGAGGCGTGGGTCGCCGCCGATTTCGGCAGCGGGCGCGAGGTCGTGCGGGCGCTCGCGCAGGCCGACGCCCTTCCGGACGTAACGCGCCTCTCGGACGAGACCGAGACGCGCGTCTCGCTCGGTCTCGCCGGCACCGAGGGCTTCAAGAAGACCGCGCTCGACGCGTACCTCGGCCTGCGCCGCCGAAGCGGCGGGTGCCTCGTGATCTGCGGCTGGGAGGGCGAGCGCGAGTCCGTCGAGCGCCGCCGTGCGATCTCCGCCCGCCTTCTGCGCCGCGGCGGGGCGGTGCCGCTCGGTCAGGCGCCCGGCCGCGCCTGGGAGCACGGGCGCTTCGACGGCCCCTACTTGCGCGACGAGCTGATGGACCTGGGCTACATGGTCGAGACCCTGGAGACCTCGCACACCTGGGCGCGCCTCGACGACCTCTACGGGGCGGTCGGGCAGGCGATCGACGGGGCGATGGCCGCGCAGGGGACCCCGGGCATCGTCATGTGCCACGTCTCCCACGCCTATCGGGACGGCGCCTCCCTGTACTTCACCTTCGCCTGCCGGGCGCGCCGGGGCGCCGAGCTAGAGCAGTGGCGTGAGGTGAAGACGGCCGCGTGCGAGGCGATCGTCAGCGCGGGCGGGACGATCACCCACCACCACGCGGTCGGACGCGACCACGCTCCCTACATGCGCTCCGAGGTGGGGGACCTCGGCGTCGAGGCGTTGCGCGCGCTCAAGGAGCGGCTCGACCCCGCCGGGGTCATGAACCCCGGCAAGCTGCTGCCGGCCGGCTGAGGCGCTACTCGGCGCTGTCGCCGGAGCCGTTGCCGCCGCCCTGCTGCAGGCGCGGGACCTTGCCGGTGAGCACGGTGTCGCCGGGCTTGGTCAGCACGAGCTGCTCGTTGCGCAGCGCGTTGCGGACGGTGTTGCGCACGGTCTTGACCGGGGCGATCGAGATGTCGACGAAGCGGACCCGCGCGACGATCGGCAGCACGGCCGCCGGGATCGCGAAACGCTCCTGGAAGTTGCCGTCTGCGCTCACGACGAGCGGCGTCAGGGGATAGCCCTGCTTGCGGTTCAGCAGGAGCCAGACCACGTAGGTGCGGTCGCGCGGGGCCGGGTCGAGGCCCTCGATCGAAAGATCGACGTACGCCTGGTCGTCGTCGGTGAGCCCGAAGACGGCCTCGCCCGTGGCGTCGCCGCTCGGCGAGGTCAGGGGGATCCGCTCGAGCTCCTCGCCCGTCTCCTCCTGCGCCGTCGTCGTCCCGTCGGATCCGCCGCTCGACTCGTCGTCGCCGCTGAAGACCCCGGCGATCGCCAGCACGAGGACGATCAGGACCACGGCGCCGGTGCCGAGCAGCGCGGCGAGGCGCGACTGGCGCGTCGAGAGCGACGGCAGGCTCAGCCCGCTGCCGTCCTCCTTCGGGGGCTTGGCCTCGCCCGGGAGGCGCGGGAGCTCCGCATCGGGATAGGAGGTGCGCAGGGTGAGCAGCAGCCCGGCCGCCAGATCCCGGTCCTCCGCGTCGTCACGCAGGTGGCGCACGGCGTCGGCGCGGCCGATCGGATCCGCCTGGCCCAGCAGGTAGTCGGTCAGCGGGACCTTGCGGTCGGGGTCGGCCCCGGCGAGCTCGCGCAGCGCCGAGCGCGCGCGCTCGCGGATCTCGGATTCCTCCACGCCGAGGACCCGCGCGAGGTCCGCGTAGGACTGGCCGCGCTCGAGGATGAGCTGGAGAGCCGCGTTCTGGTCTGGGGTCAGAGCCACGAGTGGGCCGGAAGCCTAGGGATTTCCCTCTAAGCGCAGCGTAAGTTCCGCTGCAGGCGCGCCGTCACTACGCTGGCGGCGATGAATGCTTCCACCTCCGCAGCCGAGGGCGACGGCCTCGGCGCCGCGATCGGCATCGAGTACCTCGAGAGCTCCCCGGAGCTCGTGCGGGCCCGCGTCCCCGTTACCGACAGGATCCGCCAGCCCTACGGGATCGTCCACGGCGGCGCCCACTCCGTGATCGCCGAGAGCATCTGCTCGCGGGCGACCGGGATCGCGGTCGCGGAGGAGGGGATGGCGGCCATGGGCCAGTCCAACCAGGCGACTTTCCTGCGCCCGGTCACCGACGGCTACGTCAATGCCGAGGCCCGCAGCCGCCACCGCGGCCGCACCACATGGGTCTGGGACTGCGAGCTGACCGACGACGACGGGCGTCTTTGCGCGATGGTCCGGATGACGATCGCCGTACGGCCGCGGCCGCAAAGGGCCTAGCTCTCGTAGCGGTTCGTGATCGGCAGCCGCCGGTCGCGCCCGAACGCCTTGGTCGTGATGCGGATGCCCGGCGCCGATTGCCGGCGCTTGTACTCGGCGCGGTTCACCATCGCCAGCACCGTGTCGACCACCTCCTCCGGCAGGCCCTCCGCGACCAGCTCGTCCCGTGAGCGATCGCGCTCGACGTAGCCGGCGAGCACGCGGTCGAGCAGGTCGTAGGGCGGCAGCGAGTCCTGGTCGCGTTGGTCGGGGCGCAGCTCGGCCGACGGCGCGCGTTCGATCACCGACGCGGGGATCGGCGGGTCCGACGCGGCCGCGTTGCGATGCGAGGCGAGGGCGTAGACGAGTTGCTTCGGCACGTCCTTGATCGGCGAGAGGCCGCCGGCCATGTCCCCGTAGAGCGTCGAGTACCCGACCGAGGTCTCGCTCTTGTTGCCGGTGGCGAGGACGAGCGATCCACGCGTGTTCGAGATCGCCATGAGCAGGTTGCCGCGGATCCGGGCTTGCACGTTCTCCGCCGCGACCCCCTCGAGGCCGCCCGCGCCGGCCAGGATCTCCTCGTAGGCGCGCATCGCCGGCTCGATCGGCAGCTCGATCAGCTCCGCGCCCAGCTTCCGCGCGATCGTCCGCGCGTCGCCCTGCGTCTCCTCGCTGGAGTGGGGGGAGGGCATGACGACGCAGGTGAGCCGGTCGGCGCCCACGGCGTCGGCCGCGAGCACGGCAACCAGGGCCGAGTCGATCCCGCCCGAGAGGCCGACGAGCACGTGCCGGAAGCCGTTCTTGCGCACGTAGTCGCGAATCCCGGTGACGAGCGCCGCGTAGACCTCGTCGAGGTCGCCAAGCGGCTTCTCGACGCGGGCCGTGCCGCCGAGCTCCCAGATCAGGAGGTCCTCGTCGAACTGCCGCGCCCGCGCGACGATCTCGCCCTCCGCGTCGATCACGAGGCTGTGACCGTCGAAGACGAGCTCGTCCTGGCCGCCGACCAGGTTGCAGAAGACGATGGGCGCGCCGAGCTCGCGCGCGCGGGCCCGGAACATCCGCTCGCGCTCACGGCCCTTGCCGCGCAGGTACGGGGACCCCGAGGGGTTCACGAGCAGCTGGGCGCCGGCCTCGACCTCCAGCGAGCCGGGCGGCCCGGGCTCCCACAGGTCCTCGCAGATCGTGAGCCCGATCTGGACTCCGGAGACGGCGGCGACGGTCGGCTCGGTGCCGTGCTCGAAGTAGCGGACCTCGTCGAAGACGCCGTAGTTCGGCAGGCGGTTCTTGCGGTGCACCTGCTCGATCTCGCCGCCACGCAGCAGGGCCAGCGAGTTGTAGGCGCCCCGGCGGTGCGGCGCGTCCGGGCGCCTCGGGGCGGCGTTCGGGACGGGCTCGGCGAAGCCGACGAGCACGGCGAGCTCGGGTGCGACGGCGGCCAGGCGCCGCACGGCGGCCAGGTTCGCCTCCGTGAAGTGGTGCTTCAGGTAGAGGTCCTCGGCCGGATACCCGGGCAGGCAGAGCTCCGGGAAGACGACGAGGTCCGCGCCCTCGTCGCGCGCGCGACCGATCCAATCGGCGATCAGGCGCTCGTTTCCATCGAGGTCGCCGACCGTGGGGTTGATCTGGGCCAGTGCGATCCGCAGCTTTTCGCCCTCCGGCATGTTCTGGAGTATGGAGCCGCCGGCGATCTCGCAGCGGCCGCGCCTAAGATCACCTCAACCGCCGTCGCCCGTCGGCTCACCGTTTCAATTAGGGCAAAGGACTACCCAGTGAGAAAGACACGAGGTCTGCGGCTGTTGGCCGCCCTCACGGCCGGAGCGGTTTGCGCCCCGGCATTCGGGACGGGAAGCGCCGCGGCCGCGGGGGCGCCGCCTGCGCCCGAGGAGGCGCTTGAGGCCGCGCGCGCCGCTTTGGACCCGGATCCGGGCGCGCCGGCGGCACGCGACACGACCCTCGCCATGCGCGACCTCGCCCTCGCCGTGCCCAAGCTGCGCGGCAAGGAGCGCCGCGCCGCGATCCGGATCCTCGCCCGACCGACCGACAACCCGGACCCGAATCGCGACACGTACGCGGTTCGGGAGGAGCCGCCGCTCTGCAACGCCCATTTCTGCGTCCACTACGTGCGCACCACGCCCGACGCACCGAGCCCGATCGACGCGAACCTGAACGGCGTGCCCGACTACGTCGAGTCCGTCCTCGCGGCCGCGGAGGCCTCCTACAACGTGCAGAACCAGTCCCTCGGCTGGCCCCGGGCGAAGTCGGACGGCACGCTAGGCGGCGGCAACGGCCTCACCGACATCTACATCGCCAACGTCGGGGACAGCCGGATCTTCGGCTACGCCGTCCCCGATCCGCCGCCGGCGCAGCAGTGCGCGCGCAGCTGCTTCTCCTACCTCGTCGTGGACAACGACTACTCGCCGGCCGAGTACGGCTACCCGGACCCCGGGATCCCGCTGCGGGTGACGCTGGCCCACGAGTACAACCACGTCCTGCAGTTCGGGATCGACGCCGTCCAGGACGGCTGGCTGTTCGAGTCGACGGCGGTCTGGGCCGAGGAGAAGACGTTCCCGAACGACAACGACTACCTGAACTACCTGCCGAGGTTCGCGAAGACCTCGACGACCCCGATCACCCAGTTCAGCGGCGGCCGCGGGCTCCGCATCTACGGCCTCGGGGTCTTCCAGCACTGGCTCGACTCGGGCGACGGCGGGTATGGGCCCGAGGTGGTGCTCGGCAGCTGGAAGTCGTCGACGAAAACCAAGCCCAAGGACTTCGGGATCGCCGCGGTCGACCGCTCGATCCGCCAACGCGGCGGCAAGGGCTTCGCGCAGGAGTTCGTCAAGTTCGCCGCGGCGACCGCCGAGTGGCAAGTCACCGGCGGGTTCCCGGACTCGCTCGCCTACCCCACGGTGAAGCGCAAGGGCAAGCTCGGCAGGGGCCGGAAAACGGTCACGCTCGACCACACCTCGTACGCCCTCTTCGACGTGCGGCCGGGCTCGAAGTCGACGCTCAAGCTGAAGGTGAAGGCGGAGCGGGGCACCGAGTCGGGCATCGCGCTCGTCGGGCTCGACGCCGACTCCCGCAGCGTGACGAAGAAGGTGAAGGTGCTCAAGCGCGGGGGCAACGGCGCGGTGAAGCTCAAGGGCGCGGACGAGTTCGAGCGGGTCACGGCCGTCCTCGTCAACGCCGACGGCAGGGTCAAGGGCTATGACCGGCGCAAGCGCGACTGGATCTACAGCCGCAACAACGCCAGGTACCGCGCGACGATCCGCTAGGGCGGTCGGGCCCGCCTCGATGTAAGCTCGCGCCCGCATGGCCGCCGATGAGTTCAGGGTCGAGGTAGATCTCGACGACGAGGCCCACGGGCATCCGTTCTCGGAGCGCCTGGCGTCCCTCGACCTCGACGATGAGGTCGCGGAGCGCCTGGGCGACCGCGTGATCGTCACGCGCGACGGGCCGCGGCTGTTCGTCTACACGCAGACGCGTGAGGCGGCCGCCGAAGCCGAACGCGTGGTCAAGGACACGCTTCTGGAGGACGGGCTCTCCGCCGATGTCTCGGTCACCCGCTGGAACGGGAGCGAGTGGGAGGACGCGGACGCGCCGCTTCCCGAGGCCGGCGAGCCGCGCGATTACGCCGCCGAGGCCGAAGAGGAGGGCGTCACCCACCCGCTCTTCGTCTTCATCGAGGGTCACGAGCCCCGCTTCATGCGGGACCTCGGCGTCTAGCCTTTCGGCGCCGCCTCCGCGACGAAGCGCCCGTCGCGGCGCTCCGTCGGCCCGTTGCCGTCGGCGCCGCGCTCCGCGACCGCCGCGGTGAGCTCGTCGAGCGTTGCGCGCACGTCGTCGCCGACGTCGTCCAGATCGGTCATCGCGTCGTAGTCGCCGGTGAGGCCGAAGTTGACCTGGCCGTTGTAGCTCATGATCGCGAAGCAGACCGCCTGCCTTCGGGCCAGCGGGACCATCGGGAAGACGCACTCGAGCTCGCGCCCGAGGAGGTAGAGGGGGAACTGCGGGCCGGGGACGTTGGTGACGACCAGGTTGAAGAAGCGCTGACGCGGCTGGAGCCTTGCGGCCTGGCCGACGATCGTCGGCGGCGCGAAGTCGGTGAGCTCGGTGAGGAGCGTCGCCCCGACCGCCTGCTTCGAGCGCTTCAGGTCGCCCATCGTCTCGCGCACCTTCGCGAGGCGCTCGAGCGGGTCCTCGCACCACACCGGTAGCGGCGCCATGAACGAGGACACGCGGTTGCCCAGCGCGCCGCGCTCGCTTGCCGTGCGCACGCTGATCGGGACCATCGCGCGCAGCTCGAGGCCCTGCGTGGAGTGCCCGCGCTCGCGCAGGTAGCGGCCGAGCGCCCCGGAGACCACGGTGAGGATCACGTCGTTCACGGTCCCGCCGGCGGCGTTCTTGATCCGCTTGTAATCGGCGAGGTCGGTGCGGACCGTCGAGAAGCGCCGGTACGGGCCGATCTCGACGTTGAAGGGGCAGGGCGGCGCGCCGAGCCCGGTGCGGGCGAACGTGCCTGCTGCCTCGAGGGTGTCGACGACGGCGCGAGCGGCCTGGCGCGGTGCGCGGAAGACCGCGCGGACGGCGCGAGCGACCTCCGCCGGGGTCGTGGCGCGCTCCACCAGCGCCTCCGCGAGCAGCTCGGCGTCGCTCGGCTCGGGGGCTGGTGTCCAGGGAGGCGGCTCGGGGAGGTCCGCCGGCTCCGCGGTGGCGTCGAAGAGGACCGTCGTTATGTCAACCCCGGAGATCCCGTCGACGAGGCAGTGATGGCTCTTGCCGATCACCGCGAAGCGGTCGCCCTCGAGCCCGTCGACGAGCCACAGCTCCCACAGCGGCTTCGAGCGGTCGAGGCGCTGGGAGAAGACCCGCGCCGCGAGGATGCGCAACTGCTCCTCGGAGCCGGGGTGGGGGAGGGCCGTGTGCCTCACGTGGTAATCCAGGTGGAAGGTGGGGTCGTCGACCCACTTCGGCCGGCCCTGGCCGAACGGGACGAAGCGCAGCTTCTGGCGGAAGCGGGGGACGAGGTGGAGGCGCGACGCGATGTGGTCGCGGAACTCGTCGTACTCGGGCGTCGGGCCCTCGAAGATCGAGGTGGACGCAACGTGCATATGCGCGGGGCCGCGCTCCAGGTGCAGGAACGATGAATCGAGTCCGCTGAGCCGGTCGCGCGCCAAGGGCGATTCCTTTCAAACCGTTAAGAGTGTGACCGGAGTCACACAGAATTCCCGGGTTCGATCCTACCCTGCCGCGTCTCCCAATTCGGAAGACGAAGAACGAAATTCCTGCACCGCCGTCCCCTTGACGAGACCCCGGGGATGGCCTGAGGCAGGCGAAAGGACTGGAACCAATGCGACGCTTCCGCCTCCGGCGGAGACGCGCCATCGCGCTTGCGACGGCCGCGTTCGCCGCTATGACAACGACGATGATGACCTCGGCCGCCGCGGCGCCCGAAGACACGGTGCGCAAGGCGCGGATCGACGTCTCGAGCCGCACCGTGCCGATCGGCGACAAGGTGACGCTCAAGGGCGCGTTCCCGGACGCCCCGCATGCGCGCGTCAACATCCGCCACCGCAAGGCCGGCTCGAAGGTCTGGCGCGACGCCGGGCACACGACCACGGGCGCCTCGGGCAAGTACAGCCTGCGGGTGAGCCCGCGCCGGACCGGCTACTGGAAGGCCGAGCTGGCCTCGGATCAGCCGCGCAACGGCCCGGTGCCTGGTGGGATCGCGCAGAAGATCGACACCGGTACGGGCAGCGAACGGGTGGCCGTGCGCTCGAAGGCCAGCGTGAGCGTCGAGGGTCGCCATGCGAGCGTCGGCCGTGGCGTCGTCGTCAAGGGCAAGGTCAAGCCCGCCGGCGAGCGCCGCAAGGTGGTCGTGCGCATCGGCGGCACCAAGAAGGTGACCCGCGCCGGTCGCAACGGCAAGTTCAGCGTCAAGTGGAACGCGCGCTCGACCGGCTCGTACCCGGTGCGCGTCAAGACCCGCACGAACCGCGCGGCGAAGGGCTCTTCGAACCGAGCCGGCAAGGTGACGGTCTACCGCTCCGCGCCCGCCTCGTGGTACGGCCCGGGCCTCTACGGCAACCGGATGGCGTGCGGCGGCGTGCTCACGCCGGGCACGCTGGGCGTCGCTCACAAGTCCATGCCGTGCGGCACCAAGCTGACGCTCCGCTACGGCGGGCGCAGCGTGACCGTCCGCGTGGTCGACCGCGGCCCGTTCGCGGGCAACCGTGAGTTCGATCTCACGTCCGCGACGAAGCAGCGCCTCGGATTCCCCGACGTCGGGACGGTGCTGACCTCGCGCTAAGCGATTACCCTGAAGGGGTCATGGGCAGCTCGGCTGAAGCCAAGAACCTCGAGGCGATCTCGAAGGCAATCGACGAGCACAACGCCGGGTGCCCATGGCCCGCTTCGGAGGTCCGCATGAACCCGTTCGAGGTCGAGCGCCTCGGATGGGATGAGATCCGCGGGCTTCCGATCGTCCCGGATTCGAGCCTGGGGACGGGCCGCTTCCGCATCGTCTGCTCCCGCGACTCCGAGGGATCCGGCCTCGAGGAGACCGAGGCCATCGGGCGCCCGCTCGAGGTCGGCGTGGGGGCCGACGAGCCGCCGCGGATCGATCCGCCGGTCTGAGCCGTCCTACAGGTTGAGCCCGAGGTCTCCCGTAACCCGGGAGGCCCACTCGTTCAGCTCGGTGAACGCACCGGTGACGATGAGGATCCCCATGCCGATGAGGATCGCCCCGCCGACCACGGTCACGGCCGCGTAGTGGCGCTTGAGCGCCGCGAAGGCGCTCGTCGCGCGCGAGAAGGCCACGGCGGTGAGGAGGAAGGGGATCGCCAGGCCCGCGGAGTAGATCGCGAGCAGGATCATCCCCTCGAGCACGCCGCCCTCGCTGATCGCGAGCGCGTTGATCGCGCCCAGGGTCGGCCCGATGCAGGGCGTCCAGGCGATCGAGAAGGCCGCCCCGGCGACGATCGGGCCGCCGGTGCCCGCGCGGCGCATGAGCGCGTCGACGCGCCACTCGCGGTTGAGGCGCACGACGAACATGCTCGCGACGAAGAGGACGCCCATCGCGATCATCGCCCAGCCGGCGATCTTCGAGAGCACGTCCTGGTTTTCGCGCAGCGTCTCGCCGATCGCCGTCGTCGCGAGCCCGA
>ERZ777003.3344-NODE-3344-length-15846-cov-9.090178_pt1 | contig 15846 bp, 10 predicted proteins | sample MGYA00374956_ERZ777003 | MGnify/ENA primary metagenome ERZ777003 (study PRJEB29302, sample SAMN06268252) | bioreactor metagenome | isolation source: Joint BioEnergy Institute, California, USA | place: USA:Joint BioEnergy Institute, California, USA | collected... | reverse complement strand
CCCTCATCGGTTGGCTGGCTACTTATGAGAACCACCGCTGGCTGACACGCTTCCGAAACAGTTGACAACTCCTGTCAGCCAAGGAGGGCTAGAATACACCATGCTCCAGCACTTCCTCACGCGCTAGCGTCGTGGCGAGCTCTTCCCCCTCTACGGCCATGTCGGGCCGGCAAGACTGCCTTGTTGCGCCATTGGGCCGAGCGCAGCGCGCCACTTGATCCACCTGCTCGTCGAATAGAAAACCCCTCATGCGCCGCGGCTCTTGCGTGGACGCCCCCCAGGAAAACGCCCCTCGGCGACATCGCGCTGGTAGCGCTCGAGCGCGGCGTGCGTGCTGTACCAGCGCGCCCCACGCTTGATACCTGCGAGCCGCCCCTTGCGGATGAGCAGCGCCAGATACTCGCTGCTGTGCCCGCTCGCCTCCGCGAGCTCGCTCAGCGGCAGCCAGTCGTCGTCCGGCGTGACATTGCAGGCTTCCAGGTACCGCTCCAGCGCCTGCTCGACCGCGCGCCCGACCAGGTTGACCAGCGGCCGGTAGACCCTGCGATCCGCGGCCGCGAGCGCCTCGATGTATCCCACCCGCCACTCGCGCAGCAGCAGCGCCGGCGGATAGCCCTCGCGCATCAGCAGCAGGTTGAGCAGCAGGCGGCCGGTGCGGCCGTTGCCATCCTCAAAGGGGTGGACCGCGACGAAACCGTGGTGGGCGATCGTCGCCCGCACGACCGGCGGGTACTGCTGGCCCTCCCCCGCGAGCCAGTCGGCCCACTCGCGCATCAGGCGCGGCACCTCGCGGGCAGGTGGCGGCTGCAGTGTTGAGCCGCGGATGCGCACCGGCCCTGAGCGGTAGGCGCCGGCGGAGGCGAGGTTCTTGTCCATCACGATGCGGTGCAGGGTCAGGATCACGTCCTCGTCGATCGATGCCTGGCGGTCGACGAGTGAGGTGACATAATCGAAGGCCTCGGCGTGGTTGCGGGCCTCGAGGTGCTCCTTGAGGCTGTGCTCGCCGATGGTGATGCCGTGCTCGATGACGAGCATGGTTTCCCGTAGACTGAGGGTGTTGCCCTCGATGGCGTTGGAGTGGTAGGTGAGACTGACGCGCAGATCGTCGTGCAGGCGGCGCAGGGTGTCGGGCGGGAGCGGGCGGCGCGAGTCGAGCAGGGCTTTCTTCTCAGCGAGGCGCTCGGCGAGGCGCGGGTCCATCCGTGGTGGAGATGAGGACATAGGCACACCAGCAATAACTGTATCGTCTATGCGTATTCTACCATGAACCGATACAGTTATTTGTGATTGGCTCGGCAGGAAGGAGAGGCGGACAACCGAGGGTGTCCCGCGCCGGGCGCCGTGAACGCCGAGCTGCAGGAACGTGCACCGACTCAGCCAACGCAGAAACGCCTGGCATCCCTGACTGCCAGCAAGGCCAGGCATCGAACTCAGCTACACTACGAGATAGTCAGCTATGTAAGTAAAGTACACAGTGTCTGATACTTTAGAGTGTAGAATATCGCATCATCAAAGAGGAACGATGCGTGAAATACAGAGACGCATGAACACGTGAAAGCGGAGCGTGCTTTGAGAAGCTGCTACTTTCGCTGACGGAGGTATCAGATCATCACAAAATGGCTCCTGTATGCTGCATGTTGGCAAATCTGCTTTTCGTGTATAATGCGCGTCAATCATCGGCCAACAACGCAGAGAGGTGTGGAATGCCCCAGGTACGCAAACTCCCACCAGAAGAAGTACGTGCGATCGAGAACAAGGGCAAAGGGAAGCGCAAGCTCACTGAGGAGGAGTACGACCGCATCCTTGCTGACTTTAACGTTGGTGACTATGGAGAAGTCATACCGGATGAGGGTGAGAGACGGCTGACAATTCGCAACCGGCTCAAGGCAGCGGCAAAGCGCTGCCAGGTCTCCCTCAGCTTCTTGCGGACACGTGACAATGTGATCCGCTTCAAAGTTGAGCCGGGGGATGGTCAGGTCGACGGAGGCCAGGCTGTGCAACAGAAACCACAGCTGCGGCGGCACACAGAGGCTGAGACCTCGGCACCTCCACCGGTCTCATCCGATGCCCCGCCGAGGCGCCGCGGTGGCCGGCCGAAGAAGAAGACCGCATAGAACCGAACGCAGTCGATCGTGGGCGGAACCAGGAATCAGGAGCGAGCGACCTGATTCCTGATCTTTGCGCTCTTCTACGTCTTCCGCTCACACTCCCACGGCTACAGCATGTGAGGACTCGGTCCCCAGGCCCGCCGACGGCAGAGCTTCCCCTCCGGAGGAGTAGCCATGCGAGACAAGCCGTTTGTTATCGACGAGGAATGGCGGCGCAAGGCCGAAGCCGAAGGATGGCTGCGGAGCGAGTGGACCCTGATCCCCCGCGAGGACCTCTACACCCGCCTGTGGTCGACGCCGGACCGTACCCTGGCCGAGGAGTTCGGGATATCCGATGTGATGCTCGGCAAGCTCTGCCGAGAGCTGCAGATCCCGAAACCCCCGCGCGGGCACTGGCGCTGCGTGGCTACCGGGCAGAAGTCGCCGCGGCCGCGCCTGCGCGCCGTGCGCGACGACCAGCCGAGTATCCTCGTTGTCCCGCCCCCGCCCAAGCGCGCGCCTGTTCCACCGTCCGACCCTGATCTGGCGGCACGCATCGCCCACGAGCGCGCGCCGGAGCACCGCATCGTCGTGGCAGATGACCTCCGCTCCCCACACCCGCTCGTCCGCCAGACGCGGCAGCTGCTCAGCCGCGTCAAACCCGATGATACCGGGCTCCTGCCCAGGCCTCGTAACGATGCCTGCCTCGACATCAACGACTCCAAGGCGGTGCTCCCGCGCGCGCTGTTGCTGATGAACGCGCTGCTGAAGGCACTGGAGTCGCGCGGCTACGCCATCACGATCGCCGGGGAGGGTGCCAGGCACACCAACGTCGCCGTAGGTAATGAGCAAGTGGAGCTACGACTGGCAGAGAGGGTCGACCGGCAGGAGACCGAGCGCGCGAAGCACGCCAAGCCAAACCAGTTCCTCTGGGGGAGCGAGCGCTGGATCTCGACGCCAACCGGCCAGCTCACGCTGACGATCGGTGGCTCCTACGGCCCCGGTATCAAGAAGTGGCGCGATTCGGACACGAAGCCACTGGAGGACCAGCTGAACGACGTGGTGATCGGCCTGATGAAGACGGCGGAAATCTACCGGGTGCGGGCGCTCGTGTGGGCGGAGGAAGCGCGCCAACGCGAGGAGGCCGAGCGCAAGCGACGCGAGACCGAGCGGCTCCGGCGCGAAGAGGAAGAGCGCCGGCACGCGCTCGAGGAGCAGGCCGAGCGCTGGTCGAAGAGCCAGAGGCTGCGCACGTTTCTCCAGGCGTGCGAGGCCAGGCTGTGTGCGGAGAGAGGAACGATCGCACCCGACAGCCCGGAAGCAGCATGGTTGCGCTGGGCGCATGTCCACGCGGACCGGCTCGACCCGCTCAGGCAGGGGTATCTCGAGAAGGCGGTCGCCGACCTACACAGGGTTCAGCAGACAGAAGGCGTGAGCTAGTGATCATAGTATAAAAGGTGTGTGACAGCAGCCAGAGCATTGTCAAACGCGATCAGCGCTGGTCCCACTCATTGCGCATCTCGTCGATGTACGTCTCCACATCGACACCGCGCCAGATCTCGGCGCTGAGCCCCTCTAGCTCAAGCAGTTGAGCGGCTGATCGTCATCGTCGCTCGCATCGGCTTGCGCGATGCGGGCGAGGAACTAGAGCCAGGCAGGGCGTGCGAGAGGCTTGATTTGCTGCTCGTAGAGTGAGGCCAAGTCCGGTACTGCGCTCATGCACTCTCCCCTTCCTGACGAGCACTGCCGGGCTGCGGCACGCTGCACCCTTACACGATAGTGATATTGCACCGCGGCCGGGTGTAACACGCAGCAGGCTGAGACGCTGCACGCAGCACCCTTACAGATTGCTACGGGGTAGCCGGTGTGCCACTTGCTCGTAAGAGGTGGCTTACGGGCGTACCCACGGCTTCGAGCTATGGCCCGGCTGCCGGCTCTCACCCGGCCACCGGATTACCCTCCTCCGCCACCTGCCGCTGCACCTCGGCGAACGGCTGGGGCGACCCGAGGATCTTCGCGACCGCCTCGGCGATCGATGGGTCGCCGCTGTCGCGCTGGAGGCGGGCCAGGCTGCGGAGGGTGATGGCTCTGCTGTGAGCGCCCTGGCACTCATGACAGAGCTGTAGCGCGGTCAAGAGGTACTCACGCGCCCGCTGCCACTGGCACTGCTCCTGGGCGACGATGCCAAGCCAGTGGTAGGCGCTGGCCTGGTTGTAGCGGTCGTTGAACTCGGCGAAGAGTTGCAGCGCCTGCTGATAGTAGGCTTCGGCCTGCTCCCACTGGTGCTGCTCCTGGGCGACGCGGCCGAGCTGGTGGTAGGTTCCGGCCTGGCTGTAGCGGTCGTTGAATTCGATGTAGATCTGGAGGGCCTGCTTGAAATGGCGTTCGGCCTGCTCCCACTGGCGCTGCTCCTGGGCGACGGTGCCGAGCTGGTGGTAGGTTCCGGCCTGCTCGTAGCGGTCGTTGAACTCGATGTAGATCTGGAGGGCCTGCTGGTAGTAGGCTTCGGCCTGCTCCCACTGGCGCTGCGCCTGGGCGACGGTGCCGAGCTGGTGGTAGGTTCCGGCCTGCTCGTAGCGGTCGTTGAACTCGATGTAGATCTGGAGGGCCTGCTGGTAGTAGGCTTCGGCCTGCTCCCACTGGCGCTGCTCCTGGGCGACCATGCCGAGGTGGTGGTAGGTTCTGGCCTGGCTGTAGCGGTCGTTGAACTCGATGTCGATCTGGAGGGCCTGCTTGAAATGGCGTTCGGCCTGCTCCCACTGCCGCTGGCGCTGGGCGATCGTGCCGAGGTTGTGATACGCCACCGCCCGCCACCGTGCGCGTTGGCGCTCGTCGTTGGCGCTCAGCTGCTCGATCAGGTCGAGACAGCGCTGGTAGGTCTGTGCGCTGGCGTCGAGCTGCTGTGTCAATAGCTGCCGCCGCGCGATATCCGCCAGCACGCGCAGGCGGTCGAACCCGGCCTCCCCGGTCAGCAAGCTCTCGGGATAGTGCTCCAGTCGCGCCGCAATCTGCATGCCGGCCTCGATGGCGCGCCTGTGCTCCTGCGTGCGATCCCAGTACTCGTCGAGCGCCTGGTAGGCGCCGGTGATTGGCTCCTGTGCGTCCAGCGCTAGCTCGACCGCGCGCATCAGGTTCTCGTATTCCAGGCGCGTCAGGAAGAACGCCGCCTGGCGCCGATCCGCCTCCTTCGCCATCGCTGCGTTCGCCAGCGCGCCCCCGGTCTCCCGATAGTGCGCGCGGAACGCCGCCTCGATCGCCCGCTTCACCTCAGCCTGCTTCGGGCTGGCCAGCCGGCTGCGCAGGAAGTACGGTAGCACCGGCTGGATGCTAAGATAGCCCCTCGCCTCGGGGTGCGGCGCGAGCAGCCCCCAGTTGATGGCCGCCCGCAGCACCACCTCCCACTGCTCGAACGGCAGGCCGGCCAGCGCCGGCTGCGCCTTCAGTTTCTCGACATACTGCGGCAGCCACTCCCGATTAATCGCCCCGACGAACGGCGCCAGGCAGAGCAGCAGCTGCTGCGCCTCCGGCGCCAGGTTGCTGTGCGAGTAGGCGATACACTGCAGGATGCTCCTGGTCTTGTCCTGGCTGCTCGCCTGCGGGTCGATCGCGATGTCCCCCTGCTCGAGCGCCTCGAGCACCGCCGCCGGCGTCTGCGTCGCCAGGTTCGCCAGCACCACCTCGAGCGCCAGCGGGTAGCCCGCCAGCAGCCGCAGGATCTGCTCGGTCTCGCGCGCCTCGCGGTGCTGCGCTGCCTCGTGTCGCGCCAGCACCCGGTCGGCCAGCGCCGAGGCCGCCTCCTCGTCCAGCCCGCCCAGCTCGTACACATTCTCCTCGAACGTGCCCGGCGCCAGCCACCCCTCGCCGCTCCGCGACCCCAGCAGCACCAGCGTTCGCCCGCCCGCCAGCTCCGCCAGGAAGCGCCGCAGCCCCTCGCGCTCCGCCTCCGGCAGCGTGTGCTGGATCGCCAGCTCGGCCCCCGTGATCGACTCCAGGTTGTCCAGGATCAGCAGGTGGCGCCAGCCCCGCAGCCGTTCGGCGATCATGGTCTGCTGCACCTCGAGCGGCATCGGCTGCAGCAGCCGCGGATAGTCGCTCTCGCTCCACAGCCGCCGCCCGATCGCGTCCAGGATCTGCTGCCGCGTCCAGGCCCGCTCGTCGTAGCCGAACGCGAACACCTCCTCGACCAGCCCGGTCTGCTGCCACCAGCTCCCCAGGTGGCGCAGCAACGTCGTCTTGCCGGCGCCGCCCATGCCGCGCACCAGCAGCAGGTTGCGCCTCATCAGCAGCCGCCGCTCGATCTCCAGGATGTCCAGGTCGCGCCCGTGGAAGCCGTAGGTCGGCTGGGGCGGGCTGAAGCGCCGCGCCTTCCGGCCGTAGAAGGCCGCGATCTCCTCGGGGGTGAACGGCCGCGGCTGCAGCCGCACCTCCTGGTTCTGGTACACCACCGGCAGCAGCCAGTCCTCGAGGTCGACCTGCTCGTTGAAGTAGACCCGTCGCCCCTTGCGGTCGTACAGCTCGCGCCGCCCGCGCCGGATGGCCGTCGCCAGGTCGCGCCCGTCGAACAACTGCTCGTAGAGCGTGCGCATCAGGATCTCGGCCGCGCTCACCGTGACCGTGTAACGCATCGCCAGCACGAGCTGCACGCCCGTCTTCATCAGGTAGCTACCGAGGCTGGTCTCGTCCGTACCGACCTGCTTGCCGGACTGGCAGGCGTTGAGGATGGCGATCGGCACCTGGTGGAGCTGCAGCAGCTCGCCCAGCTCGTCGTCCGCCACCGGGTCGGCTTGGCCGTCGCGCTGGCCCTCCATGAACAGGAAGGCTTTCACCCCCTCGTAGGGCTGGATGTCATCGCGGCCGTAGCGCGCCTGGTACAGGAAGCGGCTGGTCTCGACGCCTTGCTGGAACTGCTGGTAGGTCATCAGCGCGCCGTGCAGGTCGAAGTGGATGACGTGGTAGAAGCCGGCGCCGTGCTCGTCGCGGGCGCGGTCGAGGTGCTTGCTAAGCGCCTCGTAGCTGCCTGGGCGGAGGATGTCGATCTGCACTGGCACACGCGACCGGCGCAGCTGCTCGACGAGCGGGCGGGAGATCGTGCGGTAGCCGACGTCCTGCGCGCCGGAGGGGCGGGCGGTGACGACCAGCAGGTTGATGGTGGGCGTCTCGCGGAGCAGGGCGGGCTGCGGCTGGCGCGCCAAGGACTTGCGCACGACGGGCACCTCGATGGCGAGCGGCCGGGGGAGGTTGGGGTCCTTGAGCGCCTCCCAGTGGAGGGCGTGGAACTCGGGCGAGCCGGCGATCTCGATGCGCAGCGCGTGCAGGCTGTGCTGGCGGGCCTCGGCGTAGCGGGCGAAGGCCTCGCGGTCGGCGAAGACCTGGTTGAAGAGGGCCTCGCCGTAGGCAGCGATGCTGTCGGCGGCCTGCCTGGCGCGCACCTGCTGCACGAAGGGGAAGCGGATGTGCTGCTCGAAGTACCACTCGAGGCGCTGCTCGTCCTCGGGGGAGAACGGCGGCGTGATGGTGATGGGGTACTCGCCCTGGTGGTCGAAGCTGAGGGTGGCGTTGGTGCCGTCCGGGCTGTCTCGTCGCTCGCGGATCGTGATCAGTGTCATGGTGAGGTGTCTCCGTCTGGGTGCTGCTACTCCTCCTCGATCGTGACCGCCATCAGCCGGGTGCCATCGGGCCGCTCGAGCAGCTCGATGCGGGTGCGCCTGGTGACCCCTTGCCGCAGCAGCGCGAGCGTGATGAGGTCGTAGAGCGCGTTGGTGGCGATGCCGGCCGCGACGGTGCCAGCGAGGAGGGAGACGGCCTCCGCGAGGGCCGGGTCGAACTGCGGGGTGGGGACCGGGCGGACCTCGGCGACGGCAGCTGCGCGGCAGCTCGGCTCAGCGTTCCAGGCCGCAGCGAAGGCCTGCGGGCTGATCTGCAGCCGGGGGTCGAGAACTATGTAAGTGCTCATTGATATCCCTTCTTGGCGGGCGGCGTCGCGTACTCCACACTGCTGCACTCGTATCGTACGACACGTGAGACGCCCGATCAATAGGTGATCGCTCCGTAATTGCTCACGCTTCGGGTAAACAAGTTCAGGCAACCGGAGATGCGCTGAGGAACACAAGGCACTCGGCACACGGATTGTGACCGCGCGCCTGCCAGGTGTGAAGCAGACTCGCCAACGCCATCCGTGTCTTGGTTTCATCTGGTGCACACGAGCCGCAGCTCAGCACAACCCGACGCAGTGCAACCAAGACGGGGTGGAAGATCAGAGAGGTACCGATGGGTGTGGAGAAGATCAGAGACCGTCGGGCTACAGAACCTTGATAACTACGGACAAGGCCAGGGGTTCCCATGTGAGGGTGTGGCTTCATGAACAACAAACAAGCCGTCACCGGGTGACTGTTTAGAGGAGTGAACCGTCGCTTTACGGAGGAGGTCCAGAAGCGCTATGGCAGCGCACGCAAAGATTGGCTCAGCTTGTCAGGCAAATCTGCCAAGCGCAACGCTGTCGCGTTCTGATGCCGTGTTCTTCAGGAAGAAGGGCATGTTGTCGTTGTGACAACATCAATGGAACTAGCCTTGTTTGTCCTATGACAATGCACCATTTGTCCTATGACAATGATTGCCTCTGGTTGGAATGGCGGATGCGGAGCCGCCTGGAAGGAGCCACATGCTATCATGAGCGTGAGGAGAGCCGCTGGACAGTCACGATGTTAGGACAGCCCTGACGTGTGTATGTGAGTGATGTAACAAATGCGGAGTGGACGGCACTCCACCGGATCTTGGAACGGGAACAGAAAGGACCAAGTCGACCACGAATGGTCGATCCGTGCGAGGTGTGGAACGGACTGGTACACAAGCTGCGGACTGGTTGCCAAAGGACCTGATCCCGCATGAAGTCCCATATCGCTCCACCATTCGCTACTCCTTCGACCTGTGGGCTTGAGAAGACACTTGGGAACGGGCCAGTGACACCTTACGCAGCGGGTACATAGCCAAAGAGTCAAGACCACCCAAGGTGGTGGCGAACGCGGCTACGACGACGGGGGAAAGTATGAGCAAGACAACCCGTCAGAATGCAGCAGCCTCTGACCTTATAACAAAGGCTGTCGAGAACCCGCAGTTGGTCAAGCAGGTGGTGATGGAGCGGCCAGAGACGATGGCAGAGATAGAGGCCCGACTCCGTGAAGAGGCTGCCGACGCTTACCTTGAACGAATGATTAAGTTCATCGTCTTCGTGGTCGCTATTAGTTTCGTGGTAGGCGTGGGAATAGGTGGGGTCTTCATTCTTTATGATCCCTCGACGCCAGCTGACCTCAGGGACTTGATAAAGGGTTCTCTGACCGCTATATTTTCAGGGTTCTTCGGCTTCCTAACCGGGAAGGCCTACAAGAAGCGGAAGGACTAGCCCTGTAGAAGTTCTCGAGAGTGATGACACAGTTAGCCATGATGACTCCAATAGGGTCAATGGAGAGCTGTTAGCCACATGCAGACGATGCAGCCTGACATACCGACAACTCTTGGTCCTGCAATAGGTGACAGATCAGCAGCGTGATCAGCGAGAACAACCCCGACGAGCCTGGCTTAGTGCGCACGATTGTCTTCTCTGACCACTGGCGTTGGGTCTCGATGCCTAGATGAGCGCCCGCCTCGAACGTCACGTCCAGCTGCCAGTACCTCACAAATCACTCCACGATCTACGTCGGTATGGCCACCACATTCGCACTGAATAATGCTCGAACCTCGAATTGGGCACCAACTCACTGATGCGATAGAAGCGCGCACAGCCGTGTGGCCGAAAGGTCGTATGGCTGTTGATGCGCAGGAACGGATGCCACCCCATACGAGAGATGCGACGGAACAAAAGTCGAGCAACTCGTCACCCGCAGCGGGCACCTCGCGCCGAGCAGGCGATACGCGGATGGCTCCGGGCGTGGCCAGGCTCGGGTGCCTACGTGTTTACACCGGTTCGCAGTACACTAACTGATAAAAACGTGGCAGACGGCGCGTCGCATCTCGGAGGCCGGGATCTGGACGCTGGGCCATGCTTATATGGCGCGCTCGTCGGGATCGTGAATTTCAGGCCGCACGATTTCCGCCGCTGCACAGGAAAGTATGTTTAGCCTTCCAATCAACACCTGAGGCTAGTAGAGGTACTTCGGCGCAAAGGTCTTATCCCACAATTCGTTCGACGACCTTCAGACACGCCTTGCGCTGTGCGTTGGTGAGATTGGGCAGATACCGGTCCACCAAGGCATGCGCCTCGGCAATACTCATTGGCGGTGTACGTAGGATGTGGGTAGCCAGCAAGAGCGCTGATCTAGCAGAAACCTCATCCCCTAGCAACTCAGCTAGCTTCTCAAGCGTTGCAGCTGCTGCAGCCGGGTTCAACTCTAGGGTACTGTCAGATCCGGCACTATCAGAGGGCATCGGTTCTGGGAACAGATCATCTATATCGTTCAGAGTTCGCTGTTGAGACATCGGAGAATTGGCGCGTGCCTGTAACTTCTCCTCATTCTCTGCTGATCTCCTTCGCACCTCCGAACGACTAGCATCACCACGGGGGGTGTAGGTGATATAGACTGTCTGGCCGGCTTCTGTTGTGAGCTCCCACTCCCGGCCGGGAGATCCGTGTTTCAGTGCCAAGAGCGGACGCTGATGCGTAACATGTGCAGCCCCAAGCGCTCCTAGCCATACCTGTGTAGCACCCTGACGGAGCTGTTCCGTCACTAGCTTCGCATCTGACTCATGCCAGCGTTTGTCAGGGGGTGGCTGATTTCCAAGCTCGGATGAGGCGAAGCGTTGTGCGATATGCTCCAGTAGGGCATGGTCTTGAACACGGCGAAGCTGATCCGGAATCCACTCTATGCGATGACTCAAGCCGAAAAGCCCGCCCACCATCGACGCAATTGTATCGGTGTCGGTACCACGCGCATAGACGATTGTGCGCAAGCCAGCCATGGGATTCGATGCGTGAGCTGAGAAGAGGTAGATAGCAGCAAGTGCAGCAACAACACCGGAGCCATTCTCACGGCTGAAGCACCCTAGTCGGCGAAGATGCTCTTCATGATTCGCGAGTATCCCCTCAGCAAGCGCGCGCTCACAGTAGCGGAGCCCTTCGCGAATCTCGCCGACCACGCCATGCCACGTTTCGAGGTAACCGTTGGGAAAGTATTGATCAGCACTTTCCAGCCACCCGCGACTGTTGGTCTCCTGGCTATTCTGCTGCTCAGGCGGTTGGGCCCAGATTTCCTCCTGTGCGAGCATTGCAGTGACAAGTTCGCCGAAGAGAATTTCTCTGCGCTGTTGCGCCACCCACCAACCAGCTAGCGCATAGAGCCGCGCACCAAGGAGCGCGCGCGGGTGACCGTGGGTGAGGATGCCGTTGCGGAGCACATCTCGCATGAGCTGCGGTGCTGATTGGCCCGGAACGAAGAGATGCGGCAGAATACGCATCGCTACGCCGTTGCCACCTGCCTGGTAGTAGCGGTGTGCCAGCTTCGAGTTGGTCCATGGCGCCTCGTGTCGAAGCCATGACTCCGCTGCGCGTTTTGTTGCGCCGCCACCACCGCGCTGATAGAGCAACCACAGTGGGAGTTCGTGGTTACTCAGGTAAGTCCCCCATTTGGGAGTTGTGAGGAGCGCACGGGCAGTAGCCAGGATGAGTTGTGTATCATCGCTGTAGGCGCCGGGTTGGATGGCTAACTCGTGCGTACCAAAGCGTCCACCTATACGCCGCCGCCACCCCTGATACGTGTCATCAGGAGCAGGCTCAACGCGTGGTCCAACGCGCGCGGCGTTCTGCTCATAGGGCCAGCCGAGAGCATCGCCGACGGCAGCCCCTAGGAGTGCACCAGCGATCTGCTCGTAGGTGATGTGGGAGAAGGAAATCGTGGAGGTTGACTCACGCATCGCTGCTGCTTTCTCTTCATTAAGTAGCACAAGTGTACGATATCTGCCGACGATCGTCAATCACCTACGATCCTTCCCCTGCTCGTAGACCACGATCTCCTCTGGCCGCCGCCCCTGTTCCAGGTGCGTGCGATAATCCCGTCTGAACAGTCCTGGAGCCACACGCCACTCAACATCCACCCGCAGATCAAGAGCTCTCAAGCGTGCCCACTCCTGCTCAAGTGCTTCCCGGCTTGGTACGATGATTGCGCTGATCGCCGGAAGCGGAATTGGACCGGGGATCAGCACTTCCGCCTGACAATCGGTTGGGCAGGCTAGAGGATACTGTGGCGTCCGACGGTACACCCCGCCAGCACCTGTGATCAACGGCGCGAAGAGTGCCTGCCAGCCAACCCATCCCGAGCGTAGCATCGCTCCATTCGCGGTTGCTGCATTGCGCGGACAGAAGAGTGCCTGACGCTCCCATATAATCTGCGGGGCAATTGCGAGAATTACCCATCCTTCAAAATTAGGGTACCTGTCCCGCACACGGTCAAAGTACCACACATTCGGGTATTCCAGCGAGCAGCACACATGGTCGAGGTGACCGTCGAGGCGCTTGTGATCAGTTACATCGAGCAGGTCGGGATGGGCACGCTGGAGGTCAGCGGTCGGCAGGATCGCATGCGTCTCTGCAAGGATGTGGTGAAGCTTGCGTGACTGTGTGAAGTGGCAGAGTCGCGAGATGCCGCGCCTCTCGATATCGGTGCGAATGCGCTCAAGATCTGTCGTCATTGTATCACCGCTGCCCATGCTGATAGAGACCCTCGTTGTCCGGGAGGAGAGGAGTTGGCTGACCCGTGTAGGTAAGGATTAGACCGGAGCGCGCACGGCTCATCCCGACGTACAACAACCGCGCCTCCTGCGCGATCCCATCCTCCGCTACTGCGAAGGCTTGCAAGTGCTGTGGGTCAGGAAGCCGGTCGGCCGAGCAAAAGGGCAGGATAACGGTATCGAACTCAAGTCCTTTGGCTGCGTGAATGGTTCCAACTGAGATACCGGTACTTGACCAGGTATCCAATTCGCGATGGAGCCGCTGCACTCTCCCGAGGACCTGAAGGATACGTCGCTCATCTTCGCGCCGGCGTACGAGGATAGCAACTGACTGATTTGGCCCCGCTGCACGTGCATGCCGAACCGCCCACTCAATCTCTCTCTCGATCGACTGGCAGCGAACGAGTGCGGGCAGAGGACCAGCGGCACGTGGCTCGTTAGGCAGTACCAGATCGGCTACGCCACGAAATGCGGGTGTCTGAGTCATTGCAAGGCAGAGCCGCGCAATTTGCGAAGAGTTGCGGTAGTTCTCGCTGAAGAACTCCGGCTTGTCGATTCTCAGGCCTGCATCTTTCCAGGAGATCCGGCTGCCGTAGATCTGCTGAGCCATGTCGCCGAAGAAGGTGAGGCTCCCATTCTCAGGAATAGCGGCAACCAGGGAGCGGATCATAGCCGGGGAGAAATCCTGCCCCTCGTCGATGACCACATGCCTGTAACGGCGCGGGCTTGCATCCTCAGCAAGTGTTTCTTCAACAATTGTCGCAATATCATCCCAGTCATAGCGGTAGCCATGTGCGGCGCGGAGCAAGCGATACCGCTTCACAACGGCCAGGATGGCCGCGCTTGCGCTCTGTGTGAGTTGTGGGTAATGCCGCCGGCGAAGCTCGTAGTACGTCTGCTCGTCGGTTATTCCGAGGCGCGCAATCCACGAACACTCCTCCACGAAGAAGGCTACCGGGTGATTCCAAACAGACTCTTCTGGTATTTGCCGCCGCACTGCGTGGACGGCCTGCTCGAAGAGTTTCTTGCGGCTGCGCGGGTCCACGATATCCCTCGTTCCCAAGCGCTTCATAGCACCGAGATAGCCGCGTGCGAATTGGTGGTAGTTGCGCACCTCGATTCGCAGGCGGCTTGGGAGCTCTCGGCTCACGGCTCTCATATAGGTGACGAGCGCTCGGTTAAAGGTGACGAGCAAGACATACTCATTCGGCGACTGCAGACGCTCGGCAAGGTATCGGGCACGAAGGAGCGCCATTGTCGTCTTCCCGCTGCCGGCGGCACCAAGTACCACGGTGTGACCTTGATCCGGAAGACAGACTACTTCCCGTTGGCGTCCACGTGCTGTTGGAAAGGGCATGGCGAGCTACCTTACTGGTGACAAAACTAGTCGTGTTGGATTCCCCGTCTATGCTACCGCTCAGCCTCTCAGAACGATGCGGGGGTTGTTGGACGATTAGTCACCCCAGCGAAATGCAGATCAGCGGAGCGCTGAACTCACCGGTTAGTTCTTGTTTTCGACTGTATTGATCTGCGCCAGCTAGGCTCTATACTACAACCCAGATTTACCGCATCAGAGAACCAAATCACTTTGTGACGTGCTCTAGCCACTCTGCTAGGTGATTGCCGTACAGAGCCTAGACTGTAGGTGAACGACGCGCGTAGGACGACGTCCTGCAGATCGGCCACACCATCTCCACGCCGGTCAAGGTGCGGGGTACCAATTGCAGTATGCAGGCTACAAGCTGCACTTGCGAAGATACGAACATGCGCGTCGCAAGGGGTATTGACAATCTGGCTTTATTACTTATGATAAGGGTAATTATCAAAAGTGATGGCGACTTTGCGCGCCGTCCCGGAGGTGGCCGTGGCAGACCAGGAGCTCATCATCAGCGAGAGTGAGGCGGCATCGCTCGCGCGCCCGACCGACCGCACGCGCCACCCGGTCACGCTCTACCTCAGCAGCCTCCGCAGCGAGCACAGCCGGCGCACCATGCGCGAGGCGCTCGAGGTGTGCGCCTTCCTCCTCACCGGACAGGAGCAGGATATCTACACCGTCCCTTGGCACGCGCTGCGCGTCGCGCACACGACGGCGCTCGCAAGCCGCCTCGCCGAGCGCTACGCCCCCTCCACTGCCCGCCAGCGCATCGCCGCCCTCCGCGGCGTCCTCAAGGCCTGCTGGCGCCTCGACCTGATTGACGAGCGCGACTACCGGAGGGCGATCGACATCGACCCCGTGCGCGGCGAGACGGCGGAGAGTGGCCGCGCGCTTGAGAGCGCCGAGATCGCAGCGCTCCTCGCCGCGTGCCGCGCCGATACCAGCATCACCGGCATACGCGACGAGGCGATCATCGCGCTGCTGTATAACGCCGGCCTCAGACGGAGCGAGCTCGTCGCGCTGACGTGGGATGATTATGTCGAGCAGGAACAGCGGGTGACCATTCGCCAGGGCAAGGGGCGCAAGGCACGCACGGTATACGTGAGCAAGGACACGGCGCGCGCCCTGAACAACTGGCGGAAGGCGAGCGCCGTGCAGCGCGGGGCGATGTTTCGGGCGATCAGCAAGGCCAAGCGGGTGCTCGAGCGCCCGCTGAGTGATCAGGCGATCTGGTACATCCTGGACCGCCGGGCAGCGCAGGCCGGTCTTCCGCCCGTACGCCCGCACGACATGCGCCGGACGACGATCTCGACCCTGCTCGACCGAGGCGTCGACCTTGCGACCGTGCAACGGATCGCGGGGCATGCGAGTCCGCTGACGACCGCGCGCTATGACCGGCGCGATGAACGGGCCAAGCAGGTAGCCGGTGCGCAACTCACCCTGCCAACGACGAGCGATCGAAGGTAGGGGCGGGCATGGGGTGATTATGACAACTCCATGCGTCGCCAATGAGTTGGACTCGTGGAGAGCCTGCACTGCGAGGGCTTCGGCCTCTTCAACATGCCTCAGTCAGAGTCAACGTCACGTTGTAGTGGTCCGCCACTATGATGATAACGTGTACTCTAGCCTTTCCTGACTGACAGATAGTGAATAGTATTTCGGAGCCTGTCA
>ERZ777003.3341-NODE-3341-length-15859-cov-4.951721_pt1 | contig 15859 bp, 14 predicted proteins | sample MGYA00374956_ERZ777003 | MGnify/ENA primary metagenome ERZ777003 (study PRJEB29302, sample SAMN06268252) | bioreactor metagenome | isolation source: Joint BioEnergy Institute, California, USA | place: USA:Joint BioEnergy Institute, California, USA | collected... | reverse complement strand
CAGCTCCCAGAACTTCGAGACCGGGCACGGATGCCCGGGGCTGGGCCTGGAGGTGCTGGCGTCGGTGTCGGGGGTGGTGCTCATCAGGCCGCTCCCCTCAGCGAGGAACGGCGCGCGGGCACGGGGTTGACCCGTGAGCGGGTGTTCTGCCGGTGGCCGCACAGTGCGGTCGCGGCCCTTGCGGTCTGGGAGATGTGGGCGGAGCCGGTGCGGCCCCAGATGAACCACCGGTGGCCGAAGGCGTCCTCGACCACCACGACCGGCACGAGGCGGCCTTCGGTGCGGACGTAGAGCACCGGGTGCGCGGTCGAGGACAGGGCCAGCAGGGCAGACCCTCCCAACCCGTGGATCTCCTCGCGCGGGCGGGCGAGCGAGGACTGACGGGTGCCACCGGTCATGACGTGTACGGACATGGTCCTCCCAAGGAAGTGCACGAGTGTCGGAGTGCGGTCGTGAAGGATGCACGCTCTGCGTGACCGCATGACTCAAAGCTAAATGCATGCCCTGCAACTTACAAGCCATGTAAAACAACTGGTCTGTATTATTGGGCTATGTCTGTTTTCGAGCAATGGGATGATGGCCGCAGCACCCCGAAGCAGAGTTGGCCGAGCGAAGGAGACAGTCGTGACCCAGGGCTCACCGGTGCGCAGGCACTATCTGGTCAGCCAGCTCAAGCGGTTGCGCGCGGAAGCGAAGCTGTCCCAAGAGCAGGTTGCCAACGAGATGGGTTGGGACGTCAGCAAGCTCTACCGCATCGAGAACGGTCGATTTGTCCGGCTCAGTACTGAATCGGTCGCTGCACTGTGCCGTCTCTACGGGGCTGACGACAGCTTGCGCGAGGAACTTGTCGGTATCGCCAAAGCTGCACGTAAGCACAAACCCTGGTGGTTTCAGTACGAGGAAGTGGCGGGTAACGCCTTCTACGGCTTGGAGAACGAAGCGACCAAGATCCAGGAGTACACCGTCGGCCTTGTCCCGGGACTGCTCCAGCACCCGGACTACATCGAAGCGCTGATGCGGCGTGGGCTGATCAAGAACCCCGAGCAGCAGAAGAAGCGGTGTGATGCCCGCCGCCAACGGCAGATCAACATCCTGGAACGCGACAATCCACCCCAGATGTGGTCGGTCATCGACGAGTCAGCTCTGCGCTGCCTCATCGGTGATGGACAAGTCATGTGTACACAGTTGGAACATCTCATCGAAATGGCCAGTAGGCCCAACCTCGAAATTCAGATACTTCCTTTGTCGAGGGGGATGACCCAGCCCTACAATTTCACGCTTATGAGCCTTGGTGGGAGTGAGCGAGTTGGATACATCGACGTCCCGCCCAGCGGGCACTTCTTCGAAGGCCCGGACGAAGTCGCCGACCATACTCGAAGGTTCGAACTGATTCAGGCGGCAGCTCTGCCTGTGGGTGAGACTCCTGCGTTCCTTCGGAAAATAGTCAAGGAATTGAAAGATGCATATGCCTGAGAACAGGTTTGCTTCCCAGACGCGTACAACGGTCCGCCGGTGGCACACTTCCAGCTACACACACGAAGAAGCTGCCTGTGTCGAGGTGTCCGAGGGGCCGGTGACGGGGGTGCGGGACAGCAAGAACCGTGATCTCGGCGCGCTGTTCTTCCCCGCCGGGGAGTGGGCCGCGTTCGTGCGGGCGGTGCGGCGGGGCGGGCTCTAGGCCCCTTTTCCTCACCCCCGGTCCCCTCAGCAGTGGCCCGCGTCCGCTATGGCCCCAGGGCCATTGACGTCATTCCGCAACGGCTCTGGGGCCAAGATCGCCGGTGGCCCGGCTCCGGGCTAGGCCGCCAGGCCGGGCGGGGCGGGGACGCCGTCGGGGTACAGGACCTCGGCGACGGGGCTGGCCACCTGGGGCTGGCGCAGGTACTCCTCGGCGTCGTGGGGGCGCTTGGGGGAGTTGGCGGTCACCACCTCGGTCAGCCCCGGCCCCCACACGGGCCCCAGCGGGCAGCCGATGGTCGCCGCGTCGGCCGGGCTCCACGCGTTCAGCCAGGCCGCGACGCGGTCGGGGCGCCGGGGCGGCTGGAGGAGCACCCGGTCGTGGACGGCGTCGAGGCCGAGCGGGCTGCCCACGGTGACCAGCAGCGGCACGGCCACGTCGGGGCGGGCCCGGCTGAGCAGGTCGACGGCGACGATCGTGCCGAGGCTGTGGGCGACCACGACGACCTGCCCGTGCTGCGGGAAGTCGGCGGCCACCCGGTCCAGGACCGCGGAGCGCACGTCCGGCTCGCTCAGGTAGGCGGACAGGTCCCGGAACAGCAGGGCGATCAGCGCCTCGTCGAGGCCGCTGCGGGCCGCGATCCAGCTCAGCTCCCGCTGGAGGCGGCTGACCAGCGGGGAGAGGAGGCCGAGGAAGGAGCCGCCCTCCTGGTCGCCGCCGCGGCCCAGCAGCTCGCGGGGCATGCCCGCCCGCAGCGCGGCCTGCTCCAGCAGCGTCTCGTAGAGCGTGCGCGACTCCTCCAGGGGCGGGGCGAGCGCCTCGGCGGGCTCGACGGAGCGGGTCGTGGCCGTGCTCGCGGTCAGTTCGGCGAGCAGGTCCCCGTAGTAGGGGAACCACACCGACGCCGCGGACACGGTGGGCCGGCCCGCCGCGAGCAGCCCCGAGTTGAGCGCGGCCGTCCACGCGGCGCGCAGCCGCGCGGGGTTCTGCCCCTCCGTGCCGCGGCCGTGCAGGAACACCAGGTGGACGTCGTCGGGGCCGCCGTTGCCGCGCAGCCCCGAGCGGCCCGGTCGGGGAAGGCTCTCGCGCTCCCAGAACGGCTCGCCGGTCCGGCCCGGGGGCCGCCCGTCCAGGCCGGCGCCGGGGCCCAGGCCCGTGAGCAGGTCGCGCTGCGCCCGCGGGAGGTCGGCCCGGGCGAGGAAGTCGAGGATGGAGCTGACCCGGGTGCCCTCGTTGCCGATCCAGGCCGCCACGGAGTCGGGGTCGCCGGGGCGCAGCGGGGTGCCGTCGGTGCGCAGCCGCCGCCCGTGGGCGTCGCGCCGGGGCACGGCCGAGTGGTGCAGGGCCACGACCTCCCACTGGTCGTTGCAGACGGGCGAGCCGGAGCTGCCGGGTTCGGTGTCGGCGGAGTACTGGAGGAAGTCCTCGGTCTGCTGGAGGACGTGGCTGTCGCGGATGGCGATCTCCTTGAGGCGCCCCCGGGGGTGGCCGATGACGTTCACGGGCTCGCCGGTGACGATCTTGCCCTGGGTGCGCAGCAGCGGGTTCCAGCCGAAGACCGCGCCCGGCGGGCGGCCCTCGCGGTCGGGGTGGACGTGGACGAGGGCGAAGTCCAGCTCCCGGTCGGCGACGAAGAAGGTGCCCGGATCGAGCGGGTAGCGGACCGGCACGCGGGGACGCAGCTCGCCGTCGACCTCGGCGCCGAACTCGGCGACGACCTGTTCGGCGGTCTCGGGGTCGCCGAGCACGTGGTGGTTGGTCAGCAGCAGTTCGGGAGAGACCAGGAACCCGGTGCCGCAGGGGAGCTCGCGGCCGTGGTGGACCAGGACGAGCCGGGCCACGGCCGCGGCGACGCGCGCTCCCCGGTACAGGAAGCCGACCGACTGCGACTGGCTGGCGGCTCCTATGACGCGCTGGTAGATGCGGTGCTGCTGGACGGGGTCGGACACGGCGGCGGCCGTGGTGACGGGGGTGCGGCGCAGGGCGAGGAGCCGTTCGGCGCGGGCCCGCACCTGGTCGAAGGTGTCGTGGACGGCGACCCCGGTGCGCTCCTGAAGGCGCCGGATGCGGGAGCGCGCCTGTTCGGTCTCGGCGAACCGCTGTGCGGCCCGCTGCTCCTGCCACTGGTACTCGGCGGCGGTCGGGTGGGGGAACGTGTCCATCCGGTTCCCTCTTCCTCTCCTCGTCCGGCGGTTGTGCCGCCGGATTTTCCTCCCTGGCTTCCATGGTCGCCTCTCACCTCGGGGAATACGGGGGAATCGTGAAAACCGGCCGGTTTTCCGGGAGGCGGAGCGTCTGTATAGTCCCAGCTCACAGGGGTATGTCAGGAAAGTGGTGATAGAGGATGATCGGTGGTGTTTTGTGGCAATTACCGGGATGGGATGAACCGGTTCACCGAAAACAAACTGAACCGGTTGTGTGAACTAGGCCACTGAGGCTATCGTGGTGTCGGCGCCTCAGGAGGGAGACAGCGGGCGAGGGCTGCGTAATCCACTCGTGTCCACACCCCTGCTTTCGTGAGGAAGGCCATGAGCAACCGTCTCGCGGTCGCGGCAGCGACGATTCTCGTGCTGCTCGCGTCCGTCTTCGTCACCGCGCAGCCGGCCAGCGCTGCGACCGGGATCCACGTCCGGAACGGACGCATCTACGAGGCCAACGGCCAGGAGTTCGTCATGCGCGGCGTGAGCCACGCGCACACCTGGTACCCCCAGCACACCCGGGCGTTCGCCGACATCAAGTCGCACGGCGCCAACACCGTGCGCGTGGTGCTGAGCAACGGCGTCCGCTGGTCCAAGAACGGGCCGTCCGACGTCGCCGACATCATCTCCCTGTGCAAGCAGAACAGGCTCATCTGCATGCTGGAGGTCCACGACACCACCGGTTACGGCGAGCAGAGCGGAGCCGCCACCCTCGACCAGGCGGTCGACTACTGGATCGAGCTGAAGAGCGTGTTGCAGGGCCAGGAGGACTACGTCCTGATCAACATCGGCAACGAGCCCTACGGCAACAACGCCGCCACCGTCGCGAACTGGGCCTCCGACACCTCGGCCGCCATCCGGCGGCTGCGTGCTGCGGGCTTCGAGCACGCCATCGTGGTGGACGCCCCCAACTGGGGCCAGGACTGGTCGCACACCATGCGCACCAACGCCGCCGACGTCTACGCCAGCGACCCGACCGGCAACACGATCTTCTCGATCCACATGTACGGCGTCTACTCCCAGGGCTCCACGGTCACCAGCTACCTGGAGCACTTCGTCAACGCCGGCCTGCCGCTCGTCATCGGCGAGTTCGGCCACGACCACTCGGACGGCAACCCCGACGAGGACACCATCATGGCCGAGGCCGAGCGGCTGGGCCTGGGCTACATCGGCTGGTCGTGGAGCGGCAACGGCGGCGGCGTCGAGTACCTGGACATGGTCGACAACTTCGACGGCGACAGCCTGACCTCGTGGGGCCGGCGGATCTTCTACGGCCCCAACGGCATCTCCGGCACCGCGCGGGAGGCCACGGTCTACTCCGGCGACCCGGGCACCGACCCGGGCACCGACCCGGGGACCGACCCGGGGACCGACCCGGGCACCGACCCCGGAACCGACCCCGGCACGGGCGCCTGCTCGGCCGCCTACACCACCGTCGGCGACTGGGGCAGCGGCTTCCAGGGCGAGGTCACGGTGACCGCGGGCAGCTCCGCCATCTCCCACTGGAAGGTGACCTGGACCTTCCCCGGGGGCCAGAGCGTCAGCCACGGCTGGAACGCCGCCTTCAACGGCAGCAGCTCGGTCACGGCCACCAGCCTGTCCTACAACGGCCAACTGGGCGCGGGGCAGTCCACCGCCTTCGGCTTCATCGGCTCGGGCAGCGCCCCGGGCGCGCTGACGCTGACCTGCTCCGTCGACTGATCCCCGGCGCTTTCCGGACCGGCCGGACAGCGCGCGGAGCGGCCCACGGGCAGTGCCCGCGGGCCGCTCCGCCGTGTGCAGTGCCGGGCGACCGGCCTCAGCCGGGGGTCACCCCGCGAGGAGGTGGTTGCGCACCCACTGCCCGGACGACTTCAGCGACGAGCCGCTCCACGGGCCGCCCGCCGCGCAGGTGCCCGGGTTGAAGACCGCCCCGGAGCGGAAGTCGTCGGAGTAGTTCCACTTCGTCCAGCCGATCTTCTCCTGCTTCATCAGCTCGATGTAGCGGTCGGCCATCGCGAAGTCGTTGGCGCCGTCGCCGGTGTAGGTCTCGGTGCCGAACTCGGTGACGAACACCGGGAACATCGACGCCGCGTCGCGCAGCGCGTTGAGGTAGTTGTCCCGGTGCGAGGCCGCGTAGAAGTGGAAGGCGTACATGACGTTGTCGGCGTTGACCGGGTTGGCCGCGATCTGCGCCGGGCCGGAGCCCTCGGAGACGCCGAGCGAGGACCAGCCGGGGCTGCCGACGATGACCACCGAGTCGGGGTCGTGCTGGCGGATCACCGGGATGATCGTCTCGGCGTAGCTCTTGATCGAGTTCCAGCTCACCCCGTTGGGCTCGTTGGCGATCTCGTAGAGCACGTTGGTCTTGCCCGCGTGCCGCTGGGCGATCTCGGAGAAGAAGGTCCTGGCCCGCTCGAGGTTGTAGTGGGGGTCGCCCGGGGTGAGGATGTGCCAGTCCACGATCACGTACAGGCCGCGCGCCGTGGCCATGTCGATGAGCTGGTGCATCCGGTCGGTGAAGCCGCGCGGGTTGGTCTCGTAGCCGTCCTCCTGGATATACATCGACAGCCGGATGATGTCGGCCTTCCAGTCGTAGGCCAGGGCGTCCAGCGAGCTGCCGGTGAGGCAGTGGTCGAACCACTGGATGCCGTGCGTGCTCATGCCGCGCAGTTGGACGGGGTTGCCGTTCTTGTCGCACAGCTTGGTGCCGCAGACCTGGACCTTGCCGTACCGCTCGACGGGGGTGCCGGCTCCGCTGCCCGGGTCCGTGCCGGGGTCGGTCCCCGGGTCCGTGCCGGGGTCGGTTCCCGGGTCGGTGCCGGGGTCGGTGGAGCCCTCGGAGCAGGACGCCCCGTTGACGGTGCAGCCCACGGGGTCGCCGTTGCCGCTGGCCACGAAGCCGAAGGAGGCGGTGCCTCCCGGCTGGACGGTGGCGTTCCAGGAGACCCCGGTGAAGGTGTGGGTGTTGCCGCTGGCGCTGTGCTGGGTGTTCCACGCGTTGTTGACCGTGGTGCCGTTCGGCAGGGTGAGGACGACCTGCCAGTTCACGGCGCTGCCGGTGTCGTTGCGCACCGTGACGGTCGCGGTGTAGCCGCCGTCCCAGGACGAGTCCTTGGCGAAGGTGGCGGTGAGCCCGGCGGCCCGTGCCGTGCCGGGGGAGAGCAGCGCGAGGACGAGGGCGAGCACCGCGGTCAGCGCGGCGGCCGTCGGAGAGGCGCCCCGCAGTGCTGTGGGGGATCTGGTCATCGTTCCTCCATCGGTCGAGAGGGAGTCGGGAGCATTGGGAGCGCTCCCATACCGAAGTGGTGCGCACCGGGGCAAAGATGACGGGTTTCGGGGGCGCGACTTTCTCGGTACGTAATGGGAAGGTAGCACAAGGTCAGGGAAAAGGGTGATCTGAGTCACTGACCGGGGCGTGTGGGGTCCGTGTGCGGGGTCCCACCCGCCCGGAGGCGGTCCCGGGGCACTCACGGGGCGGCGTCCCGGGGCCGCCTCCGGGCGGCCCGTCCTCCCGGAACCGGCGGCCTCTCCCGGGGCTCCGCACTAGGGTGGGAGCGACGAGGCCGCAGAGAGGACGCGAGGACGCGACGATGGGTGACTCCTGGACCGCCATCGACTTCGAGACCGCCAACCGCGACCGGGGCAGCGTCTGCGCGGTGGGACTGGTCCGGGTCGTGGACGGCCGGATCGTCGACCGCCACACCACCCTGGTGCGGCCGCCCGCGCCGGTCGCCTACTTCGACCGCTTCAACATCGAGTTCCACGGGATCACCCCCGAGCAGGTCGCGGACGCCCCCGAATGGCCGCAGGTGCACGCGACCATCCTGGAGTTCGCCGACGGCGGCCCCTTCGTCGCCCACAACGCCGCGTTCGACATGGGGGTCATCCGGGCCGCCTGCGCCCACACCGGCCTGGAGGGCAGCCCGCTCGACTACGCGTGCTCGCTGGACACCGCGCGGCGGACCTGGCCCGAGCTGCGCGACCACCGGCTGCCCACGGTCTGCCGCCGGATCGGCCACGACCTGCGCCGCCACCACGCCGCCGACGCCGACGCCGAGGCCGCCGCGCACATCATGCTCGCCGCGTTCCGCGAGCACGGCGTGGCCACGCTGCCCGAGCTGTGCCAGCGGCTGCGCCGTCCCCTGCGGCGCGCCGGGGCGTCCCCCGTGCCGCAGGCCGCGCCCGCACCGCTGTGGTCGCCCGGGACGAGGTTCGACCGCTGGCGGCGGGAGGCCGCCGAGCCGCTGCCCGAGCCGAACCCGCACGCCGACCCCGGCGGGCCGCTGTACGGGAAGGTGGTGTGCGTCAGCGGCGACCTGGCCGCCCTGTCCAAGCCCGAGGCGTGGCGGCGCGTCGCCGCGGCGGGCGGTGTCCCCGCCAGGAACGTCACCCGCCGCACCGACGTGCTGGTCGTGGGGGACAACGGGGGCGTGAAGACCGCCAAGCACCGCCGGGCCGAGTCCTACAACGCCAGCGGTTCACGCATCGAGATCATCACCGAGGCCGAGCTGCTCGCCCGGCTGGCCGTCGGCGGGGGGAGCGGCGGCGTCGGCGCTCAGAGGTCCGAGGGGCGGTAGCGGAAGACCTGGAGGCGGCGGCCGTCGTAGTACTTGTCGGTCTCGCCCACCCACTCCATGCCGATGCGGCGGGCCGTGGCGATGGCGCGCTTGTTCTCCGGCCGCGCCACCGCGAACACCTCTTCGAGGCCCTGGTCGAACGCCCAGCGGATCAGCGCCCGACTGGCCTCGGTGGCGTAGCCGTGGCCCCAGGCGTCGGGGCGCAACTGCCAGTTCAGCTCGAAGTCCTCCTCGAAGGGCGGCAGCAGCCGCAGCGACAGGCCCCCGATGACCTCGTTGTCGGCCAGGCGCACCACCGCCCACCGCCCGGCCGGGGGGACCAGGTTGGGCTGTGCCTCCACCCACGCCTCCAGCACCGAGCGCATCGCGGAGACGTCGTCGACCTCCTTCATGGTGATCCAGCGCGCCACCTCGGGGGATCCGTAGATCTTGTAGGCGGCCTCGGCGTCGTCGAGTGTCCAGTGCCGGATGAGGAGGCGCTCAGTGCGCAGGGGTGCTGTCATGAACACATAGTAGGTGGCCCTCCACCCGATTGGTCCAGACCTTTCGCGAATGGTTTTCTCAGATTTGGGGCCGTTGTTGGCGCGCGTCGGGCATGCCGTAATCCGGCCAGCGCTCCCGCAGCAGGGCGTCCACCTGGACGGCCAGCGGGGGAGCGCCCCGGGAGTTGTCCACCACGGCGTGCGGCGCCGCGGGCGGCTCGGCGGGGCGCACCCGGGCGGTGAACGCGGCGAAGTCCGCGAGCTTGCCCGCGTCGCGGGCCCGGCCGCGCGCGACGAGGCGCTCGCGCAGGGTCTCGGGGTCGCTGCGGACCCACAGCAGCCGCACCGGCTCCCCGCCCAGCTCCGCCACCCAGGCCCGCCACCGGGACAGGTCGCGGATCTGCTGGGTGAAGGGGGCGTCCAGCAGCACCGGGCAGCCCGCCGAGCGGACCCGGCGCGCCGCGGCGGTCAGCCCGCCGTACTCGTGCACCTTGACGTGCTCGTCGTACCAGGCGCCCTCGCGCTCCCCGTGGGGGCGCCCGTGCGCGCGCAGCAGGGCCGCGACGAAGCCGCTGTAGAGGGTGTCCTTGTCCAGCAGGGCCGGGACCGGGCGCAGGCGGGCCAGCAGCAGGTCGGCGACGGTGGACTTGCCCGCGCCGGGGGCTCCCGCGACGATCCACACGGGCGCCGGCGGCGCGGGGGGCGGTGGTTGGCTCACCCGTCCAGTGTGTCCGGGGCGGGCCGCGCACACCACCCCGGCGCCGCGCATGCGCAGCGGGGTTTGGGGCATGTGTCCAGCACACGGACCGCCGCTGAAGAGGAGGAACACCATGCGCGCCACACGGTGGGCGGAACGGCGCCGACACCCCATGGACCGCCCCGGGACCTCCGAGGCGTCCTGGCGGGGCTGGCCCGCGCTGCGCGAGTTCCCCGCGGTCCACATGGCCGGGATCGGCAGCGCGGTCGTCGTCGCCCCGCACCCCGGCGACGAGGTCCTCTCGGTCGGCGGGGCGATCTCCATGCTGGCCGCCTCGGGGGCGCGGCTGCGCGTGGTCTCCGTCAGCGACGAGGGCGAGTTCGGTCCGGGCACCCGCGGGACGGCCTGGGAGCGGCTGACCGAGGTGCGCCAGGCCCTGGGGGCCCTGGGCGCCGACGAGGCCGAGATCGTGCCGCTGGGGATGTCCGGCGGGGCGATCCGCGACGGCGCGGCCGGGCTGGAGGAGGCGCTGGCCCAGTTGTGCGCGGGGTTCGACCTGTGCCTGGCCCCGTGGGAGGGGGACCGGCACCCCGACCACGAGGCGGTGGGCCGCACGGCGCGCACCGTCTCGGCCGCGCTGGGCATCCCGGTGCTGGGCTGCCCGGTCTGGCTGTGGCACTGGGCCCACCCGGAGGACCCCCGGGTGCCGTGGGAGCGGGTCAACCGCATCGTCCTGCCGGAGGAGACCCGCAGGCTCAAGGTGGACGCGATCGCCTGCCTCAACGTCTGGAACGGCGCCAACCACGTCGCCGCCGACGGCTCGACGCTGTCCACGGAGAAGGTGGCGCACTTCATCAGGGACGCCGAGCTCGTCTTCCGCTAGGCGGCGCGGCGGTCCGCCCCGGGGTCAGTCGCGCGCCACGCCGAGCAGGTGGTGCAGCACCAGGTCCTCGTAGACGTCGCCGAGCTGCTCGGGGGTCATCAGCGAGTCGGGTTCGTACCAGTTCAGGCTGGACTCCAGGGTCTGCAACACGGTGGTCGCGGTCACCGGCTCCCGGGACTCGCCGTACGGGGAGAACACGCCGTCGGCGCGGCCCCGCTCGATGAGGCGGTGGACCCGGTCGTGGTAGGTGCGCATCAGCCGGTGCAGCTCGCGGTAGCGCGCCGGGGAGATCGCCCGCAGGGTGGGCAGCAGGACGCGGCGCAGCTCCAGTTCCGTGCGGTAGCGGCAGTTGAACTCGATATGGCGGCGGATCAGCGCGCGCATCTGCTCCACCGGGGAGTCGGGCTCCTTCGCTGCGGGCTCGTACTCCACCAGAGTCCGGGTGCGGTCGAGGACGAGTCTGTGGAGCAGGTCGAGTTTGCTGGGGAAGACGCGGCGGAAATCGATCGGGTCGACGCCGGCCGCCGCGGCGATGGCGTACATGCTCACACCGGCGGGGCCGCGTTCGGCGAACAGGCGGCATGCGGTGTCGAGAACGTGCCCGGTGAACGGGGCTTCGTGTGCTGAGAGATCTGTGGTCATCGTGGTCATCGGGAACCCCGTGACCCGCGGGGATGCCGCCCTGTGGCGGAGGACGGCGCGCGGAAGGGGGAGAGTGAGTCCGCTCTCAGGGGCGGTTTTGTTACGAACCGTTTTCGAGGATAGCGCCGTCCGCGTAAGTGACGCGTGAATTTCGACCGTCGGTTCAGAACTGTTTCCGCATCGTGTTTTCCCTGGTACTCCTAATTCCCTTCGAAGGGGTGCGGAACTGAATGTGAAATGTTTTCACGTAATGGCAGGGAATTCACGGCCGCCCCCCGGGGGCCGCCCGCGGGCCGCCCCCGGGGCTCCCCGCGGGTCCCCGGAGGGGCGGCCGCGGCAGGGGGACGGGCGTCGAGGGGCCCCGCGGAGCTGCTAAGAAAGGAGGTGCGCCTCACCGCGCTTCCCGCACCCAGCAGAACCGAACGCGAAGGTCCGTAGATGATCCCCGATCAGCGTCGCGAACACATCCTGAAGCTGCTGCAAGAACGCCACGTTCTCAGCATCAGCGAGCTCACGTCGATGCTGTCCGTCTCCCACATGACGGTGCGCAGGGACATCCAGGCGCTGGAGAACGAGGGCAAGGTCCTCTCCGTGACCGGGGGAGTCCGCCTGGCCGCGCGGCTCAAGAGCGAGCCGTCCTACCTGGCCAAGGCCCAGTTAGAGGTGCCGGCCAAGCGCGCCATCGCGCGGGCCGCGGCCGAGCTGGTTCGGGAGAACTTCACGATCTACCTGGACGCGGGGACGACCACGCTCCAGATGGTGCCGCTGCTCACCGACAAGGCCGGGCTGACCGTGGTGACCAACGACTTCAACGTGGTCGGGCACCTCATGGAGTACCCCAACATCGAGCTCATCCACACCGGCGGCGTGGTCTCGCACGCCGACCACTCCTCGGTCGGGCAGTTCACCGCCGAGTTCCTGCGCCGGGTCAACGTGGACATCGCCTTCGTCGCCAGCAGCTCCTGGGACGTCGACCGCGGCTCCACCACGCCCTCGGAGGCCAAGGTGGTGGCCAAGCAGGAGCTGCTGCGGGTCGCCTCCAAGAGCGTGCTCACGGTGGACAGCACCAAGTACGGCAAGTTCGGCACCTTCACCGTCGCCCGGCTGGAGGAGTTCGACCTCATCATCACCGACGACCGGCTCCCCGCCAACGCGGTGCAGCAGTTGCGGGAGCGCGACATCCGCCTGCAACTGGTCCCCGTGGACTGAGCGGCCGGGCGCGGCTCAGTCCACGGACAGGGCCGGGCAGAACAGTTCGAGCTGGATGCCGTCGGGGTCCTCGAACATCAGCAGGGCCCCGTGGTCGCGACGCATGATCGGGGTGTGCTCCACCTCGAACGCGTCCAGGCGCTCCTCCCACCTCTCCAGCTCCTCCAGGGAGGCGACGGCGAAGGCGAGGTGGTCCAGGCCGGTGTGCCGGTGGTCGAAGCGCGCGTTGAAGCGGTCCCGGTGCTGGGTCAGGCACAGCAGCAGGCCGCAGGGGTGGTGGCAGGTGGTGCGGAACCACCGGGAGTCGTCCGTGGTCTCGTACTCGCGGAAACCCAGCACGTCGCAGTAGAACTCGACACTGTCGTCGCGGTCGCGGACGGACAGGGTGACGTGCGCGATTCCGGTCAGGGTGGGCACGGCTGCCTCTCTGCGACGGTGCGACGCCCGCAGACGGAGCGGGGAGAACAACGTAGGCACAAAGGACCAGAGTACGCCGCCCCTCCCGGGTTGGAAACACGCCCGTCACATTGGTGTGAAGTGTGATTAACCCGATGTCGGGGATCATTTCCGAACAGTGGCAGGGCGTCCGCCCCGCGGCGGCCCGCGCCCTCCGGCCGCGGGGCACCGAGCGGACGACACGGCGCAGGCACGTCCCCGTTCTCCGGGGACAACGAGGCGCCGATTGGTAACCTCAGCCCTGGTTAACCGGTTCATACGGGGGAGAGGACATGAGGCGTCCAACGATCGTTGACATCGCCAAGGCCGCCGGGGTCTCCAAGGGCGCCGTCTCCTACGCGCTCAACGGTCGTCCCGGGGTCTCGGACGCCACCCGCCGCCGCATCCTCGACATCGCCGAGCAGTTGGGCTGGGCGCCCAGCAGCGCGGCGCGGTCGCTGTCGGACGGCAGGGCCTGGGCGATCGGCCTGGTCGTGGACCGGCCTGCCAGGACGCTGGCCGCCGAGCCGTTCTTCATGCGGCTGATCGGGGGCATCCAGGTCGAGCTCGACGGCAGTCCGATCTCGCTGATGCTGCGCTCGACGGAGGACCGGGACGAGGAGATGGCCACCTACCAGCGCTGGCACGCCGAGCGCCGGGTCGACGGCGTCCTGCTGGTGGACCTGCGCCACAACGACCCCCGGCTGCCCGTCGTCAAGGAGCTCGGGCTGCCCGCGGTGGTGATCGGCGGCCCCGAGTACACCGAGGGCCTGCCGTGCGTGTGGACCGACGACGCCGACGTCATGGCCGAGGTCACCCGGTACCTGGCCGGTCTGGGCCACCGCCGGATCGTGCGGGTGGCCGGGCCCGAGGAGTTCGTGCACACCGAGGTGCGCTCGCGGGCCTTCGCGCAGACGGCGCGGGAGGTCGGCCTGACGCTCGCCGAGGTGGTCCACGCCGACTACTTCGACTCCCAGGCCGCGGACATCACCCGGGAGCTGCTGTCCGGCCCGAACCCGCCCAGCGCCCTCGTCTTCGACAACGACCTCATGGCGGTGGCCGCGCTGGGCGCGGCACAGGAGATGGGCGTGGCCGTGCCCGAGGAGCTGTCCATCGTGGCCTGGGACGACTCCATGGTCTGCCGGGTCATCCACCCCTCGCTGACCGCGGTCGCGCGCGAGGTGACCCAGTACGGCCGGATCGCCACCGCCCTGCTGCTGGAGGCCGTCGAGGGAGGGACTCCCCGCTCCCGGCAGACCCCGCCCAGCCGGCTCGTTCCCCGGGGGAGCACCGGCCCGGCGCCGTTCTGACCTGGACGGTGTCCGTTTCGCGTTAGTATCTCCCCAACCTCAGCGCCCCGGCGGCTCAATGCGTCAGGGTGCCCTTTGGCGTGCCCGAAGGTAAGTAAACCGGTTTAGTTTTCATAACACTCCTTGACGCTAAATCGGTTTGTTGATGTTCTTTCGTTCACTCCCGTCTGTGGCCTACGTCATGGTCCGGACGGGGAGGGAGAGATCGAGCCGCACCGGCGGCATCTGCGTACCCAGGCTGACCGGCCACGGGGGTGCCGGCAACTGGGAACGCTCCCAATCGGCTGCCACCAGGCATGACGCCTCCGGTGGCAGATGGAGGAGAGAAGAGGACGATGCGAAACCGCTACAGGTTTCTGATTCCCCTCGCGCTGGTCAGCCTGCTGGCCACGTCCTGCGCGGGTGACACGGAGAGCGACGGTGGAGCGGCAGGGGACTACCCCCGGGCGGAGACCCTCTACACCGGCGGCACCCAGTGGGGTCCGCCGAGCACCTGGAACCCCCTCGACACCGGTAACCACGCCACCGGTACCGTGGGCCTGGTCTACGAGACCCTGTTCCTCTACGAGCCCCAGTCCGACGAGTACATCCCCTGGCTGGCCGAGAGCGGCCAGTGGGTCGACGACAAGACCTACGAGCTGAAGCTCCGCCAGGGCGTCAAGTGGAGCGACGGCGAGGACTTCACCGCCGACGACGTCGTCTTCACCGTCGAGATCGGCAAGTACGAGGCCTCCACCTACCACAACCTGTGGGAGTGGCTGGAGAGCGCCGAGGCCGTCGACGACTACACGGTGAAGTTCACCTTCTCCGAGGCCAACTACGCGCAGTGGGCCAACTGGCTGTACTTCAACGCCATCGTGCCCGAGCACATCTGGTCGGAGCGCTCCGAGGAGGAGATCCTCACCGGCGCCAACGAGGAGCCCATCGGCACCGGCCCCTACCTCTACGAGACCCACGACCAGGACCGCCAGGTCTGGAAGAAGAACGAGGACTGGTGGGCCACCGAGGCCCTCGGCCACGAGGTCGCCCCGACCTACATCGTCGATGTTGTCAACACCAGCAACGAGGCCGCGCTGAGCCAGGTGTTGCAGGGCAACATGGACATCAACAACAACTTCCTGCCGGGCATCGCGCAGCTCGTCCAGGGCGGCTACCAGATCCAGACCTACTTCCCCGAAGCCCCCTACATGCTCGCGGCCAACACCGCCTGGCTGGTGCCCAACACCACCAGGAAGCCGATGGACGACCCCGAGTTCCGCAAGGCGCTCTCGGCCTCCATCGACATGGACGAGATCGTCAACAACGTCTACGGCGGTCTGGTCACTGAGGCCAACCCGACCGGTCTGCTGCCGGTGTGGGAGCAGTACATCGACGACAAGGTCGTCGACGAGTACGCCACCCCGCGCGACCCCAAGGTGGCCAAGGACATCCTCGAGGAAGCCGGCTACAAGGACACCGACGACGACGGCTTCGTGGAGACCCCCGACGGCGACCCGATCGACCTGACCCTGATCGTCCCCAGCGGCTGGACCGACTGGATGGAGGCCGCCCGGGTCATCAGCGAGAGCGCCCAGGCCGTCGGCATCAAGGTCAACGCCGAGTTCCCCGAGTTCAACGCGCTGGTCGACCAGCGCAACAGCGGTGAGTTCGACCTGGTGATCAACAACGAGCGCCAGATCAGCAACACGCCGTGGACCTACTACGACTACATCTTCCGCCTCCCGGTCCAGGACCAGCAGACTACGGTCAACTTCGGCCGCTACGAG
>ERZ777003.3340-NODE-3340-length-15859-cov-9.580043_pt1 | contig 15859 bp, 17 predicted proteins | sample MGYA00374956_ERZ777003 | MGnify/ENA primary metagenome ERZ777003 (study PRJEB29302, sample SAMN06268252) | bioreactor metagenome | isolation source: Joint BioEnergy Institute, California, USA | place: USA:Joint BioEnergy Institute, California, USA | collected... | reverse complement strand
ACCCGGCAGAGGAACGCTGGGGAGCTGACTGGGTTGAGGAAGGCTCACGCCACCGCCACCGATCTGGAGGGCAGGAGACCCGAAGGTCGGAAGCCGGAACCCGCCAGCGGCGCCGAGACCACCGCGAGGAGTTCCGGGGCTGGTGGCGCCACTCGAGCCGGGGCTACCGGGGCTACCGGGGCTACCGGGGCTGGACGCTCCACCTTGCTGGAGCTGAGACATCACACTGACGACGGGCTGAGCCTGGAACGCACCAGGAAGGGTCTGCTGAGGCATCATGAAGCCTCGGGCGGCGCCCGTACCAGCGGACTGCTTCTGGGCGAGCTGCTCACGGAAGCTCTGAAGGATCTGCTGAGCGTAGGGGGCGTACTGCGAACGAGCGATGACGTTCTGGACGAAGGCCTCGAAGTTGGCCGCACCTGACGGCTGCGCCGAGACCGGAACGTGGATGCGACGGCCGTTCACGACGATGATGGGACGGATCGCAGTGGCACGAGGACCACGAGCGGGGACCATCCTGTTCGCCTTGGTGAAGCGCTGAGGATCAAAGTTCGTCACGTTGAGGATGCGAGGGAGGTCCTGGCCAGGTTGGAGGCTGAGGGCCTGCTGCATGAGCTGCTGGAAGTCCTGCACGAGACGGGCCTGGTTCGCCGCTGGCTCCTTGACGCCTCCACGACCAGCTCCACCGCCGCGTCCACCGGAGACCGAGGCGCCTCCAGCACTGGTGGCACCCTTGCTTGCGGCCCTGATCGCCTGAGCGACCATGATGTACTCCTCGAGAGAGTGACGGGGACGGCGAGCACCAGCACCCTCAGCAGTTTGAGCGGAGAGGTTCTGGAGGACCTGAGCGTGTTCCGGGTTGAGAGGGTCAATCGCGTTGGCGAGGACCTGCTGCTCAGTGAGGTTAGCGAACTCAGGGGCACCCGAGGCACGGAAGTTCTGAACGATGTCCTGGACAGTGCCGGCAACGCGGTACTGAGGCCAGTAGACGAATCGTTGGCTGCCTTGGCGACCAGCATACGGGCTGCCAGGGCGGGTAACATAGGCGAGCGCACCCGTGAGCTTGAGTTCACGGCCCGGCTTGGTCACTTGCCAGTAGGTATTCTCACCCTTGCGCGAGGCGCTCTCGAGGTGGCGACGAATGCTTTCACCCGTAAGCTGGCGCTGTTGAGCCGGCTGAACGCCAGCTCGAACAGTGATGCCAGTCATCGTGGGCTGTTGCATGGGTTGAGCACCAACCTGCACACCAGAGATGCCAGGGGCGATAGTAGGGAGACCTTGGGAAGAAGCCATGATACTTTTCACTGGGGAGCGAAGATTTAAGGAAGATTTTCAATTACGACCCGACCGTCTTCTTTTAAGCTTGAACTCTTTTTTCTGACTCGAGACAATTTTTGGTTAGAGCGTTTCTGTGGGCAAGGCGGCCGTGAGTCAATGAGTTACTTTGTCGAAGAGAAAAGGTCTCAGTATAGATGAAATTTTCGATCTTTCTTCTTTGTATCACGATTTTGTGGGTTAAGGACACTGACCTCGAGAAGTCTCTTTAAAGTCCCAGTCAGAAAAAGGCGTTCGTCTTTTTCCGCCAAATCTAAACATGGTCAGCTTCGCCGGCAGCTCCGTCTTTGGGATCATCATCTCGTTGGTCGCGATTGCGATTCTCATCTACAACGTCGTCTATGTGTCTGCAGTTAGAAATGCGCTGAATCAAGGCGGTGCCAACATACCTACAGGACTGAGTGCAACAAGCGCCAACGTTCTTTTCTGGATCGACATTGGATTGATTGTCCTTCTTGGAATCTATCTTCTCTACAACATTTATGTGATCTTCACGACCCAGAGCGACCGAGAGAAACTTCGCGAAGCTCTTCTTCGATCCCAGTCCGGTTATGGAGCAGGGCTCCTTCCAACTCGAGCGGACACCGTCGCCGTCAGGAGGCAATAGACGAATAGAATCTCATTCGATTGAATCGAATAAGATTAGAGTCCACAGAGGATCCCGAGGAGAGCCTGGAAGAGGGCAGGTGTACTGGCCGGGTCGAACGAGAAACCCCTTCCTGTCGACATTTTGATCTCGTATGGAAGACGAGAGCTGGAACCACGACTCGTCGTCTTGGGAACGAACGGACTTGGAGCACCTGGATTCGAGAGGAAGTAGTGATGAATGAGAAGAAGTGCTACTTGTTCAGCCTGATCCGTCTCGAGCGCATTGAGGACGGTCGAGAGTCTCACAATATAGTCGTGATCGAGGGTGAAGGGTTGGGTAGCCATCTTCTCGTTGAGTTGTGAGACAAGAAGATCGTACATCGGCAGAAGATTCTGACCACGATCCTGAGTTGCAGATCCTTGATGAGAAGGATGTGGCTCTTGAACAAGTGGACCCGACATGGTGAGATTTAGGCACTCCCCCTCCCGAACGAGAATCTGTTGATCTCACTTTCAGATCCCTTAAAGCGAGTTGAAAGCTTGAGCATAGCGTCGTGGCGGAGTCGGTTCATCATAATACCAGACACTCGGAGCTGTCTTCTTGAGCCAATCGATGACGTTCTTGGCGGTATTGGGTTGTCCCGCAAACTCATATCCTTGAGGAGTCTCCTTAGCATTGAACTTCTGCGCCTTGATGACGTAGTCGTCGGAAAACTCGTCCTCGTTGACCTGATCATCATGAGTGAAGCAACGAAAGTACGACTTGGGTCCAGCCAGGATGATGCTCGGGAACCAAGTGAAGTACTTCTTCAAGGGAGCCGGAGGCGGCTTCTGTGAGTTACAGGTGAACTTGACGAGACGAACTTGTCCTTGAAGTTGGCGAGAGAGTTCCTCCCATTCCGGTTCGAAGTAATGACAAGCAGGACACTTCTCCTTTGCGCCGTAGATCAGGACTGGAAGATTCAGGTTCTTGTCTGGATCCATCGCTTTGAAATCGAGAAGGATCTCTTAAGATACAGGTTCTCTCTCCAATTGGAGGAAGAACTTTTTTGACACGGAGGACCTATTGAGCAAGGGGGAGATAAGTGTTCAAGATCTGCATAGCCGCCGGCTCGTAGCTGACTCCGTGAATGTCGACTTGATTCCTCATTCTGGCAAGTCGGTCGGCATCGGAGGAAGGGATTCCGTAGCCCATCAGGTGACGGTAGAGCATCATCCTCCGGTCGTACTCCTCTTGTGATTCGCTCGCTTCCTTCGTTGTTGGATCATAGGGAGGAATCTGAGGTGCTTCCGTCACGGCGACTTGAGGGCTAGGAGGGACGATCAACGTCGGCATCGTCGCCTGGATGATCTGAGATGGCAGATAACCCGACGATGGAGCCGGAGTAGGTGCAGGCGCTTGAGTGTAGGTGGTCGATGGAGGAGGAGCTGGAGATGGAGTCGGCTCCGGACCGATCATAGTAGGAGGAGGTGCCGTTCTAGTAGGAAGTTTACCGATCGCGCTCATGTCGATGGAGGCTTGTCCCAGATTCGGGAGAGCGAGTTGATCTGGAGGTGGCAGTTGACCTGTCGTAATCCTGGTGAGGAGATCACGAACCTGAGCCTCGTTCCGCCGTGAGAAGGTCCAGGTACCGGTCGCCTCGTCGTACTTCCCTCGAAGATTCTCAAGGTAGCTCCGATAGTTTATGAGAGGAACCTGGTAGGGGGTCAAGTAATTTGGAAGCCAGCGGACAATGAAGTTGCGGCCCACGGTGTTGAAGGTGATCGGCTGCTGTTGAGTCGGTGCCGAGACGACTGGGGCGGGGGCAGAAGCCGACGGGATGATCTCAAAGAGTGGAGCTTGGGGCGAAGAGATCTGGGGAACGAAGGACGGTTGAGGCGCGTAAGACATCTGACCTCCTGGCAGGATGAGGGGTTGCTGATTCACGGAGGTGGACTGAGGAGCTGGTGCCTGTCCGCCGAACGAGATACTGACTCCACTGATTGGTGCTTTCCAGAACTGACCCGCGGTGTTCACTGGAAGGTTGTACCCACTCTCCTCTTCACTGGATTCGAAGTCCTCCTCTCCCGAAACCGCCTCCTCAGGGAACTCATCTTCAGATAAATCCTCGTCCGTGGGGATGGAGCCAGTCTCATCTTCGTAGTCGTCTGACATGTCTTGGACCCGTTGTCTCAGAAGCCTTTGGATCCCCTGAGAAAAAAGCTTTAGAGGAGCAGTTTCCGTCAAAAAGATGGCAAACTTGAGCTCTCTCAAAGATCCGCTGGCGATCTCAATTCTCGCCCTTGCCGTGGCTGGTGGTTCTTCCGCATATTTTCACAGCGAGATTTCAAAGTTGAAAGAACAGCAGGCCGCAAACACCAAGGAGCTTGCAGACATCAAGAAGCATCTTTCTGCAATCATTCTGTCGAATCCCGAGGCCGGGAAGCAACTCGAGCAAGTTATGAAGGCCGTGAAGATCCTCGACACTCGCCTGACCGAGACACAGGAGAGGATTCGTCAGACTCAATCAGCTGAGAACGTCCCGGGAAGGAAGACCTATCAGAGGATGACCGACAGAACGGGAAGGCCGGTTCCAGCTCTAAAGCGCCCTGAAATTCATCGTCAACCGGAGCCAGAGATGGTGGAACATAATGTTCCTGACATCGATGATGACATTGCTGCGATGTCTGCTTGAGTCTGTATGTTCTCCGACCGATTTGGTCGTAGAACGTTTTCATTTAGATGCGAGCGACGCTGCCCTGAGGTTGGCCGACAGCTCCACTCTGGAGGTACTGGTTGAAGAGCTCGGGCGAGTAACCAGGAGGCATCTGCTGATAACCCTGAGGGAAGCTCTGGGACATCTGCGGGTAACTCTGGGCAGCAGACGACTGACCCGGGTTCAAGTAGGCGCTCAGGTCGATCGTGGGAGCCGGGGGCTTCGTGGGAGAGGAGGCCTGGGGAGCGTGATGTCCACCCGAAGGCATCTGCTTCTGCTGGCTGGCCGAAGAGGTACTCGAGGACGACTGACTGCCCGTCGGAGGAGTAGGAAGGGCGGGTACTCCAGCGGGAGCCGGAAGCCCACCCTGAGGAGCAGAGGAGGAACCGGCACCGCTCTTGAGCGAATCGAAAAGAGAGGGAGCCTGACCCGACTTGAGCTGGTCGATCATACTCATGAGAGTGTTCAGTTGCTCAGAGGTAGCACTCTGGAGGAAGTCCTTGAGAACCGCACTCTGCTTAGAGTCGACAGCACCACGCTCAGTCGGCGGGCTGAGGACCCAGCAGGTGCGGACGAAGAGCTGAGGAACGGGCATGCCGTTGCTGTGATAAAGATCACGAAGACAGAAGACGAGACCGCATTCGAAGCTCTTGTTCTCGAGCGTCTTGTAATCGATGATCTCCTCGGTGTACTTGGGGAGGTTGGTCTCAGGATCAATGACGACCTGGCCGTCGGGACCGAACTCGAAGTTCATCTTCTTGAAGGCAGTCTTGTCGTCCATCTTGAAGGACATCTGGGGATCGGTGCCCTCAATGATGTTGCCGGAGTCGTCGCGGGAGTAGAAGAAGATACCACGGAGCTCACCGGGGTTCTCGACAGTGAAGCTGTTCACCTTGTACTTGCCCTTGTACTTAAAGACAATCTGGCGAATTCCCATGTCGAGTTGCGCACAGCCACGTATGTCTTCTTGATTGCGAAGGCGAAGGTTGAGCTTCCACTCAGTCTTGTTCTCCTTGACTTTCTTCTTGACGTTGGCGACAGTCTTGGACAGCTCAAAGAGGGGGTCGGAGAGGCGACCGTTGTAGTTGTACTGGAGGTACGTACGAGTGTACTTCTCCGTCTTAGGCGGAGGAAGCTGGTACTCCTTCGGAGGGTTGGGGGCTTGAAGGTCGTCAGCTTTAGCGTTGGCAACGGGAATAAAAATGGAGGTCATCAGGTCACAAGTTTCTCAAGATCGTTACGGTTTCAAAAGAAGGATTGTGAGACACAGGGCAAGTTATTTTTTGCTTCTCATTTTCGGAGGTGCAGATGTTGGATTGTGGCCTGAATGAGAAGGGGTTCTTCTTGCTTCGAAAGGAGCAAGAAGGATTGTCTAGTTCCCTTAGTAGTCGGCGGCTTCGACACCGTTGGCACGAGCAAGGTCGGCCAAGGAAGCCTGCGTACGAAGCTGAGGCTGTTGACGGAGCTTGACCGGACGGACCATAATCCAGACACGGCCACGGCGATCGCGGTGAATGCGAATCCGACCACGATGATCCGTCTGAACCTTGAGGAGCTGGCGTTTGACTAGAATGTAGATCCGACCCCGTTGATCGACCAGAATGACGATGTCTCGAAGAGGACGGCCCGTCAAGTAGAAACGATCCCAGTCGGCCTGTTCATAGTCATCATGACGCTGTCTATCGTAGTCACGACGGCGCTTTTGCTGTCGACCGTTCCACTGGGCTGGCTGGCGACGAGTAGGCTGCTGACCGTTCCTCTGCTGCCACCACTGATCCCACTGGTCACGACCCTGACTGTTCCAGGGTCCGTTCCACCAATGCTGCTGTCCTTGTTGGTCGACAGGCTCCAAGTCCCATCCCCGATTCCGGGCAGGCCGAGGCTGAGTCGAAGGCCACCAATTCCATCCGTTTTGATTGTTAACGTGATTCTGAAGTCCGTTGCCCGACATAGGTTGGGTTTGATAACTGGATATAATTTCATTCGAGTAGTTGCTCGGATGAACTTTTTGAGATCTCAGTCGAGTCCGGTAGTACTCCCAAGCGACTATTGAAAGAGCGACCGGCTCCAAGCTGAGGAATGCTTATACGGAGAGCCGGATGGAATTTCAGGATCTCATCTGAAATTCCGTCGTGCTCCTCTCCTAAGATGAAGAGGACCCGTTGGTGGCTGAAAACAAGCAAGGAAAGTATCCAGTCGCTCGAGACTGACCCCTCCTTGCTCTAGAAAGATAATGGTGTGAATCTGTCAGAAGATCGAGCTTCTCGCTATGATCCCCTTGGCTGTCCAGTGCTTCGTCACGGGGATCCTGAACTCGACTCCGACTGTTATCCTTCGATCGTACTTCTTCCTCCAGACAATGAGAACCTCGCTCATCCCAAAGATCTCTGCCGTCCGGACGATCTGACCGATGTTCATGTCGCCATGGAGATTGAGACAGCAGACCTTCTCAGGTCGAGACTCCTGAATGTACTTGCTCCTGACGGCTGGCCCGGGAGTACCTGAAGGTCGTCCTGAATGTTGTGTCGCTTCATCGTTGCCGTCTGCAACGGTAAAGGTAGGGGATCGAGTCGGACTGGTCGCAACCTCCTTGTCATTGATCCGGTACTTCTCACAGGCCTGACTGAAGAGCCCACTGAACTTATCGAACCGTTCCTCATCCATATCAGGAATCGGAACTGACCTCTTTACTCGACCGCTCCAACCAATTTCGCAACTAAAGGGAAGGAAGAGAGGAAGAAGATGTCCAGCCGGAGAGCTCAGATCGAACTTCCCTACACCAAGGAGGAGGTCCTGTTCTATCAGAGAAAATATCCTCAACTGCGGATCCGTCTCGATCTCGACCGAGAGACTCTCCGTCTAAAGATTCGAGAAGCTCGGCGTCTGGATGGTCGGCTCGCATCACTCAGAGTCGACTAACTCTTCAGACCAATCGATCTGAAAAGAACCTTTAGAGAAGCATTCGTGCCGTGGCGACGACCTCGCTCGATGACATGAGGGGCCGCCGTTCAGAAGCCGAACATCCATCTCCCTTTCGTTTTCGTCCTCGATACTGAAGTCTTCGGAGAGCACGAGAGGAATCTGGGGTCCAAAGAGTCGGTACTAGATGTACCTGAAGATCTCGAAGAGACGCATCTCAGTCAGGGAGAGTTTTCCTCTTCGCTCTCGCCATCACTAAGGTAATCGTCATCATACTGGCTGGGATCACAAGCGATCTGTTCAGGGACTTTTGCGCTTCCCGCACCATCCTCCTCCGAATCCGATGCATCGGACTCGATATCGTACTCACAATAACAAGTCGACATATTCCTACTCGGGGTGATCTTTTGACTAATCAGATTGTATCCTCGAAGGTCCAGCCGAGAGCCTCGAAGACCTTCCGAGCAATGTTGTCGTTTGAGATTCGGATAGCAGGCGTATCTGGCATCTTCAAATCGCACCGATTGCAGGGGATCCCTCTTCTTCGGCAAAGGATGTAGAGAAGATACCAGGCATTCAGAGCACTATCTCGCTCGTCTCCCTTGATCTCGGCATACTTCTGTGTAAACTGATCGTAATCCTGGATGATCAGGGACTCGTACTCACCAATATCAGGAAGTTTCTTTCGAATCTCCGGATGCATGAAAAGAAATAGGTTGATGTCGTCAAAGAATCCCGAATATCCGATACTCTTGAAGATAGGACGTGTCCGCTCGTAGTTCAGCCCTGACTTCTGAATGTGATTGAAGGCACAGTAATCGTCGAACTTGACCCAGAGTTCGGCTGGAAAGTCGACCTTCTGCTTTCCTTGGTAGCAGCAGAGGGCCTTCAGGAAAGTTTCACGATTTACATAGTTGTTGTTGCTGGATCCGTTGATCCTGGGGAGGTCGCTGAACTCGGCCTCGTAGGTCAGGGAATCCTGATAGAAACCACATTCATAACAGACAATCTTCCCATCCTCGTTCTCGAAGGGTTTTCGACAATATGGACAGACCCCCGATGCCTGAATCGGCTTCAAGGTCAAGTCGAGAGGCGAGTATTCAGTTGCTACTTGAATGAACGATCGGATCAAAGTAAGCTTGGCTGGTGAGAACTTCTTCTCCTCACCAAACTTGAAGTAGGGCCCCTCCTTCTCTCGAAGAAGGTCCCACTCTTCAAGAATGGGAGAGACGCGTTCCAAGTACTCCTTTCTCTTCTCCTCAGAGATCCTCGTCTGAATCTCCTTCTGAAGTTTATCGATCATCGACTGAATCAACTTGACGTCGACGACTCTGAGCTGACCCGACTCGAGCTTTGCCTTGAGTTCATTGATTTCCTTTGTGAGTCTCGGTACCTCCTTAGCTTGGTTCTGGAACTGCTCGAGAACATACCTATGAATCTCGTATATGTCGGTCTCCTCGTCATAGTTGCCCGTTGATGAAAAGGAGATCGCGTTCTTCTGATCAGCTTGAGGAAGGAGACTCCTCCGAACCGAGACCCTCTCCAAGAGAGAGCGTCCTCGACTTCTCGACAACCAACCAATCGGGTATGAATTCAGGTTCCCGGCCTCTGAGGTAGAAGACGACGAGAGCATTTTCCGAAGCCGAGCTGAGTTCAAGACATTTTTCTCGCCTCCCAGAAATGCGAACTGTCGTTTCATTGAGCACTGTTCCGTCAAGGGTGCCCTATCTTCAGCGGATTATCGACTGCCTCCTAAACCAGACCTATCAAGTCGATCGAATCTACATCAACCTACCCTTCTGGTCTCAGCGTGAGAAGAGAGACTATCCCCTTCCCCAACTCCAGAAGAATGACAAAGTCAAGGTGATCCGGTGTCAGGACCACGGTCCAATCACGAAGCTCTACCCAGTCCTCCGGGAGGAGAGGGATCCCGAAACTCTCATCATCACAGTCGACGACGACATCGAGTACGTTCCCGAGAGAATCGAGACTCTCGTCCACTGGGCTCAGGAGCATCCTGGGGCGGCGATCGGAGGCACCGGTTTCATAGTCGGCCCCTGGTGGTGGTTCTATGGAACAGTCCATCGTCCAAAGAAGGCGACTCCAGTCAGTGTGATCGAGGGCTTCTCTGGTTGTGCCTATCGTCGAGGCTTCTTTTCCGATGATTTGTTGAACTATGAAGGAGCTCCTCCTGAGGCCTTCTACAACGACGACGTCTGGATCTCTGGTTACCTGGCTAAGAAGGGTGTTCCTCGACTGGTCCATCCTTCCAATGAGGAGTTTCTTGTCGATCAGAAGCTTCCGGGTGCCCTCTCAGCCAACAAGATCATGACGGCGAAGAAGATCCTCCCGGTGATCTCTCACTTCTACAACCAGGGTCTCTTCCGAGAGGAACAGGTCGTCACTCCCTGGGCGACGGCCGGCTTCTGGGTTCTTCTCCTGATCCTATTAGTTCTTTTGATCGTCTTCATCCTGGTCTGGAAGTACTTCCGGGTCAGTTCAGCTCCAGAAAGTGGCCTGCCCTTCTTGAGAGAGTCGCCCTCCGGAACAGGCTGATCCAATCCTTCTTGTAGAGTTTCTTCTACAAGGAGTAAATGAGAGTCGTCGTCTCCTTGACAACGATCCCGTCGAGAGTTCCTCATCTTCAGGCCGTGCTGGAACAAGTAGGAGGATAACAAGATATCGCATTGCGAGTTTCCTCACGATTCGACCTTGAAGCTGAGTTCAATTTCAAAAACCTTGGTTGCTAGCTAAGGTTTTTTTATTATTTCGCAGCAACTAGACTTGAGCTGAACGGTTGGAGCTCTGGTACATAATAGGTTCCGCGCTTGTCTGGACTCTGGTCCTTCGAGATGAAGACGATCGTGAACCCGTGAGGATCCTTCTCGCCGGCGCGCTTGTAGACGAAGACCGGGAAGGTCCCCTTCTCCATATCAGGATCGAGGAAGGTTCCATGAGTCAGTCCGCCCGACTGATAGGCCTGCTGGATCGTCGTCAAGCAGATTCCGTAGAGTCGAGAGATCTCATCATCGGTCAAGGTCGAAACCAATCGGAACGGATTCAGTCGGGCCCGGTAGAGGATCTCTGACTTCAGGTAGTTACCGATCCCTGAGAAGTACTTCTGTTCCATGAGAAACTTACAGAGTGCGATCTGCGATCGTCGAGATTCCCGGAGGCCATCCGAGAAGAGCTCAAGAGTGACCTGCTCAAAGAAGAACTGTGGCAGACTCGACCGGACCGCTGGGTGAATGTCACAAAAGGGCGAACTGGTCGCCAGGAGATCAGGACCGATCTCCTTCATCTTCTCGATCGCACCCGACCAGGTTGTGATTGTGAAGTTGCCCTGACTCTGAATGTCATCGTACCAGATGACGGTGTCGCTCATGTCGAGAAGACCAGAACTCTTGCCAAAGTGAAGAGCGAAGCGAGCATGGTTCTTCTCGCTCGTGTACTTTTGCAGGGCCTTGTTAGAAATTTCGTCCTTCGAGGTGAAGTAGAACCAGCGTCCGAACATCCCGAGACCCCCATAGAAGGCAATCTGGTTCTCGAAGAAGAAGAAGATCTGCTTCCCTCGGCAGATGATCTCGAGACAAGTTGAAGGGAAGAGTGCACCAACTTGTCCCCACCATTGTGTCAAGTTGTTGGTATACTTGTTGTTTGGAAGGATATCAATCCAAAGGAGGGTTCGTCCCTTAAGACGAGATCGTAGTTTGTCTGTGACTCGGCGAACTTCTGGTGCCTCAGGCATGTCAACTGTGACAATCAAATGAAGACTTGGATCGAATTGCACGTCGTTCAATCGAGTTTCGATCAGATCAATTTCACAAATTGGTCTGTCTGATTCCTAGGAGTTACTCATTCTACAAAGGAGCCTCGATCGAGTTGAGAGCTGGCTCGAGCTGTGAGTCGATCTCTCTCGAGATCCTCTCGACCAGTTCGGAGGATCGATGAGCATTCGCAACGGCGTCGATGAACTGGCGCCGTTGTGCCTTCTTGTCAGCAAGGCTCTTGAGAAGCATGTAGTAACGAGACTGCTGCTCATCAGGTAGATCGCTTGGGTGGAGCTGCCGAACCCTGGAGTAGAGCTCGGTCAGTTCCTTAATCTGTCGATTAAGGTCCGACCGGAGATCATTCGAGATTCGGGTCAGACCGACAACTTTGGCCCGGAGCTCATCTAGAGACTGGAGGAAATTCTGGGCATCCTGACCGACGACCTCGTATCCAAGATCGGCCATGACCCGGCTTGCATCAGCGATGAGAGTCTCATATCCATCAGGATCAGCCAGAAGATCGCTCAGCTGAACGACTGGATAGCCGACGATGCTCTTACCAAGATGAGCTCCAGCAATCGGCGACTTGAGAGCGAACTGCTCCTCGACAACCCTGACCTGATCACCGATTCCATTGTTGGGACGCTCGGCCAAGCAGAGGTTACCTTCGCAGATGAAGGCAGCTCCACAAATGTCGTAGTTGAGGCATTGAAGAGCCCCGACCTTGATCTCCTGGGGTACGACCGCCAAGACAGGACGTCGTTCCATCTGGATCTCCGGAACCTGTCCGAGTCCAGTCTGGGATTGAGGAAGATCAAGTCGGATCAGGAAGGTGTCGCCGGCACGCGTCTGTGCAAAGAGGTAGAGGAGAGCCCGACCGTCATAAAGACGATACTGTACAAGATATCCATGTGACATGAGACGTTCGAGCAGATCATTGTAGACCTGTCCCTTACGAGGAAGCTCGAAACCAATCGAGTTGGGAGAGGAGTTGCTCATCGTCATCATCTCGAGAGGTCCAGGAGACAGATTCGAGATCGTCCGGAGGACGGGCTGCATCGTTCCAACCTCGACGATTGGTTCAAGCGGAACGAGAACGCCTTCTTGAGCAGCTCCCGCGATGGAAGGAATTCTCCCGGGAACATCTTGGGTCAATGGCTCGAGGCGCCCCGAGTAGCGAGGAAGCGGACTGATGTTCTGGAGACTCATAATTTCTGAAGAGAGAGAAAAAAGTCGACAAGAAAATGTCGACGACTCCTTCACCAAACGAACCTAATGATAGTGATAAAGAGGTACTCGATCGCCTCTTTGGAGCTCCAGTCCCCACTACAGACCAGGTCTCGACCAAAGTTGTCTGGTACATCGGTCTCGCTCTTGTTGCGACCGTCGTCTTCTGGATCCTGAGCTCCCTCGAAGGGCCGATCATTCTCAAAGCTGTGACCTTCTTCATCATTATCTTGGGTTTAGATCTTCTTTTCGTAAATTGGCGTCGTTCTCATTCAATCTATCGGTGATTGTCCCAGTAACATCTGGAACAACCTAATGGTCTTTTGAAGTCAGGAGCTCCTTTAGGCGTGCAACTTCATGATAAGGTCACGTGCCTTCTGACCTGACTGATGTACTCGAACTGGGAAGAATTATAGAGAGCGAGGAGAATCCCTCTGATCATTCTTCATCCTGACGGCTTTTTAAGATCAGCACTCTTCATCTATGAAGGGCAGGAGGATTCTGGGCCTGGTGGGGGGAGCTGTCGAATCGGTATTGTAGTATCTGACGATCTGTTCATGATATCTCCTGATGCAGGCCCAAGAAAGATAACAGGCCCGCTCGAAGATCGGGATGTTCTGAGCAATCTCGAATCCCTTGATGTCATTCATGTAGAAATAGAGAGCGACAATCGAGACGATCTTGGCAGCTGTGTTCTGGATCCATTCTCGTCCGGCCTCGCTTGAACGGCAGACGTCGATCACCTTGATGGCCTCACGTTCAAGAACATCTGTATTGTACTCGATTCCATAAGGTGAGAGAAGATGGTTGATCCGCTTGATGTAGAACCGAAGAAGTCTTTCTGGCTCAATCAACATAGGACCAGGGGGAGAGTACTCAGTAAAAGCTTGTTCGATCTCGTTTCGCGGCAGTTTCACAATCTCAGCCGCATAAGCTGGATCGACCGGATAGCCGAGTTCATTGTAGGCCATGAAGACGCAATAGAACATGCATCTGAATTTCCGACTTCCCTTGACTGACTTCGTCCGGGGAGTGTACCGGACAGCAGTCGACGATCCTTTCTCCGCGGGAGTCTTTCCGATCCGATAGAAGATCTCTATCGCCTTGGTCACGACCTCGGTCTCGATCTGGAGTTGCTGAAGAGCGTTCACGATCTCTGGCTGAGCTGTCGCGGAGAACGAACCATAAACGCTATATCCGCCCATGAGAAGCGGATCGATCGATTCGATTAGGTCTAACCGCTGAAAATCTGAAAGCGGAGGAGCTGCGAGAGATTGTTGGGCCATCGTTACTGGTCTTGATTGACGTAGCTATCAAGCTGACGCTTAAAAACCGACTCAAAAGTTCATCGTTCTGGTCTTTAAAATCTTTTTGGAAGGATGGCTTTCAGGATTCCGTACGCTCTCCTCAGTGACGAGCACAAGGTACTCATCAAGAAGGATCTTTCACTCAAGGAGAAGTCGGCCGGTTACAGCCCATGGAAGGGAAACCAGAAATGGTCCTCTCAGTCGGTCAAGTCGATCGACTTCTACTTGATCGACCAGGAGCATCCAACCTACCCGGAGCTCGGTCCTGATCTTCTCATTCCGCTCTACTACGCATCGACCCTCTTCAAGACTCCAATTCCAAACCGACGCCGGACCTATCCGCGTGTGCCCCCGTTCCAAGTGAAAGTTCAACCACGGGACTATCAGGTGGAGGTCATCAACATCTCGATTCGCAACTTCATGGAGAGAGGAACAACCTTTCCGAACGTCTTCTGTTCTTATGGGAAGACCTACGTCGCTGCTTTTTTTGCGGCGATGTTCTCCCAACAGTACGGTCTGGCTACCCTCGTGACCTACCCGAGAAGAATCATTGGTAACTCCTGGCTCGGCACCTTCCAGGAGAAGACCACTGCCAAGATCTACGTTGTCGGTGAGACTCAAGGTCCTCCTGACCCCGACGTTCAAGTTTTCCTCTGTATGGACACTCGGCTCAAGCAGCTCGATCGCGAGATTCGACAGAAGATTGGACATTTCGTTCTGGACGAGGCCGACTGCTTCTGCACGGTCGGCCATGTCGAAGGACTTCTTTCGGTCGAGCCGATGTTCATGACGGCGTTGACTGCTACCTACGAGCGAGACGATGGCTTCGAGAAGATGCTCGATCTTCTGGTCGGTCCAGAGCGGATCATTCGGATCTCAAAGAAGCCCTTCTTCGTCTTCCAGATTCCGACCAAGTACGAAGTCGAACCTCGAATCGGGCCACGTGGTGTCATCTTCGGTAGCATTGTTGAACAACTCGACGCAAATCAGGAACGAAATGCGATGATCATCCAGCTCGTCCTCGACAATCTCGATCAGAAGATCCTGATCGTGACGAAGCATGTTGAACATGCCAAGAATCTTCATCAATGGCTCCTCTACTACCTTCAGGGAACGGGAAAGACGGTCTCGATTCTCGTCGGCAACACCAAATCCTACAACGATGCCGACGTTCTCATTACGACCTTCTCGAAGGCAGGCCGAGGCTTTGATGAGGAGAGTGGCTGTCTCAACTGGGGAGGACGTCGAATCGGAATGGGAATCTTGGCTGCCTCGACCAAGAAGATCGAGCAGCCGGCCGGCCGATTTCTGAGGGCAGAGATTCCGGTCATCTTCGACATCGTCGACAACCAGAAGAATCTGAAGGATCACTGGCGCATCCGGAAGAAATGGTACGAGTCCAGAAACGGTCAGATCTTCACGATCGACGGCCGCTTTGTCTGGTCTCAGCATCGCGATCGAATGATTGCCGACTACTTCGCGTCGTTACGGTTCAAGGGACCTGAGGATCCTGGAACTACAACCCAGTCGCCTTCACAGGTCAAGGCTCAGATCCGGGATGACATAAGTCAGGCCTCTGCTCGAAGCCTCGCTTCCAAGATGAGTCTGGCCGAGATGAAGACAGCGAGCTGGTAATTTCGTTGTGATCGCAACGAAATTTTTCTTTCTTCTAATAAAGGATGGAATGGTATTGGACGCTCCTGATTATTGCTATTCTGATATTGGTACTGGCTGGAGCGATTGTTCTTGGAATCCAGCTCATCAGGAATGCTTTCAAAGGAAAACCCCTTGGCGCCGCCTGTTCCCTACACACGGATTGTGATGGATGGGGACCAGGTCCCAATGATGTCGCCTGTTGTCTAAATGTGTGTACACGAAAACAGGCCGATTGGGCTGGAATTGGGTACTGTCCACACGAATGTCGAGACGCGCCGGCTCCCCTTGGGAAACCGGGAAGCTGTAATTCTGGTAACAGTTGGCCTCGAAAGGAAGGTCAACCTTGCGACACACACGCTGC
>ERZ777003.3339-NODE-3339-length-15861-cov-10.050171_pt1 | contig 15861 bp, 12 predicted proteins | sample MGYA00374956_ERZ777003 | MGnify/ENA primary metagenome ERZ777003 (study PRJEB29302, sample SAMN06268252) | bioreactor metagenome | isolation source: Joint BioEnergy Institute, California, USA | place: USA:Joint BioEnergy Institute, California, USA | collected... | reverse complement strand
ACGCGTCCCAGGCCTGCACGCCCCGCTGGCGCACGATCCTGCCGTCCCTGACGTCCATCACGCACGCGAGCGAGACGCGCCCGCCGTCCGGGTACTCGCAGGTCTCGCTGAAGGCGGCCACGCCCGGCTCGCTGAGCAGGTGGTCGAAGTCGTGCCTGAGCATCCGTCCGCAGATGTCGTCGTACATCGCGCGGATCGCGTCCGCGCCCCTGATCACCTGCGGCGCGCTCGGCGGATGATCCTGGTCGATCATCTCCAGCTGCGCGTCGGGCGAGTAGAAGGCCGCGACCGCGGCCGCGTCGTTGCGGCTCATCGCCGCGCACATCCTCGCGAGGTCGAGCTGGTCCACGGTCGCGGTCATCGCGCTCCTCCATCGTCGTCGGGTCGCGCCCGACGCTACTCGCCGCCCCGCGGCCCGTCAGGTGGAATCCGGTGTGACGGCCGCGGGGACGGCGGCCCGGCACGTCCGCGCGCCGCCGTCGTCCTGGGCAGGTGGTCCATGGCACCACCGATCCAGGACGACGGCCCGCGCGGCGCCGGCCGCGCGGCGCCGGCCGCGCGCACGCGGCCGCGCGTCAGGCCGCCGCGGCCGCGTCAGCCGGCCGCGCCGGCCGGCGCGCCCGCGGGCACCGCGGTGCCCATCGCGTGGAAGCCGCCGTCGACGTGGATGATCTCGCCGCTGATCGCGCGCGACCAGTCCGACAGCAGGAAGCAGATCGTCTGCGCGACGGGCTCGGGGTCGGCGACGTCCCAGCCCAGCGGCGCCTGCCGGCCCCAGGCGTTCGCGAGCAGCTCGAAGCCGGGGATGCCGCCGGCGGCGACCGTCTTCAGCGGCCCGGCCGAGACGAGGTTGACGCGCACGCCGTGGGGGCCGAGGTCGCGCGCGAGGTAGCGGGCCGTCGACTCCAGCGCCGCCTTCGCGACGCCCATCCAGTCGTAGATCGGCCACGCGACCGTCGCGTCGAAGTCGAGCCCGACGATCGAGCCGCCGCGGCGGCCGTCGGCGGTCAGCAGCGGCAGCAGCGCCCTCGCGAGCTCCTTGAGCGAGAAGGCGCTCGTCTGGAACGCCGTGAGCGCGCTCTCCGGCGGCGTGTCGAGGAAGTTGCCGCCGAGCGCGTCCTCGGGCGCGTAGGCGACCGCGTGCAGGACGCCGTCGAGCGCCCCCCACCTCTCCTCCAGCGCCGCGACGAGCGGCGGGTAGTCGTCGGCCTTGTTGACGTCGAGCTCGAGCACCTCGACCGGCTGCGGCAGCTTCGCCGCGACGCGCTCGGTCAGCCGCCGCGCGCGGCCGAAGCCGGTCAGCACGATCTCGGCGCCGAGCTCCTGCAGCTGGCGAGCGGTCGCGTACGCGATCGAGTCCTTCGTCAGCACGCCGGTGACGAGGTACCGGCGCCCCTCCAGGCGCAGCATCAGAAGACCCCGCCGACCGGCGCGGCGGCGCGACGGTCGTCCATCGCCGACAGGGCCCAGCTGACCCGCGCGCGGGTCTCGTGCGGCTCGATCACCTCGTCGACGTACCCGCCCGCGGCGGCGACCGGCGCGCCGAGGTGCTCCTGCGCGTAGGCGGCGGCGAGCTCGTCGCGCAGCGCCGCCGGGTCCTCGGCCGCGGCCAGCTCGCGGCGGTGGATGATGCCGACCGCCGGCTGGGCGCCCATCACGCCGATCTCGGCGTTGGGCCAGGCGAAGACCATGTCGGCGCCGAGGTCCTTCGAGTTCATCGTGATGTACGCGCCGCCGTAGGCCTTGCGCAGCACGACCGTCACGCGCGGCACCGTCGCGGCCGCGAACGCGCGCACGAGCGTCGCGCCGTGGCGGATCACGCCGGCCCGCTCCTGCCTGGTGCCGGGCATGAAGCCGGGCGTGTCGACGAGCACGAGCATCGGGATCCCGTAGCGGTCGCACATCTCGACGAAGCGGGCGCCCTTCTGGGAGGAGTCGACGTCGAGCACGCCGCCGAGGAAGCGCGGCTGGTTGGCGATCACGCCGACCGGCCGGCCGTCGATGCGGGCGAACGCGGTCACGATCGAGCGGGCCCACCGCGGCGCGATCTCGAGCATCGAGTCGCCGTCGACGATGCCGGCGATCGCGTCGCGCACGTCGTAGACCTGGCGCGGGTCGACCGGGACGGCGGCGCCGGGGTCGTCGAGCGCCGGGTCGGTCGCGAGGATCCGCGGCAGCCGCCCGCCGGCGTGCTGGGGCAGGTAGGAGAGCAGCGCCCGCGCGGCGGCCGCGCCGGCGCGGTCGTCGGCGACGACGAGGTCGGTCACGCCGTTGCGCTCGTGGACCTTGTAGCCGCCGAGGTCGGCGGCCGTCACGTCCTCGCCCATCACGTCCCTGACGACGCCGGGGCCGGTGAGGAACATCGCCGCGTGCCTCGTCATCACGACGAAGTCGGTCAGCGCCGGCGAGTAGCAGCCGCCGCCGGCCGAGAGGCCGCCGATCACCGAGATCTGCGGCACGACGCCGGTCAGCAGCACGTTCTGGCGGAAGATGCGGCCGTAGCCGGCCAGGGCCGCCGTGCCCTCCTGCATGCGGGCGCCGCCGGACTCGATGAAGCCGACGACGGGCACGCGCGAGCGGCCGGCGAGCTGCATCACGCGGCGGATCGTCTCGGCGTGCGCGGCGCCGAGCGACCCGCCGAGGAAGCTCGCGTCCTGCGCGTAGACGGCGACGGGCCGCCCGTCGACGCGGCCGAGGCCGCCGACGACGCCGTCGCCGGCGCGGGCCCGCCCGCCGAGCTTGCCGCTCATCACGCGCGAGCGGATCGCCTCGAACGAGCCGGGGTCGCACAGCTGCTCGATCCGCTCCAGCGGCGTGAGCCTGATCTCGGTCTCCTGCGCGACAGCGCTCATGCGGCACCCTCCAGGCAGAGAACGACGTTGTGGCCGCCGAAGCCGAACGAGTTCGACAGCGCCAGCGGCCGTTCGTTGCGCGGCGCGAGCCTGCGCGCCCTCAGCGGGACGTAGTCGAGGTCGAGCTCGGGGTCCGGCTGCTCGAGCCCGAGCGTCGGCGGCACGACGCGCGCGTTGAGCGCGAGCACGGTCGCGATCGCCTCGACCGCGCCGGCGGCGCCGAGCAGGTGGCCGATCGACGACTTCGTCGAGGAGATCGGGACGCGCCCGGCGGCGTCGCCGAAGACGCGCTTGATGGCCCTCGTCTCGGCCGCGTCGTTGAGCTCGGTCGAGGTGCCGTGGGCGTTGACGTAGTCGATCTGGTCGGGCGCGACCCCGGCCTCGTCGAGCGCCGCCTGCATCGCCTTGGCGGCGTACGTGCCCTCCGGCTCGGTCGCGGTGATGTGGTAGGCGTCCGACGTCGAGGCGTAGCCGCGGATCTCGGCGAGGATGCGGGCGCCGCGGGCGAGCGCGGCCTCGCGCTCCTCGAGCACGAGGATGCCGGCGCCCTCGCCCATCACGAAGCCGTCGCGGCGGGCGTCGAACGGGCGCGAGATGCCCGTCGGCGAGAGCGCCCCCGCCGCCCTGAACGACGCCCGCGCCAGCGGCGTGAGCGTCGCCTCGGCGCCGCCGGTCACGACCGCGTCCGCATCACCGGCCTGGATCATGCGCATGGCGGTCCCGATCGCGTGCGAGCCGGCCGCGCAGGCCGACCCGAGCGCGAACGACACGCCGCGCAGGTTGTGGCGCATCGAGAGCGCCGCGGCGCCGGCGTTCGACATGAACAGCGGCACCGACAGCGGCGAGACGGCCTTCTCGCCGTTGGTGCGGAGGTTGTCGTGCTGGCCCTCGAGCGACTCGAGGCCGCCGATCCCCGTCGCGAGGATGCAGCCGATCCGCTCGCTCGGGTACGGCTGCTCCCCATCCCATCCGGCAGCGGCGAGGGCTTCGTCGCTGGCGACCATCGCCATCTGCGCGAAGCGGTCGTTGCGGCGGGCCTCCTTGACGGAGAGGTGGTCCCTGGCGACGAAGTCGCGGCAGGCCCCCTCCCCGTCCTGGATGCCGACCTCGCCCGCTGCCCAGCGTCGCAGCAGCGGCTCGGCACCGACCCCGAGCGGGGTCACGGCACCCACACCGGTGATGACGACGCGTCGCTTCATCAGTTGGCTCGCGCCACCACGAGGTCGATCGCGTCGCCGACCGTCTTGAGGCCCTTCATGTCGTCGCCCTTGAGCTCGACGCCCCACTCGTCCTCGACGATCTGGGCCAGCTCGACGAGGTCGAGCGAGTCGATGTCGAGCTCCTCGAAGGTCGCCTCGCGGGTGACCTGGTCGATGTCGGGGCCGAAGCTCGCGAGCGCCTCGACGATGCGCCTCTCGACGGCCTCGGGGGTTGCGGTGGACGCCATGGCGTGTGCTCCTCTGTCGTTCTCTCGTGGTTGTCAGGCGGTCATGCCGCCGTCGACGGTGAGGACGGATCCCGTCACGTAGCCGGCGGCGTCGGAGGCGAGGAAGCGGACGCACGCCGCCACCTCCTCCGGCGTGCCCGGCCGACGGGCGGGGACCGCCTTCAGCAGCTCCCCGTCGAGGTCGGCGGTCATGTCGGTCGCGATCAGGCCGGGCGCGACCGCGTTGACGGTGACGCCGCGGCGGGCGACCTCGGCCGCGACCGTCTTCGTCATCCCGACGAGGCCCGCCTTGGAGGCGGCGTAGTTGGCCTGGCCGGGGTTGGCGCGGATGCCGACGACCGACGCGACGTTGACGATGCGGCCCCACCGCGCCTTCAGCATCGGCGGGACCGCCCGCCGCATCGCCCGGAACGCGGCGGTCAGGTTCGTGTCGAGCACCCGCGCCCAGTCCTCGTCCTTGAGCTGGGGGGAGAGGCCGTCGACGCGCACGCCGGCGTTGTTGACGAGCACGAGCACCGGCCCGTACGTCTCCTCGAGCGTCGCGAAGTGGCGCTCGAGCACGTCGGGGGCGGCGATGTCGCCGCCGAGCGCGACCGCGCGGCCGCCGGCCTCCTCGATCGACCGCACGACCTCGGCGGCCGTGTCGGCCCCCGCGTGGTAGCCGACGCCGACGGCCCAGCCGTCGGCCGCCAGCGCTCGCGCCACCGCCGCGCCGATCCCGCGGCCGGCGCCGGTCACGAGCGCGCATCCCCTGCGCTGCGGCGCGTCGTCGCTCACTCCGTGCCTCCCCATTCGATCACGCCGCCGCCCCAGGTGAAGCCGGCGCCGAAGGCGGCCATCAGCACCTTCGCGCCCGGTCGCAGGCGCCCGTCGCGCTGCGCGGTCTCCAGCGCGTACGGGATCGTGGCGGCGGACATGTTTCCGGTCCTCTCGATGCAGTCGATCACCCGCTCGGACGGCAGCGCGAGCCGCTCGGCGACCGCCCTGAGGATCCGCCCGTTCGCCTGGTGGTAGGCGAACAGGTCGATCTGCTCGAGCGTCAGGCCGGCGGCGGCGACCGCCTCGCGCGTGATCTCGGCCATGCGGTTGACCGCGTGCTTGAACGTCGCGTGGCCGTCCATCTGCAGCTTGCGCTCCGCGTGCGTCGCGTACAGGATCTCCGGCTCGGAGCCGTCGGCGCGCAGCAGGATCGGGCCGATCGCGCCGACCTCGCCCGCCTGCGTCGGCGTCATGACGACGGCGCCGGCGCCGTCGGCGAACAGCATCGCCGTCGCCTTCGAGTCGTGGTCGGTGATGCGGCTGACGAAGTCGGCGCCGATCACGAGCACGCGCTCGGCGCGGCCGCACTCGATCTGCGCGGCGGCGAGCGCGACCGCCGACACGAACGACGTGCAGGCGGCGCCGACGTCGATCGCCCCGGCCCGCTCGGCGCCGAGCGCGGTCGCGACGAGCGGCGCCGCGTTCGGCGTCACCTCGTCGGCGGTGAGCGTCGCGACGAGCACGAGGTCGAGGTCGGCGGCGTCGACGCCGGCGCGCTCGAGCGCGGCGCGGCCGGCGGCGGCGGCGTAGTCGGAGAGCCGCTCCTCGGGCCTGGCGTGGCGCCGCTCGCGGATGCCGGTGCGGGTGTAGATCCAGTCGTCGGTCTTGCCGATCCGCGCGGCGATCTCGTCGTTGGCGACGACGGTCGGCGGCAGCGCGGTCGCGACCGAGCGCAGCGCGGCGCCGCGCAGCACCGGCCGGTCGCCGGCCACGTCCGCGGCGGGGTTGGGCAGCGTCGCGTCAGGCACCGGCCCGCTCCAGCAGCTGGTCGGCGGTGAGCGCCTCGACGTCGTCGACGGTGCGGCGCACGAGGCCGGTCAGGACCTTGCCCGGGCCGGTCTCGACGAAGCGCCTGACGCCCCGCCGGTGGAGCGCGAGCACGGTCTCGCGCCAGCGGACCGGCCGGGTGAGCGCCTCCGCCAGGCGCGCCGGCACGTCGTCGAACGGCTCGGTCGTGATCGAGCTGACGACCGGCGTCGTCGGCGCGGCGAAGTCGATCGCGGCCAGCGCCTGCGCGAACTGCGGCTCGGCGCCGGCCATGAACGGCGAGTGGAAGGCGCCGGTGACCGGCAGCGGGACGGCGCGCAGGCCGAGCCCCTTCGCGGTCTGGGCGGCGGCGTCGAAGGCGCCGCGGTCGCCGGAGAGGACGACCTGGTTGGGGGCGTTGTCGTTGGCGACGGTCAGCCCGTGGGGCTCGGCGACCTGCGCGGCCCGCTCGGCGGCGCCGCTGCCGAGCAGCGCGAGCATCGAGCCGTCGCCGCTGGCCTCGCCGGACTCCTGCATGAGCCGGCCGCGGATCGCGACGAGCCGCAGCCCGTCCTCGGCGCTGAGCGCGCCGCCGGCGACGAGCGCGGCGACCTCGCCGAGCGAGTGGCCGGCGAGCGCGTCGGCGCGCACGCCGGCGGCGACGAGCCGCTCCCAGCCGACGATCGCGGCGCAGTAGATCGCCGGCTGCGCGTAGCGGGTGCCGTCGTCGACGCGTGCGAACGGGTCGTCGCCGACGACCTCGCACGCGAGCTCGAGCAGGTCGGGCCGGTGCGCGGCGACGACGTCGCGCATCTCCGGCGTCTGCGAGCCCTGCCCGGGGAAGAGGAGCGCCGTCTGGCCGCCGGCAGCGGTCATCGGCTCCCCCTCGAAGCGGAGGCGGTGGTGGCCTGATCAGTCACTGCGCCGGCATCCTTCTGCGCCCGCGCGCGGACCTCTACCCCCGCCGCGCGCCGCTCCCCCCACCCGGGGGGCCATCACGGACCGGCAGGGGGCCTTATGTGACCCGCGGCGGCCGGCGGTGTAGCGTCGCCGCCCGGCGTCCGGGCCGGCCACCCGCCGGGGTGCGCGGCCGCGCCCGCCGGCCCGGCGCGCCCGTCCCCGGCGCCGACCCCGCCGGGCGCGCAGGATCGCCCGCCGGCCCGGCGCGCCCGCTGACGGCCGGAGCGCTAGCCGAGCAGGCCGATCCGCTGGGCGCGCTGGACCGCCTCGGCGCGGTTGCGCGCCTTGAGCTTGCGGTAGAGCGCGCTCGTGTGCTCCTTGACGGTGTGCGGCGAGAGGTAGAGCTGCTCGGCGATCTCGCGGTTCGTCGAGCCGGCCGCGATCAGGTCGAGCACCTCCCGCTCGCGCTCGGACAGCAGCGTCGACGGCTGCTCGGACTGCGGCGGGAACATCGTCATCCCGAGGCCGACCATCCGCACCGCCATCGCGACGTCGTGGGCGCCCCAGTCCTTTGAGACGAAGCCCGACGCGCCCGCCGCCTTCGCCGCCTGGGGCGAGATCCGCCCGGCGCCGGAGATGAGCAGCACGCGCGTCTCGGGCGACTCGGCGCGGATCGACTCGCAGATGTCGGCGCCCGACTCGTCGCCGACGAAGAGGTCGACGAGCGCGACGTGGGGCCGGTAGCGGCGGACGAGCTCCATCGCCTCGGTCGCGTTCCTGGCCGCGACGCACCGCTCGACCCACGACTGCTCGCCGAGCAGCAGGCGGAAGCCCCAGTGGACGACGTCGTGGTCGTCGACGACGAGCACGCGCAGGCGCCGCTCGGAGTCGGCGCCGAAGGTCGCCGGCGCCCTCATGCCGCCCTCCCGGCGGCCGCCGGCTCGCCGGCGACCGGCACGACGAGCCGCACGCGCCACTGCGGCGGCGACACCGACTTGTCGGGGCCGAACTCGACGAAGCCGTTGTGCTGCAGCGCCTCGAAGGCGGCGAGCCGCAGCCCCATCCCGCCGCTGTCGACGACGCGGGCGCTGCCGACCCCGTCGTTGCGGATCTCCAGCTCGAACGTGTCCTCGTCGCGGGTCACCCTCACCTCCACGCGCGTTGGCTCGGCGTGCTTGCGGACGTTGCGCAGCGCCTCGTTGAAGACCGACTGGGCCAGCCCCTCGAGCTTGCGCGGCACCGTCGCATCAGGGTCCCAGATGAGCCGGATCGGAAGCCCCGTCTCGGCGGTCAGCCGGTCGATCACGGCGCGCAGCGTCGTGCCGGTCTCGTGCGCGACCGGCGCCAGCGGCCGCTCGAGCGCCGAGCGCAGGTCGGCGAGCGCGCCGCTGAGCTCGGTCCGGCAGCGCTCGCGCATCTCGTCGGTCATCGGCGCCTGCGCGCTGAGGACGAGCGAGACGCCGAACAGCCGCTGCATCACCCGCTCGTGGATCTCGCGCGCGAGGTCGATCCGCTCGCCGAGCCGGCGCGTCCGCTCCTGCTGGCGGGTCGCGTTGCGGGCGGTCGCGGCGAGCGCGGCCGTCTTGCCGAGCGTCCACATGAGGTGGCGCTCGCCGTCGGTGAGCTCGAAGTCGCCGGCGCCGCGGTCGGCGACGATCACGCCGTAGCGGTGGCCGGCGGCCGCCAGCGGCGTGCAGACGAGCGTCGTGATGCCGAGCAGCTTCGCGTAGTCGCGCGGCAGCTCGTGCTCGATCCGGTCGGAGCTGACGACGATGACGCGGTCCTCGATCAGCGCCCGCTGGGCGATCGGCGCGTCCTGCAGCGTCGGGCGCAGCCTCGCCAGGCGCGTGAAGGAGATCCCGTGCGAGCCGACGGCCCGCACGCGCATCCGCCCGGCGTCGTAGAGGAAGATCGCCGCCCGGCGCATCGTCGTCAGGCGGCAGATCGCCTCGCAGATGCGGTGGTAGAACTCGCTCGACGTCGTGTCGCTCTCGATCTCGGAGAGCAGGTCGACGAACACCTCCAGCGGCTCGACGCCGGCGAACAGGGCCGGCTCGTGCGCGGGCGGTGGCGGTGCGGGGGCGCGAGCGGGCGGGACGTCGGGCTCGGCCATCGCCCGTCAGACGACCGCCGGCAGCTCGTAGCGGCGGCGGATCTCGTAGAGCGTCGTCCGCTCGGCGGCCGGCCGCCCGGCGCGGTGGGCGGCGGCGACGAGCTCGTCGGGGTCGAGCTTCGTGCCGTGCTGGCTGCCGGCGAGGCGGCTGATGCTCTCCTCCATCAGCGTGCCGCCGAGGTCGTTGACGCCCCAGCGCAGCGCCTCGGTGGCGGCGTCGAGGCCCATCTTGACCCAGGAGGCCTGGAGGTTGGGGATCGTGCGGCCGAGCGCGAGCCGGAAGACGGCCGTGTGCTTGAGGTTCTCCTCGCGGCTGATCTCCTCGATGCCGTGCGTGCGGCCGAGCAGCGTCTGGTACGGGATGAACGACAGCGGCACGAACTCGGTGATGCCGCCGGTCCGCTCCTGCAGCTCGCGCACGACCCGCATGTGCTCGGCCAGCTCCCACGGCTCCTCGATGTGGCCGAACATGACCGTGCTCGTCGAGCGCAGCCCGGCGCGGTGGGAGGCCTCGATCACCTCGACCCAGCGCGCCACCGGCAGCTTGTTCGGGCTGATCCGCTCGCGCACGCCGTCGTGGAGCACCTCGGCGGCGGTGCCCGGCGTGGAGCCGAGCCCGGCCGCCTTCAGTCGGGCGAAGACCTCGTCCAGCGGCAGCCCGGAGATGTCCTGGATGTGGGCGATCTCCATCGGGCTGTAGGCGTGGAGGTGGATGTCGGGCGCGGTCTCCTTCGCGAGACGCAGCCACTTCTCGTAGTCCTCCAGCCGCCAGTCGGGGTGGATGCCCGACTGGATGCACAGCTCGGTCGCGCCGTAGGCGACGGCGTCCTCGACGCGCGCGACGAACTCGGCCTCGCTGTGGGCGTAGGCGTCGGGCGAGCGGCGCGACTGGCCGAAGCCGCAGAAGGCGCAGCCGACCGTGCAGACGTTGGAGATGTTGATGTTGCGGTTGACGACGAACGTGACGAGGTCGCCGGCGAGCTCGGCCCGCAGCTCGTCCGCCGCCTGGCGGATCTCCTCGATCGCCTCCGGCCGCGTCTCGGCGAAGAGGGCCGTCAGCTCCTCCTCGGTCAGCGGCCTGCCGTCGCGCCCCCTCTGGATCGCGCCCGGGACGAGGTCGCGGCGGATCGGCCGGTCGTCGCGCCGGCCCGAGCCGCGGCGCGGGATGAACGACCAGTACCTGACCTTGATGACGTCGAGCACCGCCGGCGCGAGCCACTCCGGGTCGATGTACTGCGGGTAGACGCACAGCCGCTCGGCGAGCGCGATGCCCTTGCGCTGGAGCCGCTTGCGCACCTGGTACGGCGACGGGAACGGGTGCTCGGGGCTGATGTGGTCGCCGTTGGCCGACAGGCCGCCGAGGTCGGTCGCGCCGACGTCGACGAGCTCGTCCCACCAGTCGGCGAGGTTCGGCGGCACCTGGATGCCGACGTCGGGCATGAGCCGCCGCGCCTCGGCGATCAGCCGCTTCATGTCGTCGATCGACACCGGCCCCGCGCCCTCGGTCGCCCACCTCGGCAGCGGCACGCTCGGCTGGTGGCCGATCCCGGTCGTCCAGTAGGCGCGCGCGGCCGCGTCGGCGATCTCGGCCGGCTCCCTGCCGTAGTAGCGCTGGTGCGGCACGAAGTTCTGCAGGATCACCTCCTGCAGGTGGCCGTGCTCGGCGTGGACGGCGGCGAGCGCCTCCAGCGACGCGAACCGCTCCTCCTCGGTCTCGCCGATGCCGACGAGGATGCCGCTCGTGAACGGGATCCTCAGCTCGCCGGCGGTGCGGATCGTCTCCAGCCGCACGGCCGGGTGCTTCGTCGGCGAGCCGGCGTGGACGGTCCTCATGAGCCGCTCGGAGACCGACTCGAGCATGAGCCCTTGCGAGGCGGTCACCTCGCGCAGCCGCGCCAGCTCGTCGCGCGTCAGCACGCCGATGTTCGTGTGCGGCAGCAGCCCGCGCTCGAGCGCGCGCTCGCAGACCCAGGCGACGTAGGAGGTGAAGTCGTCGTGGCCGTACTCGGCCAGGCGGGCGCGGACGCCCGCGTTGACCTCCGGCTTCTCGCCGGTGAGCACCAGCAGCTCCTTGACGTTGCGCCGGCTGGCCCGGTCGAGGAACGCCTCGACCTCCTCCGGCGAGTAGAGGTGCGTCTTGTGGGTCGCGAACGCGCAGTACTTGCAGTAGCAGCGGCACGTTCGCGACAACGAGAGGGTGAGGTTGCGGCTGAACGTGACCCGGCGAGTCATAACTTGGTCCGAGTGTAGTCCGGCGGGGGCCGCCTCGCCTTGCGGGCGAGCGGCGGCCCCCGCGGACGGCGGGCGGCCGGGCGCCGCGGCCGGGCGGCCGGCCGGGGATGGCGTCAGCCTCCCGGCGCGGTCGGCACCGGCTCGGCCATGCGCTCCGCGACGGCGGCGACGCCGGCGCCGAGGTCGACGTCGACGCCGAGCTCGACGAGGCCGCGGCCGAGCGCGCCGACGGCGACCTCCGGGTAGAGCGAGCCGGCGGCGATGCCGAGGTGGCCGAGGCAGATCAGCCGCTCGGCCAGCTCGCCGGCGCCGGTCGACAGCATCACGCCATGCCGGCGGCGGACGTGCTCGACGACCTGGGCCGGGGTGACCCCCTCGGGGCAGCGGACCGACGTCGTGCAGTTGGCCGCGAAGCGGTCCTCCCTGGCCCACGGCGTCAGCCCCATCGCCCGCACGCCGGCCCGCGTCGCCTCGGCCGCGCGGACGTGGCGCGCGATCGACGTCTCCAGGCCGAGCTCGATCAGCTCGTCGACGGCGGCGTCGATCGCGTTGACCTCGGCGACCGACGGGTCGTGCAGGAAGCTGGTGCGGCCGGCGTCGATCCAGCGCTCCTTCCAGTCCAGCAGCGAGAGGAACGAGCCGCGCGGCGCGTTCGGGTTGGCCGCCATCTTCTCCCACGCCGCCGGGCTGACGCTGACGATCGACATGCCCGCCGTGGCGCCCAGGCACTTGTGCCCGGCCACGACGCAGAGGTCGACGTGCCAGTCGTCGACCCGCAGCGGAGCGCTGGCGAACGCGGCGACCGAGTCCGACATCGTCAGCGCCCCGCGGGCGTGGGCGGCCCGGCTGATCTCCTCGAGCGGGTTCTGCATGCCCGACGGCGTCTCGCAGTGGACGACGGCGACGCACTCGATGTCGCCGTGCTCGTCGAGGATGCGCTCGACGTCGGCCGGATCGATCGACTCGTCGTAGGGCACCCGGTGGGTGACGACCTCGGCGCCGCAGGCGTGCAGCCAGTCGGCGAACCAGGCGCCGTAGGGCCCGGAGACGAGGTTGAGCCACTTCGTGCCGGGAGCGGTCAGGCCGCGCGCGCCGGCCTCGAGCCCGACGATCGCCTCGGCCTGCATCAGGACGACGTCGTGGTCGGTCCCCAGCAGGTGCGCGAGCTTGCGCTCCAGGTTGACGAATCGCTCGTGGAAGAACGGGTCGGTGTGGGCGACCGTCTGCGCGGCGAGCGCGCCGCGGACGCGGTCGGACATCAGCCCCGGTCCGGCCGTCAAGGTAAAGCTCGGGGGCTTCATGGCGTTGGCGGCTCCTTGCCGTGTCGGTGTGGTGGTGGCGGGGAGGCGAGGCGGGCTCCGCGACGCGCGCGCGGCGCGTCGCGGAGCGCAGCGGGGCGTCTCAGCCCCGGATCAGCCTCGTGACCTCGCCCTTGGTCAGCGTGAGCGGGACCTCGATCTCGCCCGCCGCGATCCTCTCGCGGACCTCCTCGACCTCGGCCCACAGCTCGTCGCTGATCTGCGGGGTCCTCAGCAGGCGCAGGCCGCCGTTGGCGACGGTCATCTCCAGCACCCTCTCGCCGAACCTGCCGGCCTCCAGCGCCTCGACGGCCTCCTCGAAGACCGGCTTGAAGTCCCACAGGATCGACGTCAGCAGGACGCCCTTCCTGTCGATGCCCAGCTTGTCGCCGATGACGTCGATGAACAGCACGTCGCCGGAGGCCTGCTCGACCGCCTGCAGCATCCCGAACGACGCGCCGTCGCCCATGCCGAGCACGACGTCGGCGCCGCCGGCGATCACCGCGTTGGTGACCCGCTTGCCGCCGGCGGAGTCGGCGTAGCCGGCCTGCCCGATCTGGGCCTCCAGGAACTCGACGTCGGGGTCGGCGGCGCGCGCACCCGCGACGAAGCCGCCCGCCTGCTTGTTCCAGTTGGTCGCGTCGGCGGAGGTGACGATCCCGAGCTTGCCCGACCTCGACGTCCTCGCGGCGAGGTAGCCGGCCAGGTACGCGCCCTGCTCGGCCAGGGTCTCGTACGCGTTGACGAGGCCGGGCTCGTTGCCGTCCGGCAGGTCGCCGACGAGCTGCGGCACGCCGGTCTGCGCCGCGACGTCGACCTGCGTCGCGTTGTACCCGCTGGCGTGGCCGATCACGAGGTCGGCGTCGGCGTTGGCGAGCTGGCTGAGGATCGGGCCGACGTTGTCGTAGCCGGCGCCGTCCGCCACCTCGACCTCGATCCCGCGCTCCCTGCCGATCGCCCGCACGGCGGCGATGCCCTGGGCGTTCCAGCCCATGTCGTTGCCCTTCTCGGGCGTGGCGATCGCGATCTTCCTGACGGTGGCGGCGGACGTCTCGCCGTCGGCGGCCTGGTCGCCGCCGGCGGCCGTCGAGGCATCGTCGCCGCCGCCGCCGCAGCCGACCAGCCCGGCCAGCAGCAGCGCGACGGCAGCGACGGCCAGCGCCCACGTTCGTCTCGACATGCTCATCCCCCTCAGTCCAGCGCGGGGATGCGATGGTCAAGCGGCGCCTCGGCGTCCTCGCTGCCGAAGAACAGCTTCCTGGCGTTGCGCTCCAGCACCCGCTGCACGAGCGCCGGCTCGAGGCCGCACGCCTCGATCTTGCGGATCTCGGAGCCGATCTCGCAGCGGGCGCGTCGGATCCGTAGAGGACCCTGTCGTGACCGGCCTTCTCCATCGCCTCGACGATCTTCGTGTGCATCATCATCCCCGACGTCTCGAGGTAGACGTTCGGGTTGCGCGCCGCGATCGCGATCGAGGCATCGATGTAGATGATGTTGCCGTGCCCCATGTGCCCGAGGATGAGCTTGGCCTTGGGGTATTGAACGGCGAGCTCCTCGATGCTCCACGGCAACGTGAAGATCGGGTGACCGCAGTGGATGAGCGCCGGGTAATCACGCCGGATCAGCTCTTCGACGAGCGGATGGATCGCGGGGTCGTTGGGGTGATAGGCATCGAGCAGCGGATGCATCTTCACGCCGAGGAACTTCGGGTGATCGAACAGCTCCACGGCCTCCTCGAGGAACCCCGGGACGCGCGGATTGGCCCACACGAGGCCGTACGCGCCGGGGACGGCCTCGACGACCTCCCGGACATATTGATTGTTCGGATGGAACACCATCCCGGCGCTCAATCCGAACTCCTCCATCGCCGCTGTCAGCTCCTCAGCGGCCATCCGCACGTTGAAGAGCGGGAAATCGCCCACGTGCATATGGGCGTCGACGATCGCCGACGCGCGCGCTTCTGACACAGTACCTCTCCTTGTTTTCAGCCGTGGAGCGGTCGCTGCGCGCTACCACGGGGCTCCACGGCGATGCGGGTCGCCACTAGGTTGTCAACAATGGGTTGTCAACAGTTTTCAAGGAAGTGGCGCACGTGCATTCATGTCGAACGTCGAGCCCGCCCGTGCGAGAGGGATCGGATCGACGCCGCCCCCTGCCGCCGGCTGCCCCGGCCGGGTCCCGCGCCGCGCGAGTTGGCATCCTCCGGGTGTGCCCCGGAACCGCACGCCACGCCGGGCCGCGCGCGCGGCCGCCGTCCTCCTGCTCCTGGCCGCCGCCGTCGCCGCCGCCGGCTGCGGCGCCGGCCCGGCCGCCCAGCAGCGGCCGGAGGTGCCGGCGCGGCTCGTGCTCGACTTCACGCCGAACGCCGCCCACGCCGGCATCTACTCGGCCGTCGCGCGCGGCTTCGACGCGGCCGAGGGGGTCGCGCTCGACGTGCGCGTCCCCGGCTCCTCCACCGACGGCGGCAAGCTCGTGCTGTCGGGCCGAGCCGCCTTCGCGGTGATGGACCTCCACGACCTCGCGCTGCAGCGGGCGCGCGGCCGCGACCTCGTCGCGATCATGGCGATCGTGCAGGCGCCGCTCGCGTCGGTGCTCGCGGCGCCCGACGTGCGCCGCCCGCGCGAGCTGGCGGGGCGCCAGGTCGGCGTCACCGGCCTGCCGAGCGACGACGCCGTGCTGCGGGCGATCGTCGCCGGCGACGGCGGCGACCCGGCCGCGGTCGAGCGCGTCACGATCGGCTTCAACGCCGTCGCGGCGCTGCTCGGCGGCAGGGTCGCCGGCGCGACCGCCTTCTGGAACGTCGAGGGCGTCGCGCTGCGCGCCCAGCGGCCCGGCGCGCGGATCTTCAGGCTCGACGCGGCCGGCGCGCCGGCATACCCGGAGCTCGTGCTCGTGACCAGCGGCGCGCGGCTGCGCGAGGAGCCCGCGGTCGCCCGCGCGGCGGTGCGGGCGCTCGTGCGCGGCTACCAGCTGACGGCGACCGACCCGGAGAGCAGCCTCAGCGACCTGACGGGGCGCGTGCGCGGCCTCGACCGCGACCAGCTCGCCGCCCAGCTCGACCTGCTCGGCCCCGCGCTCGCGCCGGCCGGCCGGCCGATCGGCGCCTTCGACGAGCCGACGCTGCGCCGCTGGGCGCGCTGGGAGGCGCGGATGGGGATCGTGCCCCGGCCGGTCGACGTCGACGGCGCGTTCGCGCTCGCGCTCCCGCGCGAGGCGGCGCGGGCGGTCGCCGAC
>ERZ777003.3338-NODE-3338-length-15862-cov-6.593092_pt1 | contig 15862 bp, 6 predicted proteins | sample MGYA00374956_ERZ777003 | MGnify/ENA primary metagenome ERZ777003 (study PRJEB29302, sample SAMN06268252) | bioreactor metagenome | isolation source: Joint BioEnergy Institute, California, USA | place: USA:Joint BioEnergy Institute, California, USA | collected... | reverse complement strand
AGGATAAGAAAGCAACGCCGAAGCTGCAATCTTTAACCGTCAAATGGAAAGACACTAATGGTCAAGTCCATAACTTTGTCATTGACACGGAATCCCAATGGACGCAAAATAACGCTTCTGTCGATGTAGAGATGGCAGATATGAACGTGACTACCGATGGCACGCTGGAGCTTGGTTTTGGGGACTTCTACTACAAGATCGACAACTACAACGCTTGGTATGAATCTGTTATTGAAAACATCGGAAAACAAGAGAAAACGGGTGACCACAACATTGAGTTCTTATCTGAAGGATCCATTCAGTTAAAACTTCCAAATTTATAAAAAGAAGGTGAAGAGATATGGCGTTAAAAAGACGAAGCGAACGAGACCGTGTCAACAACACGACTTATGCGGATCTACCAATGACGCATTATCCAGCGGGGATTGACTCTCGCGACAGTGCCAATACGCATTACAATCCAAATATGCAAGGATTTTTAAACGTCCAAGATGCAAAAGGAACAGAAATACCAGATTACGTCATGGCGGAACATGTCAACGCGTTAGCTGACGCGGTCATGGCAATCCAGCGTACATTAGGGGTATTCCCGCAAAAAGATAAAAACGGAGTGAACAAAGGGACCGTGTCCAACCGTATCAAGGCATTGGAAGAAGTCAACTACGACCTTCGGTATGGCGGAGTTGGTTGGGATCCGTCGCAGACCATTGTCGCTCATAAGCATGATGGACGGGCGGGACATCCATCCAAAATTGATTTAACCAAAGAAGTGCAAAACAAATTGCCTCGAAACAATATTGACCTCACCGCCGCAACGGGTCTAACAGGTCAAGATATTATGATTTCGCGCACTTCTACTACAAAAATATCGGATGCGATCAACGACAAGCTGTCTACTTCTCAGGGTGGAACCGTAAAAGCAGACCTAAGCGTAACGGGCCGATTTGCTTCCACTTTAATGCGCGAGTGGGATTATCGAGACGCCGCGCAAGGTACAACGATTGTATCTGATTCCACTGCTTCATTGGGACAAGCAATTCGAATATCAGGAACTTCAGGAGGAACGTTTATCAACAAAACCATTCCTGGTATTCGATATGGAAAATATGTGATCGGTGTTAGAGCAAAGATTAACTCGACCGCAACCAATGGCCCAATGATTCGTGTTTCTGTATACAACTCCAATAACACGCAATATCAATTAGCAGGAAGTAATACCTTGTACGCGAAAGATTTCCCTGGTCCAGGCGAATGGCATATGCTGTATCTCATTGTTAATATTAAAGGAAACGGGGCGGCACCAATACTTCGAGTATCCAAAGAAACCACGACTGCCAGCATTACCGCAGATGTGGATTATGTATTCATGATGCCTGTACACCCTGCGATCTTTGACAAATAGGAGGTGACTTATCATGGCGGCAAAACGACCAGAGGCGCTCTCTCCTTGTTTTGGAAGTTTCGTTAGCCCCAATATTACGGATACGTACTATTTTCGATGGACGTATCGCCCCTCTTTTAGCGGGGATGAACAAACGAAATTTCAAATTACCCTGATGGACGTCAATAAAAATGTGTTGACCACCAAGACCGTCAATTCCAGTGAGACGGAGATTCTCATCTCGGATCTTGGGTATAATTTCCCCCCTTCGGGAACCTATTACTGGAGAGTGACAGTATGGAATAAAAACAATCAGTCCGCGACTTCCATTGATGCAAAGTTCCGTTATTCAGTAAGCACCTCCCTAGAAAGTCCGCCACAATGGCAGGATAATCCGCAAGTGAATGATGTTATTCGATCCTCTGTCTTTTTCGATGAGTTAAAATCAAATTTAATCGCATTGATTGACAACTATCGCAACAACTACAGCATCCCTTCCCGCATCGCAGATGGATTAACGAACAAAGCCAATCAACTTTTTACCAAAAACGTCGTTCCATACAAAGAAGACTTCCTCATTATCCAGGAGATTTTAGACTACCTCGCAGATGAAGAACAAATCTCCCCTATTGGAAACTTAGTCAGTCAATTAAATCCTACTTTGGGGATCTCCGATTTGGTTCTCATTCGATCTTATATTGACAAGCTGGTTGCGACTCCTCCGAAACCTGTAGGAAGTGTAACCATTCAGTTAAGCCCTATTTCGATGTACGGCATTTCATCTTGTTCGGCAACCAGTGACGGAAAAAGTGATCCGACTATTAATGTAACATGGTCTTCACAGTCTATCCCTCCCGTTGAAGGGGTTATCAACTTTGGATCTCTATCGTCTAGTGACGATGTGGTTTATTATGAGTGCACCTTCACTTATGGATACGAAGGCCATTACTATACAACCGTCTGGTACCATCGACATGCCGACCTAGTGAATGATCCATCCATTGAATTCAAAATGGAATGGGATAAGATATGGGAAGGCGGCACTTTTAGAAATGCAATGCAAAAAATAACGGTTGTTACTGTTGACAAACTGGGAAATCGTTCGTCTGAACGAAGCGCAGTAAGAGCCGTAGGGGAAAACCTAAAAGTTCCATTAGGATTGAAGCAATATGAGCTTCAATATCAACGAGCGTCAGTTCAAGACAACGATGGACCAAGTTCTCAAGATAAATGGTATGACCTATACAAAGGGACATCGACAGCCAAGACGCACAATGTAGCAAACGCGGAAGGGAAATATTATTACCGCGTTCGCGCGGTGGATTCCAGCGGACTTGTTTCGGACTGGAAATATTCTTCTGGGGTACTGTTTGATCCATTGGATCCGCCGCCAAAGCCGAAGAACTTAAGCTACACATCAGGGACCAACCACATCGAAGTAGACTGGGAAAACGTAAAGACAGCAGAGAGGTATGAGTGGAAATTAGGATCGAATGGGACTATTTATAAGACTACTCAATCGAGAGCCAGTATCACATCAGGGGTGTCTGCGAATACGACCTATACCATCTATGTCCGCGCATGGAACCGAGCGGGGTATAGTGATTGGGCAAGCATTCAAGCGAAAACCAAACAAAACATTTTTACAGGACAATGGAATTCGGTCCACTCGCACTCTTATAAAAGCGATGGGCACTGGGTGGCTGACCAAGGTGTATGGCATACCTATGTGTATCAAGGACGATGGGACGGTGGACCGAATTATCGCGGTATCTGGTATTTTGATTACAAAAACATACGCAATACGATTCCATCGAATGCAAAAATTTTAGAAGCAAAGATGTATATTACGCGAATTAAGCTTAACTCTAGGGTCGCACCGATTATTCCACACTTTTGGTACCATGATCGGGACTATGACTATGGTGGATATCCAAAAATATATTCTCCTCTTTGGGAGAAGGGATATGTGAATAAAAACAACGCGATCGCCGCTGGAGAATCGAAATGGGTGAAAATCCCTACTCAATACATCGACTACATTATAGATGGAAAAGCAAAAGGGATTGCCATTTACAATCCAGACGGAGGAACATATGTCAAGTTTAGCAACAAAGCAAAACTATGGATTAAATGGCAGTATGATTATTAATCAAGGGGAGGCCGCCTGAGAGTGGCTATCCCTTCCTAAAGGAGGGAATATTGTGGCCCAGTACGGCAAGAACTTTTACGGTACGGTCTATTACGGAAATACCAATGTCTATTCAGGACAGTACACCACCAAAGAAGTCAATACGGATGAGCCATTAAAGGGTACGTTTGATGTAAAGCTCACTGCCGTGCTTCCTGAAGCATGGTATCCATATTATTCGCCTGAGTGCCGCATTGTTTCAGGAAGCTGGGTGAATCGTGCTTCCTTCGGATACATGGAAACGGATGATGCGAACGCCGAGATTCGTTATATGGTGACCTGCGATCGAATTGTGATCTGCTATGAACAATATAGTGGCGCTCCGACAAAAGTCAATGTAGAAGTAACCACGACAGAAATAGGAGGAACCCCTGTAACGACCACCTATCAATTCAACCCCAACAAAAGTACCATTAACCCGAATGCGACATTTGTCATTGATAACCTTCCATTTGCTGAACAACAGGTACGCATTTATCTAGAGCCAAACAACCCTGCCAATGCGTATTTCCGTTTTAAAGGAGTTCGAGCTCGAACCAGTGACATCATTATAGAAACAAGAGCGAGAACCAACACAGGAACATGGACCGATTGGACTCGCATCAACGAAACGAAAACTCCAATCAGCGGAAGAACCAATGCTTACACTTTACAAGCAACCTCTCCAAACTACGCAGGAAAAAATCGGGTGCAAGTTCGCCTGTTCCTCGGAACATCGGATAATGAACTGACTCCTGTAGTAGAAAAGTTGGAAATGATTTCAGGAGACAGCGACAACCGAACGGACGATGGATGGTGGGTGGCCAAACTTCATATGCCAACCATCGCAAGTTCGATTTCAAAAACCTTTAAAGAAGTAACGGAGATTACTTGGCAGGCGCAAGTACCAACGGCAACGGACATGAAGATTCGATCTTCTTCCTCTAACGATCCAAGCGGAGTAACAGGATGGACAAAATGGACCGTTCCGTATCGACGAAATACGTATCGCATTCGCCTTCGTCCAAATGCCAGCACAGGATGGGTGGAAACACCGCTGATTAGTCCTGACAGCGTATACCCATTCACTAGAACGGTTCAATGGACTTCGCTAAAAGACGTAGCCATGCTTCCGCCTTCGGAGGAAGGGACCGCTATCAAATACTTATTCCTCAACACAGACAAAGACCCGAGAAAGCCTCTCTATGTGATTCAAGATCCCACCAAAAAGGGGCAAGTAAAAGAAATCTCTGCGTTAGGGAATCGAGACTTTTATTTGCGCATCCAACTAGACAAACTGTACACCAATGATCGAACAAGGGATGCAGCGACGCCTGTGGTGGACTTGATTGAATTAACTTCTTTAATGGAGTATGAGCAAGACTATGAACAATCCGACATTGACTTTTCTGCAGTAGATAATAATAATACAGGAGAGCGCGTCATTTTCGATGTGTCTCAGCTTGCATCCAGCAACTACTTCACTCCTCCTCCTGAAGCAGGAAGTCCTCAGTATACGCTCATCGACAAAACCGAACGCCCACAAGATGTGGTCTTGTATTTAGATTCTCAAAAAGACAAATCGATTCGAGACGGGAAATTCTATAATCTAGCTACAGAAAAAATATGGGCACAGGCAAAGGTGCGTGCCATCAATGGAACCACAGGATTGCTGAAGCATTATCAACAAGGCGGAGGTACCGTCACCTATCCTGATGTGGATGAAACGGAAATGTCTCCTGTATTTACTCCTTCCTTAAATCCAAATAAAAAGTATCGTTATTATTTGATGTCAGGATGGCCGACCTCTACGCATGTCGTGATGCCAGGAGATACATGGGAGTCCATCGCCGCGATTCATGCGGTATCGGTAGAAGAATTAAAACAAGTGAATCCAAATCCACTTTATGATGCAAATGGAAACTTGTTAAAAGGCCAAACCTTGGTGCTTCCAAACCACTCGGTTAATCCAAATGTCTCCATGAAGTGGAAGAGCACGAATAGCAACCTTACCGATAAATCAGCACACAATGCCATGCTTCTTGGACTTGCCAATAAAGAAAGTGACATTATCAGTGTATCCGTAATCAATTCTTCCTTTAAAGGAGATATCCCCTGGATTTCCGAAGAAAAGAAATACAAGGGGTATATCAATATTAATGATTTGCGTTCGGAATATCGACGCACGCTCATTGTTCCTGATGAAGAATCGGTCGCAACCACTTATGTGGTTTTAGATGGAGAAACCTTTGCTTCTATTGCAAAGAAATTCGGTGTGGATGAAATCGATCTTCGGAAAGCAAATGAAGGCATGGAAGAAGTAGAAGCAGGGCAAACCATCCAAATTCCTGCGCGCATCACCCTTCCGTCTATCGATCCTCGAGCAAGGATTTCCGACAATCCTTACAAAGTGACCATTATTGCCAATAGCGTAAGAAAGAAAAATGGAGAAGTGCTTCCTGACGATGTCGTGTATCTGAAAGCGCCGCTCCAAGTCACCTATAAGACGATTACCATTGAAGGAGAAAAAGTCGTCCGTGGACCTGTTGTTCATGGGAAAGATCCGCTAAAGCGTCCTCGCGTCGTCTCCATTAAAGGAATATGGAGCAAAGACGATTACCATAGTGGTGTGCTTGCTCCAACCTGGATTCCATACAATGACTTTACCAACACAGGAGATTACAGGCTAACACACAACAGTATTGACTGGTCTCCTGCAGATGGGGATGAGCCGCTCCCAGGGGAAGTGTATTATGTCACTTACACCTGCGAAGTCCCTGACACCCTCACGATTGTGATGGACACCAACTATCAAGAAGAAGGTGGAGTCGATCGCATCTGGAGATCCATGGAGGTAAAAGAATTCCAGGGGATGTGCTCCCCAGGACAAGATTTTCGAATGGAACTTCCCCCTATTGAAGAATGGATCGATACCCAGCAGGCCATTCAGCAAGGGGTAGAAGACATCACCTATGTGGTAGAAGACAACGACTTATGGGTAAAAACATGGGTGGAATATGATCAGGAAAACGATAAGTATTATTTAGTCGGCTCCTTGCAGGATCGGGTGCCAAAAGACAACTGGTTCCCAACTATTAAGACAGGGTATTACTATTTAGGAAAAGATGAATATTACCTCTTTAGCGAGCCGATTACCGTTTCTTCAACGAAACGAGATATGCCTGTTGCTTCGAATGTTCTTTACGTTCCAGCCAAATATCAACACGGCATTCTCACGCAAGAAGCCTCATCCAACTTGCTGCGCAATTCAGGATTCGATATCGCAACATCTGACCAAGTGGTATTCAAGCGCACCTTTGGTGTTTAAAGCTACCAATTCGGTAGCTTTTTCTTTTTCCTAGATATTGCTTTTATAGGATATAGGGGTTACAAACAAGGGAGAGTGTAAAAAGGAGGATCGCGATATGCCATACACGAGTGCATTAACGATAGAACAATCAGGCCAAGGTTTGGTCTGGCAAACAGACGGATACGTAGTCATGGGGGATATGGAATGGGAAGACATCTCCTATCAGGCTACTTTTGAATTTCAAGATGGAGAAATTGGAATCATCCCCCGATATTATCATGAAAATTGGTATATGGTTGCAAAAATCGGAAACCGCGTAGAAACCGATGAAGTAGGAACGGTATTAGGGAGAAAGGGGTATGCCACGCTTTCTGTTGTGTTATTTGGAAATGAAACCGCATTAGAAAGCAAGGAAGATTTACCTGAATGGACAACAGGCGGTACGTATACATGGGAAGCAAGAATCACAGGTACAAGCTATCAACTACTCGTAAATGGAACAACTTTGTTCCATATTGAATACAGTGGAATGAGAAAGGGAGCAGTTGGCGTTTATGCCACTGCAGGAAATCATTGTTCTTCGGTGCAAGTATCTTCGCTGTTTCCTGATGGGTGGACAAGTAACGCTGCCTCAGTTCAGGGAGCGATAGTCGATATTCAGGAAAAAGAAAACGAAGATCGATACATCTATTTATACAGCCCTGATGCACAGGAGTTATACGTAGAGCAAACGGTTTCCGTATCCCCGAATACCACGTATACCTTATCATATGAGTACGAAGGAGAGGCTAAAGCAAAAATCATCGAGCAAAACGGCACTTCTCCACAAACCATCAACATTACTCCTTCTAGTGTAGCAGAAGAGTGGGTCCGACATTCCCACACCTTTACCACTTCTTCGGGCTGCACCCAGGTTAAGGTTCGTTTTTATGTTAATACAACGACTCCTTCCAAAGTGAATGCCGTTCAGTTAGAGCCGAAACCATTTGCTACGATGTATATTCGAAACGACAGTGCTACGGATGTAAAAACAAGAGAAGGGTCCATTGTAACATTCCCAAGCAAGAACAATATCGATCCTTCCCAAGGAAGCATGAGTATATGGGTATCTCCACGCATCGCATACAATGGAACAAGCTTTACTCCTGTATTGTGGGAGTATGGAGATACTTCCTTTATGCGCCTTTACTGGCAAGAAGGGTCTTTTGTGTTCCAGTACGGAGCGGCCAGCGCTTCGATTCCTTGTTCCTTGGAAGTGGGGGAATGGTATCACATTGTCACCACATGGAATGCCAATGAGATCGGGATCACGGTGAATTACAGTGAATCTGTCCAAACGCCTGTTGCTTCTGATTTTACGGGATCTTCAGAGGTGATTCGATTTGGGTATTCTGCCTCTTCACAATATAAGACATGGAATGGGGTTATTGATGAAGCCATTGTGTATAAACACAATTTAAGCGATAGCGAGATTCAACAATTGTACGAGGCAACTTCTCCTGTTCCAAATACAAGTTCGATGTTGATGCGAGCAACCTTTAACTATGCCATTGGAAACTTTGATCAGTCCTCGATGGACATGACGTTAGCTCCTCGCTATGGATCTCCAATCATTGTGCAAAAAGAAGATGGCACGGTCATGCGGAAAGTGTCCTTCTTCGATGACATCACAGGAGAGTATCGAACTTACAACCAAGAATTAGTCACTTACGATGGCTTTTCGGATTATGTGGAAGTGTCTTATCGAGGTTTGGATACAGAGAACTTCCCTCCGATTGTCAAAGATTTAAACGGAACCATATACGGAAATCCATATACCGTACAAGGAAACCGCATTTACCTTACGCTTACCGAGGACGAGAAAAAGCAATTGCGCAACAAGCCGCTGCTCGTGACTTATCAATTGGAGGATTCCTACACGGTGGATTTCAATATCGGAGTCCCTGATTCATTCCGTGTCAAAGTAGGGAAACATGATGGACAGCCGATTCATATCACGTATGAAGGAAATGACTTCCATGATGTCAAATTAGCCACCATGGTAGAATTAAACCCATTATTGAATCCAAATCACGAAGGGTTCTTGTATATCACCCGAAATGTAGAACCAATTACCTCTTTTCGGGTAAAAGCGACGCCTGACCATCTGCCTGCCAACGGAGCGTCTGAGTCGCTTTTAGTGGTAGAGCCGCTCGACCAATATGGAAACTTTATCAGCCATGCGATGCTAGAGGTCACCGCTGAAAAAGGAATCATTATCCCTGTTTATGATCGACAAAGCTTGCTGCTTCGAGATCGGTCAGGGCGATATTTGTATCGGTACATTGCCCCGTATATTGACGTCACCGACAGCGGTGCACCAGAAGAAGGAGAAACCACGCTGGATCATGTAAACGTCGTCGATAAAGAAACAGGAATTGGGGTGCAAATTCCTATCACCCTTACTCCAATTCGAGTCATTTCTCACACGATTCAAGCCGATGACACAATTGAATCCATTGCTCTGCAATATGGAACCACTATCCACAGCTTATGTTTAGAAAACAAAAAATCAGAAGAAGAGCTTGTGGACTATATCGATTCCCATGTTGGACAAACCATTTCTGTTCCATTAAATTACATGGGATATGAACTGAAGAAAAGTGATGCTGAAATTGATTTCGAAATGAAGGCGGGATACATTGCCGAATACATTCATCAGTATTATCAGCAAAGCACCTCTCGTCTTCCTGAAGGACTTGGAGAAATTTTAGATTTAAATGGCGATGGATACATTGACGAACAAGATATTGATTGGATTCACGCCAATCAATATGCATCAATTATTCTAGAAAAATATGCAGAACTCAAAGAATGGGAAGAAGGTGAATGATCGTGACGAAGCCACATCAAGACCGAATTCAGCAAAATGGGAGGGATAAAGGATATTCGATTCGCGTAGGGAAAAACGTGCCGCCAAATAGCGCAAATCTCGCCTATGTCTACAGCGCTCCAATGAACCCGAAGGACAATTTAAAACTATTAGATTTATCCATGAACATTCCTGAAAACGGGATTCCTTCTTTTTACGAAGAAGAGAAGTTGTTGTATCCTGATGATACATTTCTTCTTCGAGACATTCATGGGCAGTATAAGATCCCAAGCCGCCGCTTTGCATTAACCGACGAATTTTCCATTCCGTCCACCACACAAGAAACACCAATGCCTTTGTATTATCAAGCAAGAGCAAAAGGATGGTTTGATGCAAGCGGGGCCCCTGTTGTCCCTTATGAGGGAGGATATGTATCCCATCCGATTGAAAACCCGACTCCTTATAGTTCCTTAACTTACGAACAACGGGAGAACTTGTTGTATTTAGGAGACAAAATTCGAATCACGTACTATGATGGCACTCCGTTAAAGAAAGATCAGAAATATAAAATTCATCTGGTTCGTCAGGAAGGAGAAGGAGTGCCTCCAAACGCTTACTCCATTATTATTTACACCAACTTCCGCAGCACAAAAGAAGAAACCTTTGTGATTCGTTATGAAAAATATGAAGCAGATGGGTCGCACGTGAGCGATACGGTAGAAATTTTAAACGCCTATCCGTTCTTTAAAGAAGTTTCCTACAGCGCGATGAAATCTCTTTCTGAAGCACCAAAAACCGTAGATGGATGGAAGCCAGAGCTGAACAACAAAGAGTACGCGATTGTGGAAGCGGAAGACAATACGTATCGGGTGTACGCGCCAAGCCAAGTGTTGATTGCCAATACCACAACGCGCCCTCCTCAAACTTTCCAATATCGAGTAAAGGCAGACTTAAAAACACGCCTTAATCAAGACAACCCAGGAACACTTCGTATCGGAATGGCCTATCTCAACGACTCGGTATACGGGGTGGAAAACTTAGCTGGAGTCATGAAAAAGATCGATGAAAGCTCTCTTTTGCCGAAGTATTTGACACTTGTCAATCCTCATCCAAAAGAATCTTGGATGGTAAAAGAAAGCGGAGACCCGCGATACTGGCTCATTGATCTATCCATGCCAACTGATTACTGGAACGATTATGATGTCATTATCTTAACAGGCTATGGCTTTTTCGATTTGTCTCCTTACAGCGACAGCATCCGCACCTTCTTGCAAAACGGAGGAAAACTATGGGTCGATAACGCAGGGAGCGGCGCTCAGGTATTAACCTTTGAAGATACTGCACCGAAACGTCAAACCTTTGTCACTTCCATTGGGTTTAGCTCTACGGTCAATGAAACGGGGTTAAAAGGCGTAGGAAACGGAAAAGACCGAAACGAGCATCTCGAACGCCTATATGTATTAGAAAGCGTCATCTCTGATTTAGGATATAGCCAGATTGCACCACGAATCACGTTTGGCTCTGGAGAATCCTTATCCAACTGGCAAATCATTGTGAAATATCCAAACGGAAACCCGTCCGTGATTCGAAGAACGATGTATGGGGCTGGGGTGCTCTTGGTATCCAACTGCGGCATTTTCCGCGCTCTTTACCATACAGAAGATGTGGACATGAAATTTGTGATCAATACCTTATTGTCTTTTGCAGAGCGCAAATGGATGGTCTCTCCTTGGAAACAGGATTACGTCTACCATCGTGACAACCTATTTGAAGAAGAGTATACCAGCGCGGACGGAAGACCTCTGTATATCGATGACCGAAGTGATATCGACGCCACTCAGATCGTCGCGAAAAAGATTATTCACCAGCAAACCAAAGAAGCGTTACTCCCTTATATGTCAAAAGAATTTTACGGAGCAACAGGAACCTATACGGTAGAAGTTCGCGCCAACCAAACCGTTCCGATGGTGAACAATGATTTGGAGACGGGAACGTATGATGAAGCGAATGAAACTCCGATTACCACATGGACGCAATCGACGACTCAAGCCATCCCTGGGTGGGGAGTTGCCCATGTGGCAGGATCTACTCCAGAGTTTCGCCATATCGATAGCGTCTCCATGAGAGGACTAAAAGCGATCCAGATTACCGCACCAGACGATGGAGTAGGTTCTCAAGCATATTGGTACACCAAGACACCAGTACTGGTTGGAGGAACCTACCGCGCAACCGTATGGGTAAAGGCGCAAGATGTCGTTCCTGTGACAGGTCAAGGGATGAAGGTGGGAGTGTATAAAACATCAGGCACCTTAATTGCCGCAAGCGCTCCTATTACAGGAACTAGAGATTGGGTGAAAGTAGAAGTTGTATTCTCCCTGACTCAATCACAACAGGTAGAAATTCGTCTTGGCTTCATCGATGGTAAAGGACAAGGCGTTGTGATTATTGATTCATTAAGCGTGGAGGCAATCGGAAGCGTTTATATGACTCCTCCAAACGATGGAACCAAAACGCTTTACGCGTATGCAACCAAACCTCAAGGAGAAGCATTCAACCTTAAGCGAGACGGATTCACTACCGCCGATGTGACTACCTACGATCCACCCATTACGATTGCTTTTACGATTCAGGCTTACACGTATGTATGGAATAATGAAACAGAGCGATATGAAAAAATCCGCGGAAATTATCAAACATATACAAGAACCATTCGTCGCTCCGATGGGATTGTGAATCTCGGCTCTCTTACCACCCTCATTCCTGCTTTAAACTCAGGATCGATTTGGGCAGATCGAACCAAAGTGTACTATGAAGTCGTTCCTGGAGAAGTCAGCGGGCCAGACATTCAAAGCAAGCTTGTCAACTTGGAAATTTATAACGCGGACACAGGGGAGTACTACTATAACAAAGATGGCCAGTTGGTGATTGTCGATACAGGGGAAGGCGGCCTTTTCAATAATGGAAGAAATGATCGCATTTACCTTCAAGCAAAAACCAATTATTACACCATCCGAGCCATGAAGCGCCGCTACGGACTTCGAATCGATAAGTCCGAACGAATTTCGCTTTCGCTTCCTGCCACCATCGATGATCGAGACTGCTGGTACTTGCGGGTGCGCAACGGATCGTTCGTGAAAAAAGAAATGAGTTATGATGAAATCAAGCAATTGCTCTTGTACAATGACCGCTATTATCAATTGCAACAACGTGTCTATGGCACGCATTACTATTCTCTTCCTGAGTACGATCGGCAAGTGTTTGACCCATGGAAAGGAATTCAGCATGTTCGAGAAGAAATCGCGGAATACATTAATGACTATACGATTCGACTGCAACTTACTCCTCTTTATGTTCAGCAAGGAGAATCTTTTGAAGAGTTGTTGTATCGGGTCGATGAAGAGGGAAAAGTATTCCGAGGATTGTATCGCTACTGGAGAAAAGATGTGATTCCTCGAATATGGGTAGATACGAATGAGGATGGCATCTACACCGAATGGACCGATGGATACGATATCGACTACGAAAATGGGCTTGTTATCTTTGAGCAGCCTGTTCAAGGCAATGTGAAAGCCTCCTACGCGTACAACAACCTTCGCTTGTACAAACGTTCCTATCGATATCAAACGGTGCAAAAAGAGGTGCTTGTTTCTTCGGATGGAAAAACCTTTGTTTCTTCCCATACGAATTGGCTAGCATTCCCAAACCCAATCATTCGTTTAGTTCCGTGGGGAGAAAGCGAAGGAAAAATTGTCCCTCCAACGGCTTACACTATTGACTATGAAAGTGGAGTGGTTACATTTAAAGAGGAAATCAAAGATCGTGTTATCGCGGACTATGCTTACACCACTCACACTCCGATTCAGATCCGCGATTATGATATTTTAAATGGCTTAATTTACTTGGATAAGCCAATAAGCTTTAAAGATGAAATTGTAGCCGACTACTTCTACGAAGAACAGTATGTCGAATATCGCGGATACTACGACCCAATCCTTGGACGATTCATCCACTTGGATTTAAACCCATCGGAAGGCCATTACTGCACCATGCCTGTGGTTCGATATGATGCGGCCGCAAATCGCAGCATTACCACCTTCGAACAAATTCCAACAGCAAAACTCATGAACAAAGAAATCTTCATTTATCTTCTTCCGTATAAAGATAGCTTTGGAAATCGAAATGAGCACACGATCCGCCATTGCTACTCACTGGAAGAATGGCAAAAGATCCAAAAGACCATGCCGACTGCTTTGTTGCTAGGAGTGGTTCAGATTCGCGAACATACTACCGTCAATGATGTGGTCGTGATGGACGCGCGTAGCCGTGGCGGCGGATTAAAACCAACCATTACGGAAGAGCAAATCAAAAAGACGCAGCCACTTTCGATGTATTATTGGGACATCGGCCCATGGGAAGGAACCGCGTATTACAAAAACGGGGTGGTCATTATCGAACTTCCGAAGTCCATTTTGCAATCAGAGGGTGGACAGTTCACCGAAAAACAGGTTACAGATATAATCAAGAAACACATCGCTTACGGCATTTATTATATCGTGGAATTTGTATAAGGAGTGTCGGGAATGATTCCAAAGAACACGCCGCTAGGAATTACCCAAGTATACAATGCCCAGACGGAGAGCACGGAGCTCTCCTGGGCGTACTTAGAAAGCGCAGACATTGAATATTTCGAAATTCAATACTATGATGAAGAGCAACGCAAATGGGTTCCATTTGATGGACGAAACGGAATCGTGAAGAAAAAATAGGAAGGTGGTGATTATATGTCTAGCAACTTTCCAAAAGCACTAGATTTATTCCAGACGAAACGCAACGCGGCATTTCCAGGAGATCCAAACGGAGATTACATTTTAGCAGAAGACATCAACGCCATCCAGGATGCGATTGTGGCGATTGAAAAAACATTGGGGGTTAATCCACAAGGAAAACATATGACCCTTGGAGAACGGGTCGATGCAATAGAGGGGACGGCCGCATTACGCGCCCATCCTTTTTTGATTTACTTAGGTACTCCGCTTCATATCAATGGATCTCAAACGGTTCAAGAAGCCGTTCAACAATTTGCGAAATTTGATCATGTCGTCTTTTCTGCAAGAGCGATTGACGAAAGCCATGAAGATTATGTTGACACTAGAGAGATTATTGATGAACTACAATCTCAAACGAGAACGAAGATATATGGATATATCGATGTCGGCGTCACGACCGCGAATTTTTCCATTGAAGAATTGCAAACCCAAATCGCCAAATGGCATCAATTAGGAGTAACAGGGATCTATTGTGATCATTTTGGGTATGAGCATGAAGTATCCAGAGCAAGACAAAATCAAGTATTGGATGCGATTCACCAATATAACATGGTAGCCATCGTCACAGGAGACCATCCTGAAGAAATCTTTACCGATGCCTACCATGAAGCCCTAAACCCTGCTTGGACTGCTCCTTCCATTAAAGAAGGCGACATTTACCACCTCTGCTCGTTTGGAGTAGATACTTCGGCCACTCCTGTTTATCAAGATCTCCCATCCTTGCTGACTCAATTAGACAGATTGTATGAATATAGAGAAACATTGGGGATTCGCCTCTTTGCTACAGCGTCTATTTCCACAACCACTCCACAGGAAGAAGCAATTTCTTACTTTGAATATGCACACGCCTTATCCCTATTAACGAGCATGGATGCGTTTGCGGTAGCTACTGAAGGATATGCGGCGATAAACAACACAGCTCCATTATATGAAGTGCCAGCAATTGTCGGGCAATGGTACGCTATCCATCCTGTGATTAAAAAGAGTGGGAATGCGTACTATCGTGAAACCACGTTCGGAAGAATTGTGATTGACACAGACGATCATACGCATATATATGAAGGTATTTATATCCCATTCTCTCTTCTTCGTATTGCCGCTAACTCTATTGATGGGTCGTTGATCAAAGATCAAAGTATTCCAACAAGTAAATTGCTCCCAATCGATGACTCTGTCATTCAATATACAGGGCAGCGGTTAATCAGCGCGATCAATAACGATCCAAGTGAAGACCGCATTCGCATTAACAAAATTGCTACCTTTCAATATGGAGATATTGAAGGGACGATCCCTGTAGATGCCCTAAGCGCCAATGTCATTGAAG